>Ga0214917_10006685_pt1 | contig 11902 bp, 4 predicted proteins | sample LL_1208_BB_MetaG_FD_177983 | JGI IMG/M metagenome (GOLD analysis project Ga0214917, IMG submission 177983) | Freshwater microbial communities from Lake Lanier, Atlanta, Georgia, United States - LL_1208_BB | ecosystem: Environmental > Aquatic > Freshwater > Lake | place: USA: Georgia | collected...
GTGTCCGCCAAAAAGTTGCTCGAGCCTCGCAGCCCACAAGACCACCAAATCTTTTGCAGGATGGATGTAGGAGCAGATTGTAAAACCGGCTTCGGTCCCTAGGTATTCGGGCAAATCGAGCGGAAATGCCCAGTAGTCATACTGTGGAAGCGGGTCACCATCCAGAAAAACTTTGTCGACGAGTGGACAATTGAGCATCAGCCTGTGCAGAGGCTTGTGCACGGCCAGAAAGACCCGCGCACCCCGCTCTCTGGCAAGCTTCGCGTATCGAACAAACTGGATTGTGTCCCCAAAACCCTGCTCGGGCATGAGCAGGATCGTTTTGCCCGCCAACGGCTCGCCACCCCACCGTGGCTGACGAAGTGGCGGAACGGGCACCCGATCACCGGCCTTGCGCCGAGTGTCGGTACGCCAGTGGTAATGCGACCAGCCCTTGTCGTACTCACCGCGGGTAAGGTGTATGAGGCTCAAATTGAAGCGGCCCTCAGGGTTATCAGGCGACATCTCGACCCCCCTGAGTGCATCGGCAAGGGCATCGTCCAGACGACCAGTCTCGGAATGTACCACCGCCCGATTGATAAAAATGGCCGAGTTATCCGGCTTCAAACGCTCCGCAAACGAATAGGCCTCGAGGGCTGCAGCGAACTCACGTCGACGCGCCCGTATTTGCGCAACGATGAGCCAAGAATCTGCGTTACCAGAGTCCGAACGAATTACTTCTTGGGCCAACGCTTCTGAGCGCTCATAGTCGCCCGACTTGTAGATGATCAGGGCCTTTAGCACTTTGTAATCCAGCCGATCAGGCGCAAGAACGAGTGCGCGCTCGATGGCAACAAGGCCGCCATCTTCAATGCCCAGACGATCCCTCGCTTGGGCAAGCATGTACCATACGTTGGCGTTTGAATCATCCAGCGTAGCCGCCCGGCTGGAGAGTTCTAAGACAGACTCGAACTCGTTAAGATCGGCCAGTAGGTTGCAAGCGTTTGCTAGCAGGATGGCGTCTTTGGGGTAGCGTTCGAGCGCCTTGGTGTATGTCTCTTTGGCATTTGCGAGGTCGCCCATCCTTCTGAAGGCCACCGCGAGATTACGCAACGCATCCTGGTTATCCGGATCAAATCGCAAGATCCATTGGTAAATGTCAGCGGCGGCCCCGTCATTGCCGGCTTTCTGCAATTCAATCGCTTTGTGCAGCTGGGGACCAAGGCCCGCCGGTACGAATTGGCCGGCCGTCCAGTCGATTTCGGACACGCCGATTGGGGCCTTACTTCGCGAGCCCCCGCCTGCCAACAGGTCCTCTAAGGCATTCTCAAGGCGTTTGACGACTTCGTCCCAATCGTCGAGAGATAACTGCCTGAACAACCGCAAGGAGGGGTACCACGGGCTGGCCTCACCAGACACAAGCCAGCGAAAATCCGCTGCCATCGACAACAGAACCCAACAAGGAATACCGAGCGCTCCGGCAAGGTGAACCGGCGAGCTGTCGATACTGATGAGCAGATCGAGGTGAGACACAATTGCGGCAGAGTCGGCGAAATCGACGATGTCACCCCCGAGACGAACAAACTCGAGACCGTCGGGGGCCGGGTCGTCGGCGCGCTCACCCATTTGTAGGGAAAAAATCTCGATTTGATCCGCAAACCGGCTCAGAAACGAGAAATGAGCAGTTGACATCGACCGGTGAAAATCATTGCCGTGGGTTGGGCGCCCCGCCCAGACAAAGCCGATTTTGAAACGACTTGAGGCGAATCGGTGCGCCCATTTTTCTAGATGCGGCCTGCACGGTGCCAGATACGGCACCGTGCAAGGCACGTTATCCAACCGTGAGCCGTACCGATACGGCAGACTCATCACAAAAACATAGGCATCAATATTGCTGCCAGACCGGGGGATGCCGTTATTGATCGAGTCGAGCCATGGCAGGGTTTGGATGAGGGGCACCAAGGCGTCGGGACAGATCGCGACCACCCGCGCGCCCTCGGCGCGCAGCAACTCGACGTACCGACAAAATTGCAGGAAGTCGCCCAAGCCCTGCTCGGCGAGAACGGCCACGATCTTGCCCTTGACCGCCTCTTGAGCACCCAACATCGGAATCTCGGTGCCCGGCAACTTAACGCGATCCATCGCGAGCCGATTCGGAGCGTAGCGCACCTCATAGTTTTTCCAGCCTGCCTCAAAGGCGCCCACCGATAGCTGGGCCAACGAGAGGTTCCAGAAGTTTTCTGGGTTGTCGGGGGCTAACGCTGTCGCCTGCTCGAGTACCGAAACCGACTCGGAGGGGCGGCCGACGGCCCTCAGGGCAATGCCCAGATTGGAGAGTGCAGTCGCGTAACCGGGCAATATCTTAAGTGCCCTCTCGAAACTCCCTATCGCCTCCGCTGGTCGGTGCTCGAGCAGCGCACACGCGCCGTATCCGGTTTCTACCTCGGCGCTGTTACCCATCAACGCCTGAAGCCGATCAAACAAGCCGCGCGCCTCTTCTGCGCGGCGTTGGATGATGAGGATCCGCGCCAAAGACTTAATTGACTCGGCATGGTCCGGCATCACCGATAGCGCAGACCGCGCCCAAACCTCCGCCTGCTCGGTTTCTCCACACTCGGTTGCCACAACAGCACCATTGTGGAGACTATCAAAATGCGTAGGCGAAAACTCTATGGCCTCCTTAAACAGATGGTAGGCCTCCGCATACCGCCCCTGAGCCTTTCGAACCAAGCCTTTTAGCGCACGGGTATCCGCAGAATCAGTGTCAAGTCGCTCTGAACGTTCGAGAATTGTCCAGGCCTCGTCCAACCGTCTTAACTTGAGCTGAGCCGCCGCAAGGAGGTTGCGCTGTCTCGTGTGACCACGAGGCCCCCAACAAACCCCAACAAGGCACCGGACCACAGAGTCAAAATCACCGCGGTTAAACAAGCCCGTCGCTTCGTCCAAGGGGTCGCGCTGTTGCGCCGAGCGTCCGGAGGGAATAGATCGTTTACGCATAACAATAAAAATGGGGCCCGGACACGCCGAGCCCCACCAAGTGACGTACGACTAGGGGTTAGACGAAGTTCGTCGAGCTGAGATCGCCGTGACCGACAACCACCGCCACCAACTTGACTTCGCTCGCCTGGATACCCGTTGTACCCGCCTCCGTGTACTGGAAGATTGCGCTGTTCGCAGAATCCCCGTCGTTGAACACGAAGACGACCTTCGTACCGACCGTCGTATCGCCCGTCGCAACCTTACCTGTGAGCACCGTAACAGCCGCATCGATGCTGGCCTGAGTCACAAACGAACCAGTAATGGTGTCGTTGATGAAGAACAGGTTTGTCGACTGGTAAGTGGTCGTCAGGTCCGCAAAATCGGCCGCCGTAGAGGCCGTGGCGGAGGTGAAGGTGGCGTTGTTGGACGCTGTACCGTTACTCCCGGTCGATGCCAGAACGTTCAACGTGGTGCCGTTCGCAGACGTCAAGCTACCGCCTGAAAGGTCGATGTAGTCCCCCGCAGTGTTAAATCCGGCGGAGCCGCTCGCCGCACCAACAACATAGTCGGCGAGAGAGAACGTCGTAGTGGCCTGCAGGTCATTCGCGATACTGATCTGGACAACATCCACACCGGTGGTGCCTGTGATGGTATCTGCACCAGCACCGCCGTTCAGGAAATGAACGTAAGCGCCAGCGGTGTAGGAATCAGTCACAGTGACGGTGTCATTACCCGCGCCACCGAAGACGGACACCGACGATGTCAACGTTCCTGTCTGGGTAATACTCAGAATCAGCGTGTCGTCTCCCGAGCCGCCGGAGATAACGAAGTTCTCGTTGACACTCGCCGAGACAGTGTCGCTGACAAGGTCATTCCCCGTACTACCGACAATGTTGTTGACGTTCGTCATGGAGATAGTGCTGGAGTTGGCCGACAACAACGTGACTGTCTCCGATGTACCAGCGATACCGGTGATCCCCTCAACGTTCGCGACCGTAATCGTGAGATCTGCGGCGGCGAAAGTGTAAGTATCGCTACCCGCACCGCCATCAAAGGTGCCGATTCCTGTCGTTCCCACCACCACATCATTACCAGCGTTGCCGGTAATAGTCTCGACGTTGCTCGCGCTAATGGTGTAGGTGAAGGTGTTGCCTAGAACAACGGTGTCAGTACCCGCCCCTAGGTCGACCGTGATTGTTCCCGCAGCGGTGCTCAACACGGTCAACGCCTCAGCCGCAGTTACGGTGGACGACACCGTGACCTGAGCGATGTTGAGGACCGAGACCGTCTCACCACCAGTTGCAGCGAAGGTCACAACGTCGCTACCCGTGTTGGCGCCGCCATCAATCGTCAGCGCGGTGAAGGCTGCCGACAGGGTGATCGAGTCGTTGTGGGTGCTGCCGGCAACCGAGGTGAGGCCATCGGCCAACGCCAGGGTGCCCAGCACAACTGTGGAGCCCGCAACCGTAGATGCAAGGTTCAGGATTTCGACGCCCGTCACCTTGGTGAAGATTGCATCGGTGTAGGCGCCCGAAGCCGTGAGCGAGAGGATGTCGCCTGCACCGTCGCCACCAATCACGGAAGCCACGCTGGTCAACGACTGGGTATCGGCAAACACGAAGGTGTCGTTACCAGCACCACCCGACAGCGAGTAGGCGCTAGTCGAGCTGGCCGCAACGGTGATGGTGTCGCTGCCCGCACCCGCGTCGACGACTGTCCCGACAGTACCAGTCAGGGTAATCGTATCAGCCACAGAGGAACCAGTCAGCGTCTCAACGTTCGTCACAGAGACCGCGAAACCGCCGGTGAACGTGCTGGACAACACAACCGAGTCGTTGCCATCGGCGCCATCGACAACAGCCGAATACGTGCCGGTACCACCCAAAGTGATCGTATCGTTGCCCGCACCAGCCAAAATGGTCACGTTGGTGGTGTTAGCAGTACCGACGGTGATGGTGTCGCTGCCCGAACTCGAGGTAACCGCAGCAACTTGCAGAACCGTGATCACTTCAGCCGAGGTCGTAGCCGACACAACAACCGAATCGCTGCCGGTGTTGGATCCACCGTTAACCGTGAGCGCCGTGAAGGCTGCCGACAGGGTGATCGAGTCGTTGTGGGTGCTACCGGCAACCGAGGTGAGGCCATCGGCCAACGCCAGGGTGCCCAGCACAACTCCGGAACCCGCAACCGTATTTGCCAAGCTAAGGATTTCGACGCCCGTCACCTTTGTGAAGATTGCATCGGTGTAAGTGCCCGAAGCCGTGAGCGAGATGATGTCGCCTGAACCGTCGCCACCAATCACGGTGCCAGCACCGGTCAGATTGGCTTCGCTGGCAAACACGAACGTATCGTTATTCGCCCCCCCGTTAATGCTATCCGCACCACCGTTACCGATGATGGTGTCGTTGCCTGCGCCGCCCACCAGGGAGTCGGCCGCACTCGAACCCGTCAACGAGTCGTTGCCTGAGCCACCGGCCACGGTCGACGCAGACGCAGAGGCTGAGCTGATGACAACACCGCCGCTGTTTGACGACGCGTCGATGCTGGTAGCCGCAGTGGTACCAGCCAGAGTGATGCTTCCGCTGCCGCCAACGGTGATCGCGGTAGCCGAGGCCACCAAGGTAACGGTGTCGGTACCCAAAGCGGTCAGCGCGACAGTCTCGATTCCGGAATCAACGGTCAGCGTTCCAGCCGTAACGTTCGAAAGAGTAATCAGCGCCTTGTCAGCCGAGCCAGTGACAGCGCTATTCAAGTAGTCAACGGTGTGGTTCACCGAAGTGCCGCCGATCGTGACTGTGGTCGAGGGGCTCGTGATGTTATTCAACGAAAGAGCACCCTGGACGCCGTTGCTAAACACTTGCGTAACACCACTGGTGCTCTGGAAATCAAAGGTGATGGCCGACGTGCTGGTGGTCGACGTGATCGACACGACTTCGATACCACTCAGCTGAGGGGTAACGCTGTAGGAAAGCTGAGCATTCAGAGTATCGGTGCCGTTACCACCCACCAACGAGTCTGCCTCCGAGAGGGTGTTGATGCCACTCGTGGAAGTTGCATTGAAAACGTCGTTGGTAGAACTACCAGTGAATTGATCGATCCCCGTCGTCAGAACGAAGGTCTGGGGCGATGCGACCGTCGTATCGGTAACGGCAACCGATCCAGCAGTCGCGCTCCCGTTGTTCAGCTTAAGAACGATCGTCCCAGTATCACCCGTTGTGGCATTGGCCGGGACCGTAATTGCGACGGCAGATTTGCCTGAAGAATCGACGGTGAAGGTACCGACGTTGGTCAGGCCCGCAGCGCTACCGGTGCCGGTGAGCGTGTACCCCAAAACCGAGCCGGCCGCCACATTCGTGGTGCTGAGTGTGTAAATGACGGTCGAGCCCTCGGCGACGCTTGTCGCACTTGATGCAAGCGCGTAGGTCGGCGTCCCACTCACCACAGTGGTACCGGTCTGACCGCTCGCCGCGTCGATGATCGGCACCGAGCCGTTGCCGGTGACGGCCGAGACAACGGCGTCCGACAACACAGCGGCCTTCGAGGTCACCGACTGGCCGCCTACCGACAAGGTCGCAGCCTTGGAACCCACCTTGGACACCAGAGCCGTCAAGTCGCCGTCAACGAACTTAAGGTTGGCCACGGCACCGTCAGTCGACGCAAGCTTGATGGTCACCTTGTAACCGGCGATGTCCGGGTTGGTAATGGACAGAATGCCCGACTTGTAAGAGAACTGGTAGTCCGACGAAAAACCATCGAACGCGAACGTGTCGCCGTTCGACAAGCCGCCAAGCGAAAACACTTTGACAGTTGAGTCAATGATGTAAGTGTCTTTTGACGAAGCATTGTCAATAAATGCTTTTTTCGTCGAGGTGTTTTGAAATGTCGCCACGTTCTGCTCTCCTAAAGTGTCCGTCGTAAGGTGACTTCTTAAAACCGATGCTACGCCCTGAAATTCTGACTCGATGTCTTGCTCAAAAACCTCGCGGTCGTTGATCTAACAGCCACTATTTCACCTCGCGGATGTTACGGGCGCTACGACCGCAATGGTGTGACGGGTGTCACATAATCAAAAAAACCTAGAACACGTAGCGCAAGCCAGCGGTGGCCTGTGTTTCGTGGGTTCGAAAAATCGGCAAGTTGCTGATATCACGCGTGTTTTCGATTTCGACAACTGCGCGCCAAGCGGTTGCGGGATCGAGGTCCTTGCTGATACTGAGGCGCTGTCCGATCCTGTGAAGTTGACGCTCGGCACCACCTACGAGCAGAGCGCTGTAGCTTGCCGAGTCTTTGCCATAGGCGACGTAGACTAAAAATTCGCTACGCCAGCCACCGCCCAGCTTCCAGCGCCACAAAGCGTTGCCTTCAGCGCGCGTCGTGTCTCCTCCGGCGCGCATGCCAGAGGCGAGGTCCATGCCAACGCGCGCCGCTAGCGAGAATTCGTGACGTTCGCGTTGGCACTCTACCGCGCCACCGAGCCAGTAAAGATTGGCGTCGGTGTAGGTATCGCGTTGATAGGCGCGCCGCTCGTATTCCACACTCGCGGAACCGACGCACCCGCCCCGCAGATAGTGGCGCATGCCGAGGTTAGTACTAAAAAAGGCCCCCAAGTAGACCCCACCGAGCGTGACCGCACGAGCGCCCACACCGACCACCATGGCGCGCTGCTCGGTCATGGGACGGGAGTGGCTCACGCTGGCAGCAAAATCGCCGACGCCGAACTCGCCCTCTTCCCTGAGCAAGCGCCCCTTCACCGCACCGAGGACCGTGGTGACGCTTCCGTCGCTGCCCGGAAAATCCCGGTAGACCATGCTTCGAGTCTGCAACTGGGCGTCGCTGCGGGGGCGCTGGACTGGCGCAACAACAACGCGCTGCGGCTCTGCACCGAAAGGCGTGATACTGAAGCTGCCTACGGTCAGCCCGGAGTTGGCGTTGCTGGTGTGCCCGGCTAGCAACAGCAAATCGCCACGCCAAGCCGTTATGCCGGCCGAGCCCCGCTCGGGGCTCACCGTTAGGTTTCGGCGCACCGCGGCAATTTGCTCGCGCAAGACGGGGGGCGGAGAAAACTCGGTTTCGACGTGGTCGAGGATGGCAAGAGCACTGGCCCAGTCCCCGAGTCGCGCATGGGCGACCGCCAAATCCAACCACGCTCCAGCGAAACCCGGCCGCCAAAGCAGAACTCGCTCCAAAGCCTCGAGCGCCACGAGAGGCTGGCCAGCCTCCAGCGCCACAACCCCGAGCAAGTAACTGAGGTTGACGTCCTCGGCCAGCAAGACGTTGCTCCCCATCAGGATTTGAAGGGCAGCAGCCGGGTCCTGGCGAGCGCGGGCTGCGTCGACCCTCTGGAGCAGGTCAGCGAAACCAGGATCTGCAAGGGACGGCCTTGAATCGCCAATGGCTTGCTCAACGGCAGAGGGCGCCTGAGGCTCCGCCCGCGCCCCAGACAGCGCACAAGGGACCATCGAGCACACTGCCGACCAAAGCAATGTGGCGAACCCTAAGCGCTTCGAACATTTGGCGGCACTCACCGCAGCATGATGCCTGCCATTGCGGGGCCGAGTCAGCGGGCCCAGCGGGTCACGCCGATTCCCGTGGTCGCGCCATCGGCATTACGCCGAACAAACACGTACCCGGCCTCTAACCCACCATTAGAAAGACCACCCATGATGTCGGCGTTCGAGCGTTGTGCATTCGGAAGAAAAGTGCCATCTGAGGTCAAACTGCCGCGCCCGTGCATGGAGTCCGACTGACCTGCGGCGCGCAACGTTATCGCGGTTTCGAAAGTGCGCGCCCCGAAATTTACCACCAGAGACGGCGAGACCGCCTCGGCACGGACCAGACCATCGGCACTCCTCAGCAGCAGACTGGACTGTTCCAATTGAAAGCTGACCCGGCCGTCGCCCGGAAACACCAAACTGCCTTTGTCAGATGGTCGTATCAGCACAAAGCTACCGCTTTGCCCGATGATTTCATAGCCACCACCAGTGACCAAGGCGGATTGAACAACCGGATCCCAGCGCCCCCAGAAGATTCCCGAAGATCCTTGGAACCCTTCGGGCGCGCTGCGCATCTGCTGGCCTGCCGGCATAACCGACGCTTGCGGCAATACCTCGAGAAGCGCCTCAGACGCCTTGCTCGACGGCTCCTCTCGTGCCGGTGCAAAAAGACCTGGTAACTTGGACGGCTCTACTTTGATTAAGGTCGGCGCGGTCTGACCGCGCTGCTCGAGGTAGCCGCCCGCCAAGCTGGCAGTAAGCTGGCGGGCCAGCGCGCCGCTACACGGCCCGCTGCTGGCAGCGCTACAACCGTCGGAAAAGGGAGACATCACCACCGCGCCCTGCTGCACGGTGACGCGGGTGGTGTCGGCGCTGGCCCGCACCACGAAGTCGGTGCCGCGCACGCCGATGGCGGCCATCGGCGTATTGAGACGGAAGCCCTGCTTGTTGGCCTGCCCCGCCTTACCAGTAATCAGCCGACTGGTGCCGCTGACCAGTGTGAACTTGACGCGGTTATTAGCAGCGTTTGCAGCGTCAAAGGCGTAGTCGTCGACGGTGAGTTGGCTGTTCGGCCGCACCGCAACAAAAGCGTCGTCGACGAAGCGGACGTGCACGTGCCCGCCCGCGCCAGTGACAACGGTCTGCCCGACCTCAATGGCCGCGCCCTTGACCAACTTGCTGCCGAGGCCGTCGATGCGCGCGTCACCCGCGGCGAAGATCACCTCGCCGACCGGCGCAGCCACAGCCAGCAGAGGTGCGAACAGGATCGCAGCGAGCAAGCTGGAGGCAATTCGAATCATTGGAAGCCATTTACGCATATGGCCAATGTAACACCGAAGTGCAATCTTTTTGTGACGGTTGTCACAATTTTTCGCCTGAATCGGGCATCGGTCGGTTGGGCAATGCCAAACCAGCCGGAACGCGGCACACTAAGCCTCTGATGATGCCGTCCACCCACCGCATGAGCCTTGGACGCGCCCTGCTGGTGGCGCTGGCGGTGGCGCTCACCCTGGCCGTGCAGTTGGCTCCGCGGGTGGTGCCGGGCAGCGCCAGCGCCGAGGCGGTGTTGCGCGACCGCCTGCTGCGGCTGATGGCCAGCGACGCGCCGCTAGAGGGCGCTGTGATCGTCGACATCGACGAGTCCAGCATCGCCGCGCTGGGACCATGGCCATGGCCGCGCAGCCGGCTGGCCGACCTTGCCGAGCAGCTGCTCGCCGACGGCGCCCAGCGGGTGGTGTTCGACATGGTGCTGCCCGAGCCCTCCCCCGACGAGGCCCACGGCGATGAACGGCTGGCCTCCCTAGCCGGAGCCGGACGGCTGGTGCTGGCGCAGGCGTTCGACTTCGCGGAGCGCGATCGCCCACTCGGCAACATCGAGGCCACCGGCGCACTGCCGCGCCTGCCGGGTCTGCCGCCCACTGCGCCAGCCACTGGCGTGCTCGCCAACCATGGCGCGCTTGGCGACGCCCGCTGTGTCGGCAATATCGGCTTTGTGCCCGACCGCGACGGCGTGCTGCGTCGCCTGCCGCTCTTGGCGGGCTGGCACGATAACGCCTACCCCAGCCTAGCGCTGGCGGCGCTGCTGTGCGCCAACCCGTCCGATGCTCCCGACTGGCTTGCTGGACTACCCCTTGACCCCGGCGGCTTCTGGCATCTGCCCTTCCGCCACACGGCAGAGGCTTACACCGCCCTGCCGTTTGCGATGGCGCTGGAGGGACAGCATTCCGAACTACTGCGCGGCACCACGGTGTTTGTCGGGTCAAGCGCATTGGGTCTGTCCGACCGCGTCGCCACACCCCTGACCGGCAGCATCGCCGGGGTGGCAGTGCACGCGGAGGCGTTCGACCAGCTGCGCCGCCTGCGCGACGGCCACCGCGTGTCGCCGCCGCCCGCGGGCATGCTCACTGCGCTGGCGTTGGCTGGCATGGTCTGGCTGGCGTGGCGCTTGGGCCAACGGGTGAGACTCGCTTCGCTGCTGGTACCGCTGGCGGTGGGCGTGGTGGCGTGGCTGGGGCTGGCCGCTTGGACGGTGAGCGCTGGCGCACCCAGCCCGGTGGCCGGGCCGCTCTATGGCTATGCCGTGCTGATGCTCGTGCTGCTGCCAGCCGAGTGGGCATGGGCGCAAAGCCGATTGCGCGCACGCACCCGGCTGCTCGGCCGTTATGTGGCGCAGTCGGTGTTGGACGAGCTGCTGCGCTCGGAGGGCGCCGACCCGCTCACCCCGCGCCGCGCCGACATCACGGTGCTAGTGGCCGACATGCAGGGCTACACGCGGCTCACCGCGGAAAGCTCTCTGGAAGACGCCGAGCGGCTGACGCGCGAGTTTCTCGCTTGCATCACCGAGGCGGTGTGGGAGCACCGCGGCACCCTCGACAAGTACACCGGCGATGGCTTGCACGCGTTCTGGGGCGCACCCATTGCTGTGGCCGACCACGCCGACCGCGCCCTCGATGCCGCGCAGGCGGTGCTGGACGCGGTGCGCCATTTCAACGCCGGGCGCGTAGCACGCGGCGAGTCGACGGTGCGGGTGCGGGTGGGCGTGGCCAGCGGCGTCGCGCTGGTCGGCGACCTCGGCAGTGCGCGTCGCAGCTGGTACAGCGCGGTGGGGGATTGCATCAACTTTGCATCGCGCCTGCAGGAGTGCGCGCGCGACCTCGACGTCGACATCGTGTGCTCGCAGGGAACAGCCGATCGCTGCCGGCCGGGTCGGCTGCGGGCGCTGGCCGAGGTGGACGTACGCGGGCTGGGCGGGCAGGCCTTGTATACGCCTGACCGGGCAGCAGGCGAGCCTTAGCCGAGTTCGCGCCGCTCGGTCTGCACCCGGCGCTCGACACGGATCTGCAGCGACACATCAGGCGGCGGAGGCGGCGCCTCGGTCTCGACCAGAGCCCTGAGCACATCCGGCTTGCGGATGATCAGCCGGCGCAGGTCTTTCTCGACCACGCCCAGAC
>Ga0214917_10006687_pt1 | contig 11902 bp, 11 predicted proteins | sample LL_1208_BB_MetaG_FD_177983 | JGI IMG/M metagenome (GOLD analysis project Ga0214917, IMG submission 177983) | Freshwater microbial communities from Lake Lanier, Atlanta, Georgia, United States - LL_1208_BB | ecosystem: Environmental > Aquatic > Freshwater > Lake | place: USA: Georgia | collected...
GCACCGTGGAGGCGGCCCCAGCAGCATTCTTGGCATCGGCCGTCGGCTGTAGTAAGAATCGACACGTCGGGCCGACATCCTTCGGAACCGCACGTTCGGGGACGCCCTCACTGGGCAAAATTTTTTAAAAGGGGATCAGACGCATGCGTTCAAGGGACGTTTTCAGACCATTGATCAGTTGCGCCGTGGCGACTGCCTTAGCCATTCCGGGTGCCGGTTTCGCGCAGGGGTCGAAAGAGGCCGCAGATACCATCGGGCTCGAGGAGATCACCATCACGGCCCGTAAGGTCGAAGAAAACCTGATGAGCGTGCCGATCGCCATCACCGCGTTCTCTGCCAAAGATATCGAGAACGCCAACATCAAGCAGCTGAACGACGTGATGCTGCGCACGCCGAGCTTCAACTTCGTCAACCAGCAAGGTGGCTCGGGCCGCAACGACCGCTCGACCAACGCGCTGGTGTTCCGCGGCCTCTACCTCGGCTCGAACATCGGTCTGAGTGCGGGCGGTAGCCTGTTCATCGACGGTGCGCCGGTGGTCGGATCCCAACCGCCGGCCATCAACGACGTCGAGCGTATCGAAGTATTGAAGGGGCCACAGAGCGCCTACTTCGGTCGTAATACTTTTGCGGGTGCCATCAACTTCGTCACGCGCGACCCGAGCACAAGCTTCAAAGGTCGTTTGAACGCCGAGGCCTCGTCTTGGCAATCGTACGACACCAGTGTGAGTGTCGAGGGATCATTGACCGACACGCTCTCCGCACGCGTCACGGCCCGCAGTTTCGATCGCGGCGGCCAGTACACGAACTTCGGCGATCCCGGCGGCTCTAAACTCGGTGGCCAGACGACGCAATCGGTCTCGACGACGCTCGTCTTCAAGCCGTCCGAATCTTTCAAGATCAAAGCCTATTTGAACGCGTTCCGCGATAACGACGGCCCGCCGGCGCAGGGCGCGCTGAAATCGGAATCGTTCACCGGTCGCGTCTACGCCAACGGCAATTGCATCCCGTTCTCGCAAGCACCGGCGGGCACGGCCGCACTCGGCCAGGCGGCGAACTCGCGCGCCTCGTTCGGCTACGTGTGCGGTACGGTACCGAAGATCAAAGATTTGCCCGCCTACATCATCTCGGGCGACTGGGACTTGAGTTCGCCGGTCACCCGCGCAACCTTGTTCACCCCACCGAACCCGGCATGGGCGATCTTCGACACGTCGTTCAACACGCACGGCGGCTTCAAGCGTGAAGCCTTCCAATCGGACGTGCGCGCAGATTACGAGTTCGGCGGCGGCTATACCTTCACATCTCTGACCGCGGCGCACCGCGATAAGACGATGACGTTGATCGACCTCAACTACCGCGATGGCCACGACCGGAAAAATCCGCTCAACGCGATACCGGCGAACGCCTCGAAGACGGTGGCTTGGCAGCAATTCTTGCTGGTCTCGCAATCCCGGTTCGAGGACTGGAGCCAGGAGTTCCGCATCACGTCGCCGCAGGAAGCAAAATTCCGATGGACGGCGGGTGCGAACTATTTCGACGGCAAAACTCCGGGCGGCACCGTGTACGGCAACTCGGTCATCGGACCGTTGTTCGCGGCAGCGATCACCGAGCAGAAGGTACAAACGCCGGCCTACTTCGCCGCCGTGTACTACAACATCACCGACCAAATCACGTTGAGTGCCGAGGGCCGTTACCAAACCGACAAGCTGACTCAGATTCCGAAGGTCGGCGTCTCCGGTGCCGTCGTCACCGGCTTGGCTGCGACGCCGCTGAAGGCCACGTTCAAGAGCTTTTCACCGCGCTTCACGGTCGACTACCAAATCACGCCGGACACCATGGTTTACGCGCTGTACTCGAAGGGTGTGCGCCCGGGTGGTTTCAACGCGGGCCTAGTGACCGCCGCACCGGCGACCGTGGATGCGTTGAAGGCCGTGGTACCGACCGCGGGCATCACCTACGACGAAGAAGAGCTCGAGAACCGCGAAGTCGGTATCAAGTCGACGCTGTTCGACGGTCGTGCACGCGTCACCCTGACCTACTTCGACGACCAGTGGAAGAATGGCCAGGTACAAAACTCCGTGCCGGTGACGGCAGGTGGTGTCACCAATCTGATCGGTCTCACGATCAATAACGGTGTCGCGGACCTCAAGGGCTTGGAGTTCGAAGGTCAATTGCAAGCGACCCGCAACCTGAAGCTGTCGGCGACCTTCGGTTACAACAAAACTGAGCTGGTTAGCTACGGACTGGGTGCGGGCCAATGCGGCGACTGCAACTTCATCTACGGATCGTTCGGCGGTGCGATCGGTAAGGCACTGCCGACGGCGCCGAAGATCACCTACACGCTGGGCGCGGAGTACGGTGACAAAATCAACGGCGACTACGATTGGTTCGGTCGTGCGGACTGGATGCATCAAGGCGAGAAGTACACGGACTTCACCAACGTGTTACGTGTCGGCGCTCAAAACACCCTGAACGCCAGCATCGGCCTGCGATCGAAGAACGTCACGCTCGAACTCTTCGGCAAAAACCTGACGGACGACAGCACGATGAATGCGGCGCTGCTCGGCATCGACGCGTTCACGTTCTTGTTGCCGCCGAACAAGAACGAGGTGCGCTTCTCACCGCCGCTACCGCGCTCGTTCGGCGTGCGTTTGCTCTACAACTTCTGATCCCTTCCAGGATTGGTCGACGACTCGGGGCCGGGTGGCAACACCCGGCCCTTTTTTCTGAAGTGGATCAAAAACACCGCGAGCGTTACGACACCCGGGATCCAATGCGCAAAAGACGTGAGCGACCGCCAAAAGTCGCTGCCGACGTAGTACAGCGCACAACCGGTGAGCGTGAGCCAAGCGCCGAGACCGAACATCGTGCCACCACTCTTGCGCCGCAGTTTGGCGCGCCAGCCGCGCACGATGTGATCCGACCACAACGCGCCGAACATCCACACCGCCACGAAAGAAAACACCGCGTGCGCGATCAACCACAAGCGTTGTTGCGGATGCGGGTTCTCGAAACCGAATTGATCGACGATCCGCACGAAATATTGGAACACCAGCCAGATGACTCCGGTCGCGAGCGTGCCGATCGAAACGACGTAGAGCGTGTTGCGGCGACCGACGGGCAAAGCACCGGTCGCACGCGGCGTGATCGATTTACGTTCGCTAGTCAAAGAATCGCTCCCGATCGAATCGCACCCAACGTCCGCCAGCCGGAACGGGCGGAGTATAAATAGCCGGTCGCCGCATAGCGCTGCAGCACTGCATCGGCGTTCGCACCGCAGGCCAACACCACTTTCGTCAGTGCATCGGCGATCACGCACTCGCGCGCGACCACCGCGGCAAAACCGACCTCGTCAATCGGGCTCCGATCGACGCCGCGACGATGCACCGGTCGCTCGCGATCGACCGCGCTGCTCGCGAGGCTCGCATTCTGCAATTCGATACAAGGTTGCGTGTCGAGCGGATGATCGGGCACCGCGAGCACGATGCGTTCGGGCTCGACCCCACCGACGCGTAAATCCCCGCCCGCCTCCACTCGCCATGAGGCCGCGGCCGGCAAGTGCATCGCCACGACCGCGCGGTCGATGGCATAACCCTTGGCGATACCACCGAGATCGATCAAGCCGGCCCGCGTCCAACGAACCGTACCGTCGGTATCCCATTGCAGGTCACGCCAACTCGCACCGGGCTCCACCCGTCGCTCGATCGGCGGTAACAATCCCTCGGCGACGAGCGCATCCGCTACGGTGACATCGAACTCACCACCCGTCTCGGCTGCGAGTGCCTGCGCGATCCGCAGCACCTCGTTCAACATGTGCCCCACGGTCAGCGACTGACCCACGGGCAACCGATTCAGAACGGATAGGTCGGACCCCGGGTCGTGGAATCCGAGCGTCCGATGGGCCATCGCGATCGCCTCGAAGCCGCGCTCGATGCTGCGTTCCGCTTCGACGAGCGGCAGACCCCCGATACCGATTCGCACCAGCGTCCCGAGCCCGGGCCGAATGCGTTCGATCCAACGATCCTCGTCCGCTGTGCGAGCGAGTGGCGAATGCCGATGCGTAGCCTCGCGATTCATGGATTTTTGATGATATCGTTGGACCGGATTCCGTAGCAGGAGATTGCCATGGCCACCGATCCGAAGCGTCCGACGTACACGGTCGATGCGATACCCTCGGACATCACGAGCAGCGTATTTTTGGGTAACCCGGCGCTCGACAACGTCGTCGCCTGCCTAATCGCGATGAACGCCGAGATGTGGGCGACCAAGCGGCGCATGAAGGTACTCGAGGCGCTGCTGGTGAAAAAGGGCGTCACCGCCGCCATGATCGAAAGCTACGTCCCCTCGCCCGCCGAGGCGGCCGAGTGGGAGAAAGAGCGCGATCGCTTCATCGACTTGGCGATGGGGCCGCTCGGTAACCCGAGCTTCCGCAACATCTCCGAAGATTTCCCCAAAGGCTGAGCAGGGAGTACGCACATGATCGGTCGTCGTGAACTCTTCGGTGCCACCGCCGCCACGCTGGTACTCGCCAAATCCCTCCAAGCAGACGCCGCGCCAACGGCTGCCAACGCCGACACCGCCGCAGCGGCTGCCGCAAAACCCATCCGCGGGGCGATGCAACCGCGCGGTGTCGATGGTCGCCTCGTACGTCTCGGCACACTCGATCTCGAAAGCCAACAAGATTTCACGCTCGGCTTTCGGTTGATGCACAGCAAAACGCTGCGCACCGCCTCGAACGCAGCGTTCGAACGCGTGCTCGCACGCGAAGGCATCGATCCGCTGACGCCGCTCACGATCGAACAAGTGCGTGCGCTGGTCGCCACGGAGCCGGCGATCAACATCGCGTCGCGCGCGTGGCTCGCCAATCAGCAAGTCACTTGGAAAACTTTGCGTGATCACTTCCACGCACATGCCGACGAATATCTCTCGGAGATGGAAGCGGCCGACAAAACCGGCCCGGGCACGCTCGACATTCCGACCAACTTCGACGTGCCCGCATACACCCGCCACGAGATCCACATTCAGCCGGGCGGCTACGTCGGCGACCCGTTCGCCGGTCACATCTACCACTACGGCACGAATTCGTTCTACATCAGCGTCATCGGCCACAACGAACAAGACCAAGTGCACAAGAGCACCGCGGGTCGTTTGCCGCTGCCGGAAGACGGCAAGGTCAAGCGCATCCTCGACATGGGCTGCGGCATCGGCCAAATGACCGTCGCGCTCAAAGAAAGATTTCCGGACGCAGAGGTTTGGGGTATCGACGTCGGTGCGCCGATGGTGCGCTATGCGCATCTGCGCGCGAACAAACTCGGCGTCGGTGCGAACTTCGCGCAGCGACTCGCCGAAGACACGAAATTCCCAGACAACTATTTCGACATCGTGACGAGTTACATCATGCACCACGAGTTGCCGGCCGAGATCACCCGCAAAGTGATCGCCGAGGCCCAGCGCGTGACGCGACCGGGCGGCGTCTACTACCCGATCGACTTCATGAGTGGCGGCAACAAGTCGCCGGCGCGCATGATGTACGGTCGCTGGTACGACCATCGCTGGAACAACGAGGTTTGGAGCCTCGAGTACCACAACATCAACTTCACCGAAGAAATCGGCCAGCGCGGTTTCACAGTGGTCAAAAACGCCAAGCCGGCGCTGCCGGGCTTCGGCGTGCGACACACGATCAAGACCTGACGCGGTGAATCGCCTCCTGCTGGTGCCAGCGGTGACGCTGGTGGCGGCGCAGTATGCGGTCGCCAGCGATTTTCAAACGCTCGAGCAGGCTCAGCAACGCCTATACCCAGGCGTCAAATTGACGCCGGCGGACTTCAAGCTCACGCCGGAACAATTCGCGCAACTCAAAGCCGAATACAAAGTTCCGAGCTTTCGACCGCAAGTCAAAGCTTGGCGCGTCGAGGGCGGCGGCTGGCTGTTTCTCGACCAGGTTTACGGCCTCAACGACGTCGTCACCTATCTCGTCGGCATCGGCGATGACGGGAAATTACGCGGCCTCGAAGTGTTGACCTGCACCGACGGCTACTGCGACCTCTATTCACCCAGCTCCGCTTGGCGCACGCGTTTGTTACAGGTCATGCACGGGCGCTGGGACCCGGCCGAGAAAGTACCGGTGGTTTCCGGTGCGACACAGTCGTGCGTACACGTAGCCGAGGGTGTCAAAAAAATGCTCGCGATCCACGCTAGATTTTTACCCAACTGATTTTTCGATTCTCGATCTGCAATACGGAGTCCACCATGCGCTCGCTGGTCGCTTTCAACGCATGTTTGTTGCTGCTGACGCTCACTGCCTGCGCCGTGGCGCCCGGCGGCAAACCATCGACTTCCAAAGAATTCCGCGATTGTGCGGACTGCCCGGCGATGGTGGTGATACCACCGGGAAAATTTCGGATGGGTTTCGATGGCGGCGAACCGGAGCGCTACGAGGGGCCGGTACGTGAGGTGCGAATCGCACGTCCGTTTGCGCTGGGCAAATTCGAGGTCACGAACGGCGAATATCGCCGCTTCGTCGCCGCCACCGGACACGTTTCGGGCAAAGGCTGCTTTGCATTACGCGACGGCACGTATCAAAAATTGCCCGGCACGGATTGGAGCGACCCCGGCTATCAGCGACCGATCCTCGAAGACGAACCGGTCGCCTGCGTCGATTGGAACGACGCCAAAGCCTATGCCGCATGGCTTGCAGCAAAAACCGGCCGACGATATCGGCTCGCGAGCGAAGCCGAATGGGAATACGCCGCGCGCGCGAACCGCGACACCGGTCGATTCCTTTGGGGTGAACGCAAAGACGAAGCTTGTCGCGAAGCGAACGTGTTCGATGCCTCGGGCGCCAAAGCGCTCGCCGATCGGCGTATCGACGTTGCGCCCTGCGACGACGGTCACGCCGGTGTCGCACCGGTCGGCAGTCGCGCACCTAATCCGTTCGGTCTCTACGACATGATCGGCAACGTTTGGGAATGGGTCGAAGATTGCTATGCGATGCCGCACCCGGCTGATGCGCCCACCGACGGCTCACCGCAAACCAAAACGGGTTGCGATCGTCGCGGCTCCAAAGGTGGTTCTTGGGTCACGACACTGACGCGCCAAACACCGACCTTTCGCGGCCGCGATCCGGCGACCCTCACCAGTCAAATATTCGGCTTCCGCATCGCTCGTGATCTTTGATTCACGCGCCGAATCGCGCGTGGTCAGCTCACTTGACGCCCGAAACCATATACCACACGACGTGCACCGGACCGGATTTGGTGGTGAAGGTCGGTGCTGCTGCGCGGTCCGCTTTCGGAGTCGCGTTCTGATAGCCCGCGAGCACCTCCGCAAAGCCTGCTGATTTGGCGATCGCGCCGACATCGAGGGTCTGCGCACCGATCCAGAAAGGTTCGTTGTTGTGCAGAGCCTCGAATAGCCCGCGTATGCGGCTCCAAGTCGAATGAGTGTCGAAGCGCAACGGCACTTCGAGATTGATCATCACGCCGCCCGGGCGCAGAAGACGATGCGCTTCTTTGAAGATCCGCGGCAGTGCGCTGAACGAGGTTTCGTGCAGCACCGCCGAGGACACCACGAGATCGAAGTGACCTTCGGGAAAATCGGTCTGCTCGCCGTTCTGCTGCGAGTAGTGGACTTTTTGACCCAAGGAGGCGGAGCGCGCACGCGCATAGCGCAACAACGCACCACCGACGTCGATGCCATGCACTTCCGCATCGGGGAAATAGCTCGCGATCGCCGTCGTGCTGTGACCAACCGTGCAACCGATGTCGAGAATGCGCTTAGGTTGTAAATTTCCATAGCGCTCGAAAAGATGCTGAACGATGGTATGCCCGCGCACGTCGTTGAGTTCACCGCCGTTGCGACCCATGTGATAGAGCGCAGCAGCCTTGTCGAACACGGCGCCTTGACGCACGTCGTCGCCACCACGATCGGCCGCGTAGCCGCCCGGCATCAGGTGGATGTCGACTTTACTGAGATAGCGCGGCGCGACGAACTCCGAATCGGTACGCACCGAGCCGCCGTCGATCGTCTTCGCACGCGTATCGAGATCACCCAACTGCCGATCGACGCATTGACCGACGCTACGCCACATCTCCTCTTGCGCGGCGACCGTCAGCGCTTGCCAGGTGCGATAGGCACCGAGCTTTGCAAGCCGACGTTCTAGATCACGATATTCCTCTGCGGCATCGCGACCGGCTGCCGCGAACTGCGGCGTGAGATGCTCGTCGACGTAACCACGCCACTTAGGCTCGAGGTTGCGCATCAAAAAATTCTTCAAACTCACGACGTGGGCGAAACGTGCGGCCTCGTCGTGAGTCGCTTCGGGCATCATCGCGTGCACGGTCATGCTTTTTTCTCCATGAGAACTTTGCGGACGTCGGCGTCCGACGCCAAACGATCGATTTCTTCGGTCACGGCGCGGAACACCCGCGCGATCATCTCTTGATCTTGTTGCATACGATACGCGAGCACGTCGCTAGGCGCGCGATACGCCTCGACCCGCGCATGGTCGAACCCACTACCACTCGCTGCGAGCCGCTCGTGGGTATCGAGCCGTGCGCGCAATATCGCGATCTCGCCGGTCAACGCCGTCACCATCTCCAGTAGTCGTCCAACGTCGGCTCGCTCCGAAAAAAACTCGGATCGGTGCTGGGCGTCCTCGCGGAATATCAGGCCTTCCGTGCCGTCGGGCAGCTGCTTGCTCTCGCTCATATGCCGACGATACTGCACTTCGGGCGCTCAGTCGCTCACCACGACACCACGCAGTGATCACACGGTGGTTGTTTCTCGTCGCCGCTTGGGTCTAGGCTCCTCGTCACTACAACGAATCAGATCACGGGGGTAGGTCGATATGTCACTCAGCAAGCGCGAGTTTCTGGTCGGTGCCGGTGCCGCTGCAGCGACGCTCGCAGTCGGCGTGGTGGGCGCAAAAGCTGCCGCTCGCCAAGCTTGGGACTTGATCGTGGTGGGCGGCGGTAACGCCGGTCTGCCCACGGCGATTTTCACCGCACAACGTGGCGCTCGCGTGCTGATCGTCGAAGCGGCGGGCGCGCTCGGTGGCACGCTATTCCTCTCGAGCGGACAAATGAGCGCGGCGGGCACGCGCCTGCAAAAAACTCGCGGCATCGACGACACCGCGCAATTGCATTACGACGACATCATGCGCATCAGCAAAGGGCATGCGAACCCCGAGCTCGTGCGATTGGCGACCGGTGCTGCGGCACCCGCCTTCGATTGGCTGCTCGACAACGGTTTCAAAGTTCGTGACGGCCACCCGATCACCGGCACCACCCACGAGCCCTACAGCCGCGCCCGCTACGCCTGGGGCTACGAGGGTGGTCGGTCGATTCTCGCCGTGCTCAATGCACAACTCGAACCGTTGCTCGCGAGCGGCAAGGTTTCTGCGCTCGTCGGGCATTCGGCCCTCGACCTCGTGCGCGATGCGCGCGGCCGTGTGCAAGGGGTGATCGTGCAAGGGCCCGACGGACGCAAGACGACACAACGCGCGCGCAAAGTGGCGCTCACTTCCGGTGGCTACACCGCCAACGCACAGCTCTATCAAAAATACGAAGGCATCCGCACCTTCACGCGAGCCACCTATCCTTTCAGTCAAGGCAAAGGCATCGAACTCGGCATCGGTGCCGGCGGCTTCGTGCACGGCGGCGAATATCACACACCGCTCTTCGGCGCAGTGCTCGAACACGAGGACTACCCGAGTCCAATTCGCGCGATGGTCAGACACTTTCCGCCCGAGCGGCCACCCTACGAAATCCTCGTCGATCGCGACGGTAAAAGATTTTTACGCGAGGACATTCCGAGTCACGATGCGCACGAACATGCGATCCGAAAACTCGCCGACGAATCGTGTTGGGTCATTTACGACGAAGCGATCCGTCAGGCTGCGCCCTCATTAGTGCGCGGCGGCTTCAGTGGTCCATGGACCGACGCCGACACGGCGGCGGCCTACGACAAAGGGCTGCCGATGTTCTATCGCGCCGGCGATCTCGACTCGCTCGCAAAGTCTGCCGGTATCGACCCGGCCGGACTGCAACGCACCGTCGCCGAATACAATCGTGGCCGCACGGCAGGCAAAGATTTCTTAGGCCGCGAGCACATGCCGATGCCGATCGGCTCCGGCCCGTTCTATGCGCTCAAACTGCATTCGTGGAATTTATTGAGTTTTGCGGGGCTCGCGGTGAATGCCAAACTCGAGGTGATACGCCCGGACGGCGCACCGATTCCCAATCTCTATGCCGCCGGAGAATTACTCGGCTGCGCGCAGTTGATGGGCGATTCGCAGTGCGGCGGCATGTCGGTGATGCCGGCACTGTCGTTCGGTCGCTTGCTGGGCCGTGAGCTGATCGACTTCACCGCTTGATGCGCGTCGCGCGACTCACCAACCAGTGAGTGGCGCCGACACCGGGTACGCGCAACGCGCGGACGGCCCGCGTGCCGAGCCCCGGTAGTTCGAGCGCGTCATCTTTGAACAAGGTGGCAAGCCGGAGTTCAGCGCAGGCGCGATCGGCCATGTCGAGATCGTCGAGCTCGAAGCCCTGCGCAAGATAACCGACGTTCGGCGCCTCGGCGCGCGGCACGAGATCCACGCACTCGTCGGCATAATTGAGCGGCTGTGACAAAGCGAGCTTGCCGAACATGTGATTGCCCTGCATGAATTTAATTCGCGTGCGCGCCTGCGCCGGCAGGCGCAAAAATCCGTTGACGTGCGGCGCTGCGAGTTCATCGTCGATGAGCACGCCCATTCGCAACACCCGCTCACAATACTCGCGCGTCGGTTCCAGATCGCGACAAATGATCGACGTCGTCACGACCGGCGTGTAACCCGTCGCGGTAAAACCTCGGCGCTCGGTGTAGGCGCGCATTTGTCCGACGCGCGTCGCAGGATCGGTACTCGCTAATTCGACCAGGTTGATCGTCAAGCCGTCCGGACCGTCGAATAACACTTCGACCGGATTACCGACGCCACTTTCGAACGCGTGACGGGTGGGCGGAGTCCACGGCGGAAAACCGTGCGCCGCCAAATTCGTGCTCGCTTGCACCGCATCGCGCACGTAGAAATTAAGGTTCGACAAGCCGAATACCGCCGAATGTGACTCGCGCATGACGCGCGGGCCGACCGCACCCGCGAATTCGATCAATAAAATCCGGCCCACCGGATCGTCGCCGGCGCTCAACATCACGCACTCGGCGGACGCTCCGGGCGATGCCCGAAACAACGCCTCGAACGCCCCGCCCTTCCAGAGTCGTCGCTCGATCACGTCCAGTCCGAGCAGATCGCGGTAGAACGACAGTGCCGTGTCGAGCCGACTACAGGACACCACGGCGAAGGCGAGCGGACTGCCGTGCGGAGCGACGATATCGGCCATGAACACACCGAGGAGTGACCGGAATGGACGGATTGTGGCGACTCCGCAGAGCGCTTGCTAGGGCTGGTGTAAATTCGATCGGTCGAAACGGGGGCATGGGCTATGCGTAAGTCGATTGCGATTTTGTTGAGCCTCGTCGGCGTGCTCACGACGTTGCCGATCGGTCATACCGAACCGAACGGCACTCGTCGTTACTCGCGCATCGAGGGTGCGGATGGTGTGCCGCTCAACGTGGTCGAGGTCGGTGATGCGTCGAAGCCGACGATCGTGTTGGTGCACGGCATCGGACAAAGTCACTCGAGTTTCGATGCGCAACTCGACGACCCTGCACTCACCGGCGCGTTCCATCTCGTCAGTTACGATCTACGCGGTCACGGCCAGTCGGGTAAACCATGGCAGCGCGACGCTTACGTCGTCAGCGAAAAATGGGCCGAAGATCTCGCGCGCGTGATCGCGGCGACGCATGCCGTCAAACCCGTGGTGCTCGGCTGGTCATACGGGTCTTTGGTGGTCGCCGATTACTT
>Ga0214917_10006688_pt1 | contig 11901 bp, 12 predicted proteins | sample LL_1208_BB_MetaG_FD_177983 | JGI IMG/M metagenome (GOLD analysis project Ga0214917, IMG submission 177983) | Freshwater microbial communities from Lake Lanier, Atlanta, Georgia, United States - LL_1208_BB | ecosystem: Environmental > Aquatic > Freshwater > Lake | place: USA: Georgia | collected...
CACTCCGCAACGGCAAACGTCAACTGGTTGCCCAGCACCGTTTGCCCTGTGGTGGTGCGATCGCCCAGCCACCCAATTCCGAGGCGAGTGTACCTGTCCGTGCCTCGAGTTCATCACCATCAGTGCGTCGGGGCTGCTATCACCGGCTATTGGGCGGAGCCGCTGTCGGCACGATGCGTCTCGACGTATTCAATGCTTCGGCGATAGTCGTCTTCACTGATCATCTGACGCGAGAAGTAGAAATTGAGCATCTGCGTCAGAGTAAGGATTCCGCTGATGTGCAGGCCAGCTGACCGGAGTCGGTCTCCACCTCCCTGGGCGCGGTCGATAAGCACAATAGCGTTATGGACGATCAAACCGACATCCTGGAGTGCACGCTGCGTCTCAAGCAGACTTCCGCCGGTAGTCATCAGGTCGTCAATGATCAGCACGGACTCGCCCGGTCGGAAACGTCCTTCAATCCGCGTCCCGTGATCCATGTCCTTTGGCGGAATGCCATAGATGAGCGGGACATTCCCGGTTAGCGAATAGGCCGTTGCCAGATGCAGTCCGCCGAAAGGGACCCCCGCCACCAAATCAAACGGCTGAATCCGGCGCTCCCGGCGCGCGAGGCCGGCATCAATCTCATTCTTGATGAGTTGGGCAACCCTGGCAAGGATGCGCGGTTCCCGTAGAAAAACCTTCGGGTCGATGTACACCGGCGAACCGACGGTCGAACGACCGAGTGTGAACGTCCCGAATTTGACACCACCTAGGCGGAAAAGTGCTTCGGCAAGCCACAGGTTGGTGACATCATTGCTATTCATGCAAACGTCATCGCTTCCGTTGACGCAGGCGGTTCGCGTCGGACCATTCCGCCGAGTCTAGCAGTCGCCATTCTAGTGGCCACCGAGGAAGGCGTGAGGAACCTACCAAATGGCAATGCGGAAGTCAGCGACGATAACGACACAAAGGGCCGTAAGGTAGATCATCGAATAATGGAACAGCCATGATGCCTTCGCGGGCGATGGGACCCTCATGAGGTCTACCGCAAGGTACAGGAAGTACCCGCCAAGCACAGCTGCCCCTGCCAGGTAGATCACGCCGGCACCGCCAAAACCGAACAGCAGCAGCGAAACCGCGATCATTTGGAGCGTGTAGAGGACTATCTGGCGTCGCGTCTCAGGTTCGCCACGAACAACTGGAAGCATTGGGATGCGGGCACGCGCGTACTGCTGATGGATAAGAAGGGACAGCGCCCAGAAGTGGGGCGGGGTCCAGAAAAACACCAGCGCGAAGAGAAGCCACGGCGTCGCCGTCAGGTCGCCCGTCACAGCGGCCCATCCGATAAGCGGAGGGATCGCTCCGGCCGCGCCACCGAGCACTATGTTGCTGGGGGTGGTGCGCTTGAGCCACAAGGTGTAGATGGCCACATAGATGAAGATTGCGACGGCGGTCAGGAATGCCGACAGGGCATTAGCGACAGCCCAGAGCAGGCCGACGGCCGTGACGGACAATACAACACCAAAGGTCAGCGCACCTCTCGGCGAGACCAATCCAGCGGGGATGGCCCGTTGTTGTGTCCGCGATCCCATCAGCGCGTCAATGTCTCGATCTACGAAACAGTTGATAGCTGCAGACCCACCGGCCGCCATCGCTCCCGCGAGAAGAGTGACAACGACCAACCACCATGCCGGGAGTTCGGGCTGAGCAATCAGCATTGCCGCCAGAGTTGGTATCTCCAGCAACACGATTACCTTCGGTTTCATCAAGGTCAGATAGGCCTTGACAATCTCTCCGAACAATACTCCCTCTGCGGTAGGGGCCTCGGGGTTCCGTGGAACCGAATTTTCGGGGATGTTGGACGCCGCGCCGATCATCCCCGGCGCAGCCTCGATCAGCGGTGACCCAGTCGTCATCTCTATCTCAATGGTAACGGGGTTGCCCGGCAATCCACCATCTAGTTCTTCCGGGCACGTGCATTCAGACGGGGCTTGGAGCAAAAGCAGTCGGGCGTCGCCCAAAATATGGGACGATGACGGCCGATCAAATCTCAAATTCGCGGTCCGACTCCCACCGCGGCTTGACACCCGGCGCGACGGTGCACGACCATCTAGGTAGACCAGTTTTCGCCACGGTTGGCAGGTGTTTTCGCTCCTGAACCATAGCCTTCGGTGACGACCCCCGAAATACACCAGAGGAAGTACGCCCGTGTTTGGCACCGCCGACGCCACCGCCGCCGTGATTGTCCTCGCTGCTAGCGCAGCCATCTTGCTTGCGCTCGCCAGTTACCACTTTCCTGACCGGGGCTTTCCCGCGTTAGCCGCTGCTGTTTTGGTCACTGCTACTTCCGTGCTCCTTCTAGGCGGCGCAGTGGGAAACCTGAACGCACACATTGGCGCAAAGGCGACTGGCGAGACGGACGCGTTGGCGTCGCTCGGCCTCGGTGTCGTCGTCATCATGACGATGGCCTTGATCCTCGCTTCGCGTAGCAGAACTTGGGGAACTTTGGTTTGGTGGAGCGGGGTTGCCTTCACCGCGCTTGCAGTGCCGATGCTCGCTTTAGGAGAGCCGTCGTTGGCGCTTGGTGCACTCGTAGGCGGGCCCGGTCTACTGATGTTCGTCGCCCATCGCCATCCATCAATTCCCGCGAGCCTGTCCAGTTTCGGGCTCTCCTCAGGGTCGGGGACGGTAACTCCCGACCAAGCCAGTGCGGAGCAATCACGCTACACACGGATTTCAGTGACCTTGACGGTAGTTACGTTGGGTCTGATCTGGCATTCCGGAGGTGTACCGGCACGGCCTTCTACGGCGGAGGCAAAAGTAGAAACATCCTTCGACGCTGATCTAGCGAAGCAGGGGGCGCTGCTGTCATCCGAGTACGGATGCAAGGGATGTCACAGTGTCGACGGGAGTGCTGGGAGTGGACCGACCTGGAAGGGCATGTATGGAAGCAAGGTCCGTCTGACAACGGGCGTCCAGATCGTGCGCGACGAGAAATACATCCGTGAGTCGATAGTCAATCCAGATGCCAAGGTCGTGGCGAACTACTCGTCCGGCACGATGGCTGCGGGTCTGGGATCCAAGCTTCAGAACGAACTTACGGTCGACGCAAACGTGCGAGCGCTCGTCGAGTACTACAAGTCTGTCCGCGCAGGCGAGCCGCCCGCGGCTGATGGCGCAGCCGTGCCTGCGGGAGGCATGACCGGAGCGCCCGCCAAGTAGGCAGCGCAGACCTTGACGCTTTCCTCTTCCGCCCGTTCCCTGTAGGAAGCTATCGCGTCCTCAGGGACGTATTGCATCGCTTCAATTGTCAGGGCATCAAGGCGGGATAGGAAGTCTTCGAGCCGTGTGGCATCGCTTGTCGGCCTCGCCACGCTCGGTCTCTTATTGTCGTTCGGTCTAGTCCTCGTGAAGTCGGTCTCAAGCCTCGGGCCATTAGAAAGTTCCCTTGAGACCGTTGCGGCAAATCGATACCTCGCAGGCGCATCGGGCAATTGAGCCTGATGCAGGACCATCCGGACGAAGCGGACGGCGTACCCGCGTGGAATGGTCGGGATCGTCACCTCCCAGTGCCGAAGTTCCCCCGCTGTCGCGACGTCAGCAAGGGCTGAGGACAGCGTTCCCGTAGTGAAGTGGCGTTCATCGATACTTGCATGAAGCGCCCATTGACGGTCTGCCCCGGCCTGGCCGGCCTTGAACTTGCTGTGGATACCGAAAAAAGGCCGGTAAATCGTCAGCGTCCACTGCTCGTCGGAGACTAGGTGGCACAGATATCCGGCGATGAACGCGCGAACGGGACTTTCGAAGGGCAATGCCCTGATCCCGTTAGAACTGGCAATCAACTTGAGCGCACCGCTTACCTCGTCACCCGGTACCCACCAATGCGTCGTTGATCGCGGAAATCCAGCGATCTTGTCAACATCCGGGCACAACGAGCCCGTCAGGAAAGCGGTGCGACCGGACGCTGAAAGGGGCAACTTGTCAGCTATCGACCAGGCGAGACTCAGGTGCTCAAAGGGAGATGGCATTGCCGAATAGTATGGCGGGATGCTACCCAGTAGTGTTCACTGGGCACCCGGCACGTCTGCCAGTTCAGGATTTCACGGCCAGTGGATCCCCGGAAAGAAGCCCGGGGTCCTCTTCATGTACTCCGCATACCCTGCGCGGGTTCGTGCAAGTTGCGCGTCAAGCATCCTGACACCAGACACTCTGACGAGCAGGAACGTCATCAGTGCCGGAGCGAAAATCGTCACCAATCCGCCAAGACCGAGATCTAAGGTGCAGATCCAGAACCCCCACCAGATCACGCTGTCTCCGAAGTAATTCGGGTGCCTCGTAAGACCCCAAAGTCCGGTATCCAGAACTTGCCCCTTCTTGGACGGGTCGCGGCGGAACATTGTCAACTGCCAGTCCCCGACTGCCTCGAACACAAAACCGACCAGGAAGACTATTGCCCCGGCTATGTCAAAAGCCGAAACGTCGTCCGGGCCATCCGCCGACGCAGCAACCTGCAATGGCGCCGACACAATCATCACTAGCGTGCCCTGAAGAAGGAAGACTTGAAAAAAGCTGAACCACCAATAGCGGTCTGGGCCATACTTTTTTCTGAACTCGGTATAACGGACGTCCTCAGCCTTCCCAATCGAACGGATCAGGAGGTGAAGCCAAAGCCTTATGGCCCAGATACCCACTAACGTCAATAAAACGAGCTTCCCGGAAGTCAATCCAGTCATGAATGCCGTGTTTGCACTAATAAGCAGGAAGCCAATTGACCACCAAGGGTCAATAATGCTCGCATCCCGCCTGATGACGCTCACAATCCAAAGCACAACCATGAGGAGGAGTTGAATGCCTGCGTTCGCCCAGAACAGCTCCATACATTACCCCAATCACTAATTACTAATGTTTGTATTATATGATATGAGATTTATATTATGATTTGCATAAAAAGAACTTCTTGCATTGTCAACTCATGAAAAACGTTCGAGGAACACGAGTGAGGCATTCACGACGAGGATGTGGACGCTCCACCGGAAGCATCCGCGTCGCCCACGTCAGGGTAGCCGTGGCAAGCAATCTGACCGACAGCTTTCGTGGCGAGAAACGCTCCAGTTGAACTGCGCTTGCACTCGAGTGATCTTGGCGCATTATTTCATCGACGGCTTCATGGACGACCCATGCGTACGAGAACGAGGTGACCCACAACCGATGAAATCGCGGTGAGTGCAATGCCCCAAGCGATGTCAGCCGGGACAAGCATCACCGGCCACCCGGTAATTACTGCCCAGTTGGTCAGTTCATAGGTTCCGTAGGCGACAAGCCCCAGTGCGCCCCCCCGGTTCACCGCATCTCCGACTGACTTTGCACCCATTGACCCGTAAGCAGTCGTCGCGACGACGTACATTGCGTAGAACAACCCCGCCGCCAGGACGTCAGGTTGCGGACGCATTAGAGTGCCGAGCTGGGACTTATACATGTCCAGAGCGACTATCCCAAGCCACGTCAGGTCCAGGGCAAGCATCACAGTAGCGACCGCACCACCAGCGGTAAGGATCGCACGAAGGGCTGGTGCCGTCAGAGACGCACGTGTCTCCTCTGTCGCCCTAGTCGTCACAGCACTCTGGCTCATCGCTCCGCCGCCCTTTCGAGGCCTCTTCCCACTAGGTCGACCACCCATCATCGCTCTCCTGATTCAATCCATCACTTGGGTTGTGCGATTGCCTATCACACACCTCACATCATCGCCAAAGCCGGGGATTGAACCACCAGAAATGCCGCCCAATGTCGTGAAGACAACATCACGAGGGCGCCCTCGTTGGCTAATCTAATCCATTGGAAGCCTCAGCGGAGCGCTTTGGGATCCGGGGGATCGCTTCAAGTGTCGTGTAGCCGTCTCAAGAAACCTTTCACGGGCAACCGAATGGTCAACGATGGGATGTGGATAGGTGTCCCCCAGCCGCACCTTCGCGCCCCTGAGAACTGAATCGGGGGCGTCCCATGGATGGTGAATGAATTCGGACGGCATGCCACGAAGCTCGGGGAGCCACTTGCGTACGTAATCGCCGTTCGGATCAAATCGCTCGCCCTGCGATACCGGGTTGAATATCCGAAAATATGGTTGAGGGTCGCACCCACAACCCGCCGTCCACTGCCATCCCGCCGTGTTCTGGGCGAGGTCTCCATCGGTCAGGTAGTGAAAATAGTGGCGCTCGCCGCGCCGGAAATCAATCATCAGGTCTTTGGTCAGGAAGCTTGCAGACACCATTCGCGCTCGGTTGTGAACGTACCCCTCGGCACGAAGTTGCCTGGCTGACGCGTCGACGACTGGGTATCCGGTAAGACCATCAACCCACGCCTGCCAGCCATTTTCGTCATCGCGCCACGGAAATCCCTCGAAGTCTGACTGGAACGGCGTTGTCAAGATGGTCGGGACGTCCCACAGCGTGCTGTAACTAAATTCCCGCCAGATAAGTTCATTTTCAAAGGACATGCCCCCCGCCGTCTCACCGATCGCAGCCCTGGCTTCAAGCCAGACGCGCCGGGGTGCAATAGTCCCGAATTTCAGGTCAGCCGAAAGCCGGCTCGTGCCATCAATTCCCATTTGGTCACGGTCCGCCTTGTAGGCAGGTCCGGCGTCCTTGAGGAACCGTCTTAATCGCGCGTCCGCCTCAGATGACCCGGCCCTCAGGATTGCAGGATTTCTCTCGAGCCCCAGTTCCACCAAATCCGGGATTGGGTTCCGGATTGCGACGAGATTGTCTGGCACGCGCGATAGCCTCGCCGGAGTTCCTACCGCTGGGACCTGTGCGACTTCGCGTCGCCACGACTTTGCGAACGGCGAGAAGACCCCGTAGGGCCTCCCGGCTTGAGTGCGCAAAGTGCCTGGGGGATGCACCGTCTCCCCTCCAAATAGGCGAAACCGTTCCCCTAGAGCCCCGGCAACGACATCGTCCCGGCGTCGCGACCCGGGTTCGACGGCCGCTTGCGCAAAGACCGCGTCGGCGTTCCATTCCCGAGCAAGCCGAGGTACCACCTCTGTGGCACGCCCCTTGACCGTCACGAGGGTCGAGCCGATTGCCTCGAGGTCAGAACGCAACGCGGTAACTGCGTCAAGGAAAAACTGCAACCGGTGAGGCGGACGCTTGCCCCGACTACCTTGGCTTTCGTCGGTCGCACTCCGGTCTCCACTTCCGAAGTAACTGTCCTCAAGCACGAGAAGAGGAATGACCTCTCCCGTTGTGGAACCACGCATCAGGGGCTCGTGGTCAGTGACCCGCAAATCCTTGCCACGAAACCAGACAATTGTCCTCATGGCAACTAAAGGCCGACACCGGCAATCCCGGCAGAGTTGGGTGCGACCGCGCATATGTCTTCCATGCACCTGCCGGTCATCCGCAAACGGTTCTTGGCAAAGAGCAAGTACCCCACGTGGAGCGCTTCACGAACAACGGGCAAACGCGTCAGTGAAACCAAACGACCGAACCCCACTGCGGAATAGAGGTGCCTGAAAACCTCCACTCCTTCGATCATGGTCCCATCGGGAAGGCGACCGTGGATGCGCTCCATGAATTCTGTCCACGTCAACCCAGTGTCCCCGGTATCAAAACTCGGGGAAGCGATGTCCGTAAACCGAACCCGGTTTCCCTTGTCAAGTTTCCGAAGCAAATTGATCTCGCGTATGCAGAGAGGGCAATCGCCATCAAAGAAGACCTCGATGTCGAACGGTGATATTGAGGCCTCTGAGGCGGCCTTCGGAGCAACCGCCCCTTGTACGGCCTCCGACGCATCCCGACCGGCGCGGAGCAAAGCGCGCCAAAAATCGCCGATCACCTCACCAGCAATCTCAAGTCCCACCTCAAAAATGGACAATTGCGTGGGCGCAGGGCCACCATCAAGCATGTGTGCTGTAGCCACCCGTCTGTGCGCAAAAATGCGATCCAGGGTTCTCCGGACAAAAAGCACGTGGGCAATGTCTCCAAGGAAGCCGAAGGGGACCGCGTAGTCGACCACATCGCGCATTCGCGTCTGGTTGCCGACTGCCTCGAACTCGTGCGTATGTTTCCAGACTGCATATGGACCCGAAACCTGTTGGTCAACAAACCTGGCCCTGGAAACGCCATCGGCGGGGTCAACTTCCGGCGGTTCCCAATCCGAGATGAGCGTCCGCCATCGCATCGGAAGTCCGAACAATCCCAACGCATACTCAATTCGGGCACCGGCAAACATGGCTATAGGCAAGGGTGTCAGGATGCGGAAACTCAGGAATGCCGGCGTCAACGCCTCAAGGTTGGCAGCATTGGAAAAGATTTCAAAGACTTCTTCCAGCGGACGATCAATAACCTGCACTTGCTCGAGGCGATGGAGTTGGTTAGCGGTCATCACTTCAATACTTTCTCGTTGCGCAAACGGTTTCGCCGCGATGGCAACGCATGGCCACATTGTGACGGGCAAGCCATCACAACCCGGGCGACGCGAGAAGAACCACGATTACAACGGCGTACTGTAAGAAGACCCTGTAGTCGGCGGTACGGCCATTCCCGATTTCCAACGCAAGGAAGCGGAGGCGAATAGGAAACGAGTTCGATACGGTTGATCCTATGACTGAAGCGATTCGGCAGAAACGCAACGAACTGGCAGCGGATGGGTCGTGGTCCGATGGCTCTGCTGAGAACCAGGGCAGGTGGGACGCGGTGGTCGGCCGGGACCGGACCCAGGATGGCCTGTTCGTCTACGCCGTCATCTCCACGCGCATCTATTGCAGGCCCGGTTGCGGGTCGCGCCCCCCACACCGTAAGAATGTTCGGTTCTTCCCCGACGGAACCGAAGCGCGGAAATACGGGTTCCGGGCTTGCAAACGGTGTCTACCGGATGACACCCCAGATTGGGCATCCCGGACGATGTTCGTGTCTCGAATGTGCAGACTCATTGAGACTTCATCGCGAACTCCAACCCTCGCGCTGCTTGCCAAGTCCATCGGCTACAGCCCATTCCATTCGCACCGTATGTTCCTTGAGGTCACTGGTATCACTCCGCGCGCCTACGCCGTATCGGTCCGGACGGCAGCGTTGATGACCAGCCTCAATGCGACCGAGAAGGTCACGGATGCGATCCACGGTGATCGAGCCGTCTCCGCGAGTCAGTTCTACGCAGACATGTCACGCGGACTGGGAATGGCGCCAGCCACGTTTGTGAAAGGCGGGAAGGGGATGACCATCCATTACGCGACGGCAGCATCAAACATCGGCAGGGTGCTGGTGGGCGCGACCGACCGGGGAGTTTGCGCAATCCTCATTGGAGATGATCCCGAAGTTCTTGAACGTGACCTGCGCGACCGCTTTCCAGCCGCCGCAATCATCGAGGCTGGAACCGAACTCGCGACGACGATTACGCAAGTTGTCAGCCTGATCCATGAACCCGAGACGGCAACCCACTTGCCTTTAGACATTCGGGGAACCGCCTTCCAGTGCCGGGTCTGGCACGCACTGCGGGAGGTCCGACCGGGAGAAACAATTGCGTACTCGCAGCTTGCAGAACGCATAGGCAATCCGAGTGCATCGCGCGCAGTCGCGAATGCATGTGGAGAAAATCCACTCGCCGTTGCGGTCCCGTGCCACCGGGTAGTACGGAGTGACGGCACCCTCGGTGGCTATCGCTGGGGAGTGGAGAGAAAAAAGTCGTTGCTTGATCGGGAAAGAAGAGATAACGTGGCACGCGTGCTCAGCCCGCAGACGTAGGTCAAATGCACTCACAACGTGCTACGTCCAGATTGAACACGCCCTCAAGCCCTTGTACCCACGCACGTTGTTCGGACGTCTCGACAGACCGTGGAGACCTGACCTCTCGGACAACCTCGATTGCGTGGGGCGCGGTAAGCCCTCTGGCCACCAGCACCGAGGCGGCGACGAGCCCCGACCGGCCGATCCCGGCGCGACAGTGGATGACCACGTTCTGACCGGCCGAAGCCCCCGAAATTATTCCTTCGATGAGGGCGATGAAGGCATCGCGATCGCGTTCGTGCGGCGGATGCATGTCTGGGATTGGAAATAACACTGGGCGAATGCCATTGGCAACTGCGAACGTATCAAGTTCCGAAATCCCGAGAGCAGCAAACTCTGACGCGTCCAACAGGGAAACGAGACAATCGGTCCGGAACACCGTGCGCAATCGCGTCATGTCCATCCCCATGTCACGCAACCAACCATTCGCAACGTCCTGCTTGCCCGGAGCTATCGTAAGTCCGATGTCGCCGACCAATCCATGCACAGCGCGCGGGAGGAAGTCGACACGTATCGGGTCTGTTTCGGAAGTTCGGATTTCCATGGTGCCTCCGCAAGAACCTGGCATGGCAACCAGTTCGCCTAGACGTTGTGCGCGTTCACCCAGAACTGTTCCCAATCGTGCCCACGAGGGGATCTCAAATCCTCAGCCAACCACGAACAGTGGTCGCCAGAGATTCCATATAGCGTTGGCCACTACTCGGTACCGGTTTCTCAGAAAGGCACACCAGAACGTCCCGGGACATCGATGAAAAGGCTGATGAGGACCTCGACCCCAGTTCGCGGGTCAATGATTTCCTTTGCAGCGAACTGATCACGTGCCATCAGCATCAACACGCTCACACGTCACCAGCCACCCGAGGTGTTATTGCTGTCTTGTTGAGTGAATATTTGCTCCCGTAAAAAAACTATGTTCTTATTAATTATATATTTAATTATTATAAATACAACAATTTTTTTATATTTGGAGATAAGCTTTCCGTAACAATCTATCAGGACATCCCTTCGTTCAAGCCTCCACTCGGCATCGACCGCCACGTCATTCCATTCGTTCTCACGGCCCTGCCTCCAGTTCCCTCCATGCGGGCGTTCAGCCAGAATCTGGTTGGGCGTCCGTAAGGTGGACGCCTGGGCAGTTGATCAAACGTTTGGCACGGAGCAGGGAAATCGGACGCGTCCCCGCCGACAAATGCCAACCACAAAGTAGACTTGCCCAACCCACCATCGGTAGAGCACGGTGCGCCAAACCGCACATTAGATTATCCATCCGCGTCTGACGGACCCGTGACTTGGGTGAGTCGACGCAAGTTTAAGATGAGGGCAGGTCACACGAATGGTCACTATAGGTGAGTTGCTCACCGTTGGAGGGACAGACTGGCTACATATAGGTGGGAAAGTCCGGGCACCCGGGTGGAAAATCCTTGACGCAATTCCCGCCGATCACGTTGACATCGTTGCGGACCTGCGCGACCTTACAGCGATTGGCGACAGTGCCTTCGATGCCGTCTATGCATCTCACGTTCTTGAGCACCTCAGCCATCGGGGAGAACTCGAGTCCGTCACCCGCGCGCTGCATCGCATCCTCCGGGTCGGTGGAAAGCTGTTCGTCAGCGTGCCAGATATGGACATTCTCAGCCGCTTGTTCTCTTCCGATACCATTTCACCCGGAGATAAGTTCGCCGTCATGGTCAAGATGTTTGGCGGACAATCGGATAAGTTCGATTACCACACTATCGGCCTTAATCAACAATTCCTAATGGACTACCTATTCCTTGGGGGGTTCCGGGACGCCTACAAGGTACCCGCGTTCGGATTCTTTCCGGATGCCAGTTCCGCGACAGTTGCTGGCGTTCCATTCTCATTGAATGTGGTCGCAATAAAGACCGCATAACCAAGACCACTGTCACGAACGCGGGACCCAGTTCTCGCGGACACGATCGACTTTGGCGAAATCGGCAGGCGTCACGACACCGTGGCTCCTGGACCAGTCGCCGACGCACCCCCAACGCCCGCAATTGAGCCGAAGCTTGTGATATCGCTCAAAGCTTTTTTGATGGAGCGGGTTCCAAGAGCGCGTTGGGGGCCTCTCCGTGATTGGCTTCGACGCGTCGAAGATGGTTCGCTTCGCTTGACATCGCAACCT
>Ga0214917_10006689_pt1 | contig 11900 bp, 9 predicted proteins | sample LL_1208_BB_MetaG_FD_177983 | JGI IMG/M metagenome (GOLD analysis project Ga0214917, IMG submission 177983) | Freshwater microbial communities from Lake Lanier, Atlanta, Georgia, United States - LL_1208_BB | ecosystem: Environmental > Aquatic > Freshwater > Lake | place: USA: Georgia | collected...
GGTGGGGGGTGTGTAGAACAACTGACCGACGGACAGTTGCGATTTCTTACGGACGGTCACTTTTTTGACATTTTGTTACCCCGAGACCCCGAGGATATATGGTCGGCTCAAGGCGAGTGGGTAATGGCTGAAGATGTCATTTCGGGACGCGGATTTTATGATATAACCGGAATTTCACTTGCCGAATGTTGCCAGTCGGCTCAATTGTCAGCCCGATACGCCTCACTAATTACCTGTTTTGGCCGATATTTAGGGCAACTTATTGCCACTATTCATTCAGGGAAATTTAGCAAAAAATATGCAGAATACCAGTGGCCTATATGGGATCTAAACGTCGTTTCTCGAATTACAACGTGGGTGATCGGCGGGAGTGTCGGTCCGTTACTGATCCCAGCAGCGACCGAATGGCTGAGCGCTCATCAAATTCCCGCCCACTTGCATATCATCCCCAACGGCGCTGAGGCTGCATTGCGAGGGGTGGTTTATGCGCGAAATATGACTTAAACTACTCGCTTTCGTTTTTTAGAGGTGCCTATGAAAACCATAACAGACATTAACGGCGTTTATGCCAACGGAATTGCCGCCGGTATTAAACCGGGCAAAAAAGACCTGGCGTACATATATGTACCCAAAGCGGTTGGATCTGCTGGTGTATTTACAGCCAATCAATTTAAGGCTGCTTGTGTTCAGTACAGCCAAAAGGTTATGAAACGGCACACCATAAAAGCCGTTATCATTAATTCGGGCAATGCAAACGCCGCAACAGGTGACTTGGGTGTCCGAAATGCCAAACGAACGGCCCAAGTCGCGGCCACGTGTCTTGGTATCGACGCTACCGAGATAGCGGTATCGTCGACGGGGATTATCGGCGTCCAACTGCCAATCGAAATCGTCGAAGTCGGGATAAAGCAGTTGTTATCTACCCCCAAAACGGCGGATGGCATAGCCGCTGCCGAAGCCATTATGACCACCGATTTAGTCTCCAAGCATGCGTACCACGACGCTAAAATCGGCAAAAAAACATTCCAAGTTGCCGGCATCGCAAAAGGTTCAGGCATGATAATGCCAAATATGGCCACCATGTTGGGGTTTGTGGTTACGAACGCGGATATTCCGTCGCCACTCCTGCAGCAATGGCTCAAAGAGGCCGTTGATGTATCGTTCAATCGGATATCGGTTGATAGCGATACCTCGACCAATGACATGGTATTGGCGTTTGCCACTGGTGAACATTCGTTTTCGCTCACCGATACTGACGCAATCGGGGTCTTCAAATCGCTTTTAATTGCAGTATGCCAAGATCTTGCAAAAGCCATCGCACGCGACGGAGAGGGAGCAACCAAGCTCATCGAAGTCGCCGTCGAGCGTGCTGCGTCTCGGTCCGATGCGAACGCAATCGGACGCTCAGTAATCAATTCCCCACTGGTCAAAACAGCCCTCCACGGTGCAGATCCAAACTGGGGCCGTATCGTTGCCGCAATTGGCAAGACCGAGGGTATCAAAGTAAATCCAGACAAGGTATCCGTCTCATTTGGACCGCACGTAGTATTTGAAAACGGGGCGCCATTACCCTTCGATCGAGCCCAAGTTGTTGCCTACCTCAAACAAGAATCGATCCTAATTCGTATTGATATGGGATTAGGAGCGGGACGGTCTCAAAATTGGGGATGTGATCTCACCAAGGGATACATCGACATCAACACGGAGTACAGCTAAGCCATGCAAACCAAGATTGCCAAAGCCAAGACCCTCATCGAAGCATTGCCCTACATTCGGCAGTTTACCGGCGAAACGATTGTCATCAAATATGGCGGATCATTAATGACCCAGCCCGAACTGAAGCCACTGTTCGCTCAAGACGTAGCACTGCTGAAATACGTCGGACTCAACCCAGTCGTCGTCCACGGTGGGGGCAAAGAAATTTCTCGGTGGATGACCAAGGTCGGCAAGGAATCTCAGTTTATCGACGGCCTCCGGGTCACGGATACCGAGACAATGGAACTTACCGAAATGGTGCTTTCTGGAAAAATCAACAGTGATATAGTCGCTCATATTAATTCAGCCGGTGGACGTGCCGTTGGTTTATCCGGAAAAGATGGGTCGTTATTTGTCGCCAAAAAAAGGCCGTCTACTGCTGATTTGGGATGGGTAGGTGATGTTGAAGTGGTTGATACCGATCTGGTTGATGTGCTGACGCGCGAGGGATTTATACCCGTTATTTCATCCGTTGGCGCTGGCACAACCCCTGAAGAAACCTTTAACCTCAACGCAGACCACGTGGCCCAGGCGATCGCCGAGTCGCTGGGCGCTTTAAAGCTCATTTACCTGACTGATGTAAATGGATTGATGATAGAGGGCGAATTGGTCAAGCGAATGACCGTCACCCAGGCCACGACTTATTTATCACACCCGGATGTGCAAGGGGGCATGAAACCCAAATTGGCTAGCGCAATCGACACCATTCATAGTGGCGTTGGTAGCGTTCATATCGTAAATGGCGGCATCGAGCACGCGGTATTGTTGGAATTGTTTACCGACACCGGAATCGGCACCATGATCAGCACCCAGGAGATTTTATGACACTCACTCATTTTTTAACGATCAGTGATCATCGGCCCCAAATTCGACACCTCATTGATCAGTCCGTTTTGTTAAAACGTCAACATGCAGAACGTCGAATGGCCCCCTTACTAGACGGGAAAATTTTAGGCCTCATCTTTGAAAAACCATCCACGCGAACCCGCGTATCCTTTGAAGTCGGGATGTTCCAGCTCGGTGGAAAAGTAGTCACGCTCAAGGGCGACGAAGTTGGGTTTAATAAGCGGGAAAGTGTTTCAGACATCGCCCGTGTCTTATCCCGATATGTCGACGCCGTGATGATTCGGTCGTTTTATCACCAAGACATCGTGGATTTTGCATCATTTGCGTCGGTGCCGATTGTGAACGGATTGTCAGATCTTCATCACCCCTGTCAGGCACTTGCCGATGGGCTCACGATTTTGGAGTCTAAAGGTCGTCTAGAAGGAATCAAAGTTGCCTATGTAGGTGATGGAAACAACGTCTGTGTCTCATTATTGGAACTGGGCGCAGCCACCGGAATGGATGTCCGGGTTGCCTGCCCTGAAGGATATGATCCCCCCGCTTCACCTCACTATACAGCATCGATTTATCGATCAGCCGCCGAAGCCGTGCAGGGCGTTGATGTCATCTACACAGACGTGTGGACATCAATGGGGCAAGAAGACGAGACGGCTCGTCGCCTTCGTGACTTTGCGGATTTCCAGGTGACGATGTCTTTGTTGCAACAAGCCGACAAAGAGGCCATTTTTATGCACTGTTTACCGGCCCATCGGGGTGAAGAGGTTAGTCATGAGGTGATGGAATCACCCCAGTCGGTTGTATTTGAACAGGCGGAAAATCGGCTACACGCTCAAAAGGCCGTTCTGGTCGATTTAATGCTACCATCCACCACTGAAACAGGGGACTGTCATGAGTAAATTATGGGGTGGTCGCTTCAAAAAGCCCTTTGACGACGATGCTGCCCAATTTAGTTATTCGATCCAAATTGACAAAGTATTGTACCCGTACGACATCGCGTTAAATACGGCACATGCGCTCGCCCTCATGGGTGCCGGAATCATCTCCGCAGAAGAACATTCTAAGATTGTGACTGCATTGGCAAAGATTAAATTTGAAATGGATCTTGGCCTCGATGAGTTAATTCAAGGTGACGAAGACATTCATAGTTGCATCGAACGCTTGCTCATTTTGGAGTTGGGCGACCTGGGCAAGAAAATTCACACCGGCAAATCGCGTAATGACCAGGTCATTACAGACACCCGCTTGTACGTCAAAGACCAGTGCGACATTATCATCACCCTATTGGAAGGGTTACTCAAGGCCCTATTTCTCCAGGCCAACGCGAATGACAAACTCGTCTTCCCCGGCTTTACCCATTTTCAGACCGCGCAACCTGTCGTACTCGCACATCATCTTTTGGCATATTTTGAACAATTTGAACGCGACATCACTCGGTTTAGAGCCGTCTACGCCAGCGCGGATGTTTGCCCATTGGGGTCAGGGGCGTTGGCCGGCAATAATTATGAACTGAACCGCGAACTGGTTGCCCGTGAATTAGGCTTTGGTACCATCACTCGCAATTCAATGGATGCGGTTTCTGACCGAGATTTTTTAATCGAATTTTTATCGGCATCATCATTATGCATGACCCATCTAAGTCGCTTGAGTGAAGAATTGGTACTTTGGAGTTCTCCCATGATCGGATTCGTCACCATTGGCGATGAGTTCACGACTGGCAGCTCAATTATGCCGCAAAAAAAGAACCCCGATATCGCCGAATTGATCCGTGGCAAGTCGGGGCGTGTCTTGGGAAATTTAACGGGAATGCTCTCAACCATTAAGGCCCTACCCTTGACTTATAATCGCGATCTTCAAGAAGACAAAGTCTATTTATTTGATTCTGCCGCAACTGTAAGGGATAGCATCCGATGCATGGCCAAAATGATTCCCACCCTTGAATTTAACCTAAACCCCATTGCAGCGGCATTAGAAACCGGCTATATTTTGGCGACTGATTTTGCCGACTACCTGGTGAAAAGAGGGGTTCCATTCCGTGAATCCCATGAAATTACCGGCCAAGTGGTTTTGTTCGCCGAAAATCACGGACGTACGCTCGAACAGCTATCCTTGGATGAATTTCGTCAATTTTCATCTGTTATCGCTGATGACGTATATGCCGTATTAACACTGGGGGCATCAGTCGATGCCAAAAATGTGACAGGTGGGACGGCAAGACGCCAAATTCAACAGCAACTACATCGTATCAAGGAGAACTATCAATGGTAGACCAGACCTTACTTATTTTTAAACCGGAAGTCCTTCGTCGAGGATTTGCGGGTCAACTTATATCCCGGTTCGAAGATCGTGGGATTCGTTTTGTACAACTCAAGTTGATGACAATCGATGCCACGACGGCCAAACGTCACTACGCTGAACACGAGTCCAAACCGTTTTTTGACGGACTGGTCGATTATATTACGTCAGGCCCCGTTATTGTTGCAGTCGTCGAATGCGAAGGCGTTGTGCCGCTTGTTCGTCGTATGGTTGGGGCAACCAACCCGGCCAATGCCGAACCTGGAACCATTCGGGGAGATTTTGCAGTTTCCGTGGCTGAAAACGTGATCCACGCCTCTGATAGCCCCGAGAGCGCGGCACGAGAAATCGCCTTATTTTTTAACGTTTGATCGACTACCGCCTCAAGTCCGTCATTAAAGGGTACGGGGACATTTTTTTTATCGACCATCTTTTGGCTTCGATCGTGGTTCTCGTGTGCACCTTTATCAATCCCAACATCGGACTTTGTGGCGCGATCGCGGTAATCGCCGCGTACGGGTTTACCCGGCTCATACGAGCGCCACGCACCTTGCTCCTGTCCAAACCCCAGGTGGTTAACGCGTTATTAATCGGATTTTCAATCGGTTCCCTATTTAAGCTTAACTGGGTCACCGCAGGATTTATCGTCGCCACGAGTGTTCTGTCGGTCATTGTAACCATGTCATTAGAATCAGTTAGCGCCACGTATTTGGGACTGCCGGTATTTAGTCTTCCCTTCGTCGCGGTAAGTTCGGTCATCTATCTCGCAGCACCACGCTATAGCAATCTTATGGTTAATAGCCTGTATCAAGCACCGTATTGGATTAAAGATGTGATCTCCAATCCGATATTGGCGGGCTATTTCAAATCCCTCGGAAGTATCATCTTCATGCCGCAAGTGATCCCGGGGGTAGTGCTTGCGACATTAATAATCCTCAATTCTCGATTGTTATTTGGACTTGGATTTTTGGGATATGTGTGGGGCATTCTTGTCCAAGGGTACTTTATCGGAAACCTCCACCAAGCCATGGTTGAATCCGTCGGGTTTAACTATATTCTGATTGCGATGGCCATCGGGGGGGTATTCTTGGTCCCAACGGTCGAAAGCCTGTTCATCGCGTTATTAAGCGTGACCGCCTCCACCCTACTTATCAGTGCCGCTCACACCTTTTGGGCACAATATGGGTTACCGGTATTTACCCTGCCGTTTATTATTGTTACGGCACAAATGGTATATATCTTGCGATTGGTACGCTACCCTGGGCAACCCATTGTCACATTGTCCACTCCGGAAGCGACCCAAGAATATGCATCTGTTAGCAAGCTTCGATACGAAACTGCAGTGTCGGGATATACACACGGTACGGGTCAAGACGTCTCTCTCGCACATTATCCGCCATTTTATCCCGGAATGAGCATGATCTTCGATGCCACCGTCAACGGAAACCCTGCCGGCACGGTTTCGCTGCTCGTGGGTCAAAGCCCAAATGGACTATTCTATTTATCGAGGGGCACTGCACAGCTCTATTTTGGGATGGACAGACAATGGATGGTGATCTACCACATGGAGGGATGGGACCCATATTTGGCAACGATCTACTTGGCTTGGCCAAAAATGCCCACCGTCGCACCCATCGGAACGCAATGGGACGATTACTTATATTCGGCCGCACTCATTTCAAACAGATTACGATGGATATGCAAAAACGCCCATTGGGCGCTTCCCGGGGCCTGTCAAATCAAGGGCACTTATAGCCTTCATTCCCCGACAGATATCGTCGGATGTGTAAAAAATCCATTTTTGGGTATTTTATACGACACTCATATCCAATTTGATGGACTATCGGTTCGCAGTATTCGTGCGGGTCAGATTATTTTACAAAAAAAGGACGTACTACAATGAAAAACTTTGCCGTGATGTTAATTGCCTTTTTCGCCATTCCGCTGTCCGTATTTGCAGATGGTGCGGCCAGCTTGTCTGCCTACGCCATTCCGGCCACCTCGACCGCCAGAGATCCCCAGTTGGTTACCGGAATTTATACTTACCTTGGCTACGACGCTTATTCGATTGAATTGGAATATGACAAGGTCTCCACCACCACGACGAATGGCGGCCAACAAAATGCCGTATTTGTGTTCTCAAACCATGCAACCCCTTATACCCATCTTAGATTTGGGATCAATCAGGTCCAGCCCGACAATGGAAAATTGGCATCGGTCGTAATCTTTGGGGCTATGTTTGACCAATATAATTATTACGGGGTACTCGACACCAAGATGGGTGCCGATTTTTATGCCAGCTTCCATAACGACAATGGCCGTAAAATCACAGTATTTCAAATCGATCCGACCATTACCCATTATTTTGGCTCCACAATAATTCCGGGCTGGCTCAGCATAACCAGTAAGGCAAGAATCCAAAGCTTATCGGAGAGTCTTGGGTATGGAACCTTTTTGACATCGGGAGAATTTATTATAAAAGACGACCTTTATCCCTTATCGATCACAGCGAAATTATGGGCAGGCGGAACCCAATTTGGGGTATATGAAGATGGATTCGCGGTTTATAATAACTCTGATTATATGAGTGCTGGCGCATTGATTAATTTGGGATTCGCCATTAGTTCTCAATTGAGCTTAAATGTGGGGTATCAAAGTCATTTAATTCAACTTGAGAACGAATCAAGTCGTGACCAGATGTCGAAGACGATGGTCATGGTCAGCTACCGTCTATAAAGGAAGTTTTGTCGATATGAGTCGTGCCAGTTTAACGCTAGTTCTTGGTCTTTGCCTTTGCTCTACGGCCTTTGCACTTTCACGATCCGAAATCGAATCCGGTTATGCCAAATCATTTACCTACGAAAAAATGGGGCGCTATACGACCGCCGCAAACGCACTTGGGATCATCTATTCCCAATATCCCAAGGGTTACGCCGTCAATCTTCGATTAGGAAATTTATATGCGGCGGGTCGGAATTATGCCAATGCACTTGCCCACTATGACAATGCGATTTTGGCGGCGCCGGATGCCTTGGAGCCTAAATTAGGAAAATTATCGATTTATTTGGCGCAAGAACGATATTCAGATGCGGTAGATCTGGGTACACGAATCGTGGAGATGGACTACTACAACTATTATGGAAATTTGCGATTGGCCTACGCGCTCCAAATGACCAAGAATTACGACCTCGCGGACAAAGTGCTATTAAAAATGCTAGCGATTTATCCCACGGACGTCTTGTACCTGACCCAATATGGGGCGTTGCAGTACGAGCAAAAAGACTTGGCCATTGCTAAATCGGTATTATCAGATGTCTTACTCTTTGACCCCGAAAATGTTACTGCAAAAAAACTGTTATCGGTGATCAAATCGTCGTCCTCTAAAAAGAAATAAATGACGCCGTTTTTTGGCCTGTCAGATGTGCGCATAGCGCTGTGGAATTCAGTGGCTGATCTGTGTCAGTCGACGTGTGCCACCGGTCCAGATCGCATTCCGGCACTCCAAGCACGACTAACGGAACTTCGATCCATCGAACGGTATTGGGGATACCCAGGCATCGATGTGATGCGACTCATCGATACCTACCTAACGCAGGGCAATTGGAATAGCCTTAATCAATTGATATTCCGGGTTCGGGAATCTCTGAAATCAGGCGACTATGAAACCCGTGAATGGACCCCCTTACAATCCATCGTCGAGCAATTGGATAGACCTTATCACGACACCGGGGAAGCCATCCTATCCTCCAAAAAAAAGCCAACGTTTGATGTCTTAGTCATTCATCCATTAATCGCAGAATACGCCCCACTATACCAGTCTGCCCTTGCTGCAATGGTGACGGAAAAAGACGAATTTTTGTACCACCTGTCGTTTGTGGATACTGCAGAGGACGCTTGGACCGCAATTCTTGCGAATCCCCAAATTCAAAGTTGTGTCTTGGTGCCTGGATTTGGAATTACATCCAGCCATCGCCATTCATCAGCCGAAGCATATGATTCATTTGTCGTGCCGGATCGCAGTCTACCTGATATCACAGAAACAGATCATGTCGTTTATTTGAGCTTGGTGTTAAAGACACTTCGTCCTGAATTGGATCAATTCTTGATTAGTGGACTTCATCCCTCTCAAATTGATCTTCGTCTCAAAACCACGTTGGCCCGCATTATTTATAGCGCAAATCCCTTTCAAGACCTACATCACGGGATCTTAAATGGGATTCGAAACCGGTACTCAACACCATTTTTTCATGCCCTACTATCATACAGCCGCAAGCCCAAAGAGGTATTCCACGCATTACCTATTTCTCAGGGTAATTCAGTCAAAAACTCTCATTGGATCGACGATATATTTGAATTTTATGGCCCCAACGTCTTTATGGCGGAAACGTCATCGACACAAGGAGGGCTCGATTCCCTGATGGACCCCAAGGGGGCAATTAAGCAGGCTCGAGATAAAGCTGCGGTGTCGTTTGGTGCCGATCATAGCTTTTTTGTGACCAATGGGACGTCAACTGCCAATAAAATTGTGATGCAAAGCACCGTTGATCCGGGTGACATCGTCTTAATTGCGTCCGATTGCCACAAATCGATCCCTTACTCCGTTATGCTTGCAGGCGCTTATCCGATCTTTTTAGAGAATATGGTGTTGGATTCGCTGGATTTGTATGGGCCGGTCCCGCTCGAAAAAATCAAGGCCGTGCTTTTCCGATTGCAGTCGGCCGGTTATTTGCATCGGGTCAAACAATTGGTTCTCACCCATTGCACTTTCGACGGGATTTTATACGACGTCGAACGTATCATGCTCGAAGTCCTTACGATTAAGCACGATATCATTTTTCATTGGGACGAGGCCTGGTTTGCTACTGGCCGTTACGATCCCGTGTTACGATCTCGCTCTGCAATGGCAGTTAGCCAACGACTTCGGGAACGATTCGCCAGTGCCGACTATCGAACACATTATTTGCAATCAGTCGCACGCCATGGACGCCCTACTGTGCCGAATCCAGACACCGTTACATTACGAGTCTACGCGACACAGTCCACCCACAAGACCTTGTCGTCGTTTCGACAAGGCTCAATGATTCATGTCTTGGACGATCAATTTGATCAAGATCGTTTTGTTGATTCATTTCGCATGCATTCCTCAACCTCACCGAACTACCAAATTATCGCGTCACTGGATGTTAGTCGCCGACAAATGGACCTTGAAGGATTTCGATTGGTAAAACGTAGTATCTCATTAGCAGAGACACTCAAACACCATCTCACTACCGACCCCACATTGATCCATTATTTTAAAATATTAACCGAAATGGACTTGGCGGGGACCGACGGCCCCACACCGGCCAAATCGGGTCAGTTGGGTTACCCAAACCTATTGCCCAGCTGGAAGGGTAAAGAATTCGTTGTTGATCCTACCCGTATTACGTTAGATGTCCGAAATACCGGACTGGATGGAAGTAGTTTTCGGCAACTTCTTATTTCAAAATATGACATTCAGGTCAATAAAACCTCAAAATACACCGTGCTATTTATCGTCAATATTGGCGCCACTCAAGAAAGTATCGATCATCTTGTTGCGGTGCTGAAAGATATCGCATCACGGCTCGCGTTGCCCGCTCGGTCATCGATGGGAATTACCACATCATTACCACTGCTTCGTAGTATTCACCCCAACTTTCAGCCGCGCGATTTCCAAATGAACGATATTTGCGATCTTCGACAAGCCTATTACGCAGGGCTGGCCGCCAATGCGGTAACATTTGCGCCAATTTCAAAAGATTTATTAGAAGAAGTTCGGGAAGGCCGCGTCCTTGTATCCGCCGGTTTCGTAACGCCCTACCCTCCGGGATTTCCGTTATTAATTCCAGGGCAAATCATCACCATCGATATATTAGACTATCTCCACTCAATCAAAATCAAAGAAATTCATGGCTATCGCCATGACGAAGGCCTTCGGATCTTTACAGACACCTATCTGACGGAAGGAGCCCGCCCATGACACATGCCATCACCTCGTTATCCGAACTCGCCGGATATTGGAAAGCCAACACAACTCCCATTTATTTTATCAGTCCAACCCACTTCAATCTTATGGGAATGGAGCATTGGGTCGGTGGCTGGACGCATGTTAACTTCTTAGACACCTGCGATGGTCATCATCCCAACATTCTCGTCCCCGCTCGTACCGAGTCTCCTGTCTTTGAAAGTATGGAAGCCCTAAATGCGTATTTGTTGGGACATCGAGATTTCATCCACCGGATGGAATCGGATCGAAACGGATTGCCGACACATTCACCAAAAAGCAGGGTTATGTTTTTATTTTTTGATGACTCGATCGAGTCCCTATGCCGCGAACTTGACTTGGATATCATGATGCCTCCCCATAACTTACGTACCGAAATTGACAGTAAGGTTGTTACTACCGAATTGGGAAACAGCGTTGGCGTCTCCAGTGTTCCCAATGTATTGGTGTCTGTTAAGTCGTATCGCCATCTTATGGAAACGGCACAGGCCCACGGGCTCGGTACGAACTTAGTGGTCCAAACACCATACGGAGATTCCGGAAAAACCACTTTTTTTATCAACTCTGAGTCGGATTACGACGCCGTGGCCAGTGATATCGAATCACAAAAACAAGTCAAAATCATGAAACGGATTCAATGCTTGGGAACTGCAATTGAAGCCTGTGCCACACGATGTGGCACCTTTGTTGGACCGTTAATGGGGGAATTAATTGGCAACCCGTTACTCACACCGTACCCAGGCGGATGGTGTGGCAATGATCTGTACCCTGACGCGTTTGGAGACGATATTCGACGCCAGGCCGTTTCGATGACCCAACGGTTAGGGGACGCACTTTATTCCCGGGGCTATCGTGGTTATTTCGAAGTCGACTATTTATTGGATCTGCAAACCGGAGCCCTTTATCTCGGGGAAATAAATCCTCGGATTAGTGGGGTCACCGCGATGACCAACCTATCGCCCTTTTGCCAGCATCACGTTCC
>Ga0214917_10006692_pt1 | contig 11896 bp, 5 predicted proteins | sample LL_1208_BB_MetaG_FD_177983 | JGI IMG/M metagenome (GOLD analysis project Ga0214917, IMG submission 177983) | Freshwater microbial communities from Lake Lanier, Atlanta, Georgia, United States - LL_1208_BB | ecosystem: Environmental > Aquatic > Freshwater > Lake | place: USA: Georgia | collected...
TTCACCCAAGGCCCGATCCGCTATCGCTTGGAGTTTGTGGCCAAGGGCCACCAACGTTCCGTCATCCTGCAAACCGTCCAAAAGGCCTACTCCATGTGCCCCGATCTTCTTAACGATTCACGGCAGGCCCCCTGGGCCATCGAGGTCCATCCCGATTCCGCCGGAGATTGGGTCGAACTCCGGCCCCGCCTCACCCCCGACCCCCGCTTCCCCTACCGCCAACAAGACGTCCCCGCAGCTTCCCACCCACCTCTCGCTGCCGCCATGGCCCGGCTCGCCGGGCCCTGTCCGGAGGACGTTGTCTGGGACCCCTTTTGTGGCTCCGGCCTGGAGCTGATCGAACGGGCCCGCTTGGGCGGAGTCCGATCCGCTCTGGGCACCGACCTCTCCGCCGCCGCCATCGAGGCGACCTTGGCCAACTGGCGGGCTGCCCGTATGTCCGGTGTTCGGACCCAATTTGTGCAAAAAGATTTTCGCGATTTCCTCAAGATTCCCGGCTGCACCCCGGGTAGCATCTCTCTTCTCATCACCAATCCCCCGCTGGGAAAACGCGTCCCCATCCCCAACCTCCGCGGCCTTTTACAGGAACTTTTCACCCTCGCCTCCGCAGCACTCCGCCCGGGCGGTCGGATGGTCTGGGTCAATCCGATGAAACTCAAGCCGTGCGACCCCACCCTGCATCTCGAATTTCAGCAGACGGTCGACCTCGGGGGCTTCGCCTGCCGCCTCGAACTCCTCCGTAAACGCAAAGCCGGCTAACTCCCGCCTGTAGAAATCTTGATCGGGAAAATACGTCGGCCCACCCCTCCCTCCGCCATACCGATTGGGTCGATTGGCTCCAGACCTTGGGGGTTGGCCTTTCCGCGCCGTTCTTAATAGGCCAGGGAGGCGCTCAGCACAGCCTGACTGTTCCCCGCTCTTCCACCCGCGCCTCCCGTGGTTCCCGGGGGAGCTTGCATAAGCTGAAATCCCCAATCAAAACGAAGGTGAAACCAGGGCCCGATCGAGTAGCGCAGGCCCGGACCCACGCTGGCCAGAGTCCAATTCACGGAAGTCGTCGTATCGGAATTCACCTGTAAAACCCGGCCATAATCAAAAAATCCAAGAAGCACCAGTTGGTCGGGGAATTCTCCGCCCCCGAACTCCTGCCCAAAACTGATCCCTGGCGACCGGCATTCCACGTTCAAAAGATAAGCGTTATCCCCGTTGGCCGAACGCTGGTCATACCCCCTTACCGTGTCGTATCCACCAATACCAAAACTCTCCGTGGGCATCAGGGTTCGATTGGATTGCTGCACCTGAAAGTTTCCCACCACACTGACTTTTTCCGGCAGGAGAAAAACGCGGCTTAAAAGAAATTTCCCGTAGAGATAGTTGGCCGTGGCTCCTCCGTTGATTTGCTCAAAACTGGTATCCGTATTGTTGGCCGAAAGACCCCCGGGACTCCAGAACCCCGCACACTCGACCCCGGTGGATCCCACCGGATCGGAAATCGTGGCAGTGTACCCAAAGGGAAATTGGGCAATATTGTAAAGCCCCGCGAGACCGTTGGTGCTGGGCGGAATGGCGGTACCTGCGAAGAAAACGTCGCTGTTGGCCGCCTTGAAATCAAATCCCAGATAAGCTTGGTGGCGCCAGCCAAAACCAGCCTCCTCCAAATCCAGATCCGGCAAAACAAAGTTATACCGAAAACTGGTTTGCCAGTAATAACTCTGAAAATCCAACTGCCCAGAAGCATCGGGGTTGGCCAGGGAATACGAACCAAAGATCGAGGCGGTATCCCGCCAAGGCAGGGAAATGGCCCAGGCCCCCGAGTTGGCTTTGAGCTTGGAAAAATTCCCGCTGGTCAGGTATTGATAGTCAAACTTTTGGTCCAGCCCGCTCCAAACATCCATGACCGTCAGGCCTGCGGAATACCGGTCGTATCCCAGTGATTGCACTCCGAAATTGTCATAGGAAATAAAAGGCCGGACGGGAAAACGATCCTTTACCTCCAAAACCACATCCGTCATTCCCTGCTCCTTCCCCGGGGCAAGGGACAAATCCACCTGACGGAAGGGATTGCTGTTCAACCAACCGGCGTCCTCCCCCAGATCCCTTAAATCGACGGCCTCCCCTGGACGAAGCCGGATTTGCTGGCGGATATTTTCCGCGGAAAAATACCGATTCCCCGCCACTCTCACCTCCCCCAACCTCCCGCGGAGGACAAGAATTTGTAGAATTCCGTTTCGAATCTCCTGCTCGGGTATAACGATGGAGACGACCTCTTGATCTGCCTCCGCCAACGAAAGCAGCAGGGCTTTGCGGATCTTGCCTAAAGTCGCCATGGACACCGGCTTCTGGAGATATTTTCGCAGCAGGAGTTTGGCTTTTGCCTGGGGGAGAAAGGTGACCCGGCTTTCCACACCCGTCGGCCCTCCCACCCCCTCGGGGACAACCTGACCTGCGTCCTCAAGAAGCACGATTCCCTGGAGGGCGGATAAAAACGGCTCTTGGGTTCCCGGAGGGGGGGAAGGCTCCTCCACCGGTCTCAACTCGGGAGAGCGCGGATCCAATCGCAAAGGCATGGTTCCATAATCTTGGTACGCCTGTCCGTACTGCACCGAGGGACCTGTTCGGGAGGGTAAAGCAGATCGCTCCCCGGGGATCATCCAGCTTTGCGGAGTTACCGGATCGGGAAAATACGTGCTTTCGTAGGACCGAAGTTCCATTTTTGGTGGCGCCGGTTTCCCCTTGCCCTGTACGGAGACCTGTTCCCTCTTGGCAGGTGGCAATCCGGGATTCGAGTTGGAGTCAGGCTTGGACTCCTTCGGCAATTCCTCCTCCAACTTTTCCAACTCGCCCCGTTTCGCTGGCCGAAAAGTCGGTAGACCCCCGTGACCGCTCGAAAGATCTTGGCTCTTGCCGATGTTCTCCCACTTGACCTTCGTCCGGGTGCCGTCCGGATACTGCTTCACCACGTACAATCGATCCGGATTCGTTTGGTCCTCTCCCTCCGACGGAGCCGTAAAAAGAACAAAAAAGAGCAAAAAACCAAAAGAGGCTAGCCATCGTGCTTGGACAATAGGGGGCCGTAGGCGGAAATGAGCCATAATGAATTGCATCCCATCGCCTTGACTGAGTTGAGGCAAAACGGATGTTTTACTGGTTTAAGGGATTGAAACTTTGTGAATATTGCGAATAACTTTCCCTTAAGGACAAGGGGGTTATGAAGGAAACCGCTTTTCCGCCCGCCCGGGTGGGCCCCGAGTCGGCTTCAATTTTAGGGGTTCGCTTCCTGCGGGGGCCGGATTGTTCGAACCTCTCGCTCAAATCAAGGGACATGGGTTGGCGAACTCGGATTTTTGTGGGCCAAGCCGATTGGCTGATGCGAATCGAGCTGGGAGGGAGGATCGGCATGGACAAGGAGAAAGCCGTGACGGGCACCGCCGCCAAAAAGGCCTGCTGGTCGGCAAACTGGGACAACTCTTCCGCCGGCAAAACATCCGCCAGTTGGGCCTCATAAACAGCCAAAGAACCGGCAGGTAGCGAACCTTCGACGGAGTAGACGCCCGGACCGGCTAACTCGATTCTGACAGGTTGATTGAAAATGGGGTTCAACCCGCTGACCCCTGCGTTGAAGCCTGTGGGTGAGTTGAGGTTGGGGTTATCCGAAAACAGGAGAGTTCTCCCGGTCGTCGACATTAACGCACCTGCCCCCGCTTGATTGTTCCAAACATTAGCCTCCACCGTAACCGTCCCGGCCCTCAAAAAAGCCCCCGAGCCAAGGGTAACGCGGTTCCCCTGTGCCAGCAGATCGCCAAAAACACGCGCTCCCTGGCCAACGGGCCCAAGCAGGGAAAGATTTCCAGTCTCACCAGCGGTGACAACCAGTTTCTCCACTCCGGCCAAAGACCCCAAACTAGAGGCAAAGGTCGGATGGAGCCCATCCGCGGACAATGTGGTGTTGCGGGAAAAAACAAGATTAGGCTTCAGAAGAATGTCCGAGCCGGTCACTGCACTCAGATCAATTGTGGGAACGTTGAGGGTCAGGGTCCGACCCACCCCATTCATCATGGTTCCCGACCAGACGAGAGTCCCTGCCTTCAGGGTCGCATCCGTGGCCACGTTGAATGTCGGAATATCCATCGTCAGCGAGGTGCCTCCTCCATCCACATTCCCGTTGAGGTTCAGCCCGACACCTGAATCAAAAACCGTGTGATACCCAAAAGCTGTCCCAGCCGTTCCCGCCAACTCGATCGTTCCCACGGATGCTCCACCAAAAGTCACCTGCCCGGAAGTGGCGATCAGTGCAGTCTCAGTTTTGCTCAAAACCAATCCGGTCGCCGAAGAATCGCTGATGGACATCCCCAACCCGGGGGTGAAGGGCTGGAGGATGATATTTCCAGAAACGGAGGAAAGTGCGGCATTCAAAGTGATCGTATCTGCAGTTAGACCAATGGCTCCGGAACCAGAGGAAAGTGCGGCATTCAAAGTGATCGTATCTGCAGTTAGACCAATGGCTCCGGAACCAGAGGAAAGTGCGGCATTCAAAGTGATCGTATCTGCAGTTAGACCAACGGTTCCCGCGCCTGTCATTGCCACGACTCCATTGATCAGCACGGAGCCATCATTCGCGATGGAAAGGGAGGAACTATAGGTCTCCGCGCCACCGAGGGTTGTCACCCCTGTTCCTGACGTTTGCAAGAAACTTGCGGCTCGGACGGTTCCGAGGGAGACGTTTTTGGCTTCCGCGACGGTCATGACTCCCAGGGGAGATCCGGGGGTCTGACCGACGGCGCCGGCAAAGGTGATGTCTGCATTTCCGGAATTCAACGTGATGCTCTGCGTTCCCTCCAGGGTTTCCGCGAAAGTAATGTCACCCGACGTCCCTGTTACCCCGCTTGTCAGGATGGATGTCGCCGCTCCCAAGGATACATCATCGTTAAATATCACCGCCGATCCATTGCGCCCTCCGGTAGCGGTCAAGGTGCCATTCAAGGTGATGGTGTTGCCGTTGCCCGAATCGATGGAGATTAGACCGGCATCCTTTCCCGCCCCGGCGGAGGTATTGATGTCGGCGACGCTAATATTACCGGCCGTGGTAATCGTCACATCCCCGCCGTCCTGCTGGGAGATCCCCGTCTTTCCCCGGGTGTCAATTAAACCCGTCGCCGTGATGTCACCGGTTGTCGCCAATAAGCTCAGGTCCACCCCCGGCCCCTCGAAATCTGGCGTTGTCACGATACTCGTTTGCAGGTTCAGATTGCCCGTGGTGCGGATCTCCGTCCCACCAAACCGGATCGAACTGCCTACGATCGACAAAGAAGCCAACGGAGTACCCACCGTCCCAACATTCCCGACAAAGGTTACCAATCCACTGGCCTGGATCGACATTCCAACAGCGGGGCCCGCAACTTGAATGGAGTTCCTGATGTTTACGGTTGCGGCAGTTAGGTTGATCACGCCGGTCGAGTCCCACGAACCGGCACTGATCACGAAAAAGTCTTTCAAGGCGGCCAGAGATCCAACCGCTCCGTCAAAACGAAGGACTCCGGATCCGGTGGTGATTTGCATCGAGCGGGCTGTACTGTCGCTATTGACGGTGCCAAGAAAAGAGAGGGAGTTGTCGGCCGCGACCCCCTCAAGATCAAATACCGCATCGGCCCCCAAAACCACTGCCCCATCGAAGGTGACCGTAGGGTTCGGTTCCGGATTCAACTCGTCCATACGATACGTTGACCCTTTCAGCTGAATGCTTTCGGCCTTCACGTCCAGATCCACCAAACTGTTGATAGCCCCCACGCTGCCGTTAAAGGTCACGACCGCCACCTTATCGACCACTTGCCCTGCAAATATTTCCAAGCTGTACGGGCCATCCACGCTTGAGGAAAAAGTCACATTCCCGACCGTGGAACTGTCTCTGGTGTCAATCGTTAGATCACTCGCCATCAGCACCGTTGAATTGAACTGAACCGCATCCCCACTCGTCTCAATATCACCGCCCGTCGTGATTCCGCTCCCCGCAGTAAGCGTTACGGGTCCGCCGGAAATGATGTCACCCCCTGATCCGATGTCGATGCTTTGCCCGGCGTTTAGCGTAACGGTCCCTCCATTGCCGGTGGTGATCGATGCAGCCGCGACCGCGATGTTTCCCGAGGTGGTTATTCCCAAGCCCAAACTCAGCCCATTGGCAGCGGTGTAAGTTTGCGGCCCGTTGAATGTCGTCTGCCCGTATCCTGCACTCTGCAGGAAGCTGTTCGCCCTCATGGCCGCCACCGTGAGATTGTTGGCGGACACCACCTGCACCTCACCCAACGGATTGGTTTGGCCCCCTCCCCCGACGAAAACGACGTCCCCGAAGGATCCGGCATCCAGGGTCAAATCGGGAAGCAAACTTACGGACGCCGAATCCAGCGTGCTTTCAAAACGGATCTCCGGAGGCAAACCCCCGCCCGCCGTCGATCCTTGAACCGTGAGCGCCACCGGGCCGGTCAAAGTCACCGGGGAACGGAAAGTAATGCTTGAATCCACGACTGAAAAATCCGCTCCCGTTTCGATTCCCCCCGCGCCTTCGAGGGTGACGGCTCCGCCCGAGGTCACGTCAGCCCCGGCATTCAACGTGATCTCTCCAGCCGCCACCAGATTCAATCCCACGGCAGTGCTGGCGATTCCATGATTGGAAAAATCCAAAGAGCCATTCAGGTTCACATTTCCACCCAAGGTCACGAGGCTTGCCGTTGACAAAGACTCCGCCCGTAAGGCTCCCTGAATGCTAAGATGGTTGGCCGGACCAACCGTGATGTTGCCCAGTCGTGCCCCCACCCCCACCGCTTGGGCAAAGGTCACATTGCCACCCGTCCCGGCCACCAGGGTCAAATCCCAAAAGGCTCCAGTCACTCCCGAGAGCCCGTCACTATCCACCGCCTTGTTCATCGTAATCGCGGCCCCGGTGGCGACCCCCTGGTCGGTTTTTAAAGTGCGGTCTCCGGTGATAATGACCGCGGAGTCAAAGGTGATGGCTTTTCCGGCAGTGGTAATGTTGCCGTTTAGACGTGTCTGCCCGAGGGAGGCTGTGAGAAAATCCACCCCGTAACTCTCTGCACTCAGATCCAAGGCAGCAGCGCCCCCGATGCGGATGGTGCCTGTGCTGTCTGAGCGCCCCAAAGTAACCGTTCCCGTCGCACTTAAATTCTGCAGGTCATTCAGAGCGACCTGAACGGCCCCCACGGAGTCGGCCACTCCCATCGAAGCCCCCGCGGTGCTCGGACGAAACACCACGTCTTTTGCCGTTAAGGTTGACCCCACCTGGATTCTGCCGGCACCCTGCAGGGTTACCGTGCCAAGCGCACCGGAGGTGACGGCGGCATTCAGCGTGACCGTGCCAACCCCCGTAGCATCCGCATCCGCCAGGAGGGAAATATTTCCGGCACCCACCATGGTGGAAAGATTAAGGACATCGTTCACGATAATGTGATTCGCCGCCTTGAGAGTGAGCGAGGCGTCCAAAGCCCCCGCACCGGTGGCCACGGCATTCACCACCGTGATATCCCCAGCCTGACTTCCGGTGGAGCCGGTGTTGATCTCCACACTGGTGCCCACATCCAAGGCACTGGTGATGGTGGTGGGGTCGATCGTGGCGTTATCGGCCGAGGGGGTAAAAACGCCAGCCGACAGCGTTCCCGTACCCCCGGCCTGGATAAAGACATTCCTGGGATCCAGCAGCCATTTTCCCGGTGAACCTAAGGTCGCGGAGGCATCGGCCAATCCGTAGGCCTGCAGGTTGTCGTGCGAGGAGGTTTCCATGAATCCCCCGTTTCCGCCCCCCGCTCCGCCCCGGGCAAAAAGCTGTCCGAAAAAGCCGGTGTAATGATCCGACCATAATATGACTTTGCCACCGTCACCGATACCTGTCGCATCGGCAAAGATCCTGGCCTTTTCCCCCAATACTGTCGCGTCAGCATTCCGGATGTCGGCATTCCCCCCTTGATAATCTCCCCCCAGCAAAACCTCTCCCCCTCCCGCATGGCCCGAGGCGTTCACCGTTCCCTCCAAAAATCCGACTTGCCGACCCGTGACCACCAATCGCCCGCCCCGCCCCGCAGAGGAATCCAGATCCAACCGGCCCCGCAACAATGCGGTGTCATCGGCGTCGATCCGGATCTGCCCTCCGCCCGCAGAGCCCGAGGCCGTCACGATCGAACTCAGCGTCGACTCCACTTTTTCAGCCCGCATCACAATCTCACCGCCCCGATCCCCGGTTTTTTTCGCCACCAGCATCCCGTCGTTTTGAATCTTTCCTCCGGGAGCGGATAAAACCACCACTCCATTCGGCCGGATGGAATAGCCGGTCGCCTCCACAATCCCTCCCTGCTGGATCGCCAGGGAATAGATGCTGCCGTTCGCCTCCAGTCGGGCCTGTGCCGCCCGGATGATTCCCTGTTGGTTGATTCCCGTCCCGTTGCGCACCGAACCCTCTGAATCCAAATTCACCTGCACCTTGACCGGGCCGCCGCCATCCGGTTCGAGGTAAAATTTTCGCCCGGCATAAAGACCCACCTCACCTTTCGGAGCCTCCACGGTCCCCGTGTTTTCGATCGTTTTCGACAGAAGTTGAACCGACCCCTGTTCACCCCGGATCGCCCCCTCATTTCGGATTACCCCCGTATCGGAGGCAATTAGGGACCCCAGCCGGCCGGCCATGAATTCGGATGGCGAAAGATCGGCCGTGGCGGCCAGAAAACTGGACGCATTGATGACTGCTCCCGGACCAAAAAAGATTCCGTTGGGATTCATCAGATAGACCTGCCCGTTCGCCTGGATCTGGCCCAAGATATGGGAAGGAGCGTCGGAAGTGACGCGGTTCAGCACTGCCGAGCTAGCCGAAGGCTGCCGAAATTGGGTGGATTCCCCCGGCTGAACGGAAAAATCACGCCAGTTGATGACCGCCCTGTCCGAAGTCTGTTGAATGACCAAGGTTTTTCCGGTGGAGGTGAGATGTGCCTGGCCGGCCACCACCGCCCCACCTTCCGGATTCGCCCAAGCCCGGGATTGACCCGTGATGAGCCCAAGTGCCAACCCCAAGGTGGGTATCCGGCGGCAAAACACACCCCAAGAACGGCTCATTCCACCGGACTAAGTCGATGGATCGGGGGGTCAAACAGCGAACCCTCTCCGGACAAAGATCAAACCCAGAACTTGGGAATCTTTGGGAATAATATTCCCTTTGTAAATTTAGTTTTTTAGCCCCAAAGGGCCAAAAGGATTCAGTTCCCCTGGCTGCTCGAGTTGGTCGTACTCAGCTTTTGAATGACCAGAATATAATCCACGGTTTTGGCATTGGGAACCCGGGCGAGACTGGCTGGCCCGACCAACACGGTTCCGCATGGATTTTCGGCATCATCGTTTTTGTTCTGCTTGTTGTAGTATTTCCCGCTGGTCGTATTCAGAAACCCGCCCCCCGGAAGGGTAAACAGGGTGTCCAACCCCCGGACGGCGGTGCTGGAAGTTCCCCAAGTGACGATCTCCCACACTTCCGAGGCGGGAATGACAATGTTGGTGATCCCGTTGTTCGTCCAATTGAAGCTACGATAGGTTTGAGCCTGCGCTGACAAACCCGAAAAAAAGATAAATCCACACACAGCGAGCAAACGCATGGCCATGGCCCTCTCGTATCGCCTGCCGAGACCAAGTCAAGCCCGCCCTCTATCGGCAAATCTCACAATTTCTCCTGCTCCTCTTCCCTTGGCTTCCCCAAGGATTTGGGCGGCCTTTCCTGGATCTTCACTTCAATCACCTTCGCCCCAACCTGGCCCGCCCAACTCCGGATATTTTTCAACCCGTTCATGGGATGGAGATACATCTCAATCTTGTTGTCCTTGACGATCCTTGCCGCTTTTTCCGACTCGCCTGGCTCGACCGAATCCTCAAAATCTGAAAACCAGTAGATCGCCTGCACATGGTGGCCGGCGAGTTGGTCGAAGGCCAGCCGAGTGGCCACATCCGCTTCCTCTCCCACCACGATCCAGGTCCCCGAACGGTTCCGCAACGTGTCGAAGACTTTGGGAAAACTTTGAACTAGCCCCCCCAAAAAACCGGCTCCCCCAATGGCGGGAGAGGCCAAACCCTCCTGACTGTTGAGCTCCACCACATGGGGAGGGACCAAGGGCTCATCGGATTCCGTCCGGGGCCTCCTCTTTCGCCCGCCCGACCGTGCCCTGGACCCGGGAGGCGCAGAATCCGTCCTGACCGGTTCCATCCCGCACCCGTCCACCAGAACCACCTCTGCCTTGGGAAAATTGCCCAAAACCTCCGTCAACACCCTCTCCAGGTACGGCTGCATCGAGCCTGAGACATCCACAATCACCCCCAACTTCCTGTCCCCCACCACCGTGCCGAACAACTCGGCCTTTCCCCGCCCCCGTCCCTCTCCTCTTCCGCTAAATCCCGCGATGGGAACCCGTCCCTCGCCCCGGACCGGCGGCGCCCAACCGCGCTCACCGGACAACTTCACCACCGCCTCCGCGGGCACACCCTCCTGGGGGGAGCCCACCTCGTTGGGCGGTGCCTCCTCCGCCATCTCTTGGCACGGGCTCTCCTCAAGAGCGGGGGAGTCCGCCTCGACGTTTTTTTCCTGGGGTGCGGTCTCCGCTTGAAACACCATCCCTCCCGCCTTTTCGCGGAAAAGCACCGTCCCCCCAAAAATCAGGAGCGCGATCCCGTGAATCCCCAACGAGATTAGCAAAATCAAAGCGAGAGGACTTCTCCACCACCTCCCGTCGGGGACATTCCCCTTGGCTCTTTTCCGTGGAGAGTCCTTGTCACGGCTTGCAAGGGAGGAAGGCATAAAGACTACCCTGATTCTGCTAAAGACTTGCTCCCTCAGCAAACCGATGCCGTTTGCCACTGCGCCACGGAGGATCCCTCACCACCTCATCTGCCCAGAGCCCCGACCGGGTCGGGGCCACCTGTCGTCGGATCTTGCCTTTCCTTCTCCGGCTTCGCAAAGATGAAGGGAATTGATGATGCAGAACCTCATCCAGTTCTGGGTTTACGGGACCTTCCCCGCTGCGCTCCTTTTGTTGGTCCTCTTTCCGGCGTTTTTATCCGCCGAGTCGCTCCCGCTGGGTTTGATCTACCTCCAGATTCCCTTTTACCTGCTCCATCAGGTGGAGGAACACGCTTCCGGACGCTTTGGCCGTTTTGTCAATCAGACCTTCGGGCACGGAAAAGAGATCCTCACGCCCACGGCGATTTTCTGGATCAATGTGCCGGGGGTTTGGGGCATCAGCCTTACCTCTTTTCTTTTGGCGTGCTTTCTTCATCCGGGCTTCGGCCTGATTCCCGTCTACGGGAGCCTGCTCAACGGTCTGACTCATCTGCTCGCTTGGTTGCGATGGCGGCAACCCAACCCCGGCCTCTTCACGGCGCTCTTTTTATTTCTCCCGCTCGGGGGATTGACCTTGTGGTCCTTGAGCCGACAACCTGAGGTCACCCTTGGATTCCACCTGCTCGGCATCTTCCTGGCCCTGCTGATCCATCTGGCACTGGTCCTTTATTTCATCCACAGGTTCCGCCAACCGCGCGGCTCGAAAATTGCCATTCATGGATAGGACGCCGGCAACCGACCGACTCTTCTTATCTCCCATCTTCCATATCCTATTTCCTCGGCCGCCCAGCGGCCGTTCTTGCCTGTTACCCCAGCGGGTTTAATTTGTGACCATGACCCTTACCGCTCTGGTCCACCAAGCCGAAGAGGGCGGTTTTTGGGCTGAAGTTCCCTCCCTTCCCGGCTGTCGCACCCAGGGAGATACGATGGATGAATTGAAATCCAATCTTCGCGAAGCTGTGGAGCTTTATCTCGAGGTATGAACAAAAGCCCCCGACGAACACCCAATGCCACTACCGCCCGGGCCCT
>Ga0214917_10006693_pt1 | contig 11891 bp, 5 predicted proteins | sample LL_1208_BB_MetaG_FD_177983 | JGI IMG/M metagenome (GOLD analysis project Ga0214917, IMG submission 177983) | Freshwater microbial communities from Lake Lanier, Atlanta, Georgia, United States - LL_1208_BB | ecosystem: Environmental > Aquatic > Freshwater > Lake | place: USA: Georgia | collected...
CGTCGGTCTTGGCCGTGCCCCGGGCGATCCGCTGGGCGCCGCCGTCGAAGGGCAGCCCCGGAAAGAACCACCGGCACCAGATCGGGAACCGCACCGTCCGCTCGACCCGCCAGCGGACGGTGGCGTTGGCCACGGGCAGGCCGGTGTAGGTCTCGGCCTTGCCGATGAGCGAGGCCTCGCCGCCGAGCGGCACGCTCGCCTCGGGCGCGGCGAGCTTCACCTGGAACTTGGGCCGCTTGTATTCCTCGACGCGCACGCCCGTCCCGCCGCCGATCCCCGCAGCCCGCGCCTGGATCGACCACTGCCCCGGCAGGCAGCCGGCGGGAATCGGGAAGTTGCCGTGGAACGAGCCGTTCACGCTGGTCGTGTGGTTCGCCTTGGCGATCTCGCGACCGTTGGCGTCGCGAAAGACGACCTCGACGGGCACGTCGGCCAGCGCGGCATACGTCGCCGCCGCCTGATCGCCACCGGCCACGATCCCCTTGTAGAACACGATCTGCCCCGGCCGGTGGATGCCGCGGTCGGTGACCAGCACGATCGTCTTCACCTCGTCGTTCTGCACGTTCGGCCAGACGTTCGTCGGGTTGCTCGCCGCCGTCTGCTCGCGGCCGGCGACCTTCGCCCTCGCCACGACGACCAGTTCCCGCCCCTGCTCGGCCTCGAGTTCGAAGCGGCCCTCGTCATCGGTCTTCGTGGCCGCCGCCTCGGCGAAGCCCTGAGGGTTGCCCTGCTGCTCCCGCACGTGGAGCTGCACGTCGGCGGCCTTCACCGGTTCGCCGCTGGCGAGATCGACCACGTACCCGGCGAGCGTGCCCGGCCCCTGCGGCCGCCGCATCGGCCGCGGTCGCATGCCCGGCCGACCCGGCGCGGCGGGCTGCTGTCCGGCCACGTCGCGGGCGAAGATCGGCCGCTGCTGCTCGGTCACGATCGCCAGCCGCGTCACCCAGACCATCGTCAGCGCGACCACGTTGTCGGCCTCGCCGAAGTCGGCCTTGTGGCTCGCGATCACCCAATACGCGCCGGGCTCGAGCTTCGCCGCGTCGAGGGCCGCCTCGACCGGGATGTCTTCCGCCCGCTGCTGGTAGTCGGCCGTGGCCGGGAGATCGGCCGCATGCTCGCGGACGGCCGGCAGCGCGAGGATCGCGGCCCGGTCCTGGTCGTCGAGCCAGCCCGAGTGGGGCTTGCCCGCCTTCAGGCGACCGAGCCAGTCGGCCTTGGCGACCCGGAGGTGCACCGTGGCGAGATTCCGGTACGTGACGCGGATCGCGGGAAAGGGCGCCGCCCAGGCCCGCTCGGTCGAGACGGAGAGCTCCTTGGCCTCGATCTGCGTCACGAGGTTGGCGCACTGGGCCCCGCCGTGGCTCTTGGGGTGGGCGGCCGCGGCCTTGGCCGCGAGTTCCCGCGCCGCCACCAGGTCGCCCTGCTGCTGGATCAGGCTGGCCAGATGAAACGCCGCGAGCGCCGCCGTCTCGTGCCCGCCGGCCCGCTCGATGAAGCCGCGGAGCGCTTGCTCCTTGCGGTCCTCGAGGCCTTCGCCCACCGCGGCGCCGCTCGCCCACAGGATCCGGTCGAGGTCGGCCGAGAGCAGCGGCGAGGGGTCGGCGTCGCGCGAGTGAAACTCGATCAGCCCGCGATACAGCGCCGCCGCCTCCAGGAGCGGGGAGTCCTTGTCGGTCACGGCCTCGTCGGTCTCGGGCAGCCAGGCCAGAAACGCCTCGAGCGTGCCGAGGGCCGGGGAGGCGACGTCGAGCTCGAAGGCGTCTTCCGGGGCCATCAGTCCCCGCTCGCCGGAGGCCGCGAACGCGAGCGCGTCGCGGGCCACCACGTCCCAGACCGTGGGCCGCCAGGCATCGGGCATCGAGCCCTTCTCGATCAGCGCGTCCCACTCGGCCACGGGCAGCGCCTGGAGCGCCTTCCGCTCGCGGCTGCCGGGCTTGCCCACGGCCGCGGCGAACCGCGCGCGGATCTCGCCCACGATCGTGGGCAGGTCCCACTCGGCGATCTTGACGAGATCCTTGCCGTCGGCGCCCCCCTGCGTGCGCTGCCGATACCGCCACTGGTTCTGCTGGTAGTAACCCCAGGTCCAGTTGGCCCGGATCGCTTCGAGCACGCCGTGCGTCTCGGCCGGCGCCTTTTGAATCTCGGCCGCGAGCCGGATCACCCGCTCGGGATCGTCGGCGGGCCGGTCGCCGGTTTCCGCCAGCACCCGGGTGGCGATCGCCCGGGCCGCCTCGGCCCAGGCTTTGTCGGCGATCGCCCCCTGCTCGACGCCGGCGAGCGCCTCGAGCGCCGACTTCGGCTTCCCCTCGTCGAGCGCCTGCTGGACCTTCTGCCACGCCGCGGCGCGGGGGCCCGGTGGCGCCTGCTCGGCCCGCGTGCCCTGCCACATGCCATCAGCTCCGAGAAGGACAACGGCCGCGGTCACCGCGGCGACCAGAAAACGCATCACGATATGCTCCGCTGCGAAGGGAAATGCATGAAGCCCGCCGGCCCGCGGGGAAGAAGTCTACGCCGCCCGCCCAGTTTGATGCCCGAGCGGACCGAAAGGTTCCCGGGCGGGGCTCGAGCCCGCCACCGACGGTCCTCGCCGCCCGTCATGAGGACACGACAGAGAAACCGCCGGCCCGTGGGCAGGCTCAGTCGAGCCGCTTGATCGCGACGTTACGAAACTCGACCGGGTCGCCGTGGCCGGCGAAGCCGAAGGAGCCGCTCGTCCGGTTCATGCCCGGATGCGGCTTGCCGCCCATGAACTCCTTCACGGCCGCCACGTCGGCGTCGAGGATGACCGAGCCGTTGAGCTCGACCGTGATCCGGCTGCCCTTGACGGTGACCTGCTGCTCGTTCCACTCGCCGGTCGGCCGCAGGTAGCCCCGCTCGGCCGCCGCCATGCCGTAGACCGAGCCGTGATACTGCCGGACGTCGAGCTTGGCGTATTTGGGATGCTCCGAGTCGAGCACCTGCAGTTCGCACATCCCGACGTAGGCCGTGTCGCCGCTGCCGGGGTAGCGGATCGCGAGGCCGTTGTTGCCCCCCGCCGGCAGCCGGAACTCGAGCCGGGCCACGAAGTCGCCGTATTCATCCTTGGTGTGCAGCGTCCCTCCCGTGCCGGCCTTGCAGCGGATCGCGCCGTCCACCACCTCGTAGTTGGTGGTGGCCCCGGCCCAGCCCGTCAGGTCCTTGCCGTTGAAGACCGGCTCGAAGCCCGCGCCGGCATGGTCCCGCAGCCAGCGGTTGGCCTCCTCGGCGGCGATCTCGCGGACGAACACGTTCTTCCACTGGATTTCACCGCCGTGGGTCTGGAGCTGGATCGGCCCGCGGCGCAACAGCGGCTTCTTGCGATCCCAGTAGTTCTCCATCAGCGCGTTGTCCACGACGAGCTTGTCGTTGAGCCAGACGGTGGTCCGGGCCCCCACCTGCATGATCCGGAACCGGTTCCACTCGCCGAACGGCTTGTCGGCGAGCACGAGCGGATCCTTGCCGGGAGCGCCGGGGCTGTTGTTCCACAGGCCGCCCGAGCCCTTGTCGGCCCCGATCTTGAACTTCTCGGTCTCGGTCGAGTCCCAGATCTGCACCTGGGGCGTGGCCCGGAGGTAGATGCCGCTGTCGGCCTTGGGCACGGTCTTGTAGTCCACCCAGAGTTCGACGTCGCCGAAGTCCTCGATCGTGGTCAGGTACGGGCCCTGGCCGTCGTTCACGAGCACGCCCTCGACCACCTTCCAGTGGGCGTCGATGCCCGGCTGGTTCTTGGCGAAGAAGGCGGCCCGCTCCGCCTCGGTCTTGGCGGCGAGCTGATAGGGATTGTCGGTGCCCATGCCCCGCCAGCCGGCGAGGTCCTTGCCGTTGAACAGCGCCCGGTAGCCCTCCGGCGGCACGTTGAGGCCCGGCTCGGCGGCGGCCAGGGGCGTCATCGAGCAGAGGATGACGAGCGTCGTCGCCGTCAGGGCAGGAAGGCGAAAATCGTTCGGCATGGCATGGATCCTCGAAGACGATGAAGGAACGCTGACGAGTGGTCCAAAAAGTACCTGCCGGACGTATCGATCACAAGCCACGGTCGGCGATGGGAGGTCGGTGCGAGCGTCGCGATGGCGCGTCCATCCGGACGCCGTCAGGGCAGGGCCGCCGCATCGCCCCCCGCCCGCGTGCCCAGGGCCCGCAGCACGACTGGATCGATCGACTGCTGCAGGAAGTGGGTCGAAGCGTCGGCGAGCGCCACATGGGCGCCGCCGGGGTGGCGGCTCTTGATCCCGCTGGCCCGGGTGTAGTTGGTCCAGTGCGCGCCCGCGATCGGCATCTCGTTGGCCGGAACGAACGTGTTGAGCGGGATGTTGGTCGCCACGACGGGATAGTGGGTCGTGAAGGCGCCGTTGTGCTGGTCCTCATGGGGCAGCGCCTCGCCCAGCAGGATCGTGTTCGAGGTGCCGTCCTTCACCTGGGCGAACCGCACCGGCGTCGCCGCCACGGCGAACATCCCGGTCGGCGGGCCCGAGACGCCCCGGTCGGCCCCGGTGCAGCAGTCGCTGCCGACCACCGAGGTGATCGGGTTGCAGAACTCGCAGCGGCTCATGATCGGGTTGATCCCGAGCGAGCCGGCGTACCAGAGGCCGAGCATCCGCGACGCCGACGACGAGACGAAGAGCGCGCAGCGGTTATCGCACACGCTCTGCCCGCCCCGCGGGTCGCTCGGGCAGGCCACGCCCGCCATCGGCTCGGCCACCAGGTTGACGTTGGCCGGCGTGCCCGGCCGGACGCCGAAGTCGAACCGGTCATACCGTGCCTGCTGCTCGAGCCGCGGCAGGATCTCCGCGAACCAGGTATCCGGGCCACTCACGAGCTGCCACGCATTGGTCGCGTTGGCGTCGGGGTTGCTGCGATTGCGGTTGATGATTCCCGACGGCAAGACGTCGAACGACGAATGGTAGGCCTGCAGCGCGAGGGCGAACTGCTTGAGCTGATTGCCGCACTGCACGCGGCGGGCCGACTCGCGGGCCCCCTGCACCGCGGGAAGCAGCAACCCGATCAGGAGGGCGATGATCGCGATCACCACCAGCAACTCCACGAGCGTGAACCCATGGCCAGATCTGGAAATCGACGCCGGTCGCCTGACAACCATGCGATGGTCTCTCGCTCCATAGCTGCCCCGGGCGGAATATAGCCGTCGCCATGGACGAAAACCACGCACCAGCGCCCCCTGAAAGCCCCGTTCGCCGCCGTCGCCCGCGTTGCCCGACTCGCGCCGGGGGCTTCCAAAGTCGCCCGCTCCGCCCGCGTGGCTCCGCGTCCCGGACGGTGCTATAAATAAGGAGATTCGTGGCGGCGGAGCGCAACGTCGACAGCCCTTGAACTCACGCCGTGACGACCCCGCAACACCGGGCCGTCCGGCCGGTCTGCAACCGAGGTGGACCGATGCTCCGCTCCCTGCCCCGCGTCGCCCTGGCCGCAGTCCTCGCCGCGGCCGCAACCGGCCTCGCCGCCGACCCGGGCGAGCCCCTCAGCTTCAACGGCGACATCCGCCCGATCCTGGTGGAGAACTGCTTCTCCTGTCACGGGGCCGACAGTGCCGGCCGCAAGGCCGACCTCCGGCTCGACCAGCGGGATCAGGCCGTCGAGAGCGGTTCGATCGTGCCCGGCGACCCCGATTCGAGCGTGATGCTCGACCGGATCTTCTCCGACGATCCCGAGGAGGTGATGCCGCCGCCCGAGACCAAGAAGTCGCTCTCGGCCGGGCAGAAGGCGGCGCTCACCCGCTGGATCAAGGAGGGCGCCGAATACGAGCCCCACTGGTCGTTCATTCCGCCGACGAAGCCGGCGCCGCCAACGGTCAAGAACGAGGCCTGGGCGAAGAATCCGATCGACCGGTTCATCCTCGCCCGCCTGGAGGCCAAGGGGCTCGCGCCGGCCCCCGAGGCCGACCGCCGCACGCTCGCCCGCCGCGCCGCCTTCGACGTCACGGGTCTGCCCCCCGACCCCGCCGCGGTCGAACGCTTCGTGGCCGACGCTCGGCCCGACGCCTACGAGCGGTATCTCGATGCCCTCTTCGCCAGTCCCGAATGGGGCGAGCACCGCGGCCGCCACTGGCTCGACTACGCCCGCTACGCCGACACCCACGGCATCCACTTCGACAACGAGCGGGAGATCTGGACCTTCCGGCAGTGGGTGATCGAGGCCTTCAACAAGAATCTGCCCTTCGACCGGTTCACCGAACTCCAACTCGCCGGCGACCTGGTCGACCTCGGCCCCGACGCTCCGACCGAGGCGGTGCTCGAGGCGCGGATCGGCAGCGGCTTCCACCGCTGCAACATGACGACCAACGAGGGCGGCATCATCGACGAGGAGTATGTCGTGCTCTATGCCCGCGACCGGACGGAGACGACCGCCACGGTCTGGATGGGCCTCACGGTCGGCTGCGCCGTCTGCCACGACCACAAGTTCGACCCCATCTCGATGAAAGACTTTTATTCGCTCTCGGCCTTCTTCAACAACACGACGCAGGCGCCGCGCGACGGCAACGTCAAGGGCACGCCGCCGATCCTCTTTGTGCCGCTGCCGGAAGACCGGGCCCGACTGGCCGAGCTCGAGCGGGCCCTGCCCGGGGCCAGGCAGACGGTCGCCGCGCGGCGGCAGGCGGCCAGAGCCGACTTCGAGGCCTTCCTCGCCAAGGCCACGCCCGACTCGGTCGCCGCCGCCCTGCCCGCCGACACGCCGCTCGTCTCGCTCCCGCTGGCCGAGGGCGCAGGCTCGAAGACCCACGTCAGCCTGCTCGGCAAGCAGATGGATCTGCCGCTGTCCCCCAAGGCCAGCTGGCAGGCCGGGCCCGCCGGCGAACCGGCCCTCACGCTCGACGGCAAGGCCGCCGAAATCGCCTCGGCCGGCGACTTCGAGCACGACCAGCCATTCACGATCAGCTTCTGGATCCGGCCGCCGGCCAACGATTCGGCCTACGCGATCGCGGCCCGGATGGACGACAAGGCGGAGTATCGCGGCTGGGACGCCTTCGTGCAGAGCCGTCGCGTGACCATGCACATGGTGCATGCCTGGCCCGACGACGCCTTCAAGGTCGTGGCCGAGGCGCAGCTGCCGGCCGACGCCTGGACGCGGGTCACGCTCGCCTACGACGGCAGCGGCAAGGCCGAGGGCGTGAGGATCTATTACGACGGCAAGGCCCAGAAGATCGGTTTCGAGAACAACAAGTTCAAGCGGAACTCGATCAAGAACTCCGCGCCGCTCACGATCGGCAGCCGCACGCCCGGCAGCACCGCCCACGGCGTCGGGCTCGCGGAGTTCGTGATCCTCGGTCGCGCGCTCTCGGAGGCCGAGGTGGGGGGCGCGTCCCTCGCCGCCTCGCTCGCCGAGCTCGTGAAGCTGCCGCCGGCAGAGCGGGCCCAGGCCGGGGCCGGGCTCTACGACCGGTGGCTCGGCTCCCAGGACGAGGCCTTCGTCGCCGCCACCAAGGCCGCGACCGCGGTCGAGGCGGAGATCGCCGCGATCCGAGGCCGGGGCACGATCGCCCACGTGATGGCCGAGAAGCCCCAGCCGCCGATGGCCCACATCCTCGACCGCGGCGAATACGACAAGCGGAAGGAGCAGGTGACGGCCGACACGCCCGCGGCCTTGCCGGCGTTCCCCGCCAGCCTGCCCCGCAACCGCCTGGGCCTCGCCAAGTGGCTGCTCGCGGCCGAGCATCCGCTCACGGCCCGTGTCACGGTCAACCGCTTCTGGCAGGAGGTCTTCGGCACGGGCCTCGTCAAGACGGCCGGTGACTTCGGGATCACGGGCGACCTCCCGAGCCATCCCGAACTGCTCGACTGGCTGGCGGTCGATTTCCGGGAGAGCGGCTGGGACGTGAAGCGGCTCTTCCGGCAGCTGCTCACGAGCTCGGCCTACCGGCAGGCTGCCATCACGACGCCCGAGAAGCTCGCCGCCGACCGCGACAACCGGCTGCTCTCCCGCGGGCCCCGCTTCCGGATGGATGCCGAGATGATCCGCGACCAGGCGCTCGCCGCCAGCGGCCTGCTCGTGCGGCAGGTGGGCGGCCGGAGCGTGCGGCCCTATCAGCCCGAGGGCGTCTGGGAAGCCGTCACCATGCCCGAGAGCAACACCAAGCGGTATGTCCCCGACAGCGGCGAGAATCTCTACCGGCGCAGCCTCTACTGGTTCTGGAAGCGGTCGGCCCCGCCGGCCTCGCTCGACATCTTCAACGCCCCGGCGCGGGAGATCTGCACGGTCAAGCGGGAGCGGACCAACACCCCGCTCCAGGCGCTCGTCACGCTCAACGACCCGCAGTTCGTCGAGGCCGCGCGGGCCCTGGCAGACCTCGCCCTCGAGCAACCCGGCGACGACCTCGCCCGGTTCGACTTCGTGGCCCGCCGGCTACTCGCCCGGACGCTCGAGGCCGACGAGCGGGAGGTGGTGGGGGCGTCGCTGGCCAGGCTCGCCACACACTACGCGGCGCATCCCGACGATGCCGCCAAGCTCGTCGCCGTCGGTGCGTCGAAGGCCCGCTCGGCCGACCTGCCGCGGCTGGCCGCCTGGACGATGCTCGTCAACCAGCTCTCGAACCTCGACGAGGTGCTCTGCAAATGAACCTGCTGCCCTCCCCGCTGGCCGAGCTCGGTCTCAACCTCACCCGCCGCCGGTTCTTCGAGCAGGGCAGCCACCTGCTCGGCGGCGCGGCCCTCGCCACGCTGATGGGCGGACGGCCGGCGCCGGCCGCCGCGGTCGGGGGCGTCGGCGGCGTCGGGGTCGAGCGGGTCGCCGGCGCGGTCGGCCCCCACTTCGCCCCCAAGGCCAAGCGCGTCATCTACCTGCACATGGTGGGCGGCCCGCCGCAGCAGGACATGTTCGACTACAAGCCGCAGCTGGACGACTGGTACGACAAGGACCTCCCCGAGAGCGTCCGCGCCGGCCAGCGGCTGACCACGATGACCTCGGGGCAGAAGCGGTTTCCGATCGCCCCCTCGATCTTCAAGTTTTCCCGTCAGGGCCAGTGCGGGATGTGGATGAACGAGCTTCTGCCCTGGACGGGCAGGATGGCCGACGAGATGTGCTTCATCCGCTCGATGCACACCGAGGCGATCAACCACGAGCCGGCGATCACCTACATCCAGACCGGCAACCAGATCACGGGCCGCCCCTGCCTCGGCTCCTGGGCCAGCTACGGCCTGGGCTCGCTCAACGCCGACCTGCCCACCTTCGTGGTGCTCGTGGCCCGCTCGACGGTGGTCGAGCAGGCCCAGGCGATCGGGGCCCGGCTCTGGTCGAGTGGCTTCCTGCCGGGCGAATACGCGGGGGTGAGCTTTCGCAGCGCCGGCGACCCGATCCTCTATCTCAACAATCCGCCCGGGGTGCCGGCGGGCGTCCGCCGGGCCACGCTCGACGGCCTCCAGGCGCTCAACGAGCGCACCCTCGCCCGGATCGGCGATCCCGAGACCCGCACCCGCATCGCCCAATACGAGATGGCCTTCCGAATGCAGTCGAGCGTGCCGGAGCTCACCGACATCTCGACGGAGCCCGAGAGCACCCTCGGCCTCTACGGCGAGCAGGTCACGAAGCCCGGCTCCTTCGCCAACTCCGTGCTCATGGCCCGGCGGATGGTGGAGCGGGGCGTGCGGTTCGTGCAGATCTACCTGAACCACTGGGACCACCACGGCAACCTCGTGGGCCGGCTCAAGAACGGCTGCAACGACATCGACCACGCCACCTACGGCCTGATCAGTGATTTGAAGGCCCGCGGCCTCCTGGAAGAGACCCTCGTGGTCTGGGGGGGCGAGTTCGGCCGCACGGTCTACTCGCAGGGCGGCCTCTCGAAGCAGAACTACGGCCGCGACCACCATCCCCGCTGCTTCACGATGTGGATGGCCGGCGGCGGCGCCCGGGGCGGGCAGATCTACGGCGAGACCGACGACTTCTCCTACAACATCGTCAAGGACCCGGTGCACATCCGCGATTTCCACGCCACGGCGCTGCAACTGCTCGGGTTCGACCACGAGCGGTTCACCTACCGCTACCAGGGCCTCGACCAAAAGCTCACCGGCGTGGAACACGCCCGCGTGATTCCCGACTTGATGGCGTAGCCAGGCCGCCCGCGGTCCGCTCCTCTCCGCCGCCATGGACCGCGAGGGGTTGCCCGTGCCAATCGAGAAGGCGTTGGAAACCGAGCGCAGGCAGGATGCCGAAGCGAGGTTTCCATCGAGCGACCGGAGGCCTGGAGGGCCGCAGCGAGCGTCCGGCGACACGGCACCGGCGACCCCGAGCCGCGAGCGTGAAGTCCGCCTCACCCCGCCACGAGATCGAGGAGCGCGTCCCGCACCTCGTGCATCTCCATTCGCTCCCGCGCGGCCCGCCGGTCGGTGCAGAGAAACACCGGCCCGTCCTCGGGCCGCTCGGGCAGCCGGCCGTGCGACCCGCGCACGATGCTCGCATCGGTGCCGATCACGTCGAGGAGCGTGCGGAAGCCGAGCTTCTTCTTGGCGAGCGTCCAGGCGATCTTGACCGCCGGCAGCGGGAGCGTGGGATCGAGGAACAGTTCCACCGGGTCGTAGCCCGGCTTGCGGTGGATGTCCACGGTGCGGGCGAAGTCGGGCATCTTCGCGTCGTCGAGCCAGTAGTAGTAGGTGAACCACCGGTCGGCCGCCGCCACGGCCACGAGTTCCCCGGCCCGGGCGTGGTCGAGGCCGAGGTCGGCCATCGCCTCGCGGTCGAGCACCTCGGCCACACCCTCGGTGGCCTCGAGCACGGCCCGCGTCTCGGCGATCCGCGCCGGGTCCTTCACGTAGACGTGCGCCACCTGGTGGTCGGCCACGGCGAAGGCCGCGCTCTCGCCGGCGTCGAGCAGCTCCCAGCCGAGATCGACCTCCTGCACGGCGAGCAGGCCGGCCCGTCGCAGCGCACGGTTGATGTGCACACCGTCGCGCACCGGCGTGATCCCGTATTCCGAGAGCACGACCGCGGTGTGCCCCTCGCCTGCCGCCCATTCGGCGAGGTCGCCGGCCACGCGGTCGATCTCGCCGCAGGCCCGGGTGGCCTCGGGCGAGTCGGGCCCGAACCGCTGCAGGTCGTAGTCGAGGTGCGGGAGGTAGCAGAGCGTCACGGTCGGCCGCTTCTCCTCCATCACGCGCCGCGTCGCGGCAGCGATCCATTCCGAGGAGCGGATCCCGGCCCGCGGGCCCCAGAAGTCAAAGAGCGGAAAGCGGCCGAGCGGGCCTTGCAGTTCAGCCTTCAGTTCGGCGGGCTGCGTGTAGATGCTCGGCAGCTTGCGGCCGTCGGCTGGATACACCGGCCGCGGCGTCACGGCCGCCTCCACGGCCGCGTGCATGTTGAACCACCAGAACATCTTCGCGACCGTGAACGAGTCGCCGAATCGCCGTCGGCCGGCGTGCCAGAGTTTCTCCCGCTCGCAGCCCACCAGCCGGTTGCTCTGCTTCCAGAAGTGAACCTCCGCGAGGTCGCGTGCGTACCAGCCGTTGGCCACGATCCCGTGATCGCGGGGCGGGCGGCCGGTGAGCATGGTCGCCTGGGCCGGGCAGGTGACCGCCGGGAGGACGGTGCCGAGGGCCGCCGTGAACCCGCCGCGGGCGACGGCCGCCAGCCGGGGGGTGCGTGCCAGCACCCCCGGGGTGAGGCCCACGACGTCGAGGACAAGGAGCGATTTCATCGGTTAGGCAAGCCTAAACGCCGGGACCGGGCCCCGCCCCCCCCCTCCCTGCCCCGGAAATTGGCTCGGGGCCCGGCCAGGGGGATGCATTGCCCTTGATCGTCCCATAATATTAGAAGAGGTTGAGCGTTGGGGTTTGGCTCGGGGGTTGCTTTCATCCCGCGGGCGACGCTGACCGTACGAACGGAGGGCTTTCCCTTGAACCGCCTGCATTGTGGCGCGTCATGGTGGCGCCACGTGA
>Ga0214917_10006694_pt1 | contig 11890 bp, 15 predicted proteins | sample LL_1208_BB_MetaG_FD_177983 | JGI IMG/M metagenome (GOLD analysis project Ga0214917, IMG submission 177983) | Freshwater microbial communities from Lake Lanier, Atlanta, Georgia, United States - LL_1208_BB | ecosystem: Environmental > Aquatic > Freshwater > Lake | place: USA: Georgia | collected...
CCAAACTTTTAGGTTTTCCCCGCCAAATAATCTGTGTGATAGCGATGCGAACATAGCTAGGCCAACACCGAGTACGAAGCCAACAAGTGCACCATCAGAAACACCAAAGTTTGCATTGTTGCGACCAAGTGATGTGACAACCAAAGCAACTGTGAGAGTTTGAATTAAAACCCCGATAATTGTTCCGCCAAATAGAAGCGCAGGTTTATTTTGGCTAGCGGTCAGCTGACCAGATGCGTTCCCGCGAGCCTTCATCCATATTGGATAGAAAGTTTTTGGGCCGAACCAGATAGCTCCGCTAATGAATGAGACTAAGAAGGCGATAAATACGCCTAGAAGATTTAATCCTGTAAAAGTCATACGTATATTTTACACATTCAGCCTTTAAGATTGACGAGTGAAATTCTTAATTTCTGTAATTGATGATCTTTCAGGGTCAGGGACTCCGGATGAAATGAAGTCCATTAATGCTTTCAATGATGCTTTGCGTGCTAAGGGATATTTCATATTTGCTGGCGGATTAACTGATCCAAAAGGAGCGATAGTCATTGATAATCGCGGCGGGGCAAATATTTCTAATGATGCGCCTCTCTTTACCGCTAAAGAAAATTTCAGTGGGTTCTGGATTATTGATGTTCCGAATAAAGAAATTGCCCGCACATTGGCATTTGAAGGCTCTCAAGCCTGTAATCGTAAGGTTGAATTGCGCGAATTTTTTTAGTTAATTCTTCGTTTCACTTATATAAGACCAGACATCAAGTGCATCTAAATCAATGTGATGACCATGCTGCTTAAGAATTGCAGCAATTTGACCTTTATGTTCGGCAGCATGCATAACAGCTTGAGAAAGAATGAGCGATCGCGTTGGGTGAATAATTCCCTCTTCACTTTCAACTTCAAGTAATTCGTCAGGCTTTGATAATTCTTCTAAGAGCACTGCATCAAGTTCGGCCATAGTTGACAAATATTCGAGCGCGATTTCACCATTTGTAATGCGCTTTAGGTCTGTCCACTTGCCACCAGTTAAGCAAAATCTGTACCACTCACCACTTCCAGCCAGATGTGTAAGCAACTTACCCACCGGCCATTCGCCTTCTGCGGCACGTAGACCAAAGATTTCATCAGGCATCGATCCAAAAAGTTTGAATAATTTTTGGTTTGACCAAGCAAGGTGCTTTAGCGAAGTTTCTAATGAAATCATGAAACGAATTTTACATTAGATGCAACTAAACCCTATTTTTTAAGGTAATGTCATAGCCAATATATAAATCAAAATATTGGCAGGTGAGGTGGATTTTATGTTCGAAGCAATCATTCTTGGCATAATTCAAGGCCTCACTGAATTCATTCCAATTTCCTCGAGTGCGCATTTGCGACTTGCTGGCGAAATCTTTCCAAATGCAATTGATCCGGGGGCAATGTTTACTGCAATTACTCAGATTGGAACAGAGCTTGCAGTATTAATCTATTTTAGAAGAGAAATCACTCGAATTATTTCAGCTTGGTTTTCATCGCTAACTAACAAGAACGCCAGAAATCAAGATTCGCGCATGGGTTGGTTAATAATTGTCGGATCTCTCCCAATTGTTTTTATTGGATACTTGGCGCAGGATTTCATCTCAAAAGAATTACGATCACTCTGGATCATCGCATCAATGATGGTTGTTTTCGGTCTCGTACTTGGAGCTGCAGATAGATTTGGCGCTAAGACAAAGGAACTTTCTCAGTTAAATGTGAAACATGGAATTTTGTATGGCCTAGCGCAATCTCTGGCACTTGTTCCTGGAGTTTCTCGTTCTGGTGCAACGATTGCAATGGGACGCGTACTTGGATATTCACGAGAAGCAGCGTTGCGATATTCATTTCTTCTCGCTTTACCAGCTGTTTTCGGAAGTGGACTCTACGAATTAAAAAGTGCCGTTTCTGATAACCAGGTTGCGGTTTATTCATTAACAGAAACACTCGTTGCAACCGCAATCGCCTTTGTCATTGGGTACCTAGTGATTTCTTGGTTGCTCAAATTCGTTACAACCAAGAGTTTCGCACCATTTATCGTCTACAGAGTCATACTTGGCACGACCGTACTGGCCTTGCTCGCAACGGGCGTACTTCAACCCTAATCTCCCCGAGGTATTTCAGTTACGATTCTCGGGTCCGCATAGCGCTTGGGAGAGGCAATCTAATTGGCAGATAAATTTCAAAATCGAGTCCTAGTTCTTGGTGGCGGTTCAGTCGCACAAACAGTTGTTCCACTTTTGATAGAACATGAAGTAAACGCAGATCAGATAACAATCGTAGATATGCGAGATACTCGGGATAGATTTCGAGATTCGATTGCAAAAGGTGCAAAATATATAAACGATGAATTAACACAAGAAAACATCTCAGATTTCTTGTCAAAATATCTCAAGCCTGGAGATTTTCTTCTAGACCTTGCCTGGAATATTGATGCCAATGCAATTATCGGCTGGGCTCACGATCACGAAGTTATTTATTTGAATACATCACTTGAGTTATGGGATCCAAATTCAAATCCATCTGCACGAACTCCTCAAGAACGAACCCTCTATTTCCGACATATGAAATTACGGAAATTAACAGACACTTGGGGTGGCAAAGGTCCAACCGCAATTGTCGAGCACGGTGCTAACCCAGGGTTGGTCTCTTCGTTAACAAAAAAAGCTCTCGTTGAAATTGCAGAAAAATCTATACTTGAAAATGCCGATCGCCCAGGAGTTAAAGCTGCTCTAGAGAAAGAAGATTATCCGCGTCTTGCACAAACGCTCGGTGTAAAAGTTATTCATATTGCTGAACTAGACACTCAGATTACTGATAAACCAAAGAAGCTCAATGAGTTTGTGAATACATGGAGCGTTGAAGGATTTTATGAGGAAGGTATTGCACCAGCAGAACTCGGTTGGGGAACGCACGAAAAGAAGCTGCCAGCTAATGCATTTACACATTCAGGTGGTCCCGAAAATCAAATTGGAATAGCTCATCCTGGTGCTGCCACATGGGTTAGATCGTGGGTTCCTAATCAAGAAAATACAGGCATGGTTGTGCGCCACGGTGAAGCATTTACGATTTCAGATCACTTAACAGTTTGGGAAAATGGTAAAGCTGTATACCGCCCAACTGTGCATTATGCATATAGACCATGTGATGGAGCCATTGCTTCCATGCGTGAACTTGAACAAAGTCAGTGGGAGATAACCACCAATCAACGAATTATGAATGATGAAATTATCGATGGAGACGATCGTCTTGGAGTTTTATTAATGGGCCACCAATATAAATCGTGGTGGACAGGATCGCTCTTAAATATTCACGATGCTCGAAAGTTGATTCCTGGTCAATCAGCTACAACCGTCCAGGTGGGATCGGCAGTTTATGCAGCCGTCGCATGGGCTATGCACAACCCTGATCGTGGTTATCTCGTTCCGGATGATTTACCTTGGCGTGAAATCTTAAAATATGCTGAAAAGTATTGGAATTTTGTCTCGGTTCAATCAGACTGGGACCCTATTTCAACCCGCAATGATCTTTTCAAAGGTTGGAATGGCAGGGAATATGATTTAGAAGATCCTTGGCAGTTCACCAACTTTTTAGCATAAAGATTGGAAATAGGGAATTGGTACCAGCAATCGCAATTAAGCGCTTACGAACGATTCTAAAATTCGGTTCAACCGTTTTTGGGCTTAGCGCAATCTTTTTGATTGTAGATCCAAGGAGATTCCTAGATTTACTCAACTTAGAATCGACGGATTCATTGCAGTGGTCAATGCGCATGATTGCAATAACTCTCATTGCATTAAATGGAAATATGCTTTCCGTAGCTCGATTCGGAAGCGAAACTAGCGTTGTATTTTCTGCACGAGTTATGGTCATATCTGCGGCGGCACTTGGAGTCCTGACTCTATTGATTCCAGCAGATTTTGGATGGTTCACTATTGCATATGCTGCAATCGGCTTCTTATTTAGCTTGGCTTACATTTCTGCACTTGTTAGAAAATAAATGATCGAAAAAATCCGTTCAGAGATACTTGAAACAGGTAATGAGCAGATTAAATCTGCTCGGATTGTAATCAACGCTCCAGCGGAAAAGATCTTTGAAATACTTTCAAACCCACGCCGGCATAAAGAAATTGATGGTTCTTCAACAATTCAAGAAAATATCAGCGGCCCAGAAAAGTTGGTTTTAGGATCCAAATTTGGAATGAAGATGCACCTAGGTGTTGATTATCGAATTCGAAATACTGTTGTTGAATACTCTGAAAATTCTTTGATAGGTTGGCGCCACGTCGGTCGGTGGATTTGGCGTTATGAATTGGTAAACATGGGACCAAATTTGACCCAAGTAACAGAAACCTTCGATGCATCCCGCGCGCCTTTAATCTCAAAAGCTTGGTTATCGCTTCGCAAGGCATACCCTTGGACACAGAAGGCAGTTGCAAAAACATTGGTGCAACTCAAGTCCACTTGCGAAGGATAGATAAATGGTTAAGAAGTTATCGGCAGAATTTTTAGGTTCCTTATTCTTGGGATCAAGCATCATTGGCTCTGGCATCATGGGTTCCATCCTGACTCGCGATATTGCTATTCAACTCTTCATCAATATGAGCGCGACCGTTTTCATGCTTTTCTTAATAATTACTCTTTTTGGCCCTATTAGCGGCGGACATTTCAACCCTGTTGTCACACTCGCTGATTTATTTCAGAAGAGAATTTCAGTGCAATTGGCTATTTATTATGTAGTGGTACAAATTGTTGGCGGAACTATTGGTGTTTTTATTGCTAACTTGATGTTTAATCGCAAAGCAATTGATCCTTCAACCTATGATCGTTCTGGCAATTACTTATTCCTGGCTGAAGTTGTTGCAACAGCTGGATTAATTCTTATTATTCATCTTCTACGCCATCAAAATCGTGGACACATGACTGCTGGCGTTCTTGCGGCTTGGATTGGAACTGCGTACTTCTTCACGTCATCAACGTCATTTGCGAATCCAGCTATAACATTTGCTCGTTCTTGGAGCGATACATTTTCTGGAATCTCAATGAAATCTGTTCCATTATTTATTTTGGCTCAAATTATCGGCGCTGCACTCGGAGTTTTATTGACTGCCCTGTTGACTGCAGAAAAAAAGGAAGAAGATGTCTTCGCCTAAACCGACGGTTCTATTTGTCTGCGTCCACAATGCTGGGCGCTCACAAATGGCGGCAGGTTTTATGAATTCACTGGGTGCAGGTCGTGTAGAAGTTTTATCCGCCGGGTCTGCGCCGAAAGATTCAATCAATCCAGTTGCAGTTCAGGCGATGCAAGAAGTTGGTATCGATATTTCCAACAACACTCCAAAAGTTTTAACGCCAGAAGCTGTCCAGGAATCTGATGCAGTTATAACGATGGGCTGTGGTGATGCTTGCCCGTTCTATCCAGGTAAACGCTACGAAGATTGGGTGCTGGATGACCCAGCGGGACAAGGAATCGAGTCTGTACGCGTGATTCGCGATGAGATCAAAAAACGCGTAGAGCAACTCTTATCTGAACTCATCTCGTAAAAATTGTTCGCAGAATAGAATTACATTGTGAAGCGCTTCATTTCTCGTGTTGTTGCGCTCTTCACGAACCGCAAAATTTGGGTTCGCCAGATTGTGGTCGCAAGCCTTGCAGCGGGTGCTGCGTGGTTAGTTGGAGAGCAAGCATTTGATGGTGGGGGATTAGTAGCTGCAATAGTTTGCAGTCTGAGTATTCGAATCTCCTTATACAAATCAGTACGTGAAGGTCTTGGCCAAATTCTTGGTACGGCAATTGGTGCTGGAGTAGCTTTAACAACTGTTTATTTCTTCAATTTTGGTGTTATTGCTGTCGCAACAACAGTGCTCTTTTGTTCTGTTGTGGCGCGTGGTCTTCACTTAGGAGAAGTCGCGTCAGTGAACGTGCCAGTAACAGCACTTATTGTTATAGGACCTGGCATTAGCAGCAGCACAGCTGAAACTCGTTTGTATTCCACACTCATCGGTGCAGCAACTGCAATTGTTTTCTCATATTTTTCTCATGCAAGTACACCTGCAGGTCGCACTATTGAACAAATTACTCGCCTTGGAAAGAAATCTGCTGAATTGCTTGGCGCAATGGCTGAAGGCGTTGCCAGCGGATATTCACAAGATGAAGCAGGAAAATGGTTATTGCGCGCACGTATTTTGATTGAAGAGATACCTAATGTGCGCTCTCAGGCTCTTGAAGCCAAGAAGTATGCACGGTGGTCACCACTTGCAGAAGCAGATGAAGCAGATGCTCTGTATCTACGTGGAGTTGCCATGGAACATACGGTGGTGCAAGTGAGAACAATTGCTCGCACTCTCTTTGATTCAGCAGTTGCAGGAGGTGTTACACAATTTGCTAATCGCCAGATTGGAGCAGCTCTTTCTGCAACGAGTTATGCAATCTCAACAAAAGTCGAATCTATAGAATCGCAAAGCGCGGGCCAACGAGCTCTAAATATTGCAGAAGAGTTACGCCTTGCTGCAGATACATTGGCAGAAGAGTTAATTGCTGAAAATGATCGAATAGACCAAGATGAGTTTGTTAGAAATATTTCCTTGGTTTCCAATATCGAAAGAATTGCAGATTCGCTCGATGAGAGCTCACCTGCGCTCATTGATGTTAAGACTCCGGACGAACCAGCTCACGCAAAAGTAATGAAAGTCTCTCCTGTAACACTTGCCATGAAGTGGCCAAAGAGAATCTGGTTCGCAATACGCAAGTTCTTGAGGAGATAGCAATGAGTATTCGCGAAGCACGGCCGAGTGATGTTACAGATATTTTGCGCCTAATTAAGGATTTAGCAATTTATGAAAAGGCACCAGATGAAGTTGTGGCAACAGAAGATCAACTAACGACTGCTCTTTTCAATCAGCAGCCACATGTTTTTGCTCATGTTGTAGAAGTTGATAATCGAATAATTGGTATGGCGCTGTGGTTTTTGAATTATTCAACGTGGCAAGGTACTCACGGAATTTATCTGGAAGATTTATATATAGAACCTGAATATCGTGGCCGAGGCTATGGACTTGCATTGTTAAAGCATCTAGCCAAAATTTGTGTCGAACGTGGTTACGGACGTTTTCAATGGTGGGTATTGGATTGGAATACGCCATCTATTGAGTTCTACAAATCTCAAGGCGCAGTACCGATGGATGAATGGACAGTTTTCCGCGTGAGTGGAGTTGATCTGAATAGACTCGGTTCATGAGCGCTCGAGTACTCTCGATAAATATCACTTCAATTGTTCACGAAGGCGAGTGGACCGGAAGCGAAGGTCGCACCGGAATCGATAAACGAAGTGTTAGTGGACCAATTGAATTTAAAAATAACGGAGTAGCTGGTGATCGAATTATTGATACCAACGTGCATGGGGGATATGACCAAGCAGTTTATGCATATGCAAGTGAAGATGCACAGTGGTGGGAAAATGAAATTAATGAAGTAATTCCTGCTGGTCGATTCGGTGAAAATTTGACTACCGAAGGCATTGATGTGAATGCGGCACTTGTTGGAGAAAAATGGAAAATTGGTTCGGTAATACTTGAAGTTTCACAGCCACGCATTCCTTGCCGAGTATTCGCCGGATTTTGGAAACGCGCGACACTCATAAAAGATTTCACACAAGCAGGACGGCCCGGTGCATACTTACGAATTATTCAAGAAGGCACAGCCCAAGCAGGCGATGCGATTGAAGTTATCTATAAACCAGAGCACTCAATACGTATAAGCGATTTATTTGCAGCCAAAAGCGGTGAGCGTTCCAAAATAAATGAAATTAAAGTAGTGCCGCAACTATCTACTGAGTTTAAAGAGTGGTCAGAAAAGATTGCTTCAACTCAAAATTAAGCGATAGCCGAGGCAATAGCTTTAGTGTGTGCAGGAGTTGAACCACAGCAAGAACCCACAATATTGACGCCCATCTCTTTCATCTCTGTGGCGTACTTAGCCATTTCATCAGGAGTGCCTTCGTAAATAAATGTATCGCCAACTAGTTTTGGTAAACCTGAGTTTGATTGAGTAATGATGAATACGCCTTCAGGACGTGCGTTAACCAACTCTTGCGCAATCTGACGCATCTCATCTGTGCCACGGCCACAATTTGCCCCAATAATTCGAACACCAATGGATGAAAGATGCGTCACTGCCATTGCAGGCTTAACACCCATCATCGTTCGTAAGTTTGTATCAAAAGACATTGTGGCAATAATTGGCATACCTGGAGCAACTTCTTTCGCTGCTTCAACTGCGGCTTCAACTTCTGCGAGATCGCTCATTGTTTCAATCAAAATAGCATCAACACCGCCGGCAACCAAACCCTTAATTTGCTCAGCGAATAATTCTTTTGCGCTCTCTGGAGTGAGTGTGCCCATTGGATCCATTAATTCACCTGACGGACCGATATCTCCCATAACGAAACAGCCAGGATGGCGATCAGCAACCTTGCGCGCAATTGCAGCGCCCGCTTGATTAAGCTCGATCACACGATCAGCTAAGCCGTGTAATTCAAGTCGACCGCGAGTCGCACCGAAGGTATTTGTGGTTATGAATTTTGCACCAGCTGCTGCATATGCTTCAAGAACTGCTTCGATTTCTTCTGGTTTTTCAACATTCCATAGTTCAGGAGCACCACCATCGGTTAACCCACGTTCTTGCAGCATCGTTCCCATCGCGCCATCAGATGCGAGAACCGTATTGGCGAGTGCATCATAAATTGCAGACATTTTTCCCCTTAAGTCGCAGGATTCATTGCATCAAGAATTTTTTGTAATTTACTTTCAGAAAATTCTTCTTCAAGCGAAGCGGCAATACGTGCAGCAAGTGCAGCAGGAGCTTCATCGGATGCAGTCCACGGATCGCGATTCCAACCTGCGGTGTATGCATCTGCATCAATTTCGCCCAGACGCATTGCAGCTTCATCGATTGCTTCCTGAAAGCGTGCAGGTAACATAACTTTGATTGTATCTGCACCATCTCGAGCCATCACCATTGATGGAATTTCACGCCATCGCATTACTTGATATTCGCTCATGAAAGTAAGGCTACCAAGTGATGTTAACTATTTCATTAAGAGGTTTCCGTGCGCGCGGTGCAACTTCTCTGTTTCTAATCTCCTCAGGGAGTGAATCAGGTGAAGTTCGTTTGCCAATAGCTATGCAAGTGACCGGTTCGACCCCCGCGCCTAGTGGAAACTTAGATTTTGCCGCTGCGTGGTCAAAGCCGCTCATCTGGTGAACGTCATACCCGCGATGGTTTGCTTCAAGAGTTAACAGAGAAACAGCTTGTCCAGTGTCATACATTGCTGTTTGGTTTTCTGTTCCATCTTCTCGAAAAGTGATTGAGTTAGCAAGGATCAGTGCGGATGCTTTCGGTGCCCATTGTTTATTAAAATCAACAAGAAGAGATGAAATTTGGGTAAATTTTTCATCTCCACGTAATCCAAGAACGAATTTCCAGGGTTGTGCATTAAATGCACTTGGCGCCCAACGTGCGGCTTCAAAAATAGCGGCCAAATCTTCACCCGAAATGGAAGCACTTGCATCATAAGCGCGTGGGCTCCAACGATCTGCGATAAGTGGATGTACTGATACTGAAGTTTCTGCTCTCTTATTCATGCATGAAGTGTATTAGAATTTAGTTATGGCGTTCATTCGAAAATCTCCCAACGAAAAAGGTTGGTCAGAACTCGAGCAGATTAGTGAACAAGCACACGTTGGCGCCGAATTTCCTTCTGAATCAACTCCACTTCTATTGATGCACCACTTATCTGATTTGCACGTGTGTGATGCACAATCTCCACTGCGTCCTGAATTTTTAGACCGATGGGCAGATCCGGATAGTCCAATCAGAGATCAGGTAGGCACTATTGGTTGTTACCGACCACAAGCAATGTTGTCACCGCACGTCGTTGAATCAATGGTCCAAGCACTCAATAAAGTCACTGTAGGACCGTTATCTGGTCATCCAATTGATGCTGCGATTATCACTGGAGATACAACAGATAACGCACAGCAGAACGAAGTTGATTGGTACATCCGCCTGCTCGATGGCTTAGAGGTAGTTCCCGATTCTGGTGATCGCACTAAGTATGAGGGCGTGATGGATGATGGCGCAGAACATTACGACGTTAAGTATTGGCATCCGCATGGAACACCTGCAGGAAAAGTTGATGATGATGCTCGCGCCAAATATGGATTTCCATTAGTACCTGGATTGCTTGATTCGTGCCGCAAGCCAATTAAATCAACAGGGCTTAAATTTCCTTGGTATGCGGTTCACGGAAATCACGACGCACTATTACAAGGCACAGTTACACCTGATGAAAACAGTCAAGAGTCAATTGTTGGAAACAAAAGATATGTTGGGTTGCCATCTTCGCTGACTCTCGAACAAACACTCGGAGCATTTGATGAAATCGGACCTGCATCGTTGCCACGTGCTGAAGATGCACCCTTTGTAATCGTTTCTCCTGATATTAATCGTAAAGCTGTCGAGCGCGGTGAATACGCTAAGAAGCATTTGAATTCGCCAGGATTACCCAAGGGACATGGATTTACGCAAGAGCATGTTCAGAAAAGACATATGTACTACGCGACAAATGTAGGCAAAATTAAGTTAATTGTTATTGATAGCGTCAATGAGTTTGGCGGGTGGCAAGGTTCACTCGATGTAGACCAATTTGAGTGGCTAGAAAATGAGATCAAAAAGACTGATCGATATGTGGTTTTAGCATCGCACCATCCGCTTAATAGCATGTTTAATGATTACGCACCATTTGGTCGAAGAGTGTGCATAGATGAAATCACTGAAATGCTCCTTAAATACCCGCAAGTCATTGCTTGGTTTGCTGGTCACGTGCACCGCCATCATGTTGAATGGATTGGTTCAGAGATAGAAGAAAAAGGTTTTTGGCAGATTGAAACCGCATCACATGCAGATTGGCCACAGCAGAGCCGCACAATTGAAATTGTTGAAAACAATAAAGGTGAAATTTTTATTGCTCTGACAACAATTGATCATGCAGCGGGAACAAAGTATGGGAATGCAGAAAATGTGTTAGAGATGGCCGCACTTTCAAGATTACTCAGCGCAAATGTTTGGCAAAAGCGCTATTCACTGGGTGCCAAAGTTTCTGAAGATTGGGCACTTGGGGCACCCCACTCTCGAAACACCGTCTTACGATTAAATGCTCGAAACTTGTTTAACAGCCTTGGCTAACCACTCTGGATTTATTTCTACACCCCAGCCAGGTTCGGATGGAATAGTCGCTTTCCCATCTTCAATTTTAAATGGATCACCAAGAAATAGTTTGTCTTGCCATGGATAGTAATCAAGGCCCTCAATTGAGAATTCAAGATACTTCCCAGGATTTTCAATAGCTCCCAAAAGATGCATTGTGCAAATTGTTACTAAAGATAAATTCGCACTATGCGGTGTTGTTGGCAATCCAGCTTTAGCTGCCATATCTGTAACCTTTAATGTGCGCCAGATTCCACCGAGATACATGAGATCTGGTTGAACAATATCGACAGCGCGCATTTCAATCATCCGTTTCCAGGTAGCAATATCCCAATCTTGTTCGCCACCAGTTACATCAATCGATAATGCATCAGTAACTTGTTTTGTCTCTTCAAGTTCCCAATATTTGCACGGTTCTTCAAAGTGGCTGATACCTTCTGCTTCGAGCAAGTGGCCAACTTCTATGGCGCGCTTAGGTGAAAAACCACTATTTCCATCAACTAATTTTGCAATTCCATCACCTAGAGCTCGAGAGACAACTGGGACAACTTCCTCTGTTCTTCCGGGCCATTCATCAACATCATGTCCGCATTCGGCGCCAACACGCCA
>Ga0214917_10006695_pt1 | contig 11889 bp, 10 predicted proteins | sample LL_1208_BB_MetaG_FD_177983 | JGI IMG/M metagenome (GOLD analysis project Ga0214917, IMG submission 177983) | Freshwater microbial communities from Lake Lanier, Atlanta, Georgia, United States - LL_1208_BB | ecosystem: Environmental > Aquatic > Freshwater > Lake | place: USA: Georgia | collected...
GCGCGTCGCATCCATGCGACGCTGCACGGCGGCGCTCCCACCCGATTGCTCCCTCCCGCAGCAGGATGGCTGCGCTCAGTCAGCCGCGTGGCGGGCTCCGCCCGCTGGTGCTGCGCACGGGCCTTGCGGTCAGGTCCCACCGCCGCGCCGATGCGCTCCCGCGTCCATCCGCACGCGCTTGCCTCGGAAGCCCCACGATCCGTGAGGGGCTGCCCGAGACCTGAGAGCCGGCGTAGACGGCCAGCGGAGACAGGATGTCGGAGCGCAGACGTCTCCGAGTGAGCGAAGGCCCGGAGGGCCGTAGCGAACGTCCGGCGACAGGGCTCGGGCAGCCCCGGCACGTCAGAGAACCCATTCCCCCGAACCACGCCCCGCCGGCGTTTCAGTGTTCAGGCGCTCTTGTGGCGGGCCTCGCGGATCGGGACCACCGGCTCGGTCCCGTCCACGTTGCGCTCGTTGATCACGTAGGTGCTGCCGCTGTTTTCCGGCAGGTCGAACATGATGTCGAGCATCACGTCCTCGAGGATCGACCGCAGGCCGCGGGCCCCGGTCTCCTTCTTCATCGCCCGGCGGGCGATCGCCACCAGCGCCTCGTCCGTGAATTCCAGCTTGCAGTTCTCCACCCCGAACAGCTTCTGGTACTGCTTCACGAGCGCGTTCTTCGGCTCGCGGAGCACCTTCACCAGCGCCGTCTCGTCGAGCGGCTGCAGCGAGGAGATCACCGGGAGACGGCCGACGAGCTCGGGGATGAGGCCGAACTCGAGGATGTCGTCGGAATCGACCTGCGGCAGGAGTTCCGCGAGGTCGGCATCGCCACGGTGGCCGGTGGGCTGGCCGAAGCCGATCGTCCGCTTGCCCAGCCGCCGCGCGATGATCTTCTCGATGCCGACGAACGTGCCGCCGCAGATGAAGAGGATGTTCGAGGTGTCGATCTGGATGTACTGCTGCTCGGGATGCTTGCGGCCGCCCTGCGGGGGCACGTTGGCCACGGTGCCCTCGAGCATCTTGAGGAGCGCCTGCTGCACGCCCTCGCCCGAAACGTCCCGCGTGATCGAGACGTTTTGGCTCGTCTTGCCGATCTTGTCGATCTCGTCGATGTAGAGCACGCCCCGCTGCGCCGCCTCGATGTCGAAGTCGGCGGCGTTGAGCAGTTTCAGCAGCAGGTTCTCGACGTCCTCGCCGACATAGCCGGCCTCGGTGAGTGTCGTGGCGTCGCCGATGGCGAACGGCACGTCGAGGATGCGGGCGAGGGTCCGGGCCAGGAGCGTCTTGCCCGACCCGGTCGGCCCGAGCAGGAGGATGTTCGACTTGTCGACCTCGACGTCGTTCGCCTCGGCACCGATGTTCAGCCGCTTGTAATGGCTGTGCACCGCCACCGCGAGCACCCGCTTCGCGTGCTGCTGGCCGATGACGTACTGGTCGAGGTGTCCGACGATCTCCCGCGGTGACGGGATCGACGTGAAAAGCTGCTTGCTGGTGCCGCGGCGACGCTTCTCCTGGTCGAGGATCGACTGGCAGAGGTCGATGCATTCGCCGCAGATGTAGACGTCGCCCGGCCCTTCGACCAGCGGCCCCACGTCGCGGTAGCTCTTGCGACAGAACGAACAGAAGGCATTCTTCTTGGTCGTCCCGCCGGCACCGCGGCGCCCCAGGCCGCCGACGTCTTTCCCACTTGGCATGCTTCAATTCCTCGAGAGTTCCATCCGGCCCGTGATCCCCGGGCCATCGCCACCGCTCACTCGCCGGCGGCGGACCGTTGCACACGGTCGGGCGCCGACGACTCGACCCGCACGCGCGGCTCGACGAGCGTAGATATTTTTCGGTATTCCTCCTCGCTCAGCACACCCTTGTCGCGGAGATTTTTGTAGCCGACGAGCGCGGCTTCCCAATCGCCACGATCGGCACCCGATTCAAGCCAACGCGATCGGACTGCGACGATCGCGACGATGCCGACCGCCACGAGCAGGCCCAGGAGCACGGCGCTGAAGACGAAGGATTGCACGACAGATGCGGTCTCGCGAGGAAGCGAGCGGACCCGACGGGCGGGGGCCGTCCCCGGCCACCGCATTATGGCGGCCCCGCTCGCCAAGGGTCCAGAAAGTCGCCCCACTTTTCGCAGGCTGCACAGCCTGTCGCAATGGCAAACCGCGCGGCTGAACCTGGGCTGTTTTTCCCGCTTGTGCCGAAAAAACCGGACTTTCCGGATGAAGCTGCCGATCCCTTATCCCCATGGGAAGACCGCTGCCCCCCCACCCATCGACCGCCCGGACGCGCCGGCTCGCAGGCCGGTTCCGCCGGCTACGACACGCCGCTCTGGCCGCGGCCGTCGGCTGCGCCTGCTGCTGGACGCCGGTTGCGCCGCCGGTGGAGGCCGCCGATCTGCCGGGTGTGCAGGCGGGCCTGCCCGAACTCGTACGGACCAAGCACCGCTCCTTCTCGATCCCTTTCAGGCTGCCCTCCAGCCACGACGCCGATGCGGCTGCCCAGCGGGTGATGATGAGCGTGTCGAAGGATCTCGGGGTCACCTGGGAACCCGCGGGCGAGGTCGCGCCCAACGCCGGCTCGTTCAGCTACCAGGCCGGGGCCGATGGCGAGTACTGGTTCCGGCTTCGCGCCGTCGACCGCAAGGGGCGGTCGCGGGGCGGAGAGGGTCCCGACATGCGGGTGCTGGTCGATGCCGCCGGCCCGCGGCTGGCCGCCCGCGTGTGGAAGGGTGCCGACGGTGAGATCATCTGCCGGTACGCCGCCGTGGACGACTCCATCCGGATGGAGTCGCTCAAGCTCGAATACCGCACCGCGGCCGAACCTGGCTGGAAGCCGATCGCCGCCCAGGGCGTGCTGTCGCGGGAGTCGCCCGCGCATCTCGTGGGCGAGGAGATCTGGTGGGCGGGCGAGAAGGTCGAGTCACTCACCGTGCGGCTCGCCGTGGCGGATGCGTCCGGCAACCCCACCGTGAAGCAGTTCTCCATGGAGCCGACCGACCCCGACGTCGACCAGGCGGCGTTGGCCCGTGAACTCGGCGTCCTGCCGTTGCCGTCGCAGCCGCAGGCGACCGGTGCCGCAATCGCCGACGACGCCGGACCGACCCTGCCGTCCCCGTCGGCCTCCGCGCCGCTCGCCGCGCGTCGCCCCGGCGAGTGGACCGCCGAGGCTGCGGCGGCGTGGTCGGCGGAGCAGCCCCGGAACGACGCGGCGGCTGCGACACGGATGGGTGGCACGCAGAGCGTTCTCGTCCGCAGGGCGGCCACCGGTGCCGCAGGCTCCGCGGCCGGCGGCCGGGCCGCCATGGCCGGTTCGCCCGCGGGACTGCCGACCCAGATTCCCGCCGATGCGGGGCAGCTGGAGTATCGCGGCAGGCCGCTGCAGATCTCCCGCTCGCGGAGGTTCGCCTGGGACTACGAGATCCCCGCCGAGCGACCGAAGGCCGACCGCCTGCGGGTCGAACTCTGGAGCACCCGCGACGCCGGCGTCACGTGGCAGCGGACGGCCGTGGACGACGACGCCACGAGCCCGATCGACGTCGCGTTGCCCGCCGCCGGCCTCTACGGGTTCCGGCTCGAGATCGTGTCCGACATTCCCGGCGCCGGCGGCGGGCCCCGCCCCGGCGACACGCCCGAGAGCTGGATCGGCATCGACGAGGAGCCCCCCTTCGTGGAACTCCTCTCGGCGGCACGGGTGCAGCGGGGCGAAGGGGGCGAGATCCTCATCCGCTACACGTCCCGCGACCAGCTCGCCGCGCCGAAAGCGGCGCGACTGTTCTACTCGCCCAGCCATGAGGGCCCATGGGCGACGATCGCCACCGATCTCGACAACCAGGGTGAATACCGCTGGCAGCCGGACCGGGCCACGCCGGCCCGCGTGCACATTCGCGTCGAGGTCACCGACGCGGCCGGCAACGTCGGCTCGGCCACCTCCGCCGAGCCCGTCATCGTGACCGCGTCGCGTGTCGTCGGACGGCTCGGCGGCCTGCGGTCGCTGCCGTCTGCCCCCTGACCGTCTGCGGCCTGACCGTCTGCTGCGGCCTGATCAGCGCGACGTCTGGTCGGCCGGCAGCCTGCGGGGGGCCGCACCGAACGCCGACGGGCCGCTCTTCGCCGCCTCCGCTCTCCCGGGCCGCGGTCTTCCGTCCACACGCGGCGCGGGCGTTTTCACCGTCATCGTCCCGGCCCCGCTACAATCCCGGCTTCCCCGGGGAGAGCCGCCGCGTGCCCGACGCCGCCACCGCCATCGACATCCTCGAACGGCCGGATGCGTGGTCGCTCGGCGCGCCGTCGCTGATCGCCCTGGTGGGTGACGAGCCGTTCCTCACGGTTCACGTCCTGGCACTGCTCCGGGAGCGGCTCTGCCCCGACGAGGCCGACCGGGACTGGGCGTGGCGCGAGTTTGCCGGCGATGCGGACCTCGATCCCCGAGACGTCTTCGACGAGGCGGCCACGGCGCCGCTCTTCGCCACCGCCACCCGCGCCGCGGTCGTGCGGGCGGCCGACGGCTTCGTCACCGCCGCCCGCGAGACGCTCGAGAAGGTCGCCGGCGGACCACGCTCCGCAGGCCGCGGCCTCGTGATCCTCGAGGTGAAGAGCCTGCCGTCCAACACCCGCCTGGCGAAGGCAGTGGCGAAGCATGGGCTTGTCATCGACGTGTCGATCCCTCCCCGCGCGAACCTCGCCTCCTGGGTGCGGCAGTGGGCCCAATCCCGCCACGGGATCCAGGTGGCGGCCGCGACTGCGCAGCGGCTGCTCGAGCGGCTCGGCGGCGATCTGGGGCAGGTCGACCAGGCGCTCGCACGGCTGGCGGCCGCCACCGCACCGTCCGACAGGAAGAAGCCCATCCCCCCCGAGGCCGTCGACGACTTCGCGGGCAGCCCGCAGGAGCGGACGGCGTGGGGCATGGTCGACAGCGCCACCGCCGGCGACGCGCGCGAGGCCGTGGCACACCTCGCGGACCTCCTCGACGCCGGCGAGAATCCCATCGGCATCACCGCGCAGGTCGCGCTCGTCGTGCGCCGGCTCTCGACCGCCGCACGGCTGCTGGCGCTTCCGCCGGGCGACGGCAGGCCGGCGGGGGTGGAGCAGGCGTTGCGGGAGGCCGGTGTGGCGGCGTGGCCGAAGGCGCTCGCCCAGGCCCGCGAGTCGCTCCTGCAGTTGGGGGCCACGCGGGCACGGCGGCTGCCGGTCACGCTGCTCGAGCTCGACCGCGACCTGAAGGGCGACGCCTCCCGAGGGCTGCGGGCGCGGCTGGCACTGGAGCGGCTCTTCTGCAAGATGTCGAAGCAGGCGGCGCCGTCCGCCGCCCCCCGAAAGCCCTGATCGAGCCGGTGCGGGACGCGTGCCGAAGCCGTGCGGCCCACAGGCCAGGAGAACCCCATGATCACCGACTCCCACGCCGACTCCCGCGACCGCTGGGACAACCCGCTCGCGTCCCGTTACGCCTCGGCGGAGATGGCCCGGATCTGGAGCGACAACCATCGTTACCGGCTGTGGCGCGAGACCTGGCTGGCGCTGGCGGAGGCCGAGGCGGAACTGGGTCTGCCCATCTCGCCGGCCCAGCTGGCCGAGATGCGGGCCCACCTGGAGCCGATCGACTTCGCGAAGGCCGCCCAGTACGAGCAGCGGATGCGGCACGACGTCTTCGCCCACCTTCACACCTTCGGCGACGCCTGCCCGCTGGCGAAGCCGATCCTGCACCTCGGGGCGACGAGCGCCTACGTCACCGACAACACCGATCTCATCCTGATCCGCGAATCGCTCGACCTGATCGCGGCGCGGCTCGCCGTGGTGATCGAGCGGCTCGCCGAGCGGGCCATGGAGACCCGCGACGTCGTCTGCCTCGGCCGCACCCACCTGCAGCCGGCGCAGCCCACGACCATCGGCAAGCGGATCTGCCTGTGGATCCACGACCTGCTGCTCGACCTCGAGGAGGTGACGCACCGGCGTCGGCTCCTGCGGGCCCGCGGCGTCAAGGGCACGACGGGCACGCAGGCCAGCTTCCTCGAGCTGTTCGCGGGCGACCATGCGCGGGTCCGCCGCCTCGACGAGATCGTCTCCCGCAAGCTCGGCTTCGATCACTCCTACGACGTGACGGGCCAGACCTACACGCGGAAGGTCGATGCCCAGGTGGCGGCGGTCCTCGCCGGCATCTCGGAGTCGACCCACAAGGCGGGCAACGACCTCCGCCTCGCCGCGGCCTGGGCGGAGATGGAGGAACCCTTCGAGACGGAGCAGGTGGGCTCCTCCGCCATGCCCTACAAGCGCAACCCCATGCGGGCGGAGCGGATGTGCGGGCTCGGCCGGTTCGTGATGGGCCTGACGGCGATCGCCAGCGAGACGGCGGCGGTGCAGTGGTTCGAGCGGACCCTCGACGACTCCGCCCCGCGCCGGCTGGTGCTGCCGCAGGCGTTCCTGGCCACCGACGCGCAGCTGGTGATCTACGCCAACATCGCCGGCGGGCTGGTGGTGCTCCCGGGAGCGATCCGTCGCAACCTCGAGCAGCACCTGCCGTTCCTGGCGAGTGAACGGCTGCTCATGGCGGCCACGACGGCCGGGGGCGACCGCCAGGAGCTCCACGAGGCGATCCGCCGCCATAGCCACGCGGCGACGGCCCGGATGCGCGAGGGGGGCGACAACGACCTGATCAGCCGCCTCGCCGCCGACCCGTTGTTCGCGGGGATCGATCTCGTGCGGGCGATGGACGTGCCAGGCCTCGCGGGCCGGGCCTCGGCGCAGGTGGAGGAGTTCGTGTCCGGCCCGGTGCGGGCGGCGCTCGCCGCAAACCCCGGCCGCGCCGCCGAATCACGGCTGCGGGTGTGAGGCCGGGGCCGCCTGGTCACTCGGCCTCTGCGGGCTCGCATCGACCACACCTGATCCTCGCCCACGGGCGGCCGGGAGGCATGCCTGTCATGCGCGAGGCTCGTCCGGGGGGCCGTCTCAGACCCGATCCTGATGCCGCGACTTGCTGCGGGTGCTGCGACAGTCGGCGCACAGCCCCGAGATGATGAGCCGGTGGCCGCGGGCGCGGAACTGGTGCTGCCCGGCCACCGCATCACAGATCCGTGCGAGCTCCGCGCTGGAGAATTCGATGAGCCGCTGGCACGACGTGCAGTGCAGGTGGTCGTGCTGCGGGTAGCCGTAGTCGTGCTCGTAGACGGCCCGGCCGCCGAGCGTCATCTTCCGCAGCAGTCCCGCGTCGACCATTTCGGTGAGCGTCCGGTAGACCGTGGGCCGGCTGGCCGCCGCCCCCTCGGGCGTCCGCCGCAGGTCGGTCAGGAGCTGCTCGGCATCGAAGTGCTCGTGGCGGCCGCACACGTGGTCGACGATGACCCGGCGCTGCCTGGTGGTCCGCTTGCCGCGGGTCTGCAGGAACTCCTCGAATCGCTCGCGCGGCGTCAGCGCGACGTCGACCTTGCCCAGCGAAAAGTCGTTCGTCACTGCCATCGGATCGCGGAATGGGCGAGCGGGTCCGGGAACGTCGACAGGCTCTCGGACCCGTCGCATTCAGTGTAGCCTGCCCGTCGGTCCCGTCGCAGACAGGCGGCTTCGCGGCCGAAGATACCGGCCGCGAGACGGCCGAAGCCGCACGCGGCCGTCAGGTCATCCACTGGCTCGGCGACCGCGGCCCGCGTCCGTCATCCGGGGCCGCAGCGGCCGATCGTGCCCGCGGCTCACGTGCGGGCCGCATCAGCCGCCGGCACCCGGTGCATGAACGAGGAGCCGGAAAAAGAACAGCCGGACCTTCGCCGGCCCGGCTGTTGCATGCTCATGACGATCGTAGACGGACGTGGCCGGCTCAGCCCAGGCGGTCGAGCAGCCGCTCGAGGGCGAGGTCGAGCTTTTCCGGCGTCTCGTACGACCCGTCGGCGATCGCCGCCCGGATCGCATTGACGCGATCGAACCGGATGTCACCCGCCGATTCCGCCGCGCGCACCGCGTCGACGGAGAGGGTCACGGCATCGTGCACCTCGGCCACACCCTGCTGCACCGTGCTCGCCTGCTCGGCGATGGACTGCGTGCCCTGCGCGGCCTCGACACCCTTCAAGGCGTTGAGTCCCTGCGATCCCTGCGTCGACGTGACACCCCAGATGTTCATGTTGGCTCTCCTGGCAGACGGCGGTTCAAAATCCGTTCCCCTCGCACGACGCTCCTACGCGGCACTCCGTCGCAGGGTTCGCATGGCGGTTGGGATTCCGCGGCCGCCCGTTGCTTTCTGACTCCGACTGATCGGACGCTCTTGCATTGTTGCCGCGCTTCCGCGTCCAGGCGACACCAGTCTCCCGGACGGCGGCCGGTCGGTTTCACCCGCCGGTCGCCGCGGACAACCCTCGTAACTTTCTTTCATCGGCCAGCCACCGGCTCGAACTCCAGAAAAAAATCCTGCTTCCTGTTTTTCGCATTCTGCCGGCCCGAAAACCCCGCATCCTGCCCAGCCCTCCCGGCCGCGGCCGTCGCCGGACCGGCGGCCCGCGTCAGCCGAACGCAAACTCGACCTTCCGCCGGTCGAGCTGGTTCTGCAGCCGCTCGACGATCGCGGAATGCATCTGGCTGACGCGGCTCTCCGAGAGATCGAGGGTCGCGCCGATCTCCTTCATCGTCAGCTCCTCGTAGTAGTAGAGGATGATGATGAGCCGCTCGTTGCGGTTGAGCCCCTTGGTGACCAGCCGCATCAGGTCGGACTTCTGGATGCGGCGAGTGGGGTCCTCCCCCTTCTTGTCCTCGAGGATGTCGATCTCGTGGACCTCCTTCGAGCTGTCGGTCTCGCACCACTTCTTGTTGAGGCTCACGAGGCTCACGGCATTGGCGTCGATGAGCAGTTTCTCGAACTCCTCGCGCGAGAGGCTCATGTGCTCGGCCACCTCGGCGTCGGCCGGGGTGCGGCCGAGCTTCGCCTCGAGCGTCTTGATCGCCTCGTTGAGCTTGCTGGCCTTGGACCGCACCAGTCGCGGCACCCAGTCCATGGTCCGCAGCTCGTCGAGCATCGCCCCGCGGATCCGCGGCATGCAATAGGTCTCGAACTTCACCCCGCGCGACATGTCGAACGCGTCGATCGCGTCCATCAGGCCGAAGGTGCCGGCCGAGACGAGATCGTCGAGCTCGACGCCGTCGGGCAGCCGGGACCAGATCCGCTCGCCCTGGTACTTCACCAGCGGCAGGTAGACCTCGATGAGCCGGTTTCGCAGATCCTCGTTCGACTGGTCTGCCTTGAACAGCTTCCAGAGTTCGAGCATCTCCTCGGCCGACGGCTGGGACGATTGGTTCGCCACGTCATCCTCCTTGAAAGGGCCTGCGCACGGACGGCGGTCATGACTTGCACCCGCGTCCTCTCCACGATTCGTTCCCTCGATCGCGTCTCATTCCGATCACCCGTCGTCGTCGACTCGCGTCGACACCCGACGTCGCATCGGCATCGCCCAACTGATCAGCATCGTCTTCCCGCGGGCGATCGCCTCAGCATTTTTCAGTTGAATGTTTTTGTCGCCGGCCGCCGAATCGTCCCAGCCTGCCTGGCCGTCGCGGTCGGGCGCCGGAGCCTGGTCGTATCCTGTTCGGAGAGTGTTCGGAGACTGGAAGGCGGTGCCGATCATGCCGCCCGCGCCGCGGCTCCCACCGTCGCGAAGACCTCCACCCGCTCCTCGTCGGCCAGTTCCTCCGCGGCCAGCACCCGCACGTCCGGCAGGTGGCGGGCCAGCGCGTCGCGAATCCGCGTCCGCACGCCCCCCGGCACGACGACCACCGGCCTGGCGGCCCGCTCGAGCACCGGTCGGACGGCCCGCCGCAGTTCGGCCACCAGCTGCTGCGGGGCCGGCCCGCTCCCGCGGACGACCGCGTCGATCGCGGGCTGCTCCAGCCGCACGGCCACGAGCCTGCCCTCCGGATCGCGAACCCGCCTGCAGATCGACCGCACGAGCGACCGCCGCACGATCTCGGCCAGTGCAGCCGGCTCCGTCGCCTCGCCGGCATGGTCGGTCATGATCTCCAGCAGTTCGGCGAACGGCCGGATCGCCGCGCCGTCGCGGAGCAGGCACTGCAGCGTGCGATGGATCCGAGCGATCGTGAGCACGCCCGGCACGGCCTGCTCGACGACCGCGGGCTGTGTTTCGCGAAGCGACTCCACGAGGCGGGCGACCGCGTCTCGGGAGAGCAGCCGATCGGCATGCCGACGGACCGCCGCCTCGACGGCGCGAGCGACGCAGTCGGCCTCGTCGAGCACCGTCGCGCCGCGGCGGCGGGCGGTGTCGGCCTGCGCGTGCCCCAGCCACGTGCCACGGCGGCCGGTGAGCGGCTCGATCGCCGACGTGTCGGGCGTCGTCGCGGCGCCGGCGAGCACCTCGCCGGGGGCGGGCACCGCCAGGAGCATGCCCGCGGGAATCTCTCCCGCGAAGACCGCGTCGCCGGCGACCGTCACCCGGTAGTGGCGGTCGCCCAGCGTGAGGTCGTCCCGCATGACGACCTGTGGCACCACGAAACCGAGGTCGCCCGCCACCGCGGATCGCACCGCCGCGGTCCGCTCCGGCAGCGGCCCCCCGCCGGCGATGAGGGGCACGAGGCCGCGGCCGACCTCCACCACGATCCGCTCGTCGGCGAGCAGTTCGTCGGCCGCATTCGGCCGCGCCGGCGCCGCCGCAAGGCCCCGGGCGGCGGTCTCGGCGGCCGCCAGCCGGCGGGCGGCACCGCGTGCGAGCCAGGCGGCCGCGGCCGCGGCCACGGCCATCCCCACCAGCGGCAGGAACGGCAGCCCCGTGAGCGAGAGCAGCCCGAGGAACACCGCCGTGATCGCCAGCACGTGCGGGCGAGACACGAACTGCCGGCCCAATTCCCGGGGCAGGTCCACCGATTGGCTCGACCGCGAGATGAGCAGGCCGGTGGCCACCGACACCAGCAGCGCGGGCACGGCGCTCACCAGGCCGTCGCCGATGGTCAGCCGCGAGTAGACGTCGACCGCCTTCGCGAGCGGCATCCCGTGCTGGATCACGCCGATCGCCAGGCCGCCGACGAGATTGACGAGCGTGATCACGACGCCGGCCACCGCCTCGCCGCGGACGAACCGGCTCGCGCCGTCCATGCTCGCGAAGAAGTCGGCCTGCCGCTGCAGTTCGAGCCGCATCCGCCGCGCGTCCTCCCGCGTGACCGTGCCGGCCTGCACCTCAGCGTCGATCGCCATCTGACGGCCGGGCAGACCGTCGAGGGTGAAGCGGGCGGCGACCTCGCTGGTGCGGGTCGATCCGGCGGTGATCACGACGAACTGGATGACGGCGATGATGGCGAAGATCACGCCGCCGACGACGACGTTGTTGGCCGCGACGAACTCGCCGAAGGCCTGGACGACCTGGCCGGCCGCGTCGACCCCTTCGACCGCGGCCCGCGACAGCACCAGCCGCGTGGAGGCGATGTTGAGCACGAGCCGGATCAGCGTCGAGCCCAGCAGAAACGTGGGAAACACGCTCATGTCGAGCGGCGTGCGGGCGGCCAACGCCCCCAGGAGCGCCAGCACGGAGACCGTGAGATTGGCCGCCAGCATCAGGTCCAGCACCGCCGGCGGCACCGGCGTCAGCACCACGAGCACCGCCAGCAGGATCACTGCCGGGATCGCATAGTCGAGCAGGTGGACCGCGGTCGCGCGGCGCGGCCCGACGAATGCGGCGGAGGCCGGTGCGACGCTCTGCGGGACGGATCGGGGCATGGAACGAACGAGGGTCCGGGCGGACCGCCTTCCTGGGCTTCCTGGGAGTCGGGCGGGGACGATAGCGGTGCCGCTGGCGGCGGTCCAGATCGCTCCCCGCCGACGCGATCCTGCCGTATAATGCGGGGGGAAACGGCCTGTTGCCTCCGCCCGGCCCGCGCACGATGCACTTCAACCGCTTCGGCCTCGAGTTCGACTACCCCGAGAACTGGTCGGGCG
>Ga0214917_10006696_pt1 | contig 11889 bp, 8 predicted proteins | sample LL_1208_BB_MetaG_FD_177983 | JGI IMG/M metagenome (GOLD analysis project Ga0214917, IMG submission 177983) | Freshwater microbial communities from Lake Lanier, Atlanta, Georgia, United States - LL_1208_BB | ecosystem: Environmental > Aquatic > Freshwater > Lake | place: USA: Georgia | collected...
TTCGTGAAGCCGTTAGCCGAGCGCAGCACCAGCGGGCGGAGCCCGCCAAGAAAAAATCGCAGGATGCGATGTTTTTCGTGAACCTAATCGCCGCTGGGCGGCTCGTACTCGAAGTCCTTCCACTTCATCGCCCGGCGGAAGGGCTCGATCCGGAGCACGACCTCACCGTTCTGGAATATCCGCACCGTGCCGCTCGTTTCGCTCACCGCCACGGCCACGCTCCGGGTGCGGCGCGTGATGGCTGCCGCCGCCCAATGCCGCGCGCCGAGGCCCTTGGCCACCGACACGTTCTCGGCCGAGGCGTCGATGTAGCGGGCCGCGCCTTCGACCGTGCCGTCGGCGCCGACGACGAACGCGCCGTCGAGTTGGGCGATCTCCTTGATTCCCTCGCGCACGCGAGGATCGGTCAGCTTCCGCTCGGAACGACTGTAGCCGCGGACCGGGTCGTAGCCGGTGGCGTGGCTCGACTGCAGCACCTTGCGGGTGTCGCCCACCACGAAGAGCGTCCCCACCGGCTTCCCCTCGCGGCCCTCGCGGCCGATCTCCACGGCGAGGTCGACGACGATCTTGAGCGTCTCCAGCGGCACCTTCGTCTCGAGGTTCCGCAGGTCGCGGCTGGTGAGCTGGCCGAGGTGTTCCTCCAGCCGCAGCACGCTCACCGAGTCGATCGTGCCCGCCTCGAAGCCGCTGTAAATCGCCACCACCTGGGCCTCGGGGGCGATGAGCTCCGCCGCCACGCACTCCAGCAACGCCTGCGTGAGCCGTTCGTGCACGGGCAGCCCGGCCACGTCGAGCGGCACGCCCCGCAGACCGTGATCGGCGGCACCGGCGAGGTGCGCCTCGTCGTCGGCCGCCACGAGCACCGGCACCGATCCCGCGAGGCTCCGCACGCGGGGCCAGTCGAGACGCTGCTCGACCAGCAGCAGGATCGCCGCCGACGATGTCGCCTCGAACAGCCGGCCGGCGGCTTCGAGAAGCTGCTCGAGCTGTCGCGACAAGTCGTTGGAGGTCATGGGCCGTGTCCGGGGCGGATTTCCCGCCGCGTGCGGAACGACCTGGCGGCCGACGCGCTGCGGACGCGAGGCCACCAGGCCACGCTGGCGCCTCCCCTCGGAACTCCGTGGGGCAAGCCTACGGCGTCGTCGCGACGGGTTCAAGAACTCGCGACGGCGACGGCGCGGCACCGTGCCCCGACGCGAGCAGCCCGTGGAAACAGTCGACCGCCGCTGGATGCGGCGGCAGTCGGCCCAGGCGACCCTCGGCGTTTCCTGCGGTCGATTGCGTGGACCGTCTTTGTCGGTCGCCATGCGACCGGAGGGGGCGTGGATGTCTTTTTCCGCAGACAGCTACCGCCGCACCGGCCCCTTGGACGCCGCTTCGCCGGCGGCGTCGGGCAGCTTCGCGACCTGGGAATCGGCGGCCTTCATCGACCCGTGGAAGGCGGCGATGCCACCCGGCAGCACCGTGCTCCAGGCCCGCTCCTGGTAGATGTTGAGCGCGTGCAGGGCGTGGCCGAGCGGCCCGATCTTCCAGTCGCGGCCGGGCTCGCGTGCCAGCGCCCCGGCGAGGAACTCGACGGCCGCCGTGATTCGCGGCTGGAAGAGCGCCTCCTGATCGAGCGACGCCACGAGCCACTCCAGGATGTGACCGGTGGTCTGGATCTTCCGGTCGATGTCGTCGTCGCGGTCGGCGGGATACTTGAACCACTCGGTGCTGAAGGAGCCGTCGCGGTTCTGCAGCTTCGTGAGCGCGAACTGCTGGTAGTCGCGGACGAACTTGTCGGCCCGCAGGTAGACGCCGTCGAGTTGGCCGGTGGCCCGCAGCCGTCGCTGGCAGCCGTAGGCGAGGCCGAAGAGCCGGTGCGTGCCGCCGCAGGGTGCGCCGCGGATCGGCTGCTCGATCTCCTCCTCGACGAGCCGGGTGAGCGACCAGTCCTTCCCATCACGCGACTTCCACTCGGCGTCGGTGGGCAGATAGTGGGCGAGCGCGATCAGTGCGAACGTCAGTTCGGTTCCCGACTTGCACGACAGCTTCTCCTCGGCCACGAGATCGGCCACGGTGAAAGTCTTCGACTGGATGGTGATCGGCGAATTCAAGGCGACGCGGCACTGGGCCATGATGGCGAGGTACTGCGCCGAGTGCCCCTGCACGCCGATGCCGCGGAGCGCCGTGAGCCGGTCGCCGGTCGCCGCCAGCATGACCTGGCCGTGGCACCGGCCGCCGGTGTTGACCCAGCCGATCGCGTTGACCGGATCACCGCCTGGTCCGCCCACGCGGACCCTGGTGGGGATGCCGAAGGCGATGAACCCGTGCATCACCTCCCACGGCGTGTGCTGGGCGGTGTTGAGCGGCCGCCGCTGGTAGGCGGCGAGCGTCTGGGCGACCTGCACGCGCAGCCGGTTGAAGCGGGCCGTCGACGGTGCGGCCATGCCGGACGGTTTCTGCGTTCCGGTGGGCACGACGCGCCCCGACGCGGGTGTCTTCGCCGCAGCGGTCTCGACGGCCGGGGGCCGCGAGGCCGCCGGCTTTGCCGCCGGCGTGACGGCCGGCTTGAACGCCGGGTCGACGGCGTCGGTGGCCACCTTGGTGGCGGCCGACCGGAGCAACGTCGCGAAGGCGACCGTCTCGGCCCAGGTGGGGGGCCGTGCCGGCATCTCCTGGCGACGCGGCGGCTCGGCGGCCGGCTGCTGGGCCTCCGGCGGTGTCGCTGCGGGTGGCCGGGCCGCGGGCGTTCCCGCCACGGTCTTCGGCCTCGCGGCCAGCGCCAGTCGCTCGAGTTCCTTCACCTGGTCCGGGCCGGGAGGCATCGGCGCCTGGATGAACTGAGGCTCGGCCTCCGGCGGCTTGCCGAGCAGCGTGTCGAGGAAGCGACGCGGGCCTCCCGTCTTGCTCGTCGGCGGCGCGGCGTGCTGGAAGGCGGAACCGGGGCCGGCGAGCGTGAACGACGCCGCGAGCATCCAGGCCGTGATCCTGCCGCAACGGGCGATGGCGGAGGCGTTCCGGTCGGTGGTGCAGGGCATGGTGTGAATCGCGGAAGCCGCACGGGATTCGCGGGCGGACGACGGAGTCTCGGCGGAATGCTGCATGGCGGTGTCGTCGTGTATCGGCTGACGGGGCCTTCCGACAGTTGCCGGCCGCCTGGAATTCCCGAGGGTCGCGCCAGGCTGCCGGCGAGGAGCAGGCCGCGCAGTCTGCCCGGGCCATCAGCCCCGCGCAGCTTGCGGAGCCGCCGGCGTCGGCCGGCATGCCGGCTCCGCGGCACGGCGACGCGAACACCCTGTGCGGGGCTCGTCAGAAGAGGCGGCGGAAGCCCTCGGCGATCGTCCACTCGCCGGCCTTGCCGTTCGGGTCGGCGGCCCATTCACGCCAGACGTTGACGTCGTTGCCGAGATCGCGGCCGCTCACTTCCCTGAGCGACGCCACCGCCCGGTATTGCACGGCCGGATCGCCATCCTCGAGTGCCCGCGCGAGCACCGGGATCGCGTCCTTGTCCTTCAGCGTGCCGAGTCTCCGCAGCGCCTCGAGACGCACGTCGAGTTCCGCGTCGGTGCGGAATCGCGTGGACAGCAGTTCCACGGCCTCGGAACCGCCGCGCTTGCCCCAGATGCGGCAGGCCTCCGTGCGCACCCGGTCGTCGGGATCCTCGAGCGCGCCCTTGCAGATCGCCGTGGCCGCAGCCGTGTCATAATCCGCGGCCGTGGTGAGGATGCTGCAACGCACGCGGGGATCGTGCTCCGCGAGCATCATGCCCACCAGTTCCTGCGTGAAATCGATCCGCTGCTGCGCGCCCGCGGTCTTGCCGACCGCCTTGGAACGCTCCGCGAGCCGCTTGATGCGGGTGTCGGCCGAGGGGCCATACTTCTCTTCGGCTTGGGCGAGCTTGTCGCCGCCCTTCCAGGGCCGCCAGCCGGCGCATCCGCAGGCGACGAGGGCCGCCACAAACACCAGGCACGCCCGCGCTGCCGGCCCGCGGGCTGCCCCGCCCCGCGCGTGTCTGCATGCCGGCAGTCGTTGCCCGGGGAGTCGTTGCGGGAGCGTCATGGGGGAAGTGGTGTCGGGATGGGGGGACCGGGTGGGCGTTGGCGGCGGAACCGTATCGGCTCGGGGCGGGACGGGCCAGACCAAATCGGCTGCGGTCCCGGCGGGCGGCCCGGCCCGGCCTCCCCGTCGGCCCCGTGCTGCCGGGCCCCCCGAGGTTCGGCTGACTTTCCGCCGAGTTCGGCTTTCCCAACCCGCCCAAACCTGTTCGCATGGAGGGAGTCTTCCGCCCGTGAAGTCCCCGGTGTGCCCGATCATGCAGCCCCTCGCCCAGCGGTGGTCGCCTCGGCGTCGTGCCGGTTCCCTGGCGGCGGTGCTTCTCGCGGCCTTGACGCCGGCCCTGACGGCCGGGCCGCCGGCGGCGGAATCGCGGCCGGCGGCGGTCAGCGAACGTATCGAGGTGGAAGACGCCGGTGGCCGCCGCACCGTGGAGGGAACGGTGGTCGTCGAGGCGGTCGACGGCGGGCTGCTGGTCGAGGGGCTCGACCAGCGGCTGGAACTTTTGCAGCCCGACGTGATCCGCAGCCGTTCCGCGGCCGACACCGCGGTGCAGGAATCGCCGCGTGAGGTGGGCCGACGCATCCTCGGCGAACTGCCGCCCGGCTTCGACCTGCTGATCACCCGGCACTACTGCGTCTGCCACGACACGTCCCGGGCCTACGCGCAGTGGTGCGCGGCCCTGTTCGAGCGGCTTCACGACGCCTTCTCCAATTCCTGGAGGCAGGCAGGCGTCGAGATCGCGGAGCCGTCGCATCCCCTGGTGGTCGTCATCTTCGCCGACCGGCAGCGGTACGAGGAGTTCGCCGCCCGCGACCTCGGCGCCGCGGTCGATCGCGTCGCCGGCTCCTACAACCTGCTGACCAACCGCGTGACGACCTACGACCTCACGGGCACGGCCGCGGCGGCGCGGCCGGCGGGGCAGGCGGCATCACGGGCCGGGCTCGACATTCTCGCGAGCCCCCAGGCGGCCGGGCTCGTGGCGACGCTCGTGCACGAGGCCACGCACCAGATGGCGTTCAACGGCGGCCTCCATCGGCGGCTCGCGCCCGTGCCCGTGTGGGTCAGCGAGGGGGTGGCGACCTACTTCGAGACGCCGGACCTCTCCAGCCAGCGCGGCTGGAAGGGGATCGGCAGCGTGAACGTCCCGCGGCTGGAGCGGTTCCTCTCGCGGCACGAGCCCGGGTTCCTGGAACGCATCGTGGTCGACGACGAACTGTTTCGCGGTGCCGAGGGCGGCGTCGACGCCTACGCCCGCGCGTGGGCGGTCACCTTCTTCCTGATGCAGACCAGGCGCGCGGCCTTCGTCGACTACCTGCGGACCATCTCCCGCAAGGAGCCGCTCGCCGACGACTCGACGGCGGAACGGCTGCGCGACTTCACGGCAGCGTTCGGGGACGCCCCCGCGGCGCTCGAGGAGCCGCTGCTGCGGTTCCTGTCGCGGCTGCGGCGGCCGGCGCGGTGAGCGGGCGGGCGGCGAGAAAAAAGCCCGGGAACCGCTTTTCCACGGACGGGTTTTTCCCGGACGGGTAAAGTATCGGCCCGTGGTGCCCCGATTTCGCCATGTCGCCCCGGAGACCAACGCATGAGCACGAACCTGACCACGCGCACGCCCGCCGTCACCCCGTCGGCCGGCCGGCCCATCCCGCCGGCCGCCCCTGCCGCGGCCCGTCCCGGCGGCGATGCAGGATCGTCGCGACGCGGGTTCCTCGGCGGCTCGCTCGCGGTCGCGGGGGCCGTCTCGCTGAGCCCGAGATCCGTGTTCGCCGCAGGAGACCAGCGGTTGCGGATCGGGCTCGTGGGGTGTGGCGGCCGCGGCACCGGGGCCGCCCTGCAGGCCGCCGCCGCCGACCCCGCGGTCCGCGTGGTCGCGCTCGGCGACCTCTTCGCCGACCAGGTCGCCGCGGCGGCCCACCTGCTCGGCCGCGGCATCGGCAGGCAGTTCGCATGTCCGCCGGAACGCCGCTTCGCCGGCGAGCGGGCATTCCGCGACGTGATCGGAAGCGGCGTCGATCTGGTGCTCCTGGCGTCTCCGCCGCACGTGCGCCCGCTGCACCTCGAGGCCGCCGTCGCCGCGGGATGCCACGTCTACTGCGAGAAGCCGGCGGCGATCGACGCGGCCGGCGTGGTCCGGGCCGCGGCGGCCGCGATTCGCGGTCGTGCCGCGGGGCTGTCGCTGGTGTCGGGTTTCTGCTTCCGGCACGACCCGCCGACGGTCGAATTGATCGCGCGGATCCGGGGTGGCGAGATCGGGCGGCCGCTCTCCCTGCACGCGCATGCGGTCATCGGGCTGCCCTGGTGGAGGCCGCCGGTCGCGGGCGACGCCGCCGGAGCGTGGCGGCTGCGCAACTGGATCGCCTTCGAGTCCCTGTCGGGCGGGCACTTCGTCGAGCATCACGTGGAGGCGATCGACAGGGCGGTCTGGCTGATGGGCGACGTCGCGGCCTGCACCGCCGAACCGCTCCGTACCGCCCCGGTGGCCGGTGTCTCCGGCGCGGCCGGCGATTGCGCGCCCGTCACGGCGGTCCGCTATCGCTTCGCGGACGGCGCCACCCTCGACGCGTCGCTCGATCGGCGCGGCGCCGGGGATCGCCGCATCGAGACCGTCACCGGGACGGATGGCACCTGCGACCTCGTCCGCGGTGCGATCGACGGGGCCGTCACCGTGTCGCCTCCGGGCGGTCCCGGCCGGCACCAGGCGGCCATGGCCACCCTCGTGCGGGCCGTGCTCGCCGGCAGGGTCGTCCACGAGGGGACGGCCATGTGCCTGGGCACGATGACGGCCGTGATGGGTCGGGTCGCCGCGGCCGTGGGCCGACGGATCACCTGGGACGAACTCGCCGGCCAGGCCGCATCCTCGTCACGACCCGTATAATCGGAGGGCCGTGGATCGAGGCCACCCGCGGCGACGATGATGACCCGGGGTCTGGCGACGCGGGGCGGGCGGGGTGTTTCCGTGGAGGCCCGTGGAACGGGGGAGCGCATGGCGAAGTCTTCGAACGACAAGCAGCCCTACATCATCGGGCTGGTCATCTTCGTGCTGCTCACATTCGTGCTCGCCGTCACCAACTACTTCGCCTACAAGTGGGGGTTCGACAACAGGACGGCGATGGAGGATGCCCAGAAGAAGGAGTCCGAGGCCAACTCCAAGATGCGGACGGCCATCCTGTCCCGGAAGACGGTCGTGCAGGACGTGCTCGGCATGGACCTGGACAACGTCGACACCGACAACGTCGAGGAGATCCTGAAGCAGAACGAGGAGATCCTCGCCCGCAAGAAAAAGCAGTTGGACGACGTCTTCAGCGAGCACGTGGATTCCCCGACGTACACCAAGACCCTCGAGTGGCTGGCCTCGTCGATCAAGACGCACAGCGGCCAGATGAAGGCCTGCGAGGACGCGAAGGAGGGGTTCGACGCGGAAAAGAAGAAACTCGTCGCCGAGAAGGACAAGGAGCTGCAGGACAAGGAAGACAAGCTGAAGGTATTGCAGTCCGCGATGGACGAGAAGCAGCAGGAGCTCGCCAAGTACCAGGAAGAGACCACGAAGCAGAAGGATGAACTCGTCGCCGAGAAGAAGAAGGCGGAAGACAAGCTCGCGTTGATGAGGGCGATCGGCGAGGAGATCGCGCGGTGCAGGGATCAACTCTCCGCCGAGCGGCAGAAGCAGTGGCCGGCGGCAGGAGAGGGGGACGCCGCGGCCGATGGCAGCGGCGACATCGAGCGGCTGAAACTGCTGCTGGTCGAGATGCGGGACAAGGACAGGACGATCGCGGCCCTCAACCAGGTGGTCGGGCAGCTGCGGGTGGCCGACCCGGCACTCCAGAAGATCGTGCGGGACGCCGTCCCGAAGGATGACCGCATCGACGGGTTCGACGGGCGGGTCGTGTCGGTCAACGAGATGGACCGGACGGTGCTCCTCAACCTCGGTTCGACCGGCGGCATCCGTCCCGGCCTGGTGTTCTATGTCTACGACCCGGAGGACCCGCAGCCGCAGGTCGTGGCGAAGAAGGGCGTCGTCGAGGTCGTGGCCGCGGAGGGCTCCCTGGTGCGGGCCCGCGTGCTGCAGGACGCGACGCGAAAGCCGATTCTTCCGGGCGACGCCGTGGCGACCAATCTCTGGGCGCCCGGGTCCCCGCTCGAGGTCGTGCTCGTGGGCGTGCCACAGTTCGGCGGCAAGTCGGAGGACGACGTCGCGCGGTTCAAGCGGATCGTGGAGCGGATCGGCGGCACCGTCGAGACGGACGTCGGCCCGTCAACGACGATCGTGGTCGACGGCGGCATTCCGAAGCTCAAGGGCAACGACCCCGACCTTCAATCCATCAGGCAGACGATGTCGGAGAAGGAGAAGCGGCTGCGGGAGAGGCAGCTCAAGGAGGCGGCCCGGCTGGGGATCAGGGTGGTGGCCATGGAGCCCTTCCTCGGGATGATGGGGCTGCAGCTCGATGCCGTGGGGGCCAATCGGCTCCCCGTTCCGGCCGACCAGAGGGCCGCTCCTGCACGCCCCGAAAACGTGGCATACTGATCCGACGGTCCATGCCGGCACAGCGTCGGCGGCCCGGTTCGGTCAGTCCACCCGTTTTCGGAGGCCCGCAACGTGACCCCTGCCCTGCCCCGCCGCGTGGTCGTGGCGCCCGTCGCCCTGCTCGCAGCCCTGCTCGTGTCGAACGTCCGCCTTGCGGCCGCCGCGGACGAAGCCGCCGGCTTCGCGCCGATCTTCAACGGCACCTCGCTCGAGGGCTGGGAAGGCAAGCCCGAGTTCTGGGCGGTGAAGGACGGCGTCATCGTCGGGGAGACGACCGCCGAGAATCCCACGAAGGGCAACACCTTCCTGATCTGGAGGCAGGGCACGCTCGATGATTTCGAGCTGTCGCTCGCCTATCGCATCACAGGCGGCAACAGCGGCATCCAGTACCGCAGCAAGGATCTCGGCGACTCGGTCGTGGGAGGCTACCAGGGCGACTTCGAGGCGGGCACGACCTACTCCGGCATCCTCTACGAGGAGCGGGGCCGCGGCATCCTCGCCAAGCGCGGGGAGCGGGTCACGATCGCCGCCGACGGCGCGAAGACGATGGGTGAGCCGATCGGCAAGACCGAAGACCTGCAGAAGGTGATCAAGCAGGGCGAGTGGAACGAGTACCGTATCGTGGCCAAGGGCCCGAAGCTCCAGCACTTCATCAACGGGCAGCTGATGTCGGAGACGGTCGACGAGCAGGAGGGCAAGCGGGCCGCCGAGGGGATCCTCGCCCTGCAGCTTCACCAGGGCCCGCCGATGAAGGTGGAGTTCAAGGACATCCGCCTCAAGCGGACGAAGCTCGCCGACGGCCGCAGGAAGCTGGTGCTGGTGGCCGGCAAGCCGAGCCATGCCCCGGGCGAGCACGAGCACCGCGCCGGCACGATGCTGCTGGAGAAATGCCTCGACGCGGCCGCAGCAGCCGGTGGACCGCGGCTGGTCACCGCCAGTTACACCGGCGGCTGGCCCGCCGATCCCACCGCATTCGACAACGCCGACGCCCTCTTTTTCTTCGCCGACGGCGGCGCGGGCCATCCGGTGCTGCAGAGCAGCCGGCTGGCCCAGGTCGACGCCCTGGCGAAGCGGGGCGTCGGCGTGGCCTGCCTGCACTACGCCGTGGAAGTGCCGAAGGAAAAGGGGGGGCCGGAGTTTCTGACGTGGATGGGCGGCTACTTCGAGCCGCACTGGTCGGTCAACCCGCACTGGACGCTCGCCAAGACGGAGCTCGCTCAAGGGCATCCGATCACACGGGGCGTGAAGCCGTTCGAGACGAACGACGAATGGTACTACCACATGCGGTTTCGCGAGCCGATGAACGGCGTCACGGCGATCCTCTCCGCGGTGCCGCCGGACAACACGCGGGAGCGGCCCGACGGCCCCCACAGCAACAACCCCACGGTCCGTGCCGGCAAGGGAAGCCGCGAGGTGCTGGCCTGGGCGTACGAGCGGCCGGACGGCGGCCGCGGCTTCGGCTGCACCGGCGCCCACTTCCACCGCAACTGGTCGAACGATGATTTCCGCAGGCTCATGCTCAACGCGCTGGTCTGGACGGCCGGACTCGACGTGCCGCCCGAGGGGATCGCGTCGGCAGTCACGGCCGACGACCTCGCCGCCAACCTCGACGACAAGCCGGCCCCCAAGCCGGCCCCCCAGCCGCAGCCCGCCAGGCAGCCGGCGGCCGGCACGCCGGTGCCGGCCGCACCCGCCAAGACCTGAGCCGTCGGGCGGGCGGCTGGAATCCTTGGTGTCGACGGAGGTTTTACGAACACCGTCGGCGGGCACGACATCATTTCTCTTCATGCACTGGAGCAGCAGATGCCACAACTGACGGTCGAGGGTGTGGGAACGTTCGAGGTGCCGGCGGGCAAGCGACTGGTGACGGCGCTCGTCGACGAGTGCGGCATCGACCAGCTGCACGCCTGCGGCGGCGTGGCGCGATGCACCACCTGCCGCGTGGAGTTCGTCGCCGGCGAACCCGCCCGGATGACGAAGGCTGAGAAGGACGTGCTCGCCGCCAAGGGTCTGGCGGGGCAGAAGGGCCTGCGGCTCTCCTGCCAGGTGGCCTGCGACGGCGACATGACGGTGCGGGCCCCGAGCCGACTGGCCGGCTCGGGCCGCAAGGACTGCGGCCACCGCCCTGCCGACGCGATCGAGCCGCCGCCCGAATGGGCGTGAGCACGGGCCGCTGTGCGAATTGCAAGCGGATTCATCATGGAATCCCGTGGTGTCGCCGCGAGACGCGCACTAACCTCCGGGGAGACGGGGGCCTGAGGCAGCCGTGGCCGGCCGAATTCCGGCCTCTCCGCGCGGGCCGAGCCCCGGCGCCGGCGGAAAAACCTTCCCATCCCGGCGTCGGCATGATCCGGTGACGGCGTCGCCCGCCCAGCCTCAGATCGCACGTCCGCCGTGGCGCCCAGCACGTTCCGGTCGGGAGAAATCCCATGAATGAACCCAGGCGCGAAGGCTCGCCGGCCGCCACGCCGGCCGCCACGCCGGCCGAAATGCCGGCCGCAACGCCGGCCGCAACGCCGGCCGCAACGCCGGCCGCAACGTGCCGCTGCGTCGCCGCCGCGCTGGCCGCGACGCTCGCACTGCTCTTCGTCGGCTGCGAGCGGCAGGTCGACCACGCAGCCACCGTCGTCGAGGAATCCCCATACCGCATGACCGACGACGGCCTGCTCGAGATTCGGCCGGACCTGACGGGCCTCCTGCGTTTCGACCGGGTGGAGAAGAGCCCCGTCTTCGCCGAGGTGCACGGTGTCGGCGAGATCGATTTCACGCCCGGCGGCCTCACGGCCCTGCGGATTCCCTTCGACGGCATCATCGAGACGGTGGACGTGGCGGCGGGCGCCAAGGTGGCGCAGAACAGCGTGCTCGCGCGGATTCGCAGCAGCGAACTGGCCCGTATGCGGGCCGACGCCCGGCGGCTGGCCGCCGAACTCACGGGGCAATACGACGCCCTCGAGCGGATCAAGAGTCTCGTGCAGGGTGACGTGGTGTCCGGCCGTCGTCTGGTCGAGTTGCAGGCCAAGATCGGCGGCCTCGAGGCCGAACGCAACGGCATCCTCGTGTCCCTGCGGGCCGCGCGCACCTCGGAGGAGGGGGAGGATCTCTTCGAACTGCTCTCGCCGCGAGACGGACAGGTCATCGAGCGTCACATCGATCCCGGCGAACACGCGCACGACCCCGAGAATCAGCCGGCGTTCATCATCGCCGAACCGACGGCGCTCATCGTGACCGCGAGTTTTCCGGAACGGGACGCGCCGCTCCTCAAGGAGGGCTTCCTCTGCCGGATCGCCGTGCCGGCCCTGGGGGACGTGCCTCTCACCGGTCGGGTGACGTCG
>Ga0214917_10006697_pt1 | contig 11889 bp, 3 predicted proteins | sample LL_1208_BB_MetaG_FD_177983 | JGI IMG/M metagenome (GOLD analysis project Ga0214917, IMG submission 177983) | Freshwater microbial communities from Lake Lanier, Atlanta, Georgia, United States - LL_1208_BB | ecosystem: Environmental > Aquatic > Freshwater > Lake | place: USA: Georgia | collected...
AAAGGGTGGCTGGGATGGGGGCGGAGCGATCGCAGGGGTTGGAGCTTTCGGCCGGTAGTGCGGCTCTTCTGGTTTTAGATTTATGTCGGAAGGCCTGTGGAAAAGGCAGAGAGGAGATCGTTTCAAAGTCATCGGTGGTGCGAAGGCTGGAGAGAGTTTGGAAAATAAATGAGCAGGGTAGATGGCCTGGGCCAAAGGAGCTGGCCAATCGGGTGGGTTTACAAAAGGACTATTTGAACCGGTTAGTGAGACGCTCCTGCGGGCTGACTTTAGGGCAGTGGAGAGCTCGAGAACTGCTACGGTCTGTTGAGTTGGATATTCAAAAAGGGTCAAGGATTTCTTTCGTTGCAGATCGGGCTGGGTTTCAGGATCAAAACTATTTTTCGCGTTGGTTTAGGAGACAGACTGGCCTAGCTCCGACTAAGTGGCGTAAGTAATTAGCAAAAAGCATGATACGGCTTAATTGTCGGGGAATTATTAGTGGCTTATTTTACGAGTTAACGGATTATACAAAAATATCTGACAAAAATCACAATTTGCGGTCTAACATATAGTTAGAATCACAATGTCGATGATCAGTCACCAACCCCCTAAGGCTTTGGCATCAATCGCATCTTCATTTTTAAAATGGAGTTCGAGGAATTTTACTATCTTTCGTTTCCTCTCGGTTGGAGCTTTCGTTTTTTTCTCTTTATCAACCACCACTCTTTCGGCTACGGATGAATTTGATGCTCTTAAGATAAAGTGGCGGGACACGTTAATTGCGGATGTAACAAGTTCGAAGACAACATCCAGCATCAATAGCCGGGCGGCTGGGTATCAAACGACCATGTACGGTCTTGGCGGAATCAAGGTGGTCAACGCTGGATCGGGCTACACCACTGCGCCTACTGTGCAAATTACAGGTGGAGGCGGCACAGGCGCTACTGCCACGGCGACGGTTTCGGCTGAAAAGATCTCCACTATAACCTTAACAAGCGCAGGAACGGGTTACACCACGGCTCCCACCATTACCCTTAGCGGAGGTGGGGGGAGCGGTGCTACAGGATCAGCACTGCTTGCCATGTGGAGTGATCTTCCGCCCGCTGCAATCACCGGGGTCAGTGCAGACGTTGCCTCAGGAAATATCGCGGACTCTTTTAAACGACTCGAGTACATGGCCCAAGCCTACGCGATACCGGGCTGTGCGCTTTATCAAGATCCAGCCCTCTTGGTAGCCATTACGGGGGGCCTGGATTGGCTCACTTCCAATGTTTACACATCCACCGGAACGCTCTTCGGAAATTGGTATGACTGGTTAGTGTCCGGACCGCAGGCGCTGAACAATACGGCGATCCTGCTTCTCTCCAATCCCAGTGCGTTGACAGCGACTCAAATCGCGAACTACGTCAAAGCGGCTTATAATTACGGTCCCGACAGCGTGAATCAGAAAGATTATTTCTGGTGGGGTGCCCTGACGGGAGCCAACACATCCAATGCGGCCCTCACCATGGCCGTCCAAGGCATTTTGTTGGGCAACAACACGACGACTGTTAAACGGTTTTGGCACAATACCGCCGGCCATCCCGTTAATCCCCAGACCGATTATATTGTCAGCGGAGCCCTTTTGCTGAATGAGGCTCAAGGCAATTTAAGCGGCAACAATCCTCTAGATTGGTCCGGCGACAGCGTCTTCGCGCCGGTGACCAGTGGGGACGGTTGGTACGCCGATTCCTCCTTCATTTTCCACTACAACATTCCCTACACCGGGTCGTACGGACAGGAGTTGATGGAAAACATTTCGATTCTGGTCAAACTTCTTGCCAGTTCGACTTGGGCGATCACCGACCCTGAGGTCTCGAATCTCTATGGTTGGATCACCAATGGTTTTGCGCCGTTGATGTACCGTGGAGCGATGATGGACATGGTGCGGGGCCGTGCGATCGCTTCTTCGTCATCGGATGAATCAAAAGTCGGGGCGAAGGTGATCGCAAACATCCGCTCGATTGCGACCTTTGCCCCTGCTGACATAGCAGCCCAGTTGCTGGCGTTTGCCGATTCGCCCCAAGTGGCGCCAGGCCAATATCACTTTCCGTCCATGGATCGCGTGGCCATGCATCGCGATGGTTTCAGTTTCGGTCTCAGCATGTCCTCAACCCGCGTGGGTGGTTATGAAATTAATACCACTTCGCCGACCAATCTGAAGGGGTGGTATACTGGAGCTGGGGTGACCTACCTTTATTTGGGCAATCCAGATACCCAGTATATGGACAGCTACTGGGCGACAACCGATTGGTATCATCTTCCAGGTACGACGGCAGACTTAAGTGCGACTCCAGATTATGCTGTGACGGACCAGAGTTGGGTAGGTGGTGCTCAAGTGGGCAAAACCTACGGGGTGGCCGGGATGTCCGAACACCCTGCAGGGACCTCGCTCTATGCCAAGAAATCCTGGTTCATGCTGGATGACGAAATTGTGTGTCTTGGAGCGGGCATCACCTGCAGCAGTGGTGGCCAAGTCGATACCACGGTCGAGAATCGTAAACTCGGAAAGACGGGTACGACGACGTTTAATATTGCAGATACTGTTTACTCGGTTCCTGCATCGACGGTCTGGGCCAACCCCGTGACGATCAGCACGAGTACAAGTTCAACTTGGTGTGCGTTGGATGGTGTCGCCGGGTACTACTTCCCAGAGGGCGCTTCCAACCTACAGGCTCAATTTACATCGGGCTTTGGATCATGGAAAACGATCAACCCGACCGATTCTGACTCTGCCACATATACCGATTATTATCTCCAGATCGTGAACAAGCATGGGATGAATCCGACGAATGCGAAGTATGCCTATGTCATCCTTCCGAATCGGAAAGCGAGCAGCGTGAAGGCCTATGCAGCCAATCCGGATGTCACGATTGTATCCAACACGCAACCCACCGGCACGGCGACCGGCATTCAGGCGGTGAAGAGCAAGGTCCTCGGCGTGGTGGCCGCTAATTTCTGGGCGAAAACTAGCGGTTTGGACAATGGCGGCACGGCAGATATCGTCACCGTGAGTAAGCAGTGTTCTGTCATCGTCAAGGAAACCTATAACAGCATTTCCGTCGGTGTTTCCGATCCGACTCAAAGCAATACCGGCACCATTACAGTCACGCTCAACGGCAGAGCTTCCCTCGGAACACTGTTTGCCGAATCTGGTGTGACGGTCACGGGAAACAATCCGATCACGCTCAGCGTGAATGTGAATGGATCGAAAGGAAAATCCTACAACGCCTCTTTTCAACTGGCTGAATCTCCCGCCATCACCAGCGGGCTGACTTTCTACGGCTTAAAGGGAGGAACCTTAACCTATCAGATCGCCGGCACGAGGAATCCTGTGAGCTACGATGCAGTGGGTATTCCTGAAGGTCTTGCGGTGAATAGCGCGACTGGAGAAATCAAGGGTACGCCGACAAAAGAGGGTACCTATTTTGTAACATTAAGTGCCACGGATTCGGCAGGCCGGACAGGATTCGCCACCCTGACGTTATACATCGGGGCGTCCACGGCAGATTTTGCTTCCACCTACTCCTCCAACACCACTTGGACCTGCCCGGCCAACGTAACAGCGGTTCAGGTGGAGGCTTGGGGCGGAGGCGGGGCAGGTGGGAGTGCCTGCGAAAATGGAAGCTCTACGGCAACTGGTGGAGGCGGAGCGGGAGGAGCATATGCCAAGGTCATCTCGTATCCGGTGACGCCGGGAAGCACTTACTACATCAATGTGGGCGCGGGCGGTGCCAACTCGTCGACAAACAACGGCACCAAGGTATCGGGAGGAGATTCATGGTTTAATTCCTCCAACTCACCCTCCACGACCATCTTAGCCAAAGGAGGCGGTGGCGGTGCGAGCGCCATCGGAGGCGTCCTCGGAAGTGGAGGTTTGCCCACGGCTGGCAGTCTTGGCGATGTGGTCTATGCGGGAGGCGCAGGTATCGCACCAACTCTCAGTAGATTCGGAGGAGGCGGGGGCGGAAGCGCTGGAACAAATAGCGCTGGATTAGCTCCAACTTCTAGCACCAATGGTCTTGGTGCAGTAGCTGTCGCAGGAGGAGGCAACGGGGGGAATGCAAACCCCACAGCATCCTCTTCCTCCGACGGGCAATCTCCCACCACCCCGCCCGGCGGCGGCGGTGGCGGCGCGAGGGATGGTGGTTATGTGCTTCCGCTGGTCCGCAGTGGGGGTGCAGGTGCATCCGGTCAGATCGTCATAACACCGAAGAATTTCTCGGGTGTCGTTGCTCCTGTGCCGCCGGTGATTTATGGGAACACGAATCTGGTCGGCGTGACGAACAGGGTGTTGAGTTATCAGATCACCGCCAGCAACAACCCCACATATTATTCCGCCAGCAATCTGCCGACAGGTCTTTTAGTCAACACCAACACGGGCTGGATCAGCGGAATACCGGGCCAGACCGGATCTTTTGCCGTTACCTTGGTTGCGAGCAACATTGCCGGCATGGGCACGGCGACGCTGAACTTGAAGGTTGCTAGCACCATTTCCGGGTTGAGCTATACCAACACCAACTCCACCACTTGGACCTGCCCGGCAAATGTGACGGCGGTACAGGTGGAGGCTTGGGGTGGTGGAGGGGCAGGGGGGAGTGGAGTTCGGGGTGGTACAAACAAAACAGCTGCTGGCGGAGGTGGTGCTGGAGGAGCTTATGCGAAATTAAATTCCTGCCCAGTCGTTCCCGGAGGGACTTACTACATCAATGTTGGGGCTGGCGGAGTAAGTTCCACCAACAATCTGGCCGCCGTTCCGGGCGGAGATTCCTGGTTTAATTCTAATAATGTGACCTCGACCTTGGTTTTGGCGAAGGGCGGGGCCGGAGGTCAAAGCATCGTCAACACCAATGTAGATACTTTCGGAACGGGAGGTGCGGGAACAACGAGCGGAAGTATCGGGAACCTGCTGTTTGCAGGAGGGAGTGGGGCAACTTCCACCTCCACATCGTTCGGCGGCGGAGGAGGTGGCAGTGCAGGAACCTCATCAGCTGGGAACGCGCCCACTTCGACCACCAACGGATTGGGAGCCATTGCAGTCAGTGCAGGTGGGAACGGGGGTAATGCGAATGCGAGTGCTGCAAGTTCTGGAGATGGACAAAGTCCCACGGGGTCACCCGGCGGGGGCGGTGGAGGGGCTAGAGCAGCTTCCACGACCCAGCGTTACGGAGGAACTGGTGCATCTGGTCAGCTCATTCTGACTATACAAGCCATCGCCAAGGCCGACCAGAGCATCACCTTCGGTGCGCTGTCGAACAAGACGTATGGAGACGGCTCTTTTACTTTAACAGCAACAGCCTCTTCGGGTTTGGGTGTCACCTACACCAGCTCGCTTCCCGGTGTGGCTTCGATCTCGGGGAGCACGGTAACCATCCTCAAGGCAGGAACAACAACCATCACTGCCAACCAGTCGGGAAACGACAATTACAATGCGGCCTCTTCCGTGGCACAAACATTGACGGTCAGGGCGGCATCCGGCACGACTTTTGCTGGTCTCTTTGGGACGGTAGTCAATCCGACCAATGTGGGTTTGGATGGTCTGGCTTATCTGATGAAGTACGCCTTGGGTGGGACCAACACCAATGACTCGGTCACGTTGCCGACGGTATCCTTGAACGGATCCACTCTGACCATGACGGCGGTGGTGCGGACCAATGACACCAATCTCACAGTTGTGGGACAGTCGCTCACCGACCTGACGGGAACTTGGACGACGATTTCTCCGAATTCCCAAGGGGTTGCTTCGACCAACACCAATGGCAGCAGTGTGCCTGCGGGTTGTCAGCGAAGGGATTTTACCGTGGATGGGGGAACCAACAAACGGACGTTCTTGAGGTTGAAGGCATCGCAGTAGTAAAGGGGAACGGGGCTGGTGCGAAAATTGTATAGCGTGAAGCGTGGAATCGAGAGTACGCGCTTCCTTAAGCTGGAGGATGTTTACAATCCGTAAATCGGAAATTTGTTAGAGATTGGATGTTTCGATCGGACGCGGAGTAAAATTAATTTTTTTAGCGTTGGGTAGCTTTATCGCCTGTCAGGGCAGGTGGTGCCTTCGTGCCAGAGGCTTTCGAGCGTAATGGTTTTCGGTTTTTCCGGGATGCCGCGACGGTTTTGATTGATCTGTTCGGCGAGGAGATCGACTGCCGCTGCTCCGATCTCTTCGGGTTGCTGGTTGGTTCCGCTCAGTTCCCCTTTTTCCGGAGTCCAATTCAGGTGTACGAAGGAAACGTCGTCCGGCACGCGGAATCCGTTCTTCCGCATCCAGGTCAGGATCGGGCCGTGGTTGGCGAGGACGGCGTCGGGCTTTTCCTTTTTCATCCAGGCGATGACGGTCGCTTCGTCGAACTGATCGACGAGGAGAGGCTCGATTTTGGCTAGGTTTGGGTGGGTGTACTGCCAAGCCAGATAGCCAGCGAGCCAGCGGCTTTCCACCTTGGCGTCCACGAATCGGGGCATGGCCAGTCCGATCCGGTGATGTCCGCGTTTTTGGCACTGGTCCATCGCGAGGGAGAGGGTGTGAAACTGGCTATTCGTGACCCGATGAACTGGGATTTCGTTAAACGTGTGGCCGAAGGCGACGGTAGCAAAGGGATCCCAGGAGATGGAGAGAGGCATTCCGTACGAGGGCAGGGGTGCGAGGAGAAGGCCGCGAATGCCACGAATATGCATCGTGCGAGAAAGATCTGCTGGGGATTTTTCTCGGATCCAGAGGGTTTCGATTCCGTACCCAAGAGCGGTGGCTCGGGCATTGGCGCCGGAGAGATAGCGGGCGAACGAGGGATTCTCCTTCCAGCCGTCGCGGGTCGAAAACGAAGTGATGAAGCCGAGATTGCAGACGAATTTAGTTTTTCGGGTTGAGCGTAGAGAGGTCATCAGAGCGCTGACCATCGGATTGGGGGTGTAACCTAGGTCTGCGGCTACTTCGGCGACGCGGGCTCTCATGGAGGAAGAAATGCGAGGACTGTTCCTGAGGGCGAGGGATACTGTTACTTTCGAGACACGGCATCTTTTTGCAATCGTATCGAGGGTAGTCTTCACTTTCTTAATATCCTAATGAGGCTACATCGGTTAGCAAGTTAACACGTAAGCTTGGATTGATTAAAATGAAAAACCACTATAAGTCATTGCAAATCAACAAAAGTAGCTATTGATGCTAAAAAATTCTTACGCGAATAAATTATTTGCAAAGCCATGGAATCGGTGTTACGTTTCTCTTTGGCTAGAAGGTTAATATGCAAACACATCTTGATCATTTGATAAAAGGAAATTTGAACCTAACTCGTTGATGAATGTCTAAATTGATATGAAAGTTCAATCCATCCAACCGATGCTGAAGCGAAAACTTCGGCTGTGGATTTTGCCTTCAGCACTTTCACTCGGATTTTTTTCCGCCGACGTTTCACAGGCGGCGTTGAGCAACTCGCTTACATGGACAGGTACGACCAACACGAATGTTACAGCTTCGAACAACTGGGTTGCCTCTCCTGCTTACTCGGGAACCAACGGGTTTAACTTGAGCAACAGTATCTACCAGTACGTCTTCAGCAATAGCTACAGCCAACCTAATGGAACACAGACCTTCAGCTACATGAATTCGAATGCGGGCGCCTATGGATTCACGTTTGCTGGTTACAGCAATGTCCTGGTCACCAATGTGGGAACCTTCCGATTGGATACCGGTGGAGTTACCGCGACGAACGCAGTGGGTGGCAGGCTAACCATTTGGAACACGAATAATTCACAGTTGACTGGCCCCACACTATTTCAGGGAAACATCTCTGTTTGGATGAACAACTTAGCCAACCACTCCTCGACCGCTCGGATAGTCAGTAACAACAATACTAATCTGGCGATCAATAACCTTGTCGTAAGTTCAATGAGTACCTCGACTATTGGAACTGCCAACACTGCGAGCATGACATGGGATGGCACCGGCACAATGACAGTTCCAGGAGCCATCCTAGTGGCTGCTCTTACCAGCACGAATGGTCTTACAAACAACGCTGGAGCCCTCATTGTCAGAGGCGGAACGATCAATATCGCCACCACGAATGCGGCCAATCGTTCAACAACGGGAGCAAGCTTCGAAAATAACACAGCCTATGGCTGGAACAGCGGGCTGGTCATCACCAACAGCGGCTCGGTCTTTGTGGCGGGCCAGAACAGCTTGGGTATACAGGCTTACAATATTAAAGTCGGGACGACCAATAACGGTACGACCACCTTCGGCGTCTTTGGGACAAATGAGTGGGCGACTAATCTCGCCTCAACAGTCTCTGTGACGAACAATTTCGATATCAACAACGGTGGCAGTGCCACCAACATTTTCCGGGGAATGACGGGCAAGTCTCTTGTCTTAAGCGGAGTCATCGCGAACGCGAACTCCAATGGAACATTGATCTTCCGAGATGGCGCCATCACACTTTCCGGTGCCAATACGGCTTTGAGTCTTCCTCTGGTGGTCACCAACAGCGGAACACTGGTGGCATCGAACAGTAGTGCTTTGGGGGCGAGTAATGTGACTGTCGCCTCTGGAGCAACCTTAAGAGTTCAGGCGGCTGTTGTGAACCCGATCACGAATAGTGGTTCGGTTGTTGTAGCGGATGGAGGAACTCTCACCTCGGGCAATACTCTGACTGGAGCGGGGAGCTTGAGTGTGGGAGCCGCCGCGCCCAGCACAGCGACATTCTCGAGCTCTTTAACTTCGGGCACGAATCGCGTGGGTCCTGTCGCTCTCACCGGAAATGGGGTGTTGCGTTTGAATGCGGGCAGTGTGATTCAATCTTCTGGTGATATTTCTGTAAGTGGAACGGGAAATTTGATCACACTATCTGGAACCGTTGTGTCCGGTACGTACACTTTAGTGGTAGGCACTGCTCTGAGTGGGGCGAACTCCTCCTCCCTTGGATTGAACGGGAGTGCCGTTGGAAATCCTGGAATTCCGATTGCATTTGGAACCACCTACACGAACTCCGTCGGTGATCTCTATACATTCAATGCATCCGGCGGAACCTTGCAACTTGTTGTGCAGGGTGGGTCGCAAGCTCTTTCCTTTGCGGATGCGAGCGGCCTTTGGGACACGGATCCAAACAACAAAGACTGGAAGAATGCGAATAATGACCTCGTGCCATTCCGAACTGGGGATCTGACGAGTTTTGTGAGTGGCGCAACGGTAACAGTAAATTCTAACGGGGTGCAACCAAGCCAAGTGAATTTCAACAATCCAAGCCCAACCGCTGTTCAAGTTTCTGGAGGGAGCATCACGACCGGCCTTGTGACAGCAAATGGATCGGGAAGTGTAAATGTTCAAAGCGACTTAATTTCCAACTTAGGGATCACTATCAATTCGGGAGATGTCACCTTAGCCAAGACCTCTGTGACCTCGGGTGGGATAACAGTATCGGGTGGAAATTTGTCTAACTCTGGACAAACCACCATCACGGAGGGTGGTTTGAGTGTGAGTGCGGGGAGCTTGGCTGTCAGCGGATCGATTTCGGCCGGGGCAGTGAATGTAACGGGTGGTACTGTATCGGGTTCGGGTTCAATTACGGGAACCAACTTCAGCGTGGCCAACGCTACTTATAACGTGGCACTAACCGGCTCGACTCCTCTGACTGTCAGTGGAAACGCCTCCTTCGGGGGAGCGAACTCTGGATATAGTGGCCCGGTAACTGTCACGAATGGAAATACTGTTTTGGCTAACTCCAGTGCATTAGGAACCGGTTCCCTGACTCTTGCAGGAAATGCAGCTATAGATTTGGGTGGTTATTCGGCTACCCAAAGCTCTCTGATTCTTCAAACAGCCGCCACAATCAACAATGGGACGTTGAATCTGCAGTCGCTTAATCTCAACAACAGCATCAGCGGAAATGGCATATTGTCGGTATCGAACACGATTAGTGCAAACGTGGGCTCTGCCACTACCACTACGGTCAGCAACTCATTGATTGGAGCGGCCTCTTTGTCGAAATCAGGTGCGGGAATCCTTACGCTTGCGGGGGTGAACAGCTTTAGCGGTGGGGTCAACTTGTCGGCGGGGAGTCTTTATCTGGGAACGAGCAGTTCACTAGGTTCAGGGCTTGTTACCTTGACGGGAAGTGGGATTACGAACGAGGTGCGTGCCACAGCGAACAGCCTGAACATCCCTAATCCATTTGTTCTTAACGGGAACACCCTTCAACTCTCTGCCACAAATACGGGCTGGTCCTCGACGTGGTCGGGACCGATTAGTGGGTCGGGTGGGGTTTATTATAATTATGGGGATAACGGACTGACTCTGAGCTCGACGGAGAGCTCCTTTGGTGGAGGTTTCAAATTTGGAAGTTCGGGAAAACTGTATGTGACATCGATCGGAATGGCGGGTTCCAATAGCCCAATCGGAACGAATGGACTCATAGTATCCACGAATGGAAGTTCAACCAGTGGAGCGGGTACATTGCGGTGGATCGGGTATGGGAATGAAGCTACTGACAAAACGTTTATTTTGAGTGGAAATCCGAGCGGGGCAACGCCAGGCATCAGCATTCTCAATGATGGCAATAATGCTGCTCGGCTCACGTTAACCCTGAACGGCAATATTGAGGCGAGAACGAGCACCCAGACAGTGACGCTTGGCGCCTATAACAATAACGAGCTTCTTCTGCGTGGTCAGTTAGTTGAAACGAACGGTGCTGTGATCAGGCTGATTGTGGGAACGAGCTCAAGTGGTTCGGTCACGATGAATCATCCGAGCAATAACATCAGTGGGGGAGTCACGATCACGAATCCTACCGCTGCCACGGTCAACACCCTCAGGGTTAGTAAGATTGGAAATGCCGGCGAGGCAAGCCCACTAGGGACCAACGGCACGATCGGCATCGGACCGAAAGAACCTAGTGCGATTTGTGCGCTTGTTTATACGGGCACAGGAGAAACGAATAACAAAAATCTACTTTTGTTCGGAACCAATGGAGTATTGCAGCTCGAACAAGCGGGCAGTGGCCCGCTGAAGTATGTTGGAGGGTTGAGCGCGCTTTCTAATGGGACTCGCACGATCAACCTCGTTGGCTCCACCGGTGCAGCGGCTGAGTTCGCTACTGGTATTGGTGATATGGGCGGAACAACGTCACTCACAAAGAATGGAACGGGAACATGGACGCTGTCGGGTGGCAACAGTTATAATGGCCCCACGATCATCTCGGGTGGAACACTGGTTTTGGGTGGAACCAATACGGGAAATGGAAACACGACCATTTCGAACGGGACGCTGGCTTTAGATGGCATTAATTCGGGAGGCGGACTCGTTACGTTGAGCACCAGCACCTCGATTTTGAAATTAAAACTCACCAATGGGTTGGTGAATGGTGTGTTGGCGGGATCCAGCTCCACCAGCACTCGGGGGACGGTAGATTTAACCCAAGGGGGTAACTATGTCATGTCGAGTTTGGGAAATAGTGTGACACCTGCTCAAAACATTAACTTCACCAACAGTAGCGGAGTTCTTTCGACCCTCACCTTTACGGCTTCGACCAACTATCTGACTTTAAGTTCAGGGGGATCTTCAGGTCGAACGATCCAGAACAGCAGCGCCAATTTAACTATGATTTTTAACGCCATCGACATCGGGTCGACCGCGCCTAGCAACGCAAATTTTAACGGGGATGGAAGTTTTATCGTGAATGGGGAGATTTTTAACACGAACACTGCTGTGATCCGGGATCTGGTCAAAAGTGGGACAGGCACACTGACACTGAATGGGGCGAATAGTTACAATGGGTTGACTACCGTGTCTGGGGGAACCTTAGTCGCTGGCAACTCTCGGGCTATTCCTTCTCCAACTGTCTCGGTGGCTTCGGGCGCTACATTTGAAGTCAGACCCTCGATTTCCAA
>Ga0214917_10006698_pt1 | contig 11888 bp, 12 predicted proteins | sample LL_1208_BB_MetaG_FD_177983 | JGI IMG/M metagenome (GOLD analysis project Ga0214917, IMG submission 177983) | Freshwater microbial communities from Lake Lanier, Atlanta, Georgia, United States - LL_1208_BB | ecosystem: Environmental > Aquatic > Freshwater > Lake | place: USA: Georgia | collected...
TTTCAGCATCGGGACCAACGACCTAACCCAGTACACCATGGCGGCCGATCGGACCAACGAGCGGGTGGCTTCTTTGTATCAACCGACCCATCCCGGGGTGCTTTCCCTGATCCGGGGAGTGGTCGAGGCCGCCCGTAAAAACGGAATCTGGGTGGGGGTGTGCGGGGAGATGGCCTCCGATGTGGTCATGACCCCGGCCCTGATCGGGCTGGGGGTGGACGAGATGAGTATGGGCTCCGTGGCCGTGCCGCGGGTGAAGAAGGCGATCCAGACTCTGAATTTCGGAGAGTGCGAGGCTTTGGCCCAAGGGCTTTTGCGAATGGACTCCGGAGAGGAAGCGCGACGGCGGTTGGAACAAGTGGCCCGGGAAAAATACCCCGAGTTGGTGACCTAGGCCGTTGCCGCATAGGGGAAACAATCGCCCTACCAAGAAGGGGAGAGATCGGCTAGAACTCAAGGCCGATGAGCGAAGACAAGTCCAGTCTGATGGAGGTCCGCCGGCAGAAGCTGGAACAGCTTCGCCAGCTTGGGGTGGATCCCTTTGGCGGGCCCTTTCCGGGAACCGAGACTTCGTCCGAAATCCGGGTGCGATGGGAAGAGGGGCGCAAGGTTAAGCTCGCGGGACGGATCGTTTCCCACCGGGACATGGGAAAAAGCCAATTTATGCATCTGCAGGACCGTGGGGGACGTTTGCAAATCTATGTGCAAAAACCCTCTCTGGAGGAAAACGACCGTGCGGTATTCGACCTGCTCGATTTGGGGGACATCCTCGGTGTGGAGGGAAGTCTTTTCACCACCAAGACCGGGGAGCCGTCCGTGCGGGTGGAGCGTTTGGTGCTGTTGAGCAAATCTCTGGCACCGTTACCCGACAAGTGGCACGGGCTGGTTGACACGGAGACGCGACACCGGCACCGCCACTTGGATCTAATCTCAAACGAAAATTCCCGGCGCGCCTTGGATTTGCGGGTTCGGTTGGTTCGCTACCTGCGGGATTTTTTGAATCAACAGGGGTTTACCGAGGTAGAGACGCCCATGATGCAGGCTGTGGCGGGAGGGGCGGCGGCCGAGCCCTTTAAGACCCGACACCATGCCTTGGGCATGGATTTGTACCTACGGATTGCTCCGGAGCTATACCTAAAACGTCTTTTGGTGGGCGGGTTGGAAAAGGTTTTTGAGATCAACCGTAATTTCCGCAATGAGGGGATCTCCCGTCGTCATAATCCGGAGTTCACCATGCTGGAGGCGTATTGGGCCTATTCGGATTTCTTGGGCATGGCGCAGTTGGTGGAAGAAATGATCCGCGGGGCCGCTCGGGAGCTGACGGGAGGTCTGAAGATCCGCCAGAGCGACGGTTCCGAGCTCGACCTGTCGCCACCCTGGCCGAGAAAGAGGTATCGGGATGCGGTGAGGGAGGTGGCCGGGGCCGATTGGTTTGAATTGAACACGGCGGGCATGGAAAAAAGAGCGGGGGAGCTGGGGGTGGAGCTGGAGCCCAAGTTGGCGGCGGCCGAAATCACCCAGAAAGTCTTTGAAAAAAAGGTCGAGGCTTCGGCGATGAACCCGGTTTTCATCACCCATCTCCCGGCCGAGCTGGTGCCGCTGGCGCGGTTAAACCGGGAAGATCCCACGGTGGTGGATGTCTATGAGTTGATCATGGGCCGGCAGGAGATTTCTCCGGGTTATTCCGAGTTGAACGATCCGATTCTTCAGGCGGAGAGGTTTCGCCACCAGGTCGGCGAACATACCCAGAAGGTCGACACGGAATTCCTCGAGGCTCTGGAGCATGGCATGCCCCCGGCCGGGGGGTTGGGACTCGGGGTGGATCGTTTGGCCATGTTGCTTTCGGGGGTCGATTCGATTCGTGAGGTTATTTATTTCCCGTTGTTGCGGCCGCGAGAATCGGGCGCGTGAAAGTGGGTGGATTCGGGCTGGCCCGGGGCCCGTTGCTCAACGCCTTTCTTTTTCAGGTTTTCAACACCAGCTCCTTTTATCTGATCATGGGCATGCCCATGATGCTGTATTTCAAGAAGCTGGGGGCCTCGGCCACAGTCTTGGGCGTCCTCGCCTGCTTGGCGGCCTTGCTCAATATTTTCCAGATTCCGGCCGCGCGTTTTGTGGAAAGGATCGGTTACCGGGATTTCGTCCTCCGGGGTTGGGCCGGGCGCAGTGTCTTGATCGGGGCCATTGCCCTGGTGGCCGGGCTGCCTTTAGCAATCGACGTGGCTTCTCGACAGATCCTCGTGATCTTTCTGCTTTTTCTCTTCAACACGGCGCGGGGAATTTCCCTGAGTGGTTATCTTCCCTGGATCAGTGCGATTGTGCCGGAATCCGTCCGGGGCAGGTTCCTGACGATGGATCAGGCCGCCTCGCAAACGGCCCTTTTGTTGACGGTCGCTTTGACGGGTTGGTTTTTGGGGCACATCAACAGCCCGCAAGCCTTCGGTCTTCTTTTTGCCGTCAGCATGGTGTTGGCCGGGTTCTCCATGATTTTTCTCCGAAGGATCCCGGACGCCCCAACGTCGAAATCCACCAGTGAGGAGGGAATTCCCTGGCGGGCCATGCTGGGCCATCCCCCGTTTCTTCGTCTGCTGATCTTTCACTCGATCATGATGTTGGCGATGTCCGGGGGCGGCCTGATTTTTGTTCCGTTTGCCCGGGATCAGCTGGGTTGCACCGACTCCAAGTTCATGCTGCTTCAGCTGATCTGGGGAATTTTCTACATTTTGACCTGTCTCTGGGCCGGAAAGATTCTCGACCGGGCGGGGAGCCGTCCGGTCCTTTTTTTGGCGGGATTCATTCTGGCCTTCCATTGGCTGGGCTGGGGATCGGTGGCAGCCCACCTTCTGCCGTTCAACGGAAAAACAATCCTCCTCCAGCAGACCACGGCGGGGATTGGGATGGCCCTGTATAACAGCGCTCATATGCGTCTGCTCATGGGCACGGTTCCCGCGATGGGGAGGAGTCATTTCTTCGCTCTCTTCAGCGTGGCGGCCAGTTTGGTGGCGGGACTGGCCCCTCTGGGATGGGGATTGTTGACCGATGCGCTTCAATCGGTCCGGCTCGGAAGCGAAATTCAGCTGAACGGTTTTGTTATTCTCTATGGGGTGTTGGTGGCCATTCTTCTGCCCGGAATGATCGCCTTACGCAGCGTCCATGAGTCGAAGGCGGCCAGCACGGAGGAACTTCTCCGGGAGTTGGTTCTGGAGACGCCATGGAAATCCATCACCCGCTGGTGGAACCGGAGGGCTTTTCCGTGAAGCCATTCCTTGCCAGGAACAGTCCGCCCCTGATTGCGCTTTTGATCCGCTCCCTGGCCATGACCTTGCGGTTTCGCCTGGAAGATCCCCAAGGGCTTTTGTCTCACCAACCCGATCAGCCTCGGATCTTTGCCTTTTGGCATAATCGTATTCTGATGATGCCCTATCTGTATGAAAAATTCTGTTCCGGCCGCAGGATGCTGATGCTGGTCAGCCGGAGTCGGGACGGGGAGTTCATCGCCCGGATCATGGGCCGGTTTGGCATCGATGGGGTGAGAGGGTCGAGTTCGAGGGGAGGTTCGGGAGCCTTGCGGGAAATGGTGCGCGAGTTGGCAACAAAATCCGCCCGGGACATCGGCATTACACCCGATGGACCGCGCGGACCCAAAGGCAGGGTGCAGGAGGGGGTGTTGGCCGTTGCGAAGGCCAGCGGCCGGCCGATCATCCCCGTTACGACACACCTCAGCCGAAAGTGGGAACTACCTTCCTGGGATCGTTTTCAAGTTCCCCAGCCGGGGTCCCTTTGCCGGGTGGTGGTGGGTCCGGCGGTTCCGGCCCCCAAAAAAATTGAGGAATTCGAAGCGGTTCGCCGAAAACTGGAGACGACCTTGGGAGATTAGGAGGGTTTTGAGGGTTTGATCTCGGCACCCGGGGGTGAGGTGCGGGCGGCGGATGGCAGATGGGTGCGAATCAGTGCGGAGGCGGTTCCAGCGCTGGCGAGGGCGGCCAACCAGGCGATCAAAGCCAGAAATCCGGGAACGCGAAAAGTCAGTCGGGTCAGCGGAACCACCAACAAAAGCAGACTGCCGATCATCCCTCCGGCCAAAAGGGTCGTTCGGGCGGGCCACGGGCTGGTTTGGGCGCGGTGGCCCGCCCATTGGCCAGCGGTTTCCACGAGGGACAGAACCGCGGGAGGGGCGGAGGGAAGCGCGTAGACTTCCACGGCCGCGGGACCGGCGGCCAGCAGGGCCAGCCCCAGGCCTCCGGTCAAAAAAAGAAGTCCCGGGCGTGCATTTTCCGAGCCAAAAAAGCGTAGTAGAACTCCAAGAACAATCCAAAGGGCAATGGCGCCTCCCCCCATCTGCAACCAGAAGCGGGCGGCATCCGGGTCTCCAGGACCGAATTCACGAAAAAGATTCAAGGCGGCGGAAGCGAGGGTTTGCAGGCCGTTCACGGGCGACCAATTTCGATCGGATCCGAAAGGTGTCAATCTTCGCGAAAGATCCAAAGAGTGGCGGGCATGTGCTCCGGGAGAACCTCCGGGGGACGACCGCCGGGCTTGATATGGGCGCGGACCTGTTCCCGGGCGAGGATGTCCTGAATGAGGGAGGTAAGTTGCGCAACTCCGGTGCGGGAATCATTGATGGAGACGAAGACCACGCCCCGGGGGGAGGTGAGGGTCAGGCAGGAAATGAGGAGGGGCTCGAGCTCGTGGGCGATGCGAAAGGCCCGACCTTTGGTTCCGTGGGCAAAGGTGGGGGGATCCAAGATCACCGCATCAAACTTTTCCCCCCGGCGAATCAGGCGGGGCAGGACTTTGCGGACATCCTCCGTCCAAAAGCGGTGGGCAGTTCCCTCCAGTTGATTGCGGGCGTAGTTTTCTTTTCCCCGGGCCAAGGCCCGGGCGGAGGAATCGATATTGAGGGTGGCGGCACCGCCGGAGGCCGCCAAGACTCCGAAGGCGCAGGTATGGGCGAAGAGATTGAGGACTGACGCGGGGCGAAGGGAGCGGAGCGTGATTCGGTTTTCCCGCTGATCCGGAAAGAGACCCGGAGCGGTTCCCGGGGTGAGGTCGATCCCGTACTTCAGGCCAAGCTCCTGCACTTCGGTTTCCCATCCGGATCCGAGCAGGTGGAGGGCGGATTTTTGTCCCTCCACCTGCCAGATGACCCTTTCGGCTTTCCATGGAAAGTGGGAAGGGGGAGAGACGAGGGCTAGATCGGTCGCCACCGGGTTGGTTTGGGAAACCAGGGCCCGCAGGGTGGAGCCCCACCGTTCCAACCGGAGTTGGGCCGAGCCGGCCGCACGGAATGCGGTGGTGCGGGTCTTTTCAATTTCCCCCCAAAGTTTTGCCGTCAACCAGACAGGATCGGCGGGGCGGGGTTTGCGAAATGGGTCGGCCACGGTTAATCTCCAGTTATGGAGTGCACGTTCTGCCCAGGCAACCAGGCGACTTGCCATTTAAGCAAGCTGGTAAGCGGGAAATCCATCGACGTGCATGTGTGCGAGAAGTGCATCCCCCAGTTATCCCAAAAAGATCTCGTGGATTTTGATGTATGGGCCTCGGTTTCCAAACTGGCGGCCAGCAAGGGCAAGGAGGATCCGGCGGCGGCGGTGGAAAACGAAATTAAGGAGATCTCCGCCAAAACGCTCCTGATCCCCCCGCCCACCCCGGCGGCTTCCAACCGTTGTCCCAGTTGCGGTTTCACCTCGGAGGATGTGCGAAAAACCGGAAGGCTGGGATGCGGGGAGTGTTATGCGGTGTTTGCCACCCTCTTGCAGGATGTGCTCAACGATTGCCAGAAAGGAACCCGGCATGCCGGCAAGGTGCCCAAGGCCATGCGAAAACTCCGCAAAAAGCGGTTGCAGGATGATTTGGATTCCGCGGTGGGGAAGGAGCAATTTGAGGAAGCGGCCCGGATCCGGGACGAATTGGGAAAGATTGGGGAAGACGGGTAAAAGACTACCGGCCCGATTCGAGCACAGAGCCCATGGCACGGTAACGGGCGTGGCGGGTTTCCACCAAGGAAACCGGGGAAAGGCGCCCCAGTTCGGCAAGGTGTTGGGAGATTTTTTCGACCGCACCCTGAACGGTGGTTTGCCAGTCCCGGTGGGCCCCGCCCTCAGGTTCGGAAATCACCTCGTCCACGAGACCGAGTTCTTTTAGGTCGCGGGCGGAGATGCGCAGGGCTTCCGCCGCCTGGGGAGCAAAGGCCCGATCCTTCCACAGAATACTGGCGCAACCCTCCGGGGAAATGACGGAGTAGTAGGCATTTTCCAGAATCAATACCCGGTCAGCTACGCCAATGCCGAGTGCGCCGCCGCTCCCGCCCTCGCCAATGACCACGGCGACCACGGGAACCCGAAGGTTAAACATTTCCCGGATGTTGACGGCAATCGCCTCGGCAATGTGGCGCTCTTCGCTGGGGACTCCAGGGAAAGCCCCGGGAGTGTCGATGAAACTGACCACTGGCAGGCCGAAGCGGTCGGCCAAGCGCATCAGGCGGAGAGCTTTTCGGTAACCTTCGGGGTGGGCGCAGCCAAAGTTCCGCATCAGGTTCTCCTTGGTGTCGCGGCCTTTTTGGTGGCCGAGATAGACCACCCGCTGTTTACCCAGGGTGGCCAATCCGCCGATCAGGGCATGGTCGTCGCCGTAAGCCCGGTCGCCCCCCAGTTCGACCACTTCGGTGGCTCCCAACCGGAGATAGTCCAGCAGATACGGACGCTGCGGGTGCCGCACGATCTGCACACGCTGCCAAGGGGTGAGGTTCCCATAAACTTCGCTGCGGGCCTCCTCGAGTTTCTTTTGCAGGGATTGAATTTCACCCTCGGCGCCGAGCTTTTGTTTTCCTGAAAGATTGCGCAATTCCTCGATCCGCTTTTCCAGTTCGGCGAGCGGTTTTTCAAACTCGAGAGGAGCGATGGGGCGGGCTTCGGCCATGGGTTGAATGGGAAAGAGTAACCGAGTGGGGGTGGGGGGGCAACGCTCGGATGGGGTAAAAAGGTTGGCCGTAAATGCCGAGGAGCGTGCAAGATGCGTAGATGAAGCGCGGAATTGCCGGGATCTTGGGATTTCTGGGGCTTTGGGTCATTTTGACCGCCGTCCTAGCGCATCCTGTCGCTCTCATGGTGGAGAACATGGCGCCAGGAATGTTTCCCTTTCCGAGAATCTTCGGCCGGGTTCAATTGGGTGTTGCCTTAGGCTTGGTTCCTCTTCTTTTGTGGTACTGGAGGGATCATCCAAAAAGATTTTACGATTTTTCCCGTTGGCGAACCGGCCTGACCCGGAGTCTTCTTTGGTTTGGAGTGGGGGTGGGAATGGTGGGTGTGGTGGCGGGTTTGCAGGCTTGGCTGGGCGTGAGGAGATGGGCGGGGGTGCCCGGGGTGGATTTGTGGGCGGGAGCGGTGGCCACCGGGCTCTTGGTGGGGGTGCTGGAGGAATTTTTCTTTCGGGGAGTATGGGGAGTGGCCTGGTGGAAAGCGATGGGGGGGCGGCCGCCGGGAGTTCTCCTGGCGGTGAATGCGATGCTTTTTGCGGTGGTTCACTTCATCCGTCCTCTCGTCGGCACGGAGCAGGGCTGGTGGGATGGATTTGCAGCGTGGGGTCGGCTGGAACTTTGGTCAGGGACGGTCGATCCCTGGCGACTGGCAGGGCTGGCGTTGGCCGGACTGGTTTTGGCGAGGATCGTTTGGGGACAGGGAAACCTATGGACCGCGATGGGGCTGCACGCTGGGTGGGTAGCCGGGGTGCGATGGGCGGAGGCCTCTTTTCCTAAAGTCTCCCAGGCTACGGCCGGTTGGTGGGGTCCTTCGCTGGAATCCGGGCCCTTGCCGTTTTTCGTCCTCCTACTCTTTGCCTTTTCCGTGTTGGGAAAACCGATTCGTGCGCATCTGGATTGAATCCGCCCTGGGACTGATTTTTCCCGCAGGGAGACCGCCGCGGCCTTGGGCTCGTCTGGAGAGGCCTTTTTGTGAGCGCTGTGCCGAACCTTACCCGAGGCCGATTTCTGATTCCTTCGTTTGCGCCAATTGTGAAAAACGAACATGGGCTCTGAGCCGTCTTCGTTCGGCCTACCGTGCAGTGGGGTCGGTGCGAGAGGCGATTCTGCGCTTCAAGTATGGGCGGGAATATTTTCTACGGCCGTGGTTGGGGCGGTGGTTGCAGGACGGGTTCCGGGAACATTACGCGGCGGAGTCCTGGGATGCGCTGATTCCAGTACCCCTTCATCCCTTGCGAAGGAGAAAGAGGGGATTCAACCAAAGCTTGGAGGTGACGACCTGGCTGGCCTCGAGGGTAAATCTTCCGGTGCGAGAGGGGTTGCTGCGCCAAAAAGTAACCACACCCCAGGCCCGCCTGCGGCGATCAGAGCGTTTGCGGAATCTGCGAGGGGCCTTGGCCTTGGCTCCGGGGTTTGACCCCTGTGGCCTGCGGTTGCTAATTTGTGATGATATCTTCACAACCGGGGCCACGGCAGATGCCTGTGCGCGAGTCCTGCGCCAAGCGGGGGCCGCCGAGGTAGCTGCCTTGACCGTGGCCCGGGGATAAACTTTTTTAAAACCATGGCTGTATTCGAACGAAGAAAATACGAGCCCCGCAAGGAGGCGAAGGCCCGCTCCCGTGGGATCCCGGGCGGACTCTGGACCAAATGTCCCGGGTGCGGGGAGGTGATCTACAACCAGGTGCTGAAAAAAAACCTGCAAGTCTGCCCCAAGTGCGCCCACCATTTTACCCTGGGGGCCCGCGAGAGGTTGGCTTCCGTCTGTGACGGGGGAAAGTTCATCGAGCATGATGCGGGCATGGAGGCGGTGGATGTCCTCCAGTTCAAAGGGGTAGCCAGCTATGCCAGTAAACTGAAAGCCAACCGGAAGAAGACGGGGTTGAAAGATGCCATTATTTGCGGTTGGGGGAAGGTCGGTGGGCGGGAGGTCTCGTTGGCCGCCCTGGAGTTTGCTTTTCTGGGGGGGAGCATGGGGGCGGTGGTGGGGGAAAAAGTGACCCGGACGATCGAACGAGGGCTACAGAAAAATGCGCCGGTGATTGTTTTTTCTGCTTCGGGAGGGGCGCGGATGTATGAGGGGATGTTTAGCCTGATGCAGATGGCTAAAACCAGCGGGGCGCTGGCCAAGTTGGGGGCGGCGGGGCTGCCCTTCATCTCTGTCCTGACGAATCCAACGATGGCCGGCGTCATGGCCAGTTTTGCCTCCCTCGGGGATGTGATTCTAGCGGAACCGAAAGCGATGATCGGTTTTGCGGGAGCCAGGGTGATTCGTGAAACCACCCAACAGGAATTGCCGAAAGGGTTTCAAACCTCGGAATTTCTGCACGAACACGGACTGATCGACATGATTGTGCCCCGCGCGGAAATGAAGGAGACGCTGGCCCGGCTCCTCCGGTATCTCTGAAGCGGTTCGACCCGGTTGGGCGGCTGACGAAGGTTTGTTCCGCGGGCATCCAGCCGGGTCTGGGGAGGATGAAACAACTTCTCCAGCTTCTGCATCATCCCGAGCAGGGCCTGAATTTCATCCACATCGCCGGCACCAACGGGAAGGGGTCGGTCGCCGCGGCGCTCGATTCGATTCTCCGTGAGGCCGGGTTCCGCCCCGGTCTCTACACTTCCCCGCATCTGGTTGATTTTCGTGAGCGGTTTCGGATCGGTGGCCGCTTGGTGGATAAAAAGGTTTTACAGAGAAACACGGAAGCCGTGGTTCGTGTCATGCGACCACTGCCTCGGAGGAATCGGCCGACCCTCTTCGAGGCGGCCACGGCCATCGCGTTGCGCATCTTCCGGGAGGAGAGGGTGGATTTCGTCGTTTGGGAGACAGGTCTGGGTGGACGATTGGATGCCACCAATGTCATCCTCCCTGAGCTCTGCCTATTGACTTCGCTCGGTCGGGATCATGAGGAGATTCTGGGACGAGGGTTTGCCCGAATCGGTGCGGAAAAAGCGGGGATCTTGAAGCGGGGCGTGCCGGTTTTTTCGGCTCCTTGGCCACCCGAGGCCGCCCGAATTTTAAAACAGCAGGCGAAAAGGCTTCGCTGTCCGCTTCGGTTTGTGCGGCTTTTGCCTGCGGGACATGACTCATCTCGGTTACTGGGAAAACATCAGCGACTCAACCTGTCTTTGGCCTGGAACGCTGGCCGTTACCTGGGATTCCCCGACCGATGGATTCAGCGCGGATTGGGGCATGCCGACTGGCCGGGACGTTTTCAAACCTTGGACAACCAACGGAGATTGATCCTTGATGGCGCCCACAATCTCGAGGGGGTTCGCTCCGCTTTACGGACCTGGAGGGAGCATTTTGGCGGTTCGCCCGGAAGGATCCTTTTCGGCTGTCTCAAGGATAAGCCGGCTAGCGAGATGTTGAGCGAATTGAAAAAAACAGGTGCGAACATTTGGGGGGTTTGTTTGCCGGATGCCCGAAGTTCGGATCCCCTAAGCTGGGAGATTCATCCGACGCGTTTGTTTGCCGGGGTGAAGGCCGCCCTGGATCAGGACCGCATGGAGCCCGTGGCTGACGGCACTCTCATCCTTGGGTCTTTGGTTTTGGCGGGGGAAGTGTTGCGGCTGAGAGGTTGGAGACCCGGGTGATTCGGGCGGTTTTTTTCGACGCGGCCGGCACCTTGCTGCGAACCGCGGAACCGGTGGGGCTGACCTACGCTCGCCTCACTGAGCCTCACGGGTGGAGGGCGGATGCGGAGAAAATGGAAAAAGGTTTTCGGACTGCTTGGAATCAGAGAAGGATCAGGGGTATGGGCACGGATGCTGTGTTGGGTCGGGAGGGATGGAAAAAAATCGTGGAGTTCAGCTTGCGAGCGGCGGAGGTGCCACGGGAATTCCCCGTGGACGATTATTTTGAGCGGGTGTACGAGCATTTCGCTTGTCCCCATGCCTGGTGCGCTTATCCGGAGACGGGAGCGGTGCTCGGGGCATTAAAGAAAAAGGGTTTCAAGATGGGACTGCTTTCAAACTGGGATGGGCGCCTGCGGAAAGTCCTCCAAGGGTTTGACTGGGCAAAGCATCTGGATCTGGTCCTGATTTCCGAGGAGGTGGGCGCGGAAAAACCGGATCCTAAAATTTTTCGGTTGGCGGAAAAGGAGGCCGGGTTGCGTCCGGAGGAGTGTGCCTTGATTGGGGATGATCCGCTCAGCGATCGTCAGGGCGCCGAGGGGGCCGGATGGCGATGGGGATTGGTGAACCGCCCGGGATGTGGATTGGAGGAGGCATTAGCTGACCTTAGTCTCTGATTCCTTGATGCTTATAGGCACGGGCAGATTTTGACACTTTGCGGCAGAGGGCGCATTTTTACTAGGAAGACCTGCCGGAAGACCCTCCTATGCCCAACAATATTTACCCCATGATTCAATCCTCCATCGGGAGAAAGTGGATCGCGGCCATCACGGGCCTTTTGATGATCGGGTTTGTCGTCATCCACATGCTGGGGAATCTGCAAATGTTTGCCGGCACACCCGACAAGATCAACCAGTACGCCCATTTGTTGAAATCGATGCCCGGAGTCCTTTGGACCTTCCGGTTGGGTTTGATCTTGGCGACCGGACTCCACATTTGGGCGACCCTCTCTTTGGCGAGGGAGAATCGGGTCGCCAAGCCGCAGGGCTACGCGGTGGCGGGCAGAAAGTCGCGACTCAAGGTGACACTGACCAGTGTGACGATGGTCATCAGTGGTTCGATCATTTTGGGTTTTGTGGTGTTCCATCTGCTGCATTTCACCGCTCAACTGGTGGATCGTTCCTTTGCTTCGATGGAGACCGTGGCTGGAGGGGTGCCGATGCATGATGTCTACCGCATGGTGGTGAAGGGGTTTTCCAACCCGTGGATCAGCGGGTTTTATCTTTTGGCCATGGCCCTGTTGTTCTCCCACCTGCGGCACGGCGCGGCGAGCGTCTTTCAA
>Ga0214917_10006699_pt1 | contig 11887 bp, 8 predicted proteins | sample LL_1208_BB_MetaG_FD_177983 | JGI IMG/M metagenome (GOLD analysis project Ga0214917, IMG submission 177983) | Freshwater microbial communities from Lake Lanier, Atlanta, Georgia, United States - LL_1208_BB | ecosystem: Environmental > Aquatic > Freshwater > Lake | place: USA: Georgia | collected...
TCACCCCGGTTCTTCAATGGTGTCCGTGTCAGCGCTTCAGCGCCGTCCCGGTGCCCGCGGCTTAAGCGCCGCGCGAGGCATGAAAAGGTTGCAAACCTTGTACTTAATGCAGGTTGTCCAGTCGCCGAGCGCGCCTGGTGCCGCGATTCAAACGAGAATGAAACCCATTGAGGACGTTCGATGAGACCCAATCATCAGAACAAGCGTATGCGTGGCCGCAACCGGAATGGCAAAGGCCCCAATCCCCTGTCCCGGACTTATGAATCGAACGGTCCCGATGTGAAGGTGCGCGGCACAGCGCAGCACATCGCTGAGAAGTACATGCAGCTCGGGCGCGACGCTTCGGCGACGGGTGACCATATCGCGGCGGAAAACTATTTTCAGCATGCCGAGCATTATCTGCGCCTGCTTGCAGCAGCGCAGGAGCAATATCGGCTGCAGAATCCGAATTATCAGCCTTATTCACCCAACGATCAGGACGATGAGGGCGGCGATGACGACATGGCCTACGGCCATGGCGCCCCCCAGCCCGACGTCCGCTTTGGCTCCGGGCCGCAGCCCGATCTCGAGGGCGAAGACCAGCCGCGCATGCCCTATCCGCCGCGTGAACCGCGCGAATCGCGTGAGTTCCAGCCACGCCAGCAGGGCGAAGGCCGCGAAGGCCGCGAAGGCGGGCAACCGCGCGAAGGCCGTTACAATCGGGAAGAGCGTTTTCCCCGTCGCGACAGGGGCGAGTTCCGTAATCGCGGCGAGCGTGCTGAACGTAACGAGCAGCCCCGCTTCGAGCGGCAACCGACTGAGGCTGTCGAGGATAATGTGTTGCCGGCCTTCATCACAGCACCTGTGCGGCCCACCCCAGCACCCGCGCCAGCGCCTGTTGAAGAGGTGCTGCCTGCCGTTGCCGGTGGCGACGGCGCTGTAGAGGGTGGCGAATTTCTCCGCCGCCGCCGCGGCCGGCCGCCGCGCCGTCCCGTCGAGGGCGAAGGCGAATAAGTTGAAAGCCCCGCTCCGGCGGGGCTTTTTTTATGTAGCTCCCCTTCCGTTGCCGATCTGCAACACCTACATGACCTCCAGAGAGCGGGCCCGGGATACGGGTGCCGCCAGAAACGGCGCGTGATCGCATCGCCTTTAAGGGAGCGGCACGCGGCTGGGGAGCAGAACCATGGATTTTGAAAAATACACCGATCGGGCCAAGGGCTTTGTGCAAGCGGCGCAGACTATCGCCATGCGCGAAGGCAATCCGCAGCTTACACCCGAACATCTTTTGAAGGCCCTGCTTGACGATTCCGAAGGCATGGCCGCCGGTCTCATCGATCGCGCGGGCGGCAACGCGCGCGAAGCGCGCCGTCTTGTCGATGAATGGGTCGCCAAGCAGCCGAAGGTTTCGGGCGGTGGTGCCGCCAATCCGCAAGCCACGCGCGATCTTGTGCGTCTCTTCGACGCCGCTGAAAAGATCGCGCAGAAGGCGGGCGATTCCTATGTCACCGTCGAGCGCCTTTTGCTGGCGATGGCAACCGAAAAGGATATGGAAGTCGGCAAGATCCTCGCGCAAGCGGGAGTGACAGCGCAGGCTCTGAACACGACTATCAACGAATTGCGCAAGGGCCGCACCGCCGACAATGCCTCGGCAGAAAACGCCTATGATGCGCTCAAGAAATATGCACGCGACCTGACGCAGGCAGCGCGCGAAGGCAAGCTCGATCCTGTGATCGGGCGCGACGAAGAAATTCGTCGTTCGATCCAAGTTCTTTCGCGGCGCACGAAAAATAATCCCGTCCTCATCGGGGAACCTGGCGTTGGTAAGACGGCCATTGTCGAAGGGCTTGCGCTGCGCATCGTGAATGGCGATGTGCCTGAAAGCCTGAAAGACAAGCAACTCCTTGCACTCGATATGGGTGCGTTGATTGCCGGTACGAAATATCGTGGCGAGTTTGAGGAGCGTCTGAAATCAATCCTCAACGAGGTACAGTCGGCAGAAGGCGATATCGTCCTTTTCATTGACGAAATGCATACGCTTGTTGGGGCGGGGAAGGGCGATGGCGCAATGGATGCGTCCAACCTCCTGAAACCTGCGCTCGCGCGCGGTGAATTACATTGCATAGGTGCGACGACGCTCGATGAATATCGCAAGCATGTCGAAAAGGATCCGGCGTTGGCTCGCCGCTTCCAGCCTGTGTTCGTTTCCGAGCCGACGGTTGAGGACACGATCTCGATCCTGCGTGGCCTCAAGGAGAAGTATGAGCTCCATCATGGCGTCCGGATTACCGATTCCGCGATCGTTTCAGCAGCGACTTTGTCGAACCGCTACATCACCGATCGTTTCCTGCCGGACAAGGCGATCGATCTGATCGATGAGGCGGCGGCGCGCTTACGCATGCAGGTGGATTCCAAGCCAGAAGAGCTTGATGAATTCGATCGTCGTATCATCCAGCTCAAGATTGAGCAGGAAGCACTTAAGAAGGAAAGCGATACGGCATCGAAAGATCGGCTCGGTCGGCTTGAAAAAGAGCTCGCCGATCTCGAAGAGAAATCCGCTGCGCTGACCTCCAAGTGGAGGGCGGAGAAGGAAAAACTCAACGAGGCGCAGAAGCTGAAAGAGCAGCTTGAGCATGCGCGCAACGATCTTTCGATTGCGCAACGCAAGGGCGAGTTTCAGCGCGCTGGCGAGCTTGCCTATGGCGTCATTCCTGATCTTGAGAAAAAGCTCGCGACTGTGGAAGCGCAGGAAAGCCAAGGCTCTATGGTGGACGAAGCGGTCACCTCAAGCGATGTCGCGCAAGTCGTTTCGCGTTGGACTGGCGTGCCGGTCGATAAAATGTTGGAAGGCGAGAAAGAAAAGCTTCTCAAGATGGAAGAGCAGCTCGCCAAGCGCGTCGTTGGCCAGGGGGAAGCCGTGACGGCTGTCGCAACGGCCGTACGTCGTGCGCGTGCAGGCTTGCAGGATCCGAACCGGCCAATCGGGTCGTTCATGTTCTTAGGCCCCACCGGCGTCGGCAAAACCGAACTGACCAAGGCGCTTGCAGCTTTTCTTTTCGATGATGACACCGCCATCGTACGCATCGATATGTCGGAGTATATGGAGAAGCACTCTGTTTCACGTTTGATCGGTGCTCCTCCCGGCTATGTTGGCTATGAGGAAGGTGGTGCACTCACTGAGGCGGTGCGTCGTCGTCCCTACCAAGTCGTTCTGTTCGACGAAGTCGAGAAGGCACATCCGGATGTGTTCAACGTCCTGCTGCAAGTGCTCGACGAGGGCCGCCTCACCGACGGCCAGGGGCGGACAGTCGATTTCCGCAATACGCTGATCATCATGACGTCGAATCTAGGCGCCGAATATTTGGTGAACCAACCCGACGGGGCGGATTCGGAAGAGGTGCGCGATGAAGTGATGAGTGTTGTTCGCTCGCATTTCCGCCCCGAGTTTCTGAATCGTATCGATGAGATCATCCTGTTTCATCGCCTCAAGCGCGGTCAGATGGGTGCCATCGTCGATATCCAGCTTGCACGTCTGCAAAAGCTTCTCGATGAACGCAAGATCACGCTGAAGCTGATGGATGATGCGCGCGAATGGCTCGCGGCGAAGGGCTATGACCCAGCCTATGGCGCGCGTCCACTCAAGCGCGTCATTCAAAAGAATGTGCAAGATCCGCTGGCGCAGCTCATCCTCGCCGCTGCGGTGAAAGATGGCGATACGGTGCCTGTGCATGCAGGCCCCGACGGCCTGCGCATTGCAGATGTGACCGTGGTTGACGATAAGCCGAAGGGCAAACGCGTCCTGAATTGAACGGCGCAATCGTCCCTATTGATTGGGGCGACCCTGCGGGGTCGCCCTTTTCATTGTCGGAGTGCATTGTCGCGAATGGTGCGCACGGGCCGCAACAAAGCCTGCATCACGGTCTGCTGGCCGGAGAGAATGTCGACTTCCGCCATCATGCCGGGGACAACAGGCTTATCGTGTCCAAAATGGGCTGCATCGGCTTCAAGCTTCACGCGATAATAGGTTTGGCCTTTTTCATCTGTCAGCGTGTCGGGTGAAACATCGATGACCTTTCCTGTAAGGCCGCCATATTGTGAAAAATCATAAGCGCTTACTTTCACCGTGGCTGGCAGCCCGGGCCATATTTGTGCACGATCGTTCGGCGAAACGCGGGCTTCCACCGCGATGGCGCTCCCGGTCGGTACCAATTGGACAAGCGGTTCACCTGACTTTACGACGCCGCCCAGTGTGGTGAAAAAAAGCTTATTCACGATACCATCGAGCGGAGCCACGACCTCTGCACGCACAGAACGATCTGTCATGGCGGCGATTTGCTCTTCAAGTTTGGCAATGGCTAATTCGGTATCGGCGCGCTCGCGCTCGGAGTCAGCACGAAAGCGCAAGGTCAATTCGTTCTTCCGTTCACGCAATTCATTGAGCGCCGCTTCTGTGCGTGGAATAGTATGCGCAAGATCAGAAATGCGGGTCTCGATCTGCTGTAATCCGCGCTCATTATCCAAAAGTTCATTTTGCGATACGGCACCAGAGGCTGCAAGGCGACGTAGATTGACGAGCCTTCTCGTGACAAGGTCGCGTTCAGCCTGTGTCAATTTCCAACGCGAATTTAACTCTGAGAGTTCAAGCTCCTTTTGCCGTAATTGCTCGTCCAGAATGCGCGATTGCGAATCGAGCGTTTGTAAACGGCTTTTGAAAAGATCGCTTTCGCGTGATGCGAGAAGCACCAGATCATGTGTCTGGTTTAGATCGAAATTCATTTCCGATGCGCCTTCCGCCTCAGCGCTCAGGCGTAAGGCCCGTAGTTTTTTAACGCGCGTTTCCAATCGCGCCGATTGAAGTTCGGCACGGGCGAAGGAATTGTCGATCCTAAGCAACACGTCCCCTTGTTTGACGGTATCGCCTTCGCGTACGAGGATTTCGGCAATGATGCCGCCTTCGAAATGCTGCACCATTTGGTTCTGAGCCTGCGGCACAACCCGCCCAATCCCCCGCACGACCTTGTCAAGCACGGTGAATTGCGCCCAGACGATAAAGGCGAGCACGAAGAACAAGGTCGTCGCGACAGCGCGGATATGCGCTTCGGAGACGAGGCTATCGACCTTGCGCCGCATCGGCGGCGTGGTGTGTGCGGTTTGGGTGCCGCGCGCTGCGGACACTAGGCCCGCGAGCGCGTCGGCGTTTTTGGCGGATTGCATGATCCCATTGTGGCCTCTCATGCTTTACGCAACGTTAAGTCCAGCATGCGAGAGAGGATTCAAGCCGCGGTGTTGCGTCGACCGGCGAGTGGACCGGAGACCGGCATGGACGCAGACAGCAAGGCATCGCGCGAGGCGGCATCGTCGGGGCACCTCCTCGCCAATCTGCGCGAATTGATGGCGGCGTGGTTTCAGGAGCGCGAACGCGGCGGCGAAACATCCGAGGTCGAAAAGAAACTCGCTGAAGCGGCGGCCCGCGAAGGTCTGGCACTCGGCTTTCGTAAAATGGTGCTTGCCGATGTGCCGGATAACGGCTTCCCGGTCGTTCTGCTTGAGCGTGGGGGCACGAGCCGTTTGATCCTCGCCCGGACAGCCGACCGCGCTTATGTCTGTCATGGGCAGGGCACCCGCTACACCGTGTCGGAAGAAGCGCTGCGGCAGGTCGAATCCGGGACTATCTTTTTCGCGCGGGCCGAGGCCCATGCGGATCGCACGACGCCGTCACAGACCCATATGTCGCGTGGCTCGCGTCGTGCGAACGACACGGCAACGGCACCGCCGTCATTCGATTCCGACAATCCTCGCGCCGATGCTGCCGATGAAACTGTCGGGCCTATTCCGTACAGCCTGTGGCGCTCGTCGACTATGCGCGGGCTTGTTGCCGCCATGGTGGTCGGGCAGGGGCGGCTTCTCGCGGCGCTCGCTGCTGCTGGCCTCATTGGGAATCTTCTATTCGTCGCTCTGCCTATTTTTTCGATGGCAGTTTATGACAAGGTCGTGCCGCATAATGCGAGCGAGACGATGATCGCACTGTCGATCGGTGTCATGCTGGCTCTTGTCACAGATTTTGGCTTGCGCGCTGTGAGGACTAAATTATCTGATGCGCTGGCGTTGCGGGTGCAGGTCGATTTCACCTCCCGCGTGCTTGAACGTCTTCTTGAAATGCGCATGGCGGATGCCCCACGCGATCCGGCATCGCTTCTCATGGCGTTGCGCGATCTTGAAGGATTTTGTCAAATTCTGCCTGCCCTTTTTGTCTCGCTTGCCATCGATATTCTGTTCGTCGTTGCGATTTGTGTCTTTCTCACACTTATCGGCGGTTATGTTGGACTTGTTCCGCTGATCGGCATCGTCATGCTCGTCGTAGTTTATGGCATCAGCCATTTTCTGGCCGAGCGGGAAGGTGAGAAAAGTCAGAAATTACAGCGGACGCAATCTTCGCTTGTCATTGCTGCTGTCGCAGCCCTTGAGACGATTAAAGCCCATCATGGCGAGCGTGAACTTGCTCAACGGTTCCAGCTCATTGCTGACAGTGCGGCCTATGCAGGACATCGCGAGCGGCATTTCGGATTACTCGCCAATCAAGCTGCCATTACCATCGCGCAGGTGATGACAGTGCTGGCGATGATATTCAGCGTGGTGGCGATCGGTGCGGGCGCGATGACGGTTGGAGCGATGTCGGCCGCTGCGATGATCGTCAGCCGAATCATGCCACCCCTGAGCCAATTGATCGGTTCATTTCATCGCCTCTGGCAATTGCGACGCGGCATCGAACGGATTGATCTGTTGATGGCCCAGGCACCGGAACGTGGCGGTGATGTTTCCATCGCTCATCGAAAGCTGCGGGGCGATATTGCGTTGCACGAAGTGTCCATGACTTATCCGGGTGCTTCGCGCAAAGCGCTCGATGGTGTGTCGTTGCAAATCAAAGCCGGTGAAAAGATTGGTCTTGTCGGGCGCATCGGATGCGGCAAGACATCGTTGATGCGTTTGATCGCGCGCCTTGCCGATGCGAACGAGGGGACGGTCAGCATCGATGAATATGATATTCAGCAATACGACCCGCCGCTCTTGCGTCAGGCGGTTGGATTTCTGCGGCAAGATACACACATCTTTGGTGGTTCACCCGCAAGCCATCTTGCGCTCGGCTTCGTCGATCCTGATCCCGACCGTGTCGCCGAAGCACTTGCGATCAGCGGTGCGGCAGAATTCATCAAGCGCCATCCTAAGGGCTTGCAAATGCCGGCAGGGCCGGATGGTCAGGCCTTGTCCGGCGGCGAGCGGCAATCGGTGGCGCTTGCGCGGCTCGTGCTCGGAGATCCGCGGATCGTGTTGCTGGATGAGCCGACGTCATCCATGGACAATGCACTCGAAGCCCATGTCATCAAACGATTGCGGAGCTGGCTCGAGGGGCGCACGGCGATCCTATCGACCCATCGGGTGCCGCTTTTGTCGCTCGTCGATCGTATCGTGGTGATGGATCAGGGCCGGATTATTGCCGATGGCCCGCGCGATGAGGTGTTGCGGAAGCTCAGCCAGCCCGCTGCTTGATTAATCTTCCCTAACGTTAACTCATTCACAACGGGTCACAGCCTAGATTGCGTTCAGTGTCAGGAGAGGTGTCGTCCCATGGCGGGTGCTGCGCAAGAAGGCGAAGACGAAAACTATTGGCCGGGCTTCGTCGATGCTCTGACGACCATGGTGATGGTGCTGACCTTCATCATGATGATTCTCGGCATCACAGTATTCAGCCTGTCGCAGAACGTTTCAAAAGCACTTCTCGCCGATGTCGCCAAGGCCGTCGACGTCGAGACAAAGCCGTCCGATTTCTCTGAAGAATTGGCCAAGCGGATTGTCGCAGCCATCGTGGCGCAACGTAATGATATCGACGGACAGAAGCGTAAAGCGCAGGAGATTGCGACAGAAAAACCACAGGAAGAGCGTTCGCAACGGGAAACGGTGCTGAGCTTTCCGGGCGAGAAGCACGTCTCCCAAGCGCCAGCCGATCTCAAGCCGCTTGGCGCAGGCGCTGCTGCGGGTGCAACCGAAGTGGCCCTGACAATCGTCTTTCAGCCGAATGCGGCACATTTCGACGATGGCGTGAGACGCGAAATCGCGAATTTTGCAACAAAATTGCGCGAGGGCGAATTCGTCATCCGTGCTTTCGCGGTTGAGAATGGTGGCACGATTACGGAAGCACGCCGCCTTGCTTATTACCGCGCCATGCTCATCCGGCAGGAGCTGCTCAAAGCAGGCCTGAAGCCTACGCAGGTGCAAGCACAGATCGACGACAGTGGAGATGCTGCAAACCGGTCTGTCGTGCGTGTTCTTGGCGTTCGTAAGCAGCCCTAATTAAAAAACAAGTTTCGAGACCGCCATGAATCGTGAAATCAATCTTCAGAAACTCAAAATCCTCTTTGTTTACATTTTGATGGTGGGTGTCATTGCGTATGAATGGCACTTCGTCCAAAGCGGAATCGTTGCGCTCCCAGTGCTTAACAGCACCATCATCGTCACATTTCTTGTCGGTAATATTCTTGTCTGGAAATCGCTATTCTCGTTGAATAACGAAACAGCTGTTTTGCGGATGATTTCGGAATCGTACAAGGATACGCATTCCGGCCCTGTTGATGACGACGTTCTTGCGACGCGTCGCAAAAGATGTCTTCAAAAAGGAGTTGTATTGCGACGCCCTGTTCTGCTGGGATCAGCCTTCGACATTTTGATGGATGAGTTCTGGCGCGGTCGATCGCTTCGTTTCCGCCTCGATACGGTGCAGATGTTGCTGGCAACGGTCGAGCACAAAATGGCACGCGAACGCGGGCTCATCGGCTATATGTCTGGACTTGCCATCTTCCTCGGTCTGATCGGTACATTCGTTGGTCTGATGGAGATGGTCTATTCGGTCGGTGGAATTATCGGGTCACTGGCAGGCGCTAACGCATCGCCAGATTCGATCCAAAATCTCATCAAAGCGCTGCAAGCGCCGCTCACCGGTATGGCCCAGGGCTTCTCAGCCTCCCTCTTCGGCTTGTTTGCATCCTTGGTGATCACTTTGATTGGGCGCTTCGCTAACAGCGATAATTACAGCGTCAAGGAACAGTTCGAATCCTGGCTAACAAGCGTCAGTCAGCTTGAGCAGACACGGCAGGGCGAAGGCGGTCACCGCAGTGAAACGAACGCGCCCGCTGCTGTCTTCCCGCAGCGTATTGCTATGCCCGATACGGTTGCGCCTGCTCTTGCGCGCGCTGCCGATGCGCAGATCGCGCAAGCACGGGAGCTGGAGCGTCTGGCGGAGCGCTTCGAAGCTGTTGCAGTTAATCATGATGCGTTGCACGAAGTGCTCCGGCGCACAGACATTATGGCGGATGAAACGAAGCATCTACGTCATACGCTGTCGCAGGAGCAGGCCATTTTACGCGCCTTGACGGAAGACGGGTTGGCTAGTTTGCGGCAGGTCGCTGGCGAACAGAGGGCGACGACTGGTGCGCTGCAAAGTCAGATCGAGGCCTTACGCGCGTCGTTCGATTCACGTCTCGATGCAAGCGAACGGCGTTTCAGTGAATTGACAGCTACACAGCGCCAAGCTTACGCGCAATTCGATGCAAGTCTGCAAGATGCGGCGCATGCACGTGACGCTTTCGCTGCCGATATGGCGGCTCGTCAAGCAGATTTGGTTGCAGGATTGCGCCGTATGGAAGCGCAATTAGCGATGGCTCCGGATCCAACGCTTATTGGCAGTTCATTGCGTGGTATCCTCATCGAGGGTTTCGCCGATGTCGCGCAACGGCTCGAAGATGCGACACGGGCGGCGGTCCAGGCAGCGGTCGCAACACGCAGCGCTACCGACGAATCCGGTGCGATCGCTGAAATCCGGGCGATGACTCACATGTTGGAATCATCGCTTGCACATGGGTTGAGCGATGTTGCGCAATCGTTCCGGCATACGCTTGATCTTTATGCCGGGCTGATGCGGCAGGCCCAGGAAGCGCAAAAAAGCGACGTCGACTTGCGTGCGCGTGATGCAGGTTAAGCTCGCAAGGGAGATGAAAAATGGCTTTGAATTTCCGTAAATTCTTCAAGCGCTCCGATGCGATTGACGATTGTCGGGTTGCGGCGTGGTTGCATCTGCCCGATGATATTGCTTTGCCGGGGATGATTATGAAGATCGGTTCTGGCGTTGTCCTCTTCCGCGAAGCTTCTCAATTCGTCCTCGCGCGCGATGGCGTGGTTGTGAAGATCGTATTCGAAGGCGGCGAGGTCGAAGGGGTGATCGAACGCTCTTCACCACAGGGCTATCTCGTCAAGGCGACAGCCGAGCGCATGGCGGCATAACACCATTAAAAAAAGCCGCATGGCGTCGCCTGCGGCTTTTTCTACGCGTTGAGCGAGGGGCGGCTTACGCTGCCTTTTTCTTTGGCTGCAGGAGTTTGCGATTGATCAGCGCTTCAGCAATCTGGATCGCGTTCAGCGCTGCGCCCTTCCGCAGATTGTCGGAAACGCACCAGAAAGCGATGCCGTTTTCGACCGTGTTGTCCTCGCGGATGCGCGAGATATAAGTCGCATCTTCACCGGCAGCTTCATGCGGGGTGATGTATCCACCGGGCTCGCGCTTGTCGATGACGAGGCAACCGGGTGCAGCACGCAGAATGTCGCGTGCTTCATCCGCCGTGATTGGATTGGCGAATTCGACATTCACCGACTCGGAATGAGAAATGAACACCGGCACGCGTACGCAAGTGGCGGTCAGCTTGATCTTTGGGTCGAGAATTTTCTTGATCTCAACCGTCATCTTCCACTCTTCCTTGGTAAAGCCGTCTTCCATGAAGATGTCAATTTGCGGAATCAGGTTGAAGGCGATGCGCTTGGGAAACTTCTTCTGCTCGACATCGCCCGTGGTAAATACGGCGCGGGTCTGGGAGAACAATTCGTCCATCGCATCCTTGCCCGCACCTGACACTGATTGATAGGTCGAGACGACGACGCGCTTGATCGTTGCCTTGTCATGCAACGGCTTCAGCGCGACGACGAGTTGCGCAGTCGAACAATTCGGGTTGGCAATGATATTGAGACGCTTCTTGTCGGCCATGAAATTGGCCAGCACATGAGCGTTTACTTCTGGCACCACAAGCGGCACGCGCTCGTCATAACGCCAGCAGGACGAATTATCGATGACGATGCAGCCCTGAGCGCCGATTTTCGGTGCCCATTCCTTCGACACGGCGGAACCTGCGGACATCAGGCAGATGTCGGTATCGGAGAAATCATAATGCTCAAGGGCTTGGCATTTGAGCGTTTTGTCGCCGAACGAGACTTCCGTGCCGAGGCTGCGCGAGGAGGCGAGCGCGACGACCTGATCGACCGGGAAAGCCCGCTCGTCGAGGATGGAGAGAAGTTCACGGCCCACATTGCCTGTGGCGCCGACGATTGCGACTTTGAAGCCCATAATCTGTCTCCGAAAAACCCGGATGGCCCGGGTGGGGTCCGCTTTAGGCAGAAATAACCGTAGCAGACTTGGGCAGAAACACTCAGAAACCTCGAAAGTCAATCGAAACCGGGCCAAAATAGGCCATTTTGCGACAGTTTAGCCGAAGGTTCGAGGATGCGTTCACTCAAGCCAAAAGCGATAGGCAACCTTCTCCGCCCGTTCTCCGCCCAGCCTTTCGTAGAAGCGCTGTGCCCCACTATTGGCTGGGTCGGTTGTCAGATCGATGCGGCCGATGCCGCGCCGTTGGGCTTCGGCCTTCAGGAAGGCGAACAGGGCCTCACCCGCGCCCCGTGCGCGTTCCTCAGACTGGACGAAAATCTCTTTGGCATAGAGCACGCCTTTGAGATCGCGGCCGGGCCGTAAAATGGCGAAGGCGGCAAGGCCCACGGCCTGCCCCGCACGCTCTGCCAGCGCGAACTCGGTTCCCTC
>Ga0214917_10006700_pt1 | contig 11886 bp, 10 predicted proteins | sample LL_1208_BB_MetaG_FD_177983 | JGI IMG/M metagenome (GOLD analysis project Ga0214917, IMG submission 177983) | Freshwater microbial communities from Lake Lanier, Atlanta, Georgia, United States - LL_1208_BB | ecosystem: Environmental > Aquatic > Freshwater > Lake | place: USA: Georgia | collected...
TATTAAGTCTGAAATATAATGTTTTTTCCAAAGTTAAAGACAAAATTATGCTTTCTGTAGGAATAAGTGGAGGGATGGGCAGTGGAAAATCACTAGTCTGCCAAATTTTTAACTTATTTGGAATATCTGTTTATCATTCTGATTACCATGCAAAAAGGTTAATGCAAGAGGATGAGATGGTAAAAACGAAAATAATAGAGCTTTTAGGCAATGAAAGTTATTTTAATGGGAAGATTTTAAATAAAAAATATATCGCTGATAAAATATTCAACGATTCTGATCTGTTATCAAAAGTAAATTTAATCGTTCATCCTGCTGTAAAAATAGATGCTGAAAAATGGAGTAATCAGTTACCTATAGCTCAACCCTACTATATTAGAGAATCAGCTATATTATTTGAAACAGGTATTTACAAACATTGTAACTACAATATATTAGTTACTTCGCCTGAAACTATTCGTATAGAAAGGATAAAAAAAAGAGACAGTCTAACTTATGAAGAAATTATTATTAGGTTAAAACAACAATGGCCAGAATACAGAAAATTACCCTTGTCAGATTTTCAGATTGTTAACGATGGAGCAAATTTTTTAATTCCGCAGGTTCTTAAAATCCACAAAATACTTACTGATTATTCTTTAAAGCAAGTTGATAGGCAGCAAGACAACGCTCCTTTGCCAATTTTGGGTCTATAATTGGCTTTACATAGTTTGAACTGCCATATTCAGGCACCCACTTTTTGATATAAAGAAAATTTGAATCAAATTTCATTGTCTGTGCTTCAGGGCTAAAAATACGAAAATAAGGAGCTGCGTCAGTGCCAGAACCTGCTGCCCATTGCCAACCGCCATTATTACTTGCTAAATCGAAGTCTAATAATTTCTCCGCAAAATATTTTTCACCCCAACGCCAGTCAATGAGTAAATTTTTAGTTAAAAAACTTGCCGTTAACATGCGAACTCTGTTATGCATAAATCCTGTTGCATTTAATTCTCTCATTCCAGCATCAACTAAAGGAAATCCAGTTTGACCAGATTTCCAGCGATCAAAATCGTCAGAATCATTTTTCCATTTAATAAGATCATAATTACTTCTAAAACTATTCTTTTCTACATGAGGAAAATTAAAGAGTATTTGTGAGTAAAAATCTCTCCATATTAACTCATTCAAAAATATTTCATTTAAATGAAATATTTGTCTGGCAAGTTGTCTAATACCCAAAGTTCCAAAACGAAGATGTATTCCCAATTTACTTGTTCCATTTAATGATGGAAAGTCACGATTTAAAGAATAATTCTCAATTACTTTAAGATTTACCTCCATATTGGGAATTTCTAAATTTGACCGTAGAAAACCCATATTTTCAAGGGTAATATTTCTAAATGGCTTATTAAATTCAAATAAATTACCAGATAGAAAAAAGGATGAATCGTATTCCTTAAGCGCAGAATTATCATCACTTAGAAATGATGATTTTAATTTTTCTTTCCAGGATTTACTGTAAGGAGTAAAAACGGTATATGGAGTACCAGCAGATTTAGATAATATTTCCTTTTCCTCGTAAATTACATGATCTTTAAATGATTTGAATAAGATTGATTTTTTTTGCAGCAAACTACTTATTTCGTAATCCCTATTAATTGCATAAGGTTCATAATCTTTATTGGTAAAAACAGCCTTAACACAAAATTCATTCGTCAATCTTTCAATAATTTGAATGGGATTTCCATAATCTATTAAAAAATTTCCTCCTAAAGATTCAATGTCAGTTTTTAATTTATTCACCTGATCATAAATAAAAGTAACTCTGGCATCGGTATTATTTTTAAGATTATTTAAAATATTAGTATCGAAAATAAAAATGGGTAAAACAGGTAATCCATGTTTTAAAGCGTGAAATAAACCTTTATTGTCATTAAGCCTTAGATCTCTTCTAAACCAAAAAAGTGAAATTTCAATCATAATAGTTAAAATTTTTACATTCAACAAGTTGAATAATCAAATGTTTCATGTAAATTCAATGTTAAATTAAATAAATAAACCTTTGAAACTTACTGCAATATCAGTCAAAATGCTGATTTTAGGACTTATTTTATCTTTAAATTCATGTCAATCAGAGCAAGTTCATTGGTTTGAAGACCTTGAAGATAAAAAGGAAATAAGCAGCAAAAAGGAAAAAAATGCTGAAATAGATAAGTGTTTAGCATATATCAATCGATTTCCTGAAGATAGCATTCGAAATATTCAAATATTAAAAAAAACAATTATTAACAGTTTAAAGTCAGAAGATGAAGAACTTACCTACAAATTAATCTTATTGAGTTTAAAAAATTACCCGGAAATAATAAATGATAAAGAGATAGAACAATTAACATTCCATTTTTATCAATCTTACCTAAAAGAATTAGAAACTACAAATTGGATAAAAGGAATAATTATTACTAAATGGAATGAAAAGGAAAAATCATCTTTTTTACAATTTTATGCTAATCAGATAAAAAAAGAATTGCCTGATATTACTGCTTTTCACAAAAGCAAACAGTTATTAAGTATGGCAAAAATTCACTCTTTACTTTTTCCAAAGAGTGAAAACAGTCCTTTATTTTTATGGAAATCTTATGAAATTATGTGTTTAACTGGTAATTCAAAGGAAGCTTTAAATATTTTAGATTTAATTTTAATCAGACATAAAGACTGGATTCAAATTGAAAATGTAAAAAAAGAAAAAAGAAAAATAATTAAGCTTAAAACAAGGAACAAAAATTTGCAAAAAGATTGGTTACCATTTGAAGAACCTGATAAGAATCATGCGCCTGTCAGTTGAAAAAATTTCTGAACAAACGGATTAAGGGCAGTACCCTTAACCTTTGCTTCAGCTTCAATCCTAAATTCTGCCTGAACTTTATTTACCTTTTTAGCTAAACCAGCCAACCCTTTAAATAGAATATTTTTATTGCCGAATTCATCTATTGGAGAACGGACATACTGAAATGAAAAAGCAAAAGATAATTCTGTCTCAATATTTGGGGAAACCAACATTGCTTTATCAATAAATAACTCACCTAGAATATATTCATCCACAAGTCTTTCTGAACCCCTACCCCTTCCATATCGTTCAATCATTTTAATCTTAACACTTAAAACTTCCTGTTCAGTAAGTGAATTAAATACTAAAAAACCAGAGAATAAACCATCTGTTGATTTAATTTCTTCAGGCAGTAAAATGTCCATTTTTACCCCTTCAATTCCAAACCAGTTTTTAACCTTATTAAGCATTATTCAATAGTTATTAGAAAAAAACAACAAAGCAATAAAGATGTTAAAATATATAGCTTAAATGCATCAAAAAACCGACGAACTTGGGATTAAATCAGTCTCTTCAGCCAAAATTCTCCTAATTTTTTAACACCATTGTTTTGAAAATCTTGTAGATTACTAACTAATGTATCTATAAACAAAGAATTTAAAGAAATTTCATTTGCTTTAAGTTTATCTGCCCAGATATCAGTAGAGAAAGTCTGCCACTGACCATCAAAAAATCCTGTTTGCAATAATCTGTTAAATAAAGAAATTTTATATTTATTTTCTAGATTTTTTAGAAAAGCTACTGACTTATCCATTGAACAGCCACTTATAGAATTATTAGCATCATCCACTACTAATACAATAATCCTAGAGAGTAAGATAAAGCCTTTTGCATTTAACAGTATACCATGACTATCCCAATGTGAACAAAAATTATCTAAATCATTTTGAATTTGAAGTTCATCTGTCTTATCAAAGCTTTTATCTGAAGTATAAATCCATAATTTAGATGTTGGACTAAACCCATTATCAATTAAATTATTTATCAGTAAAGCATTCATATTAATTTAATTTTTGAACAATGAGTTCAGAAAGATCTAAAACCATCACCTTGTTTTCTTCATTTGATTGTAAACCATCTTGAAGCATGGTAATACAAAAAGGACAATTAGCCGCTACAATATCTGCACCGGAATTTTTTATTTCCTCAGCTCTGGCATGATTTATTCTTCCAGAACCTGGTTCATCTTCTTTCCACATTTGTGCACCCCCAGCACCACAGCATAACCCATTAGATTTGCATCTTTTAAGTTCAACTAAATCTGCATCAAGTGCTTCCAGAATTTCTCTGGGAGCTTCAAAAATTCCATTGACTCTTCCTAAATAACAAGAATCATGATAGGTTATTTTTTTTCCTAAAAAGGAACCGCCACCTTTCAAGACAATTTTTCCATCCTTAATCAAATCATTTAAAAAAGAAGTATGATGAACAACATCATAATGTCCACCTAAATCGGGATATTCATTCTTTAAGGTATTAAAACAGTGGGGACATGCGGTTACAATTTTTTTTACCTTATAGTTATTGAGGGTTTGTATATTTTGCAGTGCCAGCATTTGAAATAGAAATTCATTACCAGCCCTTCTAGCAGGATCACCCGTGCAATTTTCTTCATCCCCGAGAATTGCAAAAGAGATACCAATAGAATTCAAAATAGTACAAAAAGCTTTAGTGACCCTTTGAGCTCTGGCATCAAAACTACCAGCACACCCTACCCAAAATAAAATTTCAGGAGAAATTCCTTCATTAAATAGGTAAGAATAAACAGGAACCTTAACAGTCATCTTATTATACTTAAAAATTTTTGTTAATCATTTAAATCAGATGTCCAGGCAGCTCTATTCACTGACAAAGACCAGGCAGCCTGATTATTTTCAAGACTATTAAATAATGGAATCCAGTCTCCTGGACCTGAGGACATAGTCAGAATTTCATAACGCCTCATTTTAATAATTGGTTCAAGAGGATTAATTAAAACAGGGCAGGCTTCAACACATGCATTACAAGTTGTACAAGCATGAATTTCTTCAGGACTTATTATCGAAAATAAAGATAAATTATCTGAAAAGTTAGTTGGGGAAAGTGGTAAATTTTGATCCAGACAATAAGCTTTATTACCGCTATCCAGTTTTTTTCCTACATCATCTGCTCTATCTCTGATATCCATCATTATTTTGCGTGGGGACAATTTTTTACCCGTTAAATTAGCGGGGCAAACCTCTGAACATCTTCCACATTCGGTACACGTATAGGCATCTAAAATATTTTTCCAAGATAGATTAAACACATCATTACTTCCAAATTCAGGTAAATTTTCTGTATTATCCTTTGATTCTGAAATACCAAGCAGAGATTTAACCTCATTCATAATTGCGGGCATATTCTCAATTTTTCCGCGCGCTTCAGTATTTGCAAAATAGGTATTTATAAAAGCAAAAATAATATGTAAATGTTTGGAGTAGGATAAGTAGGATAAAAAACCAAAAACCACTAAAATATGGCCCCACCATCCTATTCTTTCAAGAACATGTAAGGTATTTAAATCAAGATTATTTAAATAAGAAACCAAGAAACTGCTTAAATAAAAAAAGTATTCATTTTTATGTAAGGCAACATCAGCGCTGTTCATCAAAAAAATAAAAAAAACAAGGATAATCTCTAATAATAAGATAATATTAGCATCAAATTTTGGCCAGCCGTTTAATTCAGGGCTTTGAAAACGAGGAATTTTCAAAAGATTTCTTCTCCATAAAAAAAGAAATGTCCCTATTAAAGCAAAAAGAGATAAAAACTCTATAAAATTAATCAAAAACAAATAAAATGGTCCTAATAAAGGCCAAAAGAAACGGTGGGACCCAGTTAAACCATCTACTAAAATTTCAATTAATTCAATTTGGGTAAAAATAAATGCTACATATATAAAGAAGTGTAAAATAGCTGGTAAAAACTTTTTAAACATCTTCTTTTGACCCAAGGCAATAAAAAAAACATTTTTCCATCTTTCAGCAACACTACTTGATGGTGCCCAATCATTACCAAGTTTAATATTTCTTGATATAGTTGATATTTTTTTTGCGGTAAAACCGAATGAAATTAAGCAAAGAATAAAAAAAATAATTTGTTCAATCATTACAGATTTTTTTTCTTTAAAGGTAATTGTTTTACTTTAGACTTTTAATTCGATATTCATCAAAATTTAACTTGTATGAAGATTTTAAATTCCAGTCAAGTTGCCAGAAAATTAAAAAGACTTGCTATAGAAATATACGCTAATCATATTGGTGAAAAAGAAATTTATTTTGCTGGAATCAATTCAAAAGGTAATTTATTTGCCAACCTGGTTGCAGATGAACTTAGGAAAATTTGTTCATTAGAAATCCGTCACATATCTATTTTGATAAACCCAGCAAATCCCTTAAATAAAGAAATTGATATCTCCATAAAAATAAATGAACTACAGGGAAGTAAAATTATTTTATTTGATGATGTGGCAAACACTGGAAGAACATTTTTTTATGCTTGTAAACCATTTTTAGAAATTATTCCATCAAAACTGGAGATTGCTGCCTTAATAGACAGAAAACATAAATTATACCCAATAAATGTCGATTATGTGGGGCTTTCACTAGCCACCACACTACATGATAACATTGAAGTACAATTCAGTGAAAATAAAACCGCAGAAGCATATCTTGGGTAATCCTGTTTATTTTTTCTTTGGTTGTGACTTAGCATTTTTCTGTTGTTCAGCAATTTTTCTTTGTTCGTCCAGTACTTTAGCCAATCTGTCTTGAAATCCTCCTGTTTTTTTAGGCTTTTTCTTATGTTCTTCCATTTGTGCTAAAATTTTAGCTTCATCAATGAGAAATGCTTTGGTGGCCATGGTTTGCCCAATATTTAGTATGTTACTGAACAATAAGTAAGCTGTTAAACCAGAAGCATAGCTATTAAAGAAACCCAGAAACATTACAGGCATTACATATTGCATCCATTTCATGGCTGGATTTGCAGAGAAATCCATATTTTTAGAATTATAAAAAGTAAATGCAAGGGTGGAAATTACCCAAAGAATAGTAAATAAGCTAATGTGACTTCCAAAACCAAAGGGAATTTCAAATGGAAGTTGAATCCATTCGTCATAGGAAGATAAATCACTGGCCCATAAAAATGGTGCTTGCCTAAATTCAATGGCCGCCGGAAAAAAACGATAAAGTGCAAACCATATAGGCATTTGAAGTAACATAGGTAAACAGCTACCTAAAGGATTTACGCCGAACTCTCTATATAATTTCATTGATTCCATTTGAATAGTAGAAGCATCTTCTTTGTATTTTTCTTTTAATTTATCAATTTGAGGTTTTAAAGCTGTCATTTTACTTTGTGAGTAAATCATTCTATACGTTAAATAGAATAGAGATAGTTTAACCAAAAAAGTCAAAACAAGAATAACGATACCTTTATTATCAATGAAAAAAGAAATCCAGTTAAATACAGGACGAATAACCCATCGGTTAATAGTACCAAAAAAGGAAGATCCAAAAGCAATAATATCCTCGAGATTATTTCCCAATGCATATAATCGGTTAAATTCATTTGGGCCTACATAGAAATTCATTTTAAAGGACTGGTTAGATTTGCTCAATGGAATTTCAATTTCTGCATCCATTTTTTTTAATGCCTTATCTGATTCGTCTAAAAAGGTTGTTACCATTTTAGCCCCTTTAAATTGATTTTCTGCTAAAAGACTTACATTAAAAAATTGTTGAGTAAAAGACACCCATTTAATCGAAGTGTTTTCTTTATTTTCAGTATCTGAACTTGTGCAAGAACAATGTTCAGGTTTAGCAATATTAGGTTTATAATAAATAGCGGAATAATTTTTTTCATAATTTACCGCCTTTTCAAGTTTTCCTAAATAATTTACCCAACGTAATTTAATTGATTTTGTACCTTGATCTAGCACATTATCCAAATTTTCGGTTCTTATGGTATAATTGAAAAGATAATTAGCAGGATCTAAAGTATAAATTTGTTCAAAGAAACCTCCATTATCAGCCAGTGCCCTAAATCGAATCGTATTTCCTTCCAGAGAACCATTAAAAATTAAATCCTTTGTATTTATTTCACCACCAGGAACAGATTTTACAGGAAGGCTGTAATAAAATTTATCTCTCTCATCAGCCATTAAAAGCAAAGATTCTTTTACATCATTCCTATTGGCGTCTTGGATAACTTTAAAGTGATTCTTAATTAAAACCTGTTTTATCGCACCTCCTTTTGAATTAAAAGTAACCTTTAGAAGATCATTCTCAAGGACGAATTCTGATGCTTTACCTTCTGCAGCTTTAGCAAAAACACCAAATTTATTTATCCTATCCTCCGACAGCTCACTCTTATCTTTTTTATTATTTTCTGATTCAATTTTAACTTTTTCTCTAATGAGTTCTTTAGATTTCCTGGCAAGAATAATGGAATCTTCCATTTTTTGCTGTTTAATTAATTCTTCCTGGGAAGGCGATGTTACTACCTGCCAAAGAACAAATAATCCAAAGATTAAAAGAAGACCCAATTGTGTATTTCTATCCATTACAGCACGTTAATATATTTAAGACTAAATTAAGACCGCTCAAAGGTACAATAAAGAGGTAAAATAGGAAATTCCTGTACAAGGTTTATTTAAGAATGTAATAGAAGACAGTATCAGATTTGTCCAAACCAAATGCTATATTTGCGTTTATATAAAAAAAGATTATGTTTCAAAGTTTGAGTGATAAACTGGAAGGCGCTTTCAAATTATTGAAAGGTGAAAATAGGTTAACGGAAATAAATATTGCGCAATCCATTAAAGAGATTCGACGTGCTTTGGTAGCCGCAGATGTAAATTATAAGATTGCTAAAGAGTTTACAGATAAGGTTAAGGATAAAGCTCTTGGAAGTGAAAATGTACTTAAATCTGTAAGCCCTGGACAATTATTAGTTAAAATCGTCCAGGATGAACTAACCACACTCATGGGAGGTCAGACAGAAGGAATTAATTTAACCGGCAACCCTACGGTTATATTAATTGCTGGCCTTCAAGGTTCAGGAAAAACTACGTTTTCAGGCAAATTAGGTAATTTTCTCAAAAGTAAAAAGAAAAAAAATCCGTTGCTGGTTGCTTGTGATGTTTACCGACCTGCAGCGGTACAACAGTTAATTGTTTTAGGACAACAAATAAATGTCCCTGTCTTTTCAGATTTAGAATCTAAAGATCCCGTATCAATTGCACTTAAAGCCATTGAGTTTGCCAAAAAAGAAAAACTGGATACAGTTATTGTCGATACAGCAGGACGTCTTGCCATAGATGAGGAAATGATGAAGGAGATTGCATCCATTAAAAAAGCAATCTTGCCACAGGAAACTCTTTTTGTAGTAGATTCTATGACAGGACAGGATGCCGTAAATACTGCTGAGGCTTTTAATCAGACATTAAATTTTGATGGTGTTGTCCTCACTAAACTGGATGGTGATACAAGAGGAGGTGCTGCTTTATCCATTAAGTATCAAGTCGGTAAGCCCATTAAATTTTCAAGTAATGGAGAGAAAATGGAAGCCCTCGACCAGTTCTACCCTGATAGAATGGCTCAGCGTATTCTTGGTATGGGTGACATAGTCAGTTTTGTAGAAAAGGCCCAAGAACAGTTTGATGAAAAAGAAGCCAAAAGAATTGAAGCGAAAATTAGAAAAAATCAATTCGATTTTAATGACTTTATGGGACAGATTCAACAGATTAAAAAAATGGGGGATTTAAAAAGCGTGATGAACATGATTCCGGGTATGGGTAAAATTGCAAAAGATATAGATATAAACGATGGAGCCTTTAAAAAGGTCGAAGCGGTTATTCAATCTATGACCCCTAAAGAAAGAATGAATCCAGATCTGATTAACACTAGTCGCAAAAATCGAATAGCTTTGGGATGTGGACAAAGTATTGCCGATATAAATGCTTTTATGAAGCAATTTGACCAAATGAGGAAAATGATGCAAAAGATTTCTAAAAATCCATCGATGGGTATGCCAAATATTGGGGCAGCTGGCAGACCAAGAAGGTAAAAAAAGAACCCATCCTGTTTTCAGGAAAGGTTCTCTAATATACATCGCAAAATTAAACCATTACTTGTTGTAAAGATAGTAATACTATTAAAAAAAGCAATACTAATTATATTTTATTTTAGAATATTTTCTATGGCTTTCTTTGGTTGGATTAACTTTCCTGTTGCCTTAGTATCTTTTGTTTCAGAACCTGTTCTATTCAAAATGGTAAAAATCTCCTGAGTAGTTAACTGAGGTTTCAATGTTTTTAATATAGTTACTAAAGAAGCGACGTAAGGTGTTGCCATCGAAGTTCCACTTAAAATTCCATATTGATGATTGGGTAGTGTCGACATAATATTAACTCCAGGAGCAGAAACAGACATTTTGATATCCATTAATTTATTAGAAAAACTGGCTTTTGATAAATTTTCATCAACAGCAGCCACAGTAATAACCCCTTTAACATTTGCAGGAGCGTATTCTTTTGCGTTACGATTACTGTTCCCTGCTGCAACAACAATAACTGTCCCTTTTGAGGAGGCATAATTAACCGCCTTTTTATAAATTCTCTGATGTAAAGGATTACCAGGTCCTCCTAAAGAAAGAGAAATGACTGAAGCTCCTTTATCGACTGCTTCAATTATACCATCTACGATAGATTCTTTGGTACCATAACCAGCGGCATTTAAAACTCTAATACTTGTTACACTAAATAGTCCACTACCAAAATTCAGAGAAGCGATACCCTTGTTATTACCTGTTACAGCGGAAGCGATACCTGCACAATGTGTGCCATGTCCTTTAGGATCTAAATCTGAACCGGGTGAAACTGAAATATAATAATCAGAAAGATCTTCGTGTTGTTGATCTATTCCTGTGTCAAGAATAGCTAAAATACCTTTTTTCTTAATCGATAAATTTTTGTTTGCAAGTAATTCATGTACCCCCAAAATATCCAGTTTATTCAATGCCCATTGCTCCCCAGATAATGGATCATTAGTGACAGGTTCATTTCCCGTATCATTAGTAATTATATTCTCAGGTAAAAAAAGATTATAAGAAAAATTGGGTTCAACATAAATTACCCCTTTAAAACCTTTAACTTTCTCTAAAATAAAAATCCATTCTTCATAGGTTTGCGTTTCCACATCTATTTTGTAATATTCATCTAACTCTGTATTATATTCATCTTTGGGAGTAAAAGCTTTTTGCATTTTTTTAACCCCATTTAAAAGTAAAATTTCATCTTTAATAAGTGAGTTTTTATCAGCCAGTACCAATAGTTCAGCATTTTCATCCAAATGAAGCGATTTAAAAGTATATTTTCCAGGTGAATTAAAATACAACCACAAGGTAATAATCGCTACAAGTATACTAGCAGGTATCAAAAAACGTCCCCATTTAAAGGAGATAAAAAATAAGCCAGCACTAACGCTTATTACAAGAAAATCTCTGCTAATGAACCATAATCGGTCTAATAAAAGTAATGTTTCTAAAGATAATCCATAGAAATATACCAAAGAAGAAAACAGGAAGACAGCCCAAATTAATAGAACAGACTGACTTCCCTTTCCAAAAAACCTCCAAAACATGCAAAATTGAATGCAAAAAAGGCCTATTTGATAAATCATAATTAGAATTTACAACAACATTAACTTAAAATAAATACAAACAGTTCAAGTTAATATTTTGCTGGAACCCCTTTACCTGGAATAGTTTTAAGGATAAAATCTCTAAGATCTTCATTAGATTTTTCAAGATCTTCTCTTCTTAAATACATCATGTGACCACTTCTGTAACCTTCAAAACGCATTCTATTTTTAAAACGGCCAGAGGGATCCATATTCCAAAGGGAGTATTTAGCATCAAAGTAAGTGCATGCCCCATCATAATAACCAGATTGTACCATTACATTCAAATATGGATTCTGCGCCATAGCTTGTCGT
>Ga0214917_10006701_pt1 | contig 11885 bp, 12 predicted proteins | sample LL_1208_BB_MetaG_FD_177983 | JGI IMG/M metagenome (GOLD analysis project Ga0214917, IMG submission 177983) | Freshwater microbial communities from Lake Lanier, Atlanta, Georgia, United States - LL_1208_BB | ecosystem: Environmental > Aquatic > Freshwater > Lake | place: USA: Georgia | collected...
CGGCAGCTGTGCCTGCTGATGTGGCCATACCTGCAGGGCTGGGCGCCTGAGATTGCCGCTTGGTATGAGAAGTCGCGGCTGGGGAAGGCCCGGCTGGCGCCTTAGGCCACCACCGCCCAGTGACCCTTCGCCTGCCGTGCAGCCAGCACGTGTCGGGCCCAGCCATGGGGGTTCTTCATCTTGCGTTGGCGGCCGAGCTCTACCAGCTGCTCCAGCGTGGTGGCCTGCGCTTGCTCGCGTTTGGCTTCGCGGCGCAGCTGCTCATGGTCAACCTCCACCAGCTCGCCATCCACCGTCTGCAGCTCCCGCCGCTCTGGTACAAACTCATGGCCGCACTCCGGGCATTGCGGGCAGCCTGACGGCATCGCGGCGAAGCAGCGGGGGCACACCTTCACGCTCGCGGACTTCTCACGCTCGCGCTTCGCCACGCCATCCAAACTCCATTCACGCTCCTCTAGGTGGTGGCCCAGCCGCTGCGTGTTCCCCACGTGATCGAGCACAATCGCCGTCTTACCCGGCTGTGGCCGCAAACACCGGCCGATCATCTGCAGGTGCAGGCTCACGCTCTGCGTCGGCCGCAGCAGGATGCAGCCGGCGACGCTCGGCACGTCCACACCTTCACCGATCAGGCTGCAGCTGGTCAGTACCTTCAACCGCCCAGAGCCAAGGTCGCTCAGCAGCTGCTCACGCTGCAGGCTGTCCATCGTGCCGTCGATACTGGCCGCCGCAATCCCGTGGTCGTTGAACAACCTGGCCACCGCTTCGGCATGGCTGATGCTGCAGCAAAATGCAATCGCGGTCTGACCGTTTAGGTGCTGCCGGTAGTGGCTCAACGGTGAACCCATCGCTTGGCCGGCGCTGAGCATCTCGGCCGCTTGCCGCATGTCGAAATCGCCCATCCGCTTCCGCAGGCCCTTGGTGCTAAATCCAGGCGGTGCCAGCACCTTGGCCGGCGCCAAGAATCCAGCCTCAGTCAGCTCTGCAGGGCTGGGGCCCAGCACCATATGCGAATACCACTCTCCCAATCCACGGCCATCAGTGCGGCAGGGTGTGGCAGTGACGCCCAGCACCCTCGCAGTGCGGCAGTGATCAAGCACTTTTGCCCAGGTGCCAGCATTGCTGTGGTGGGCCTCATCCACCACCAAAAGTTGGAAGAACTCATGCGGGATCCGATGCAGCCGGCGGGCCAAGGTCTGCACACTGGCCACCTGCACCAGCTGGCTCAGATCCATGCTTCGGCCGGCGGCAATCAACCCATGCGGCACGCCAAGGCTCTGAAGTGATGCGCTGGCCTGTCTGAGCAGCTCCTGCCGATGCACCAAGATGCAGATGCGGTTGCCCTTGCGGCTGGCCTGTTCGGCAATGTGGGAGAAGACAACCGTCTTGCCGCCGCCGGTTGGCAGCACAAACAGCACTGAGCGGTGGCCATCGACCCGGTAGGCGGACCGGATGCTGGCGACGGCTTGCTGTTGGTAGGGGCGGAGAGTTGGGGTCATGGGCGCTCCTCGCGGAACGCCCGAACCTCCATCATTGAAAAGCTCACACGCTCGCCAGTTTCGGCATCGACAAAACTGATGCCGTGGCAACCGCTGGGGCTGGCAAATCGAGCGCGAGAATTCTCACCGTATGTAGCGCGATATGCCCTTGTGTCTGCGTAGAGCTCGCCAAGTTGGTAGTTCGTGTGGGCAACTTCCCATAGGTTGCCGTCGTGCGGATCAGGCTCCTCCCAGTCAGTGAACTCATAAGCGTCCACACCGACCGTGCCTTTCTTTACCTTGAACCACTGGCCAAGGGCATAGATGCCAGTGATGTAACGGGAATCAATTGCAAGGGACATCAGCTGTCAGGTGCTGTGAATAGGTGCCACCACCGCTGCCCCGCTTGCTGCCGCCCATGCAGGTACGACGACCGTGGCGCCAGCGGCAGACCTCGACGGGTCCAGTGATCAGGCCAGAGGCCAGCTGCTCCCACCGCCTGGGCCGGGCAGTGGTTGGCGTGACCTTGGAGCGGAGCTTTAGCGGCAGTGGCCTGCCAACCCTAGCAATGCGGATGCACATTGACACCCTTATGCTGTGACCTCGCATCACATCACCCGCGCCATGCCCACCTGGCCCACGCCCGAAGGCCGCAGAACCATCACCATCGAAGTGCCAAACGACCTGCTGGATCGCATCGACGCGCAGGCCCAGTACCTCGGCTGCAGCAGAGCTGCATACATCAGAGCTCTCATGGTTCGCGACCTGGAGCGCCAGGGCCCCGGTAAGCGCACCGCCAAGGCCTGACCACATGCGCTCCGCCCTAGACCAAGCCTCCGGGCGTTGGCCGGAGCTCTTGATTGCGCTCGCCCATCTATCCCCAGAGCAGCTTACCGACAAACACCAACCCTGCCCCGCCTGTGGTGGTACAGACCGCTACCGCTGGGACCGTGACGATGGCCCCGGCGGCTGGTACTGCAATCAATGCGGCGGCAAAGACCACAACGGTGGTGCCGGCTCCGGCATGGACCTGCTCACACGCGTCACCGGCTGGAACTTCAAGCAGGCCGTTGCACGCATTGAGCAGCACCTCGGCATTGACATCGCCGCACCCATCCCCGAGCCTCCAACAGCTGGCGCTGAGCACGTCTGGCGATACACCGACACCTTCTACGTCTGCCGCTTCCCAGGCAAACGCATCCGCCCCCTCACCTACGACGGCTCCACCTGGCGGTGGAAGTCACCACCCAAACCACGGCCGCTCTACTGGGCACGCCGCAACGCCGGCGCACCCGTCCTGATCGCTGAAGGCGAGAAAGCCGCCGACGCTGCCGCGACCCTGTTCCCTGATCACGCCATCTGCACATGGCCTGGTGGAACCAGCAACGTCCATCACGCCGACTGGAGCGCCCTGCGTGGCTGCACCGTCACGATCTGGCCAGACGCTGATGACGTAGGCCGCAAGGCTGCTGCTCAGCTCGCACGCATCCTCCTAGGCCTTACCTGCACCGTGCAGGTGGTCAACCCGCCAGACAGTGCCCCACAAGGCTGGGACGCGGCTGATGCACTCGCCGAGGGCTGGACGGCAGGCACTGCAGCTAAGGCCGTTGCCAAACGCGCCAAGGCCGTAGAAGCACCCGCCGAACCGGAGCCAGAGCCAGCAGCAAAGCCCGGCCCTGCGCCAGCTGCAGCCACACCCGCAGTCAAGGCGCCCTTCGTCTGCCTGGGCTTTGACGGCGAAGATTTCTTCTACCTCCCACACTCCACCGGCCAGGTCACTCGCATCAGGCGCGGGCAGCACACAGGTACACCGCTCGTATCCATCGCGCCCATCAGCTACTGGGAATCGATCCATCCATCCAAGACCGGTGTCAACTGGCCAGCAGCTGCATCAGGCCTGTTCCAGAAGCAAGCCGCTATCGGTGTCTTCGACCCGGATCGCATCCGTGGTCGTGGTGCATGGCTCGACGATGGCCGCGTGGTCTTCCACCTCGGTGATCGCCTCATCGTTGATGGCAGCGCTCACAGCGTGCTGCAGCCACCTCCTAGCCGCTTCTTCTACGAGCACTCGCGCCACCTCGATGGCCCTGGTGATGCACCCCTGAGCGACGCTGATGCCATTCAGATCTCCAACATTGCCGAGCGCTTCCCATGGGAGGTGCCAGCCTCGGCGCATTTCCTCACCGGCTGGACCGTCTTGGCCCCTGTCTGCGGTGCCCTCAACTGGCGGCCGCACATCTGGGTGACAGGTGGTGCCGGCACCGGCAAGACGACCATCCTCAAGACCTTCATGCGCCCGCTCATGGGCGGCGTGCTTCAGACCGCCACCGGTGGCACCACAGAGCCCGGTCTGCGCGGCATCCTCAAGTCCGACGCCATACCAGTCGTCTTCGATGAGTTCGAGCAGAACGAAGCCAAGGACAAGGCCGTGGTGCAGAACGTGCTGCAGCTGGCACGCATCGCCTCATCAGAAGGCGGGAAGATCTACAAGGGCCTGCCCACCGGCGGCGCCAATGGCTACGAGATCCGCAGCATGTTCTGCGTCTCCTCCATCAACGTCTCCCTGATCAACAAGGCCGACATCGACCGCTTCTGCGTCCTTGGACTGCGCAAACAGCCGATGGGCAAAAACGAGTGGCTGGACTTCGAGCGGCAGATCCTTGCCGTCGCCACCGTTGACAACGGCCGCGCCCTGATCGCTCGCACCCTGTCGCAGCTGCCGACCATCGCACAGAACGCCCGCACCCTTGCACAGGCCCTTGGCCGGCGTTTCGGCCAGCGCTTTGGTGATCAGCACGGCACCCTATTGGCCGGCGCTTGGAGCCTCGAAGCCGGCGGCGGTGGCGTGCTCAGCGTCGAAGACGCAGACCAGTGGATCGCTTCGATGAACTGGGACCATCAGCAGCACGATGCCAGCGACGCTGATGAGCTCAAATGCCGCGACACGATCCTGCAGCAGATCGTGCGCTACGGCGGTGGCCTAGACGCCTCGCTGGGTGAGATGGTGCAGTCCGTCGCCACACAGCAGTCGCTGGGCTCCACCGTTTGGGATCAGCTGGTGCCGATCCTCGGCCGCTATGGGCTCAAGGTGTTCCGCGATGGCCAGAAGCTCCCCGATGGTGAGCAGGCAGCAGGTCACTTCCTGGCGGTCGCCAATGGCAATGCGCAGCTTGACACGCTGCTCAGGAGCACCCCATGGGGCAATGGCGCCCACCGCTCCGCATTACGACGCATCAGCGGAGCACTCACACCGGCCAAACCGACCCACTTCGCCGGCATCGGCGCGAAACGGTCCACGGTGATACCAATTCCGGCGGACGACCTGGCCGCGTAATGCGATTTGGGCCGAAAATTACCGGCCTTGTAATGAGCAGATCGCTTGCAGCGCAGTGGATCTGCTGCGCTCATTACGGTCATAACGCCATAACGCCTCCAAGACAGACATATACGAGACGCGTAGAGAGCTCATGACGTTCTGAGAGAGCTCTCTCTACTATCTATCTTATTCTTGTAATAGGTGTTATTTCGTTATAGGCCAGTCAGGGACAGGGATCTCGGCATTACGGTCCATTACGGTGGCGTAATGACTTGCCTGGCCGGATCTTGCTTCTAACCTCTTACCAGTTGCAAGATTTCAATGGCCATTGAGATTCTCAGCACTGGTGAGATCCCCCAAGAAGCGGCTGCTCTGATCGCCAAAACCAAGACGCGGCTGCCGGATCTGCCCTTTGACTCACTGGATGCCTGGCAGTCCATTCGCATCCCCTTTGCGGACCTTGCAGGGCATGACATCGCCACGGCGGCCAATGCCATCCGTGTTCGTGCCCATCGAGCCACAAGGCGCATTGGCTGGCACTTCCACGTCCATCAGGCCGAAGACGCCTTCTACGTGACCAAGGGCCACAAGGCCTGATGTCAGCCACCGCAATGGATCTGACCCTGGTGGAGCAGCCCACGTCCACACCCTGCGACGCACATCTGCATCGGCACGGTGCGCTTTCACATCCGCATTGCTAGGGTTAAGCCACAGGGCCTCTAGGCTGGCCCTGCCGGGTCGGTCCTACCCGCAAGGATGGACGCGGTGGCGCCTGACGACGTGGCAGGCACCTGGAACCGCACTGGAGGCCTGGTAGGGAGAGGGCTGGCTTCGGCTGGCCCTTTCCTGCGTCTGGAGCCTGAACGCTCGTCCCTTTCAAGGGTGTCGGTATTGCCGACACCCTTTGACCCCTTGACGTGCTGCAGCCTGCTGTGCTTATGCTGAAGGGGTCCGGCAGCAGTGTCGGGCGCATTCCACGATCAGAACCAATGACCCGATCCTTTGATCGCGTTTGCCGTTGCTGCGGCACGCCCTTCATCGCGTTCAACGCAACCGCCAAGTGGTGCAGCACCCGTTGCTCCATGCGCGCATTCCAGCGGCGCCGTCGCGGTGCCCCTGAAGCCGATCACGGCGTGAGCTTGGTCTCAACCCAAGCAGTCCAGCCAGTGATCCTTGATGATCGCGACAAGCTGCCAGCGGCGTGGTGTGTGGCCGCTGAGCCTGCTCAGCCATCGTTCGTTTTTGATGGCATGCAGCTGCGGGTGACGACCGACGAGCAGGGCATGCCTTGGTTTGTGGCGGCCGATGTGTGCCGCTGCCTTTTCGTTGGCAATACAAGCCACGCTCTTGGCCGTCTGGATGCCGACGAAAAGGGTCTCAGAAATGTAGACACCCCTGGCGGAACCCAGTCCATGGTTACCGTCAACGAGCCAGGGCTCTACACCTTGGTGCTTGGCAGCCGTAAGCCCGAGGCCAAGGCCTTCAAGCGCTGGGTCACCCATGAAGTCCTGCCCGCTATCCGACGCACCGGCAGCTACGGCGTCCCTGCTGCACCCACCCTCCCCCCAGGCATCCACGTCGTCGCACGCAGCCAACGACAAGCCAGCTGGCTATGGGCTGAAGCCGTTGAACGCCACGTAGGCGCAGCTCTCATGCTCGACATCGCCCACGGCCCTCGTACCCAAGCTCAACCCACCTTTCAGCTACACCTCCTGCCCACCACCTAACCCCGCCACACACGCCCCGCTCACCCAGCGGGGCGCCCATACCCTGACCACAGCGGCCACCGCGCCATGAAGCGCCTCACCACTCTCTCCTGGCTCCTCGACCGCCAAAACCCTTGGCTCCCCTGGTGGCAAGAGTTGCTGTTGAACTGGGTCAGCAGCTGGTCCACCATCGGCACCATCCACATCACCGCTGCAGATGGTGAACACTGCTGCGAATGGTTCTTACCCACAGACCTCGACCATCAACGCGCTGAACTAGAGCAGCTCCTGGAGCGCTAACCCATGGCCACCATCACCATCACGGTCAAAGAGTCAGGCCTCAACCCCATGGCTCAATGGGCTGCAGCGCTCACCGGCAAACTTGACAAAATCACAGCCATCGCCATGAGCAATGGCGTCAAGCAAGCCAAAGCACAACTCCAATCCTCCATCCTCCCCCAAATCCAAGGCGGCCCTACAGCCTGGACATCACGCGGTCTTCGCTACTGGAGCGCTGATCGCAATCGCCTCGTCGCAGCAGTTGGCTGGAACCACGGTGATGGCTCACCCGTTGAATCCAGCTTCACCCCCAAAGGCCTCGGCGTACCCTCTGGCCGCTACATGAGCCTGCTAGCCCGTGGTGGTGATCGCAGGCCCAAGAGCACCGAACTAGCACTGCGCAGGGCTGGCGTCATCCGCCCCGATCAGTTCATCACCCCAGCATCCAGTGGCGCACGCCTCAACCGTTACGGCAACCTGCCAGGCCCCACCTACCAATCCATCCTCAGCCGTGTCGGCGCTGCATCCGCAACCGGATACAACGCCAACGCATCAGGCAGCAACCGATCACGCCGCCGCCGTGCTCAGTCCGACTACTTCACCATGTACGGTGATCTCGGTGAAGGCGCACGGTTCATCGCTAGACGCGTTGGCAAGCGTGGATTCGTACCAGCTCTCTTCGTAGTCGATCAACCCAACTACGAACGCAAGTTCGACATCCATGGCATCGCCATGCGTGAATACCAGCGCGTCTTCCCTGCCGCATTCCAGAAAGCACTGGACAACGAGATCGCTCGCCGCTCTCGCTAACACCACTGCGGCATAACAGCATCGTGATGCCGTGGGTCCTCCCTGACGGGTGAGGCTGTGGGTGTATTCGAACCGCAAAAAATCTGTTGAGAACTGCTCTCAACAATGCGACCCTGGTACCGCCAGGCATACAGTCCCCTACCCATATGCAACCCTGTCACAGTCACACTGTCGCATCGCCATAGCCTGTGACAAGGCGTGACCATTGGGATTGTGCTGCTGAGCGTTAGAGATGCAGCTGCGGTTTTAGGCCTCAAGAGCAGGGGCAGCATTTACCGCAAGATCAAGAGCGGTGAGCTGCCAACAACACCTGGGCCTGATGGCCCCATGATTGAGCGTGATGGCCTGGAGGAGCTCTGGGGGAACATCACCCGCAGCCGCTCGGATTCGCCACGTGTGGCGCGACGTGCTGTGCGCTCTGTTGTGGACATGGCGCCGATCAGTGTGCCGGCGCCGCCACCACGGCAGGATGCTGAGCTGCCGGAGTACAACGAAAGCCGCAAGCGCTCAGAGTATGAGCGGGCCAACCTGCTTGAGTTGGAGCGCCAGCAGAAGGAGAAGATGCTCCTCCGCCGCGAGGATGTAGAGCAGGCGTGGAACGGTGCAGTGAACATCACCCGTACCAAGGTGCTGGGCGTGCCGAGCCGTGCCAAACAGCAGATCCCGCACTTGTCGCCTGATGAGGTGGAGCTGATCAGAGACCTATTGCGCGAGGCCCTTGAAGAGCTGGCCGCTGGTGAGGTGACGGCATGATCACGGCGGACGTTGGCCAGCTGACGCGGCAGATCCTGGCGGGCTTCAAGCCACCGCCGAGGCTGCGGCTGAGTGAGTACGCCGACGAGTTCTCAGTGATGACCGGCAGCGCTGCCGAAAAAGGTCGCTGGCGGACGCTGCCATATCAGCGGGAGATCCTCGATCAGTTCACCACGCCTGGCGTCGAGATCATTGCCTGCATGAAGTCAGCCCGTGTGGGCTGGACCAAGTGCCTGGGTGTGGTGGTGCAGTACTTCAGCCACCAGGACCCGTGCGAGATCATGATTGTGCAGCCGGTGAAGGAAGACGCCGAGGGCTACAGCAAGGAAGAGATCAAGCCGCTGTTTGAAGACACGCCGGTGCTGCGCGGCCTGATCAGCGAGGCAAAGGCCCGGAACACGGCGAGCAACACGATCCTGTTGAAGCAACTCAGCAATGGCGGGCTGATCGACGTGGTGAACGCTGCCAGCGGCAGGGCGTTTCGCCGCAAGTCGCGGAAGGTGGTGCTGTTCGATGAGCCAAGCGCGTACCGGCGGATTGATGAAGGCGATCAGATCAAGCTGGGCCGGAACCGGGCTGATTACTACTGGGACCGGAAGATTGCGATAGGCGGCACGCCGATCTTTCCCAACGACAAGACGCACGAGTGGTTCCTACGCGGCGATCAGCGCCGGTATTTCGTGCCGTGCCCCTTCTGCCAGGAATATCAGGTGCTCCGGTGGGAGCAGATGCGAAAGGAGGGCGAGGATGCTGGGAAGTACGAGTGCGCCCACTGCGCTGAGCTGATCCCGCATAGCAAGAAGCGCTGGATGGTCGAGCGTGGCGAGTGGCGGGCCACGGCTGAATCACAGCAGCCTGGGCTAGTGAGCTTCCACCTGTGGGCTGGCTACAGCTACAGCCCTGCAGCGGATTGGTCGATCTTGGTACGCGAGCACCAGGAAGCGCTGGAGGCAATGCGCCGTGGCGACCCTGACGCCATGCAGACGTTCCATAACACGGTGCTGGGTGTGCCGTGGGAAGACACGCTGGCCGGCAAGCTGACAGGTGATGGCCTCGCTAAGCGCCGGCAGGACATAGCAGCTGGCAATGGGTATCCAGTGGGCAGCGTGCCCGATGACGTGCTGCTGATTACGGCCGGCGTGGACGTGCAGGGCGGCGGCGGCACGGTTGGTGAGCGGCTTGTGGTGACGCTGTGGGGCTGGGGCCGTGGCGAGGAAGCATGGCACCTGGGGCACTTTGAGATTGATGGCGACCCGCAGCAGCCGGAGACTCTGGCTCAGCTGGATCAGGTAGCAGAGACGCGGTGGAAGCGTGACGACGGCATCGTGCTCACCTTGACGCTGGGTGGCATCGACGATGGCGGCATTGCCACCCAGGAGGTTCGGGAGTGGTGCCGCACCAGATCGGCAACATGGGTGCCAATGAAAGGCGCTCACCAGAAAGGCAAGGCATTGATTGGCCGTGGTGTGCCGGTGGATGTGAACCGGAAGAATCAGGCGGTGCTGAAGAAAGGCGTGCTGCTATACCCGCTGGGGTATGACGCGAGCATCAACCATCTGCAGGGCCGGCTCAGGAACGAACAGCCAGGGCCTGGGTATTTGCACTTTGGCGAGGCGGCTACGGATCAGTTCTTGGATGAGCTGTTCCCATGGAAGCGAATGCCGCGCCGTGACAAAGGGCAGGTCAGCTACCACTGGGTGCTGCCGCCAGGGTCACGGGATGAGGGCGGCGACTGCACGAGGATGGCGTATGCAGCGCTGCAGATCGTCTCGCGCAAGTACACGCGGGCCACGATGTGGGACCAGGTTGCAGCGCAGGTAGCGGCCAACGCTGCCGGTCCTACATCACAGCAGGCGCCTGCCATTGCACGCCGTCGTGGCAGCTGGCTGAGCCGCGACTGATCTTGTTCCATAGCCTGAGCTATGGCCAGATTCACGCAAGCACAGCTCGATGATCTGCGTGCAGCAATTGCTGAGGGCGTGCTGCGTGTCAGTGCCAATGGTCGTTCTACTGAGTTTCGCAGCCTGGCTGAGATGCGCGAGCTGGAGCGCATGATGGCTGCCGAGCTGGAGAACAGCAGCTATCGCCCGAGCCGTACTTACGTGTCGTTTCGGAGGGCGTGATGGGAAAACGCCAAGACCTTGAAGATGCCCTGAAGGCAACCAGGATGCAGCTGGCTATAGAGCACCTGCGATCCTTTGAGGCGGCCAAGCTCAGCCGGCGCACGGATAACTGGTTTGCCACCAACAAGGGCCCAAATGCTGACCTGCGGCTGTCGCTGCAGCGGATGGTAGCCAGGCATCAAGACCTGGTGGACTCTGACCCGTGGGCCAGTAAGGCTGTTGCAGTGGTTGTCAATAACTGGGTAGGCGATGGCATTGCCGGTGCGCCTGTTGGTGCGACGCGACGGTATGCCGATGGCTACCGCGAGTGGGCAGAGAGTACGGACTGCGACTGGAATGGCCAACACAACTTCTACGGGCTGCAGTCGCTGATTGCTCGGACCGTAGCGGTGCGCGGCAGCTGCCTGGTGCGGCGGCGGTTTGATGAAAGCCAGCTGGCGCGTGGCCTCAGTCCGCTGCAGCTGCAGGTGATGGAGCCGGACTACCTGGACTTGAGCAAGGACGATGGCGCCAAGATCAGGTTTGGCAAGCAGTACACCGATAGCGGGAAGCTGGAAGGGTATTGGATCCGGCTGTCGCATCCGGGTGAAAGCGACTGGACCGGATCTATCAGGGTGCAAAGCGAGTTCGTCAACGCCTCCGAGATCTGTCACGTGTACGACATGCGCCGGCCTGGCCAGGCCACTGGCGTACCGTTTGGCGTGAGTGCGCTGCTGAAGCTGCGAGACGTAAGCGACCGTGACGCGGCGCAGCTGCTGAAGGACAAGCTGGCTGCTTGCTTCATGGCGTTCGTGTCAGATGTGGATGCAGACGCCGTGGCCAGTGGTACGGAGCTCCTCGACACGCTGGAGCCTGGCGTGATTGAGAACCTGCCACCGGGCAAGTCGATCACCTTTGCCCAGCCGCCTACGTCAGGTGACTACGTGGCAAACCAGAAATACCATCTGCTGAGCATCGCCCAGGCGTATGAGATCACCTATGAAGCGCTGACCGGCGACCTAGGGAACGTCAACTTCTCCAGTGGCCGGATGGGCTGGATGGAGATGCGCAGGGCCGTTGCTCGCTGGCGATGGGGAATCATGATTCCGCAGCTGCTCAACCGCGTTGCGGTCTGGTATCGAGACGCTGCAGCAATGTCAAACACGGGCCGTGCTACCGCACGGTTTGAGTGGACCCCGCCGATCACCTGGCTGGTGGATCCGGCCCGCGAGATCCCGGCTTACGTCGATGCAGTGCGTGCTGGCTTTATGAGCTTGTCCGAGGTGCAGCGGATGCTCGGGTACGTGCCCGAGCTGGTGATCCAGGAGCTTGGCGCTGATATGGATCGCGCAAGGACTGCAGGGTTGAAATTGGATGTAGACCTGGCGTCAACATCTGGCACTGTCAGGCCATTGCCTATGGATGCAAATACACAGTCCATAGC
>Ga0214917_10006703_pt1 | contig 11884 bp, 9 predicted proteins | sample LL_1208_BB_MetaG_FD_177983 | JGI IMG/M metagenome (GOLD analysis project Ga0214917, IMG submission 177983) | Freshwater microbial communities from Lake Lanier, Atlanta, Georgia, United States - LL_1208_BB | ecosystem: Environmental > Aquatic > Freshwater > Lake | place: USA: Georgia | collected...
CAAAGTATATCGCTGGTCTGGCAGCACATATGTAGAAATTGTAGCAAGTCCTAGCAGTACTGATAGTGTTACAGAAGGTAGTACAAATCTCTACTATACAAACACCCGTGTAGACACACGCATTGCTACAACCAGTATAAACGCACTAAGTGATGTAGATACTGCAACCAGTGCACCTACCAGTGGTCAAGGTTTAATCTGGAACAGTACTAGTAGTCAGTGGGTACCAGGTAACGTAGCTGCAAACCTAACTGGTAGTACAACACGTACGCTTACTACTATAACAGCTACTAGCGGTCAAACAACGTTTACTGCTAGTGGTGGTTATACAGCTGGATACGTAGACGTATACCAAAACGGTATTAAACTTGTAGGCGGTGGTGATGATTTTACTGCTACAAATGGTACTACTGTGGTACTTACACAAGGTGCTAATGTTGGCGATACAGTAGAAATTGTAGCATACCAACTAGCTACTGTAGTCAGCACAGCGGGACCAAAAGCCGGTGGTGGTATTATAGTCAATCGCACCACAATAGACGAAAGTTACACATTTCCTAGCGGACATAACGGTTTTAGCCTAGGGCCGGTAGTTATTAATAGTGGTGTGGTTGTAAGCCTGCCAAGCAATCAACGTTGGGTGGTAATTTAATATGAGTACAATTCGTGCAGGTAATACAACTACAACTGGCTTAACCTATACCAGCGATACTACTGGACAGCTTAATCTTGAGGCTGCTGGTGGCATAGTAAAAATAAATGGTACAGGTGCCTTAACAACACCAGCGGGAACTACCGCTGAACGTCCTGCAACACCTGCTGTTGGTATGACTAGATATAATACTACTGATAATGTGTTAGAAGTTTATACGGGTAGTGCTTGGGTTGCTGTTGGGGAACAGGCCAAAACTTATAGTATTGAGCTGCTTGTTGTAGCTGGTGGAGGAGCTGGTGGTCGTTATGGTGGTGGAGGAGCTGGTGGTCTTGTATACTATGGTTCTGAAACACCAAAAACTCCTAATGGTCCTGCTCAACAAATTTTACCTGGAACTTCCTTTACAGTAATTGTTGGGGCTCCTGGAGCAGGACAATTTAGTAGTGGAGCACCAACTGGTGTTGGTGGTAGCGGAACAAATTCTCAGTTTGGTGCAATAGCTACTGCCTTAGGTGGTGGAGGTGGCGGAGATAGCTCTGGTAATAGTGGAGGTGCCGGCGTTAGTGGTGGCAGTGGCGGTGGAGCAGGATGGGACTCTAGCACTAATGCCGCTGGAACAAATGGTCAAGGAAGTGCAGGCGGTAGTGGAACAAATAATGGTACTAGTTATAGTGGAGGTGGTGGTGGTGGTGCTGGTGGTACCGGTGCTAATGCAACTGTTGCTGTAGCTGGTAATGGTGGATTAGGCTTAGTATACTCTATTTCTGGAACAGCGCTGGCATATGCTGGCGGTGGCGGTGGAGCAACTTATAATAATGCAGATACAGCAGGAACTGGTGGTAATAGTGTAGGTGGAAATGGATGTAAATTTGGCAGTGGAGGGCCTATCAGTATTGCCGGATCTGCAGGCGCAACTAATCGCGGTGCAGGCGGTGGTGGTGGATCTTATAGTGGTGGTAGTGGTATCGTTATACTTCGCTATTTGGGATCGCAACGTGGAGTTGGTGGTACAGTAACTTCAGCGGGTGGTTACACTGTACATACGTTTACCACTAGCGGAACCTTTACATATACAGCATAGGACAAACAATGGCAAGCATAATTAAAGCAGACGACGGCGTTGCCAGTGGCCAAACTGGTATAGTTTATACGGCGGATACTACTGGTACACTTGAGCTGCAGGCTACTAGTGGATTGGTTACACTACAAAATGTTACTGGTGGTATGATAATTCCTAGTGGAACTACAGCACAGCGACCGGCTACACCTACTGTAGGCACTACTAGATTAAACAGTACTACTGGTGTTGTTGAAGTATATCTAGGTACTAGTTGGGTTACGGCTGTTTCGCCTGTATATAGTATAGAATATTTAGCTATAGCTGGTGGTGGCGGTGGTGGTCAAACTATTGGCGGTGGTGGGGGTGCTGGTGGTGTAATATACGTTAGTAGTTACATGGTAACTCCTGGAAGTCTTTACAGCATTCAGATAGGTGGTGGTGGAACAGGTGCTATTGGAAACACATCTACTTATGAAACTGGTGGTGGTTTACAGGGTGGACACACACTTTTTACCACAATAACAACAGCTATTGGTGGTGGCGGTGGTGGCAATTGGAATAGTGGTGGAGGATTTGGTGGAACAGGCGGCGGCAGCGGCGGTGGTAGTGGTGCCGGTACAAGTACTGGTCCTGGTGCTGGTACTACTGGCCAAGGTTTTGCAGGCGGAACTACTAGTGCTAATCAAAATTCTGGTGCAGGTGGTGGTGGTGCAGGAGGACTAGGAAGTAATGCTACTAGTGGTACTGAAGGTGCTGGCGGAGTAGGTATTAATACCTACTCTACTTGGGCTACTGCAACTACCACAGGTGTAAGTGGATATTATGCTGGTGGTGGAGGTGGTGGAGCTAGAAATCCTAATGGTGGTAATGGAGGTGCAGGCGGTGCAGGCGGCGGAGGTGCAGGTAGTAGACTTGCAGGTGTTTCAGGCACTGATAATACAGGCGGTGGTGGAGGTGCTGGTGGTTATGCTAATGGACCTCCGGCCGTATCTTATAGTGGCGGAAATGGTGGCTCAGGAATATTAATTATAAGGTATCTGGGAAGCCAACGTGGAACAGGCGGCACAGTAAGTAGCTCAGGTGGTTATACATACCATAAATTTCTTACCAGCGGCACATTTACAGCATAGGAGACAACATGCCATTAACATTAGACGGATCAGCTGGTGTAACCCAACCAACTTGGACCACAGCTACTCGTCCTAGCAATCCTAGTGCTGGGCAAATGGGTTTTAATAGTACTACTGGGTTAATAGATGTATATACTTCTAGTGGGTGGAAAAGTGTTACTAATTACGATACAATTATAAACAATACAGGATACTTTAGCATACCTATAGGTACTACAGCTCAGCGTCCAGCTTCTCCTCCAAACGGGGCTATGCGAATTAATATTTCTACTAGCGGTACGCAAACTTTAGAAGTTTATAATAGTACAACTTCTCAATGGGTTGCCGTTAAAGTTATACATAGCGTTATTGACGGTTTAACTACTGCTAGTGCTGGTGCTAGTGCAAATGATTTAATGATTAGAAATAGCTATACATCTGCTAATAATGGTTTATACTATATTACTAATTATGGCTCAATAACAGCTACTCAACATTATTGTTTATTTGATACAACCTATGCAGGCGGTGGTTGGACACTTTTAATGACTCAAACTAGTGGTAATAATTTTGCAGCTGGTTCTAATTATGCTTTTAGTGTTACAACAGGAACACCTTCTCGCTCCGCAGCATATGGACTAGATCGTAGAAATACCTTTATTCCAGTATCTGGCGATGAATTTATGATTATACGTGAAGCCACTGGAGAATGGGTACGATTTGTTGTAACTACATGGTCTCCAACATCAAATAATGTAACAAATCGATGGGAAACATTAAATAATCCAGCAGGTACTACTCTGAGTCATCCATATTGGGCAGTTGGACAAACTTACGCCAGCAATGGTACAGCATTAAGTGGGTTTACGCATTTTAATGGTTGTGCAATCGGTGGAAATTGTGGCGGGGGCGGCGGCGACGGAGCCGGTTTTGGCAACCATGAAACATGGTTATATGCAACAGCTGGATATAGTGCATATGGTGGCGGATTTCCCGGCACTACCAATGGTGGATCACCCCTATTTTGGGGAACTACTAGTGTAGAAGGAACAGCTTTAACCTATTGGTTTAGGAGATCTGGAACATGAGTACTTGGAATATAACAAGCTGTCAAGCCGTCTCAGAAATATCCGGCTATAGTAATCTTGGAAAAATTTTAGTTGCAATTAAATATCAAATAACTGCAACTAATGGAGGAATTTATAGTGAGTGGGTAAATGTACCTACTAACGATTTGAGTAATTTTAAACCTTATAATCAATTCACGGAACCAGAACTGGTAGCAATGGCAAAAAGTTTATTAGGTAGTAGTGTTGTACAAGAAAAAGAAAATTTAGCTATTGCACAAGGTGAACGATATGCATTACCTTGGAATACTTAACAGGAAATAATATGGCACATTTTGCAAAAGTCGTAAACGGTTTAGTAACGCAGGTAATTGTTGCAGAACCAGAGTTTTTCAACACATTTGTTGATACTAGTCCAGGTCAGTGGATTCAAACCAGCTACAACACACGTGGCGGCGTACACTATGATCCACAAACTGGTCAACCTAGTACAGATCAAACTAAAGCACTGCGTAAAAACTATGCGGGAATTGGCTATAGTTATGATAGCACTAATGACTGCTTTGTACCACCTAAACCATACGCAAGCTGGAACCTAAACCAAACAACCTGCATGTGGGAACCACCTACACCAATGCCAAGTGATGGCAAACAGTATCGCTGGGATGAGGCAACTACCAGCTGGCAAGAAGTACAAATACAACCATAATAGAGGTATAGATGAGCCGCGCAAAAAACTTAGCAAACTTAATAGGTGGGGCAAGTGCTGGTACTAGCGGCATGGCTATACCCAATGGCACCACTGCAGAACGCCCAGCAAATCCAGTAACTGGTACACTAAGATATAACAGTACTATTGCCAACTATGAGACTTACAATGGTACACAATGGGTAGTTGTAGGTGGAGTAACTAAAGGAAAGTCTATTGCCATGGCAATAGTATTTGGAGGATAAAATGGCTGCACCTAATATAGTAGATGTAAATTATATATACGCTAAAACTGCTGGCTTAGCAGTTACTACTAGTGCTACAGCCATTGTTAGTAATGGTGCTAGTAGTGGTAAAGTGTTTAAGATCAACACACTAATTATTAGCAATATAAGTGCTAGTAGCGCAAGTGTTACTGTAGATGTGTATAAAGCTCAAACTACCAGTTATAGAATAGCTTATCAAATTAGCGTGCCTGCAAATAGTACACTAATTGTAGTTGGCAAAGGTGATAATGGTGTGTACTTGGAGGAGTCTGATAGTATTAGACTAGTATCGGCCACAGCTAGTGCACTAGAAGCAGTTTGCAGCTATGAGGAAATGTCAACATGAGTATAGGTCCACAACATAATGGTGGTATACTAGGTGCTACCAACAATCCTACCAGCACTAGTGCTGGTGGTATATGGACGCCTGTACAGCACTATCAAGCGCAACGCGATGGCTTGTGGCCTGTGGCTACAGCACCGCTACCAGATTATACTATTAGCCGTAGTTTGCGGTTTAACAAAACAGATTCAGCTGCCTTAAATTATACTCCTGCTATTGCTGGTAATCGTAAAACTTGGATTTTAAGTACTTGGGTTAAGTCTCCAGGTACTTTTATGACTAATGATAATCCTATTTTTGCAGTTAGGCCAGGAGCTACTCCTTATACTTTAGTTACCTTACGTGCTAGTAATGCTGGCACGGCACCTAGTGCATTGTTAATAGAAGATAATGCTAGTGGTATGGTACTATCTACAGCTATGGTATTTAGAGATTATTCTGCTTGGTATCATATTGTAGTTGCCGTTGATACTACTCAATCTGTTAGTACAAACAGAGTAAAAATGTTTGTAAATGGCGTGCAGATTACTACGTTTGCTGGATATACTACCTATCCAAATCAGAATATTGATACTCAAATTAATAGTACAAATACACACTATATAGGTCGTGATCCATATGATGCTAATAACTGGTATTCAGGTTATCTAGCAGATTTTAGATTTATAGATGGATATCCTAGCGGTATTGATGGTACTTCATGGAATAATGCTGGCAGTATTATAAACTTATTTGGCGAAACCGACCTAACTACTGGCGTTTGGAAGCCTAAAGCCTATAGTGGCAGCTATGGTACAAATGGGTTTTACTTGCCATTTACCGATAATAGCACGCAAAATAACTTAGGCGTCAATACTGCTCAGGTTGGTGATGAGCTGCGTAATTATACAGTACTACACTTAAGCGGCAACCCAGCAAATACTAGCGGTTATAACTGTTTTAGTGATCGTAGTAGTAATAATCACCTACTAACAGCTAGTGGTGATATACCTACTAGTGCACGCAGTCCTTTTACTGATACCACCAGTGGTAGCGCTTATTTTAGCAATGGCAGTTATTTACAGATACCTGCTAGTAGTGCGCTTACATTGGGAACAGCTGATTATACTGTTGAAGGTTGGTTTTATTTTAGTAATTTTAATAATCAGCAGTTAATTGGTAATATTTCTACTGGTAGTGATACTTCTTGGGCATTTTATATACAAGGATCTAGTTTAATTTTCAGTAATTGGGGTGCAACAGCAGTAAGTTATGCAACATCAAATTTATCTATTAATACCTGGTATCATTTAGCAGTAAGTAGAAATAATAGTCTAGTTAAACTATTTGTTAATGGTAATGTAGTTAATAGTAATACACCGGTCAATCAAAATTATTCTTCTACTCAAACTGTTTATATAGGTGATGATGTTGTACATACTGCCCTTGGTGCTTTTACCGGTTACATGAGTAATTTACGTGTTATTAAAAATCAATCTATTCTTAATAACACATTCACACCCAGCAGCAGCCCTCTAACTAGCACAGCAGTAGGACATACTGGCACTGGAGCTGCTAGCAGCATAACTGGTACTGTTAGCTTACTTACCCTAGTTGATAAGGTTGGTGCTAATAACAGTGGATTTATTGATGAAAGTACCAACAATGCTGTAATTACACGTAGTGGCAATGTTACGCAGGGTAGTTTTAGTCCCTTTGGTACTAGTGGTTGGGCTATGTACCAATCAGATATTAGCGGAAATTATCCAAGTTTTACTACATCTGCTGGCACTGCATTTCAGTTTACCGGTAATTTTACAATAGAAGGATGGGTATACCCTATTATTTATAGTGGTACTGGAGATACATCACTTTGGGTTACCTTTGATGGTTCAACCTATCTTGCATTAAATTATGATGGATCAGGTAACTATAATATATATTTAAATAGTGGAGCTCCAACATCAACTTTTTCTTCCGGTATTGTAACAAATACATGGAATCATGTTGCAATGGTTAGAAGTGGTTCCACGATAACTTTATATACAAATGGTGTCTCCAGAGGAACTATACAGAATAGTGCAACACTTGGTCATGCTAATCCAAGTCTTGCCAGAATTGGTGGTGGTGTTGCTTCATGCAGCAGATATGTTAGCAACTTGAGAATTATAAAAGGAACTGCTCTATATACCAGTAATTTTATTCCATCAACAACGCCGCTAACTGCTACTACGGGTACGGTATTATTAACTTGCCAAGATAACAGATTTGTAGATAATAGTGCTAATAATTTTAGTGTTACTTTTGCCGGCACACCACAAGTTCAACCACTATCGCCATTTCAGCCGCATACTAGTATTACAAAAACTTATAGTACCTATTTTAATGGTAGTAGTTCGTTAACACCTAATAGTGGAGGAATGCTTGCACTAGGAACTAATCCATATACTATTGAATTTTTTGCGTATATTACTACACACAGTGATGGTCATGCATTAGCTGCTAATGATCAAGACGGACTAGTTGTAGTAATTAATAGTACAAAAACTAGTTTAAATAAGTATAATGTTGGAGATGTAATTGCTACTAACGCAGGGCTTTCTACTAATGTTTGGCACCATATTGCAATAGTTAGAACTAGTACCGCAGCTAATCAAACAATTTTATACATAGATGGTTCACAGGCAGCAGTTGGAACAGATTCAAATAATTGGACCGTAACCGCAAATCCACGAATAGGTGGTAATGTAGCTAGTCAAAGAATTACTGGTTATATTAGTAATTTACGAATAGTTAGTTCAGCCCTATATTCTGGTACAAATATAACTGTACCTACAGCACCTTTTTCTAGTTCACAAACTGGAACATTGTTTCTTGCTTGTCAAAGTAACACGCTAGTTGATTCTACTAATACTTATACTATAGCAAGTGTTACAGGTAATCCATTACTTACAGAATTTAACCCACTAGGCCGCACGTTTACTACTGGTGTAAATTACTCAGCAACCACACACGGTAGTAGTGGTTATTTTAATGGAAGTTCAAATAACCATCTATCTACAACAGCAGGTACTGGCAGTGGTTTTGATTTTGGTACAGGTGAGTTTACAGTTGAAGCGTGGATTTATCCATATAGTGTAAGTAGCTTACAAGGTATATTTGGTACTCATGTAGGTGGAAATAACTGGTGGCAATTTAGATTAAATACAACTACACTTGAAATGTGGGGAGGTGATAGCACTGGAACCGCGTATACAGGTAATACAGCTATACCAGCTAATACATGGACACATATAGCTGCATCTCGTTCGGGCACTAGTGTATATGTTTCAGTTAACGGTTCTGTTGTTGCTAGATCTATAGGAGCTGCTTCAACATTTCCAGCAAATACTAATCTTACAGTAGGAAATCTTTATTCTACTCCTAGCAATTATTGGTTTAATGGACATATAACAGGTGTAAGGATATTAAAAGGAACAGCATTATATAAGTCAAATTTCGTACCACAACTACAACCACCCCAAGCCGTAGCAAATACACAACTTTTACTAAACTTCAACAACGCCGGCGTTGTGGACTATAGTGGTAAAAATGTGTTGGAAACCGTAAGTGATAGCCGCAGTGTAACTAGTACTAAAAAATCACTGTTAGATGCTACTGGTAGTGTTTATTTTGATGGTACTAATGATTATTTACGCTCTAGTTTGCCAGCTAGTTATTGGAATTTGTTTGGCGATTTTACAGTAGAATTTTGGATCAACCCTATTGGTAATAGCCAATCTGGTAATGTTTACTATGACATTATAGGTACTTCCAACAACCAAGCCTATATTGGCAGTGGTCAAACTGGCTGGGTTATAGCATGGAGTGCGATATATGGACTAAGATTTGGTTGGCAAAATAGCAATACCTGGTCCATAGACCAAAGTTTGCACTCTACCACACCAACATTTAATACCTGGGCACATATTGCTGTAGTACGTCGTGGTTCTACTATTACAGGCTATATAAATGGTATAGCTGGTAGTACGCCTATTACAAGCAGTACTAATCTTACTTCTTCACTTTATAGTTTACATATTGGATCAGGTGCCGGTCATCAAAATTTCACACTAAATGGTTACCTACAAGATGTTCGTATTACTACTATTGCACGCTACACCGGCACCTTTACACCACCTGTACGCACATTTAGTGCAACTGTACGTGACGTTGGCCACAAGCAGTGGGTGGTTAATAATCTTAGTGTAGCTAGTGGTGCTGGTAATGATAGCCTAGTAGATACGCCGACTAATTATGGTACAGATATTGGTCTAGGTGGTGAGGTTCGGGGGAATTATTGTATCTGGAATCCATTAAATGCAACTGGTGCGTCAACAGCAAATGGAAATCTTGAAGCAACTCTTACTGGTAATGCATCATATAGTCCACAAATTCGCGGAACACTTGCTCCTATTTCTGGCAAGTGGTATTGGGAAAATACTGTTACTGTTGATGGTAATCAGTCACATTGGCTAGGGGTTATAGCTGCTTCAGCTAGAGCAGATATAAGACTAGATAATAGTAATGCTCTTAGTCAAGTAGTTTATGCAAGATATGATGGACAAAAAATTGTAAATGGAACAATGTCTGCATATGGAGCTTCTTATACTACAGGCGATATAATTGGTATAGCACTAGATCTAGATCTTAGTACTATAACTTTTTATAAAAATAATGTTAGTCAAGGTACTCTTAGCTTACCTACCAGTGGCATTGCATATGTACCAGTATTTTGGTATTCAACTGCAAATACTGGTGCCTCAGGAACCGTTGCAGCCAATTTTGGTCAACGCCCATTCAACTATACCGCACCTAGTGGCTATAAAGCACTGTGCACACAAAACTTGCCAACACCTAGTATAGTTAAACCAAATACGGCGTTTGACACTGCACTTTATACAGGCAATGGTACTTCCATTACGGTTAGCGGCCTCAACTTCTCACCCGACCTTGTCTGGATGAAAGCTAGAAGTGGCGCATTTCAACATGGAATTTTCGACAGAGTTCGTGGAAACGGGCTTGGACTTGTTTCTAATTCTACCGCAGTTGAAACATCTTACGCCGCAGGCGCATTCACCAATGACGGATTCACAAACACCACCGATTACAACGGAAGCGGTGTGACTTATGCAGCTTGGTCCTGGGACGAGAACCCAGTAGCCGGAGTCGATATTGCTCTTGCTACGGCCAACGCTTCAGCAGTGGTAACCTATAACCATTCGCTGGGCGTTTCCCCAGCGTTTGTAATCTCCAAATCTAGGTCAGCCACAGTTCCATGGCTGGTTTATCACAAGAGTCTAGGAGCGAATCAGTACCTTTTATTAAATACCTCTGATGCCTCTACAACTCTCAACGGAGTATATACCGCCTCGTCCTCGCAGTTTACTATTACAAGCCAAACTGCGAATGCAACATATGTAAGCTATTTATTTGCTGAAATGCCTGGCTTCTCAGCATTTGGTAGTTATACAGGTAATGGTTCCACAGACGGACCCTTTGTATATACAGGCTTTAGACCGGCTTGGATTATGATAAAACGGTCCGATAGTGTAGAAAATTGGAATTTATATGATAATAAACGCAACAGATACAATATTGCAGATTTAGAACTATATCCGAATCTTACCAATAGTGAAGGAACTACTGCTGATAGAGATTTTTTATCAAATGGATTCAAAATTAGAAGCAATAACATAGGCAGAAACGCCAGTGGTGGTACCTATATCTACGCAGCCTTTGCCGAAAACCCCTTTAAATATAGTCTAGCGAGGTAAAAAATGTTTGCAGTTGTAAAAAATAATCAAGTAGTTTATACACTACAACCTGGCCAGCAATTATTTGTTGATGGTGTAGACTATGGGTTTAATTGGTTAACAGCACTTGATACTACACGCCTAGCACAGCTAGGCGTGCAAGAAGTAGTTAACACACCTATGCCAGATCAACAGTACTACTGGGTTAGTAGTACTGTTGAAGTTGTAGATGGAGTAGCAACCTGGGTACATGCTACAACACCTAAAGATTTAGCTCAGCTTAAACAACAAGCTATAGCTAGTGCAAAAGCTAGTGCTAATCAGCAATTACAACAAACTGACTGGACTGTTATAAGAAAGTTTGAGCGTAATGTAGATATTCCACTAGCGGTAGCCACAGCTCGTCAAGCTATAGTTGACCAGTGTACAGCCAAAGAAACAGCTATTCTAGCTAGCACAACTGTAGAGGAATTAATACAGGCTGTACAATAATGTTTATATTAAACTTTATACCAAACTGGTTTTTTCCACTGTTAGCCACAACTTGTGTACTCTTATTCTTTATAACACGATTCTTTACACACTTAATACCACAAGCTAAAGTTGTACACTATAGCACTATTCCACTATTTGCACTCACAGTATTTTTCATGGGTGCAAATTGGAATAACAACTACTGGCAAGATAAATTGGCGGCTGAAACTGCCAAAGTAGAACAGGCGGCTAAACAGCAAGAGTTGGCTAATCAAGAACTTAAACAAGAACGAGAAGCTAAACTGCAGCAGCTTAAGGAATCGGCAGAGCGTGAGCGTCAGCAAAACAAACGGTTTATTGAAGTCCTAAAGTCCAAGGACGCTACAGTGCAAAATGTATTGGCAACACTTAGTAAGGCTGAACAAGA
>Ga0214917_10006705_pt1 | contig 11879 bp, 9 predicted proteins | sample LL_1208_BB_MetaG_FD_177983 | JGI IMG/M metagenome (GOLD analysis project Ga0214917, IMG submission 177983) | Freshwater microbial communities from Lake Lanier, Atlanta, Georgia, United States - LL_1208_BB | ecosystem: Environmental > Aquatic > Freshwater > Lake | place: USA: Georgia | collected...
CGCAAGTACTTCAGCATCGCTGGCATCGGGGCGACCATAGGCGATATTGGCGCGGATGCTCCCGCTGAACAGCGTCGTTTCTTGGAGCACGATGCCAATTTGGCTCCGCAGGCTGTCAAGGGTGACCGTGCGGACGTCGTGACCATCAATCAATACTGCTCCACTGGTTGTGTCATAAAAGCGCGGTATGAGATTGATAAGTGAGCTTTTGCCGCTGCCGGTGGTACCAAGAATAGCCACTGTTGTCCCCGCGGGGATATCAAACGACACACCGTCGAGCACTTTGTTGGCCGAGCCGGCGTAGCGCAAGGTGACATTGTCGAAGTGTACGTGACCTTGGACGGCGGGCATCACCGTTGCATCGGGATGCTCTGCGACATCTTGTTTGGTGTCGAGCAATTCAAAAATACGCTCATTGCTGACACTGGCCCGCGTGATTTGCGCCGAAATCATCCCCAGCATGAATAACGGTTGGAACAACAGCGACAGATATGTCGTAAAAGCAATTAATTCGCCAATGCTGATTTCGCCACTCATTGCTTTGTAGCCACCAGCCCACAATATCCCGAGCGTCCCCAAATTGTTAATCAGGAAAATGAGCGGGAATGAGCTAGACATGGCGACCACCGATTTGAGATTCATTTCGAGCAACGATTCGTTTTTTTCGGCAAAGCGCGCTTCTTCGTGTGCTTCGCGCCCAAACGCTTTCACCAAGCGTGCCCCGCTGATGTTTTCTTGTAACACCACATTGAGCAAGCCCAAACGCTCTTGGATAATTGAAAACATCGGCCGTACCACTTGCATAAAGTAGCCCAGCACCAACATAGAAGGGGGGATGAACACGAGGGCAACCAATGTGAGTTGCCAATTCATCGAAAAAAGGGCAACCAGACTTCCAATCAAAAGCATCAATGCACTAATGAATTGCAATAATGCCGATGCCACAAACGCGCGTACTTGCTCAACGTCGCTGGTGAGGCGTGTCATCAATTGCCCGGCTTGGGTGCGGTCGTGATAGGCAAAACTAAGGGTTTGGATTTTTTCGAACAAATTGTTGCGCAAATCAAACGCAAATGACTGCGAGACTTTTTCGGACCAATAGCTCTGGGTAAACCCAAAAATCCCGCGGACGACGGCTAAGCCGATGAGGAGCAGGGTCCCGGACAAAATTGGCGTCCAGGCGCGTGCCGAGATACCGTCGTCCATCACGTTACGCAAAATCATCGGACTGACCAGATTGGCACCTGTGCTCAATATGAGACTCAACCATGCGCCAGCAAACAAAAGCCAATGAGGTTTGAGTAGACTGAGCATGCGGCGAAATAGCAGCATGATAACTCCTCTGTAAAGACAAAAATCGCCCATGTTGGTATTGTAGTGAAATCACATGCCTTTTGCCTCAATCATTTGTATGATTTTTGCTAACATTGTGTGCGTGCAAATATGGATTTGCTAGCCGGTCGTTGCTACCGGTCACCCAGCTTTCCCATTTCGATGGCGTCTGCAATCGAAATGTGCGCCCGTACCATAGATCATGGGCCATCTGCGACGGGAATATCGGCGCGTAACAGCGTGTGCTAAAGATGCGCAAAAATTCCGCACGGCTTAGTGTACGATTACCTGGGTAATCTTCGGCGATGCCGTCGCCATCACGGTCTACATTGTTGGCATCGATTTTGAAGTCACCGAGCGCCGGCCACTGACTATCAATAATGTAATATTCACGGTGCGCCTGACCGTTTTTAGCCATAAAAAGATCACTATACCCCACCAGCACCACCGCATGCTGCCCAAATACGCGGGTGAAACCGACTTGGCGCGCGGTGTAAATATCAATAATGCATGGGATGCCCATATCAATTAATTGACATAACACATATTCGCAATTAGTATATCGCAAATTCCCAAAATGACTCCCAAAGCCGCGCTTGCGCAATTGCCAGACTTTGAGGGCAGGTACAGTGCCACCCATATTGGGTTGAAACAGCAGACCGGCTTCGCGGATAAACTCTGCAGGCGTATGGATGAAGTCACCGGCGCGGGTATTGAGCACATTGGCGAGCGAAGTAAAGCTACACGCATTGCGAATCTGGCCGACCACCGGCCAATTACTGGTGGGACCAGTAAAGACGCTATGGACGTAAGGGGGGAATTGGAGCGTCATATTCACCTCTTTGACAGATGATTGTTTATTCAATTATACTGCGAAGGCAGCGAAAGCTGTAACAAGTACATAACTGATAAAGTGACCCGCTAGCCCGGATGCTAGGGCATAAAGGTGGAAGACGGTGAGAGTCCGTCGCTGTGCCGCAACTGTAAGTATCGCTTGACGATATAAGTCAGGAAGCCTGCTTTATCACGTACGTGGATTTGACCTTCTCGCGCGAGGGAGGTGCCATGAAGAGACAACCCGTCCTGTGGACGGTCGTTGGTCGCATTGCCCTTGCATTTCTGCAAGGGTGTTTTATTTACTTGAAAGGAAGTTCCATGAATTCGTTTTTGCGTGCCGTCTTACTCAGCGTAGCCATGCTGATGAGTGCCTGTGCCACAGCACCCGCACAAGCCCCTACCGCTACCGTTGCGCCTTCTGCCACGGTGGAAGCAACGATGGCCCCTACGACTGCTCCTACCGTGGCACCGACAGTCGTTACACCCGCGTCGGTCACCGATAGTGCCGGTCGGGTGGTTGCGATCCCCGCTCAAGTCACCAAAATCATCTCGTTGGCGCCAAGCACCACCGAAATGATCTATGCCCTCGGCAAGGGGAGTGCTGTGGTCGCCATCGATATGTACAGCGACTATCCCCCTGAGGTCAGTAAAATCGCCAAAATCTCGAACCCCGATATGACGTATAACTACGAGCAAATCGCTGCACTCGCACCTGATATGGTGTTTGCGGCAGGGATTACCAACCCCGATGTCGTTACCGCCCTCGAAAAGTTAAAAATTCCGGTGGTGGTCGTGGGCTCGGTCAATACCACCGTGGCCAGCATAAAATCGGATATTACCCTGGTCGGGACGCTCCTCGGCGCTCCAAAGGAAGCGACTGCCCTGACTACCCAAATACAACAAGATTGGGATGCCTTGACCGCCAAAGTCGCGACCGTCGCGAAAAAGCCTCGTGTCTTTTGGGAGCTTGATGCAACAGATCCCAGCAAGCCCTATACCATTGGTGCGGGGAGCTTCGTCAATGATTTGTTGGTCGCCGCTGGCGCCGTCAATGTGTTTGCCGATGTCAAGAACCCTTACCCTCAAGTGAGTGTCGAGCAAGTCGTGGCAGCTGCGCCCGATATCATTATTTTGGCTGATTCGTTATACGGTGTGACCCCAGACATGGTGGCCAAACGTGCGGCATGGGGAAGCATTCCCGCCGTCAAAAATAATGCTGTCTTTGCCATCGACGATAATTTGGTCAGTCGACCTGGGCCACGGATCGTGGCAGGTTTACAAGCTGCTATATCTATCGTCCATCCTGAGGTCAAGTAACTGATGTACTACGCCGTGTCACAACTGAATCGATTGCGCCACTGGGGTGGCACGGCGTATCTGTGCGCAATAGTGCTGTGTGTCATTTGTATGCTGTTGGCGATTGTGGTGGGGAGCGTGGCAATCCCACTCCCTACTGTCGCTACTGTTTTGTGGCATTGGATCCGCCACGTCTCGGCACCAGGCGTGCCAGAGACGTTGGTCACGATTATTACCACCATTCGTTTACCACGAGTGATAATGGTGACGTGTGCGGGGGCGGCCTTAGGCGGGGCGGGAGCGGCCTACCAAGGGCTATTTCGAAATCCCTTGGCTGATCCCTATGTCATCGGTGTGGCGTCGGGCGCTGGGCTTGGGGCGATTAGCGCCGTCGCGCTGGGTGGAGTATTCGCATTCGCATGGTATTTGATGCCACTCGGTGCATTTAGCGGGGCACTAATCGTGGTAGGGTTGGTCTATGTGCTGGCGCGCGGGGATGACCATTATACCAATAATGATCTAATTTTGGCAGGAGTGGCGCTGGCCGCACTCGCCAATGCCTTGACGACCTACATCATGCTCCATATTGGCCGTCAGCTTTCACAATTACTCGGGTTTTTATTGGGCAGTGCCTCGATTGTGGGGTGGGATGCGGTGGGATTGATGATTGTGAGTGTTGTCATGGGGATGACCATGCTGATGATTGCGGCGCGCGATTTAAATGTGTTGTTGTTTCCCGAAGAACAAGCGCGCTTCCTCGGCATCAATGTCACACGCATTCGGGCGTTGGTAGTGATTGGCGCGACGCTGATGACTGCGACTGCCGTCGCTTTTCATGGTTTGATTGGTTTTGTGGGGATTATTGTGCCCCATTCGGTGCGGATGTTTGTCGGTGGCGATCATCGCCGTTTGATTCCGCTGTCGGCGTGCTATGGGGCAGTATTTTTATTGCTGGCTGATATGTTAGCGCGTACTGTTCAATCCCCCCAAGAAATCCCCGTGGGCATAATTACGGCTTGTTGTGGCGCGCCGTTTTTCTTGTGGCAATTACGCCTCACCAAAAAGGATCGCAAATGATTGCCATTAACAATATTTTGTGTAAATATCAACACCACACTGCGCTTTTTAATGTATCGCTCACGGCGCATGCGCACGAAATAATCGTCTGTATTGGTCCGAATGGAGCCGGCAAAAGCACGTTGATTCGCGCTATCGCAGGGACTGTCCCACTCTACACCGGGCGAATCACGCTTGAGGGCAGCGACATTACACAGATGACGCCGGCGTTGCGGGCGCAACAAATTGCCGTTGTGCCGCAGACCGTGGTGATGCCGGTCGGATTTCGGGTGCGCGAAGTGGTGGCAATGGCGCGCTACGCCTTTCACCCATGGTATCAGCACCAGACGGAACACGATGACCAGATTATCGAGCATGCCATGGCGCAGGCTGGTGTCGCGCAGTTTGCTGAATTGCCTGCCAATCAATTGTCAGGAGGTGAGCAACAACGGGTGGCATTCGCTCGTGCCATCGCCCAACAACCGAAGGTGCTGTTGCTTGATGAAACCACGGCGCATCTCGATTTGCACCATCAACACGCCATTATCAACTGTATCAAAGCGTTGGCACACGCTGGTGTGTTGATTATCGTCGCCATGCATGACATTAATTTAGCAGCCTCGTTTGCCACGCGGATTTGTGTGCTTGACAAAGGCCATTTGTTGGTCGATGGGGCACCGGTGACGGTGCTTAATCAGGCATTCCTCGAGCGCGTATACCAAACACCCCTCAAAGTAGTGCCGCAATCTGGTCACTCTACACCACTTTTTTTGATTCAGCATTGATGGGCCATTATTTCATGACGCCATCAATGACGCCGTTACAACAATTTGCCATCAATCCACGTTTCGATTACTTGGTGTTGGGCGAGTGGCAGCGCAGGATTGTCATCAATCACCACGAAATCAGCGCATAAACCACGGCGCAAATCACCATACCGTTGTTCGGCTTGGAGGGAATAGGCCGCGCCGTAAGTATAGGCGTCGATGGCTGTCTGCCATGCGAGTGCTTCAGGGGCATTGATTACATCTCCGCGCCAGGTTTGACGGGTGACTGCCGCGGCAATGCCCTTGAGCGGGTGGAAATCAGGGACGACCGGATTATCGCTGCCAAAGGCCAACACTGCCCCGGCGTCGTGGAGTGTTTTCCACGCATGGGCATAGGGCATCAACATATCGGGAATGCGCGCCACATCGCTCTCTTCAAACCACGTAAAAATAGGCTGTACGCCGACCACAATCCCTAATTGGGCGCATTGGGCGGCCAGCCCAGGCCGTAGGCTTTCGCAATGCTCGAGGCGGTGGCGATGATTATAGCGAGGGTATGCGGTAAGTACTGCCGCAAAACAGCGTAGCGCCTGGGCTACCGCCGCATCCCCTATCACATGTACGGCAATTTGGTAGCCTTGGCAATGGGCTCGGGTAAATGCGGCAATCAGGTCTTCGTCGCTATAGAGTGGGTAGCCACGATTGCCGGGTTCGTCGCGATAAGCGGTACTCATCCACGCACTCCCACCACCCAATGTCCCATCGCTGAAAAATTTAATAATCGGGGCCTGTTGCCAGTCATCGTCGACTATCAACTCTTGGCCAGCGAGCCAGGCATTGGCGACGGCCCCATAGCCCATATAGGCTACGCGGAGCGCGAGATTGCCGTTTTGTTGGGCTTGTTGCATGACATGCAAATCGTCGATGCCATTGATGTGTCCCAAGGCTGCTTCGCCGATAGCGGTAATCCCTCGTTTGTGGTATTCGGGCATGGCGTGAGCGATGCCGCGTTGCCAATCGATGGGTGGTTTTTGGACCACGGCGCGCACGAGTGCCACGGCTGATTCTTCGAGTACGCCATTGGGTTCGCCATCCGCATCACGGCCAATTCTTCCGCCGACGGGGTCTGCTGTCTGCGCGGTAATACCGGCGAGTGCCAAGGCTTGGCTATTGGCAAGCGCGATATGATTGCAGGCGCGGTGGATGAGCACGGGGTGGTGTGGGATCATTGCATCGAGCTCACGACGGTGAGGATGGCGTTGTTCGTGGTAGCGCCCTTGGTCGTGACCAGCGCCGATAATCCATTGTCCGACGGAGAGCTGTTGGGCTGCCGTTGCCAGTGTGGTTGCGAGGTGATCAAAACTCGTCACTTGCCACAATCCGACCCGTTCTGCCCGCTCGCGCACATAGCTAAGCAAATGTTGGTGGCTATCAACAAACCCAGGGAGCAACAAATATGCAGGGTCAGTGTGCGTGACTTGCGTCTGATGTGATGCGAGTGGCATAATATCCGAAGCAGCCCCGATGGCAACAATTTTGCCATGGCGAATGGCAATTCCGCCGCGTGCGATATGCCCGGTGTGATGGCTGTATAGCCGTGCGGTAATAATAGTGTCGATCATCTGCAACTCCTTTGAATACACGGTATACGATGCAACCGCACTGCTGATTTTTTCGTCACGGCAACAACAAGCGCATACATGGGAGGAAATTTATGTCTCGCCTACGCACAATCTCATTCGGACTGCTTGGGCTAACAATCCTGATTAGCTTATGGTTTTATCCGCAACTCCCCGCACAAGTACCTAGCCATTGGGATATCAATGGCGACGTGAATGGCTGGCAAACGCCACTCCAAAGTGCGCTCTTTGTGCCGATTGTGAGTCTGGTGCTACTGGTCATTTTGTGGCTCTCTACCCGTCTTGATTCCCGTGCGAGCATTCGTAAGGCCGTCGAATGGATAATGGTGATTATGTTGACGTTTTTTGTGGTGCTTCAGCTGACAATCATGCTGATTGCCACGGGCTATCCGATTCCAATGGAACGGGTAATAATGCTGGGTATTGCAGGGTTGTTTGGGGGGATTGGTCGTGCTATGCGCGATGTCGAACCCAACGGATTTGTCGGCATTCGCACCTATTGGACCATGACCAATCCCCAAGTTTGGCACGAAACGCACCGTTTGGCCTATCGCACGATGATAATCAGTGCTCTCATTACCGCGATTATCACATTGCTCCCCATTCCCGCTACGTGGCTCTTTATTGGTGGGCTAGGGAGCATTTTGTTGGCAGTCTTTTGGCCAATGATATTTGCCTACCGGCGCTATCACCAGCTTACGGACGGAACGTCGGCTTCAGACCGTTAGTCGCTAATACCGATTTGGCGATTTTGCAGGCTACCGTATAGGCCGGGTCGAACACATTCCCAATATTGTATTCGATGGCTTGACTCATCAAGACTGCCGCCGTTGTTGCATCGGCGCCACATTCGATCAGCATGCGGTGCATTTCGCTGGTGGCATGTTGCAAGGCTTGGTCGAGTGGACGGGCATTGCCAATGGCATATAAGTGGGTGGCGTCTTCGGCACGTGGCCAATGAATCGCTTGCATCGGGACACGTGCGAGGGTAACAGTGACGGCCATGGCAGATTCAACGCCGGTACCACCGATTTCGCCACACCCTTGCGCTAAATGCCCGTCGCCTACAAAAAACAACCCGCCGGTGACAGCCACAGGGAAGTAAATGGTGCAGCCGGTGGTAAAAAAGCGGTAGTCCATGTTGCCACCATGCGGGCCTGAGGTCGCTGTCGAAATGGCTTCGCCACGCCGTGGGGCAACACCAAAGCAACCCACCATCGGCGCATAGGCGATGGTGATTGGCTTGCCATGCGTGCCTCGGCTACGCAGCGTACCGGTGGATGCATCATAATCCCAGTATTCTTTGGGGAGCGATGCCCCTGGGTCGAATGGTAATTGGTGGATGTATTCGGGATCGACGACATTCCCAGCGAGCGTCGGATAGCTCCAGCCATGATTGCGTAGCGGAGTGAGCGCATCGAAGGTGACTGACAGGACGTCGCCGGCTGCCACACCTGCCACGGCAATCGGACCGCTCATGGGATTGCCACGGGGGGTGATTTCGACATCATTCCCGTCACTGCCGTGGGCATCGACGCAAGCAATCGTAACACTATCGCCACTGGCGACGGTTAACGCAATTGGGTGCGTCCCGATGGTGCGGTAGTAAGTGGTTGGGGTAAAATCGTGATGCATAGACTGCTCCTTTTCACTTCAGTGTCACATTGACACATTGTACTCTGGCTTTTATACTACGCTACATGGACGACGATTATCCTTCAGCGCATTTGAATATTTGTTAGCGCGCGCACGCCAATGCACGGGAGCAAATGCTCGCATGCAGACGCATGCGAGTGTTCTTATTGCTTACCTTGAGGTGTGGCATGTTGTTTATCTCGCAATTATTGCATTTGCCGGTTAAAGCGCGCGACGGTGGCGATGTTGGGCGCATCGTCGATATCATGGTGCGGATTGACGATCGCAATTACCCGCCCATTGGGGGCATCTTGGTGTCGGATCGGCGCCGAACGTTTTTCATCCCAGCCTCGCACCTTGCCGAAATTAGTCTGCATACAATTCAACTTAATACCACTCAAATTAACCTCGAACAATTTGTGCGCCGAAATGGTGAAGTGCTCCTCAACAAAGATGTGCTCGACCATCAAATTATCGATATCAATGGTCGGCGGATTGTTCGAGTCAACGATATCCAGATGGCGCTGATTGATCATGATTATTGTGTGGTTGGCGTTGATGTGAGTCCGCAGGCGCTGTTGCGCCGGCTTGCCCCTCGTTCGGCATCCCCCCACATCATTGGACGTCAAGTGATTAGTTGGGCCGATGCACAGTACTTGGCAAGTGCAGCCCCCGTACAACTCAAAGTCTCGTACAATCGCTTGGCCGAATTTAGTGCGGTTGACTTGGCACGGATTGTCGATGCCTTGTCGTTCCGTGAAAGTGCCGAGATTGTTGCCGCACTTGATGACGAAACCGCGGCAGAGACCCTCGAAGAAGTTTCGGACGAGCGTTTGGTTGATTTGCTCGAAGGAATGGACCAAGAGCGTGCCGCCGATATTTTGGAAGAAATGACCCCTAACGCTGCAGCGGATTTGCTCGAGGATCTCGATGCTGAATTCGCCAAGCAAATTTTGGCGCGCATGGAGCCAGAAGAAGCTGAGGATGTCAAAGAATTATTAGCCTATGCCGAGGATTCGGTGGGGCGGAGCATGATGACTGACCTCGTCCTTGCCTTCCCTGATGACACTGTGGCTGATGTGATTGCTGGGCTTAGGGCACGGCATGAATTACCTGACCCGTTGACGGAAATATACGTTGTCGAACATTCTGACCATGATTCACTGCAGCATATTGGCTCATCACTCGTTGGTATTGTCCGGTTACCAAAACTGCTTGTTAGCCATGCGAGTACACCAATGCACGAGATTCTTGAAGAAGTACCGTCGATTCATGCGAGTGACCCATCTGAAATCGCAGCCCGCGTACTTGGTGAATATAATCTCACCGCAGTGCCCGTCATCGACGATGATGGCGCACTCGTTGGCGCCGTCAGTGTTGATGATGCCTTGGCAGAATTGTTGCCGGATATTTGGCATCGACGTGGCACACGGAATTTTGGATAGACGTTGGGATTTGTTATTGTAATACGAGGTGCCTGCATGTCAACGCCCGACGTTCTGCCCATTCATCAGCGTTTTTTTCGCTATCTGCGACGCTCATGGTGGCCGTATATTTTGGCCATTGGTCCTGGGATGTTGGCGGCGAGCGCCGGCAATGATGCTGGCGGGATTGCCACCTATGCATCAGCAGGGGCTGCCTACGGGTTTTCGTTGTTGTGGGTGATGGTGATTATTACTGTTGCGGTTGCCGTGGTACAAGAAATGTCTGCACGGCTCGGTGCGGTTACCGGCAAAGGGTTTGCGGATTTGGTGCGCGAAAATTTTCCCATCCGTATGACAGCGTTTATCATGCTCACCTTGTTATTGGCCAACACGGGTATCATTGTGTCCGAATTTGTGGGAATTGCAGCGGCAGCAGAATTGTTTGGTATCAGTCGGTATATTGCGGTGCCACTTGCTGCATTTGTGATGTGGTTTGTGATTACACGGGGGAGCTATGACCGCGTCGAGCAATTCTTATTGGTGCTGAGTGCCGTGTTTTTAGCGTACGTCGCATCAGCAATAATGGTCAAGCCCGATCCGCACGCTATTTTGGCAGGCTTAAAGCCGGTGTTTCAAGGTGACAGTGCGTATATCAAGATTATTGTGGCCTTAGTCGGTACTACTATTTCGCCCTACATGCAACTATATGTACAATCGTCGGTTGTCGAAAAAGGTGTAAGTATCAGCGAATTTCGCTATACGCGGGTCGATGTCTTTGTGGGGACGGTGCTTGCTGGGATTGTGGCAACCTGCATTATCGTTGCCACTGCGGCAACGTTGCACCCCCAAGGTGTTATTATTGACACGGCTGCCGATGCAGCCATGGCATTGGCTCCGATTGCAGGCAAATATGCCACCGAACTTTTTGGTGTGGGCTTGCTCGGTGCGTCACTGCTGGCCGCCGGTATTCTGCCGCTGTCAACCACATACATGTTGAGTGAATCATTAGGTTTTGAGCGGGGTGTATCACGGAGCTGGCAAGAAGCTCCTGTCTTTATGGGGGTGTTTACCGTGCTGATTGCTTTTGGGGCGGTCATCGCGTTGATTCCCGGCTTGCCACTCATCAGTGTGCTCGTTGGCGTTTATGTCATTAATGGATTGTTGTTGCCGATCGAATTACTTGCGATAGTATCACTTATCAACAACAAAGAACTCATGGGAAGCAACGTGAACGGCCGCTTGCATAACATGATTGTGTGGGCAATAGTCGTCGCCGTCAGTATATTGTCGCTTGTCTACATCGGCTGGCAAATTTTTGAATGGATTATTCCGGTCACTTAATTACAAAAATAGCACGGGGACGTCATTTGACGCCCCCGTGCTAGTATGATCAAATGCTTATTTGAGGAATTGGGATTTGTCTACAAACTGTGCTTCCGGTTCAACCATATCGGCACAACGCGGGCCAGTATCGCTCCAATCGGGCACGCTTTGAAGCGTCATTTGTGGAGTAACTGTCATATCGTGTTCGACCACTATTTGACAGCTCAAGCGGTATTGGCCGAGAAATTCTCGTTCCTTGAGTTTGTTGTGCTCATGTTCGGTCATCGTGCTAGGTTCGCCGGCTTGGATTGCAACTCGGCATGTCGTACATTTGGATTGCCCACCACAACGATGACCAATCGCAACACCGGCGTCTTCGATGGCGTTCACCAGCCGAGTACCTACGGTTACCGTCACTTGTTGATTTGTGGGCAAAATGGTAATTGTTGGCATGTTAAGCGCCCTTTCGTATTGTGCGTACATGAAGCGGAAGATAGATGCATAGCGCGATACACCCGAGACAAAGGGGGATGCTAAAGGCCCATTGATACCCGAGGGCTTGATAATGC
>Ga0214917_10006706_pt1 | contig 11878 bp, 8 predicted proteins | sample LL_1208_BB_MetaG_FD_177983 | JGI IMG/M metagenome (GOLD analysis project Ga0214917, IMG submission 177983) | Freshwater microbial communities from Lake Lanier, Atlanta, Georgia, United States - LL_1208_BB | ecosystem: Environmental > Aquatic > Freshwater > Lake | place: USA: Georgia | collected...
GGTGGATTCCTTTCTCTCCATAAGCGCCAAATTGGCCAGCTCCATTTGGACGGATATATTTCTCGTGTTAAAAGATTCTGCGATACCTGAACCAGCGGCAAATTCGATCCAATGTGCAGGATACTTCTCCCCTGAAAGAAATTTGTTTTCCGCATCTTTGATAAATAGTAGTGCTGTAAAAATATCCACAGCACGCTTTGCATGCCATTGGATTACTCCCTCACGGTTAAGTCCTTTGGGTATGTTTGACCAATGACGCCCCGGCTTCAGATAATCAAGAATTTGATTCCAGATGTTTGGCTTCCAGTCCTGGAGAAATAGTTGATAGGGCTTCTTAAGATCCACATTTGTGATTTTCTCCGCCTCAAAGGCTCGCTGAACCGCAGTTGAGTCACCCATAACAGTGGCTAACTTAAGAAGTTGAAATTGAACTAATTCGCCTCCACGGCCTGAGGTATAAGGCAATAATTCGACTCCCAACGATACTAAATCAAGCGCGCCCTTTTTTTCACCATAGCCCATTAAGATTAATGCAGAATCGACACAACCATATGGAATGGCGTAGTGAGGATGGAATGCGCGAAGGACCTTCTGAGTTTTATCTGCCTTTTTGAAATAGGCCAGATTTTCAGCAACAAAGATCTGAGTCAGTGCAGTCCGGTATTCATCCCCATGGATAGTCTCCATGCACCTGAGTGAATTCGTCAAAGCTTGTTGCTGACATGGTATAGAATCCAGCCGTTTATTTACAGATTGAGAAAATGCATAATAAGGCAGGGCCAACAGTGCCAATATTAAATACAAATTGATTTTCACTATGTGCAAAAAAGGAAGGGGCAGACCGGGATTGACCAGTCTGCCCCTTCTTTATGATCTGTTACGTCAAATCAGAGTGCGATAACACGATAGTAAATCGGTACGGCACTGACAGTTCTTGCCGCATCGGTGTAAGGATTGTTCCCTGCGGTAGCCAAAACCGTGGTCACAGGCACGAAGGTTTTGTTGTCAGTAGATACTTCGATCACGTATTTCACACCTGCTTCACCGCCAAAGGTGATCACAGGTTGGCTCGAACCATTTACTGTGACTGTTACGTCAGGGACAATTTGGCTGCCAGCGAACGCACCGAGGTTATCGGCCAATGTCCACCCACGCATCCACATGTTATCCCGAACAGCGCCAACAAAGGTCTCACCACTGTTTAATCCACGAACAGAGGGTATGGAGCTGTTTGCCAAATCTCTTGCGGCGCTATCCGTGATGCGAAGATCCATTCCACTGATTCGTGTATAGGGATTCACAATAACGCCAGGATTTTGATTAAACACGTTGTAATTCGATGCGAGTTTGATCTGTGCTACCGCCGAAGGAGCATTGCAACGCGATTGAGTTCCGTCAGCTGATGCACCACGACCATTCCTATCATACTTCACAGGGAATAGGTTAGCATCAGATGCTGTATCCCAGCCTGCGACAGGGGCACCATTGTTATAAGCGGTGTCAAAGGCAGCTTTGGTGAGATATTTACCATCGCTACCAAACGCACTGCTCTTGGCGAGACCGTCACGATAGAACCAGCAGTTATTGAAGCGACCGTCTGGAGCGTCCGATGCACCTGTATCAGTTGTTGTCAAATCCATTGCCCGGCCTGCACCATCAAATCCACCTGAGGAACGAGCAGCATTAAATCGACCTTCCGAAGATGCTTCAGCCGCAGTGGCATCAGTGCCAACCGTACCGCGACCTGCGATATGAACTGCCCCACCTGGAAAGTCCATGATTAAGCTGTTGTGCCAACGTGCACCGCCATTGTCCTTAAAGTTAGGGCCAGAGAACAAACTCGTGCTGCTCCAGCTCGCTGCACTGGCGTATCCACGCCCAATCAAGGTCATGTTCGACATGATGTAGGTCGAATAAGGAACGGCAGTGTTTGCGCTCTCTGGACCATCATTCTCCGTGCCAGAATCACCATAATTGCTTGTGGAACGCCCGGACAATGTTGTGCCATCGGCAGCGCCAACGGCGTTTTGCTGAATCTGAGTAACATTCTGGAAGGCACCAAGGAATCCTTGATCGGTGTCAACGCCGTCATCCCCGCACCACATCGAGAGAAGCCATCGGCCTGAAACATCACCTCCCCAGAATTCATAATCATCGTCCGCATTGTTGGCCGCTTCTAAGAAGCAAAGGTTCGTTCCACGACCTACACCGTAAAACGAATAGGAGTTGAGCTCTACGTCGACAGCGATCACATAACCGCCGTAACGATTGGAGACAAAGGTCAAATTACCGCTGTCATCGGGAGGGTACACTTGATCCCCACCACCAAAGGCATACGCGGAAAATCCAGCCATACCTTCAACTGCTTGCACACCCTTCGATGTTCCCGAGATAGCGCCCGTCGTAGCATTGACTGTTGGCAATACAACTGCGGAGGTGTTTGCATTTTCGCCAGCTGCGTATCCCTTATTCACCGTACCCTTGCCGCACATTACGATTCCACCCCAGAGGGCTTCGTAACGGAAAGCGGAGGTCGCCCCCCAAGTCTTGCTATAGTTCTTAGCTGCAGCGGTGAGAGTTCCTCCAGAATACTCATAAGTTCCAACGCCTAAAGTGCCAAAAGCTGAAGTTCCACCCTGCCTAAGCACTCTCTCGTTATTCAAACCACCTGATTTACCCAAATTCTCGACGTAGGGAACAGTTTCGAACCCACCCGGGACGTTAACATCATCCATCGAAGTAATAATAACAGGCGCTTCAGCCGTGCCCAACATGTTCAGGCGGCCGCCCTGAGCAGCAACAATCGCACCTGGATCAGCGGGTGTTGCGGCTGCTTCAGCTGTGCCGTTTGCGGCAGACTGACGCCAAACCTGCTCAGCCCGGATTAAAGTGCCAGCTTCCACTGTGAGGGTAATCCCAGAAGGGATGATCACATTGTTTGCAAGGATGTATACACGATCCCGGGTCCAACGCTGATTTTTGGTCAGTACTGTTGCGTCAACCTTGACCGTACCACCTGTTGTTGCGACAGCAACGCCGTCTCCTAGTGTGGCAACATCAACGAACGTTGTGGCTTTTGCCGTGTTGGCTGCGGCAAGACCAAAGATTGCAAGAATTGTTAGATAGAATTTATTGTTCATATATTTAATTTTTCTTTGTTGGATTGTTTGTCCTTGGGGTTAGACGTTTTTCCGAAAGCGACGGACTGCTGCCAGTGCCAAGCCACCTAATAGTAGCAAGGAAGCAGAAGAAGGCTCTGGCACAGACGAGGTGGTCAACGTGCCTAGAGGCCCTTGGCTGGGGTTCACTGACCCATAAACCGCAGTAGCATCAGTGTTCAAGTTGATGAAATCATAGAGTCCAAGCGGGAACTGCGCGGTGTCTGCAGCATTTCCCCAGTCAAAACCAAGATCATACAAACCGATCTCGGAGATTCCACTGCCAGGGGTGAACTCGTAGGACACGAACGCCAAAGCGCGGTTATCCTGAGCGGGGTTAAAGATGCTGGCCAAAGCGCCACCTGCACGATTTTCTACCGATGTGTCTGGACCATAGTAACGGATAAATGCGTCAGAATCTGTAATGGCGGAGCCGACCACACCAGTCCAGCTTACAAAGGTCCGAGAGTTAGCATTGTACCATTCTGCAAAAGCACCTGCACCATCCGCGGTACTGGGCTTATTAGCCAAGGAGAGCAGACCCTGATTCAATGACCCGAACGCGATATTGAATGCAGAATTCCCCCCTTGAGCTTGGCTCGAAAGCTTCGACTGCAGGGCCAGCACTGTCTCGCTGCTTTGTGACATTACGGGTTGGACGAGCACACCACAGAGGGCGAGTGCTGCTACGCTTACTTTTACTACTGTTTTCATGTTATTTATTGTCTCCTTTTTACTTGATTGAATTAACTCTTAACGACCGAATTCCTCCGACGCAGGAGGGATATGAAAGCAACACCCAGCAAAGACATCGCTGCGACGCTAGGCTCGGGAACAGCAGACAACTGAATGCCTGTGTCATCTGCCAGTAGCGAGCCCACAAGTGCAGTGGCATTCGAGGCAATAACGTCGAAACCGTAATCATTGTCAGGGAATGTTCCTGTGGGGAAGGCAACGTTTGCCTGATACAGCCCGAACTGGCTCCGATCCACTGTTTCGATCCAGACAAACGGCTTGTACCCAACCAAGTTGATTGCACTCAAGGTAGGGCTGGTGACAGCAGGACTAAGAGTGAAGAACTTCTGAAAAGCGACATCGGGCTGAACATCGGGATCCGGTGAATATAGGATCTGAAACTCAGCACCATTGCCATTCGCACTATTCATCGTTGTCGAAGCGAACGAGTAGAAATTGTCATCAAATGTCGACAATCTCGACTGCATGCTGCCTGACAGCGCAGCCCAGCTTGCCGATACATCCGCCGTCGGAGTAAAAGCGCTGTTGTTATAGAACATGCCCAACTTAACGATGGTCCCATCAGCCAGATTAGCACCTGAGGCCGATAGGTTGCTACCGAAGTACCCATTGACCGACATGGTGATATTAATCTGAGCTTGGCCTGTCTGCTCAACCGCAACAAATCCAAGCAAGGCGAGCGCAACTGCCTTAGATAACAATTTGAGTTGGGTTTTCATATTTTTTATTTCCTTTTTTAATTAATCAGAGGTTAGGAGCGATCGTTACAACGACATTACCCGAACCTAAGGGCTTCACGGCTACAGCTTTGAATGCAGGAATCGTCGGATTGACGCGAGCCGAGCTTAGATACATAGAGGGGCCGTTTGCATTGGATGTTCCGCCAACCTTGTAGGTCGTGAAACTCCGTGTTGTTGCATTCCACATCTGCCACTGGTCACCACTTCCAGGGGTCCCACTAGCACGAGTAGGGGATGTAGCAGGAATGGTTGCGGTATCGAATGTGACATCGGTCGGCCCAGGATTCGCGACAAAGGTAGTGTAGCCAGCGGGAACGCTCAAGCGGGTCCGTGCTGTGCGGTATTCTCCAGCAGCCGTAAAAGTGAGATCGCTCGCTGTATTGTTAACCAAAACAATTCCACGACCCATGCGGAGAGGAACGTGGTTCCGAGCTGTAGTAGAGGTGGAAAGAGCCCAGTTGTACGATTTGGTGGTAGTGCCGGATTCCCTGATGTAGTAGGTGGCCAAGCTTCCCAAGAGAGAGTTATAGACTTGGACTTTGCCCTTTACAGTTCCGGCGGTGCTAGAGGTTCCATATCCAAATGCATTCGCATTCGATGCGGCACCAAAAAGAGTAGCAAGTGTCCACTCTTTGCGGAGAACGAATTTTGTTCCAGCTGGAACGGAGACTGTGCCCGTATCCCCTTGAACCGTGATCGCGGTGTCACCTGTATTACCTGTGCACGCAAGAAGGAAGCCGATGGCAGGGCCATCGAGAATCTCCAAAACGTACCAAGCATCAACGTTCTGGTCTGTGTTGCTCAGGCTTGGGAGCGAGGACTGACCTGCGTCGAGTGCAACCGTGAAGGTGGCATTTCCGCCGGTGGTGGAAACAGAGGAAATGGTTCCGCTACGCTCAACAGGGCGAGCAAAGGGCATCCCGAAGAACTCGGTGCGCCCTACCCCGCCAGGAACGGTAACTTTCGCGATACCAGAGGGGGTCGCGAGGCCGGCGAAGGTATTTTGTGCGAGAACGAGGGCAAGCGCGAGAGCGGCCCCAAATTGTTTGTAACGATTGCTGTTCATATTTTTGATTTCTCCTTGGTTGGTTGTTGCCAGAAATATTTCTGTCATGAAAAAAAGATGCATCCTGATCTGCTTTTCTTCCACTGGTTTTTTGTGACATTTTCATGACAGATTTGCCTTATGGGCATTGATTATCAGTGCTTTATAGTTTTAATGCCATTTTTGTCATCATCTTGCCATATATTGAAATGCGCAAAATCCGTATGAAACCGCATTCTGGATAGTCCGGTCAGAGCTCCCATTTTTTTGATATTTGCACTATTGGTGCGAGCAGAAAATGGGGTAGGGCAGGCCAAAAAAAACCTTTGTGACAATTCAATGGCAGTTCAGCTCTCCACTAGTTTTTTCTGAAAGTTGGTGTTTCTTTACTCTATGCGTTTTTTCAACCGCCAAAGCTTGCGTCAGCATAGGCGTGCTAGTACCTCAGCAATCCCCCCTGAGCTGGGTCTTTCTTCCTTTGGTCTTTTCTTGCTGTTCCTTCTTCCATGCATTTTGCCACAAAAGGCCTCTGCGGATGCGGTATTTATTAACTTCCCAGCAGCCCTCAGCCAGGGCACTGATTTTCGTTCTAGCAACACGGACGGATCGGCCTCGGGAAGCTCTTTTGAAGGGAATTTAGTGAGAGTCGGAATGTTCGGCACTCCCAGAGTATTTATTAATAGCACATCGACCGAGCCAGGGACCGGTGCAACTGGGACTGCGATAATTTCGGGAGGAGTAGTTACAGGCATCACCATTACCAACGGCGGTTCCGGTTATGAGGCGGGAAAAACCACGGTAACGATTACTGGAGGCAGGGGTATTACTGCCACTGCGAATGCAACCGTTGTTGGAGGAACCGTTACAGACATCGCCATCACCAACGGCGGTTCCGGTTATGAGGATCTAATCGGGGGCTTATCAGCCATCACCACCCCAAACGCAATTTTAACGAACCTGGAGAGCAGGTTCACCCAGTACACTTCGTTTGCCTTTTCAAACGTGCTTCTTTCCTCTGCTACCTCCATCTACCCCACGGCAGACGATTTTGGAGTCCCTTTAGTCGCCCAACCCTCCATTGGAGCCAATTTACAGGGCCAAGATATTTATCTTCTCTTTTATAATGCGGCCACCTCTGGCGCAGCCGACCAGCTGGCCATATTTAGAATGAAAGACTCATTTGTGACTCGCCCATCCGGGGACAATCTAGCTGGAATTTTCAGCACAGCAACTGGAGCAGGTGAGTCAATATACACATCTTTTTTTGATCTCTCGGCAACTACAGCTGATATGCTCATCGGCCAATATCTTTCTTCCTCGGACACCTTCGTCCTAGGCAAACTTCTTGGTGGAGTAGGGCAGATCACCAGCCCCCTAACCCAGACGAATACAGTCGGATCAGAAGCGACTTACCAGATCGCAGCCAATAACGGGGCGGATCGATTTTTTGCCACTACGAATACGGGTTCAATTGATCTGACCCTGACAAACTTGCCTGTGGGGTTTTCGATTGCCACCAACACAGGCGTGATCACGGCCGCGACCAACGCTGTCGCTGGCACCAACACAATTCGGCTAGTCGCTTCCAACTCGCTGACCGCCTCGGTCGCCACGAACACTTTGACCTGGGTTTTGAAGTCATCTTCGCTGACCTTTACCACTACCACCAATTTGATTAGCGGCACCGCCGGAGCGGCCATTACGAACTTTACTTTTATCTCCACGGGAGCTTCCCCTACCTACAACGTATCTTCGGGTGACCTGCTCGGGCTGAGCCTTTCCACAAACGGCGTCTTGTCTGGAATCCCGACTAGGGCTGGCACCAACGGTGTGACGATCCAATCATCAGCCGGAGGGCAGATTGGCAGCACCAGCTTTTCCTTAGCAGTGGGAGAACCCACCTTGGCGATCGCAGCCTTGGACTCAAATAGTCAACTCACCCGGACGGCAGGAACTGCTTACACGATTCCCGTAACCATACCCGCGGGTTTCACGGTCGATTCCCACAAGATTGAGACAAAAATTGGCAGCAGTACTATTCCTGGGGTTACTTATAGCGCGGGCAATCTTGTCATATCCTCCACCGCTGCCCCTTTCGACAAGGGAACAACTTCGAAAGCCGTAACCCTGACTCTCAGCCGGACTTCTGGTTTGGGTGGATCAATGGTTTCGGTCTCCCTAGATTTTAATCTCCGGCTGATTGCTCCTACCCCTAATGCGTTAACCACGACCGGGCCTTTTGAAGTGAATGTAGGAGAAGGCTACAGCCTGCAGCTTGCAACCGATGTTTCGACGATCTGCCCCAACCAAAACATCGAGATTGTCGGAACCTTGCCCCCCGATCTAAAAAACGAAAAGCCGAGTTTGCGGGAAACAGGATTGATCACGGGCACAAACAAAAGCACAACGTTACCTTGGGAGTTTCCTGTAAATGTTGTCGCTGATACATCCACTTCTTACGAGGGAGGGGGAACCAAGACCTTTCCTGTTACATTTCGCCTTCGGAATCCCCTGGCTCCTGTGATTACCAGCTCCTCTAGGAAGCTTGCCTCTGCCGGGAAAGCCTTTGCGACCTACGCTATTAAAGCGGATAACACCCCTAGCCAATTTGAAGCACTCGGCCTGCCTCAAGGACTAAGCCTAACTGGAAACAATATTAACGGAACTCCAACTCAAGCAGGTGCATACACTGTAACTCTGAAAGCCTACAACTCCTATCGTCCTGGCTCGACAGATCCTGCAGATATTCAGACAGGCACAGCTACCTTGCAGATTTTTATATCAAACGACAAACCTTCGGCCTCAACTCAATTGAATAATCTTGGGAATCTACAAGTCGGCACCGCGTTGCCAGTTCAAGGAGTTCCCCTCATCAATCAAGCCGGAACAAGTGTCGCCTGCACAGGCCTCCCCAAAGGTCTGGTTATCAATTACGCCACAGGCATGGTGACAGGGACTCCAACCACTGCAGGCACATTCCTTGTCACCGCATATCTGCAAAACGGATCCGGGTGGCTCAAGAAGACGATTACCCTCACAGTTCGTTAATATACTGCCTATATGAAAAATTATTTAAACCTAAGAGGCATGAGTGCCTTTTTATTCATAAGCCTTTTCACGGTTTCCTGCATTCAAGGACAGGAAACAGCGGGATATGCACTGACGCTAGAAAAGGATTTGGAGCTTGTAGGAGTCCCTCTCCAACAACCTCCTCTCTCTTCTGGACCCGTCACTGCGGTGCAATCTGCCGCACTCATTCAATGGACCCCCTCTTTTACAGATACCACCTTTGGCTCCGCTTTGGTCTCTGGGTCGGAATACTACGCCGAGGTAGTCGGCCCCACAACCCACCCATGGTTAGGACACAGGCTCGAACTGGATGAGGCTGCAACACGGAATCGTAGCGACCACGCCTTGGTCGCCGCGACTTCCCCTTGGAATACAAAAGGGCCTATCGACAGCTCTCTGGCAGGCGCAACGATTGAAGTCCGACCCCACATCACCTTGCCTTACCTTGTCGATGATACCCTCCTCCGCCGAATTCAAAGCGGAGGGGAAAAGCCCAAGTCCTTTCAATTCTTTCTTCCTTATCCGGGGTCAACCTCTTTGGCTGCCCAAGTTAACTTATCGGGAAGCACATTGCTTTGGCAGGATTTGGCGACCGCTAGAACGCTCCGTCCTGAGGAGCTCGTCCTCCCTCCAGGTTCAGCATTTGGAATCAAATTCGGCGATCGTCGCGGACTGTCCCGAGGATTTTCAGGCGTAGTTCGGACGGTCCCTTGCGCCGCACCCCTCCAAAAGGGACACAACTACGTTTCCTACCCATTTCCTCGCGATTTGAGACTTAGCGTAGATTGGGGCTCCTCAATTGAAGGATTTAAGTCAGGCCCTACCCCCAAGGGATTAGACCGAATTGAACTGTGCCAAGGCGTACAAAGAAAGCGCTATTCCCTTTTTTCTGCTACACCGAGCAGCCCAGCGCGGTGGCGACTGATCAACAGTACCCGAGCAGATCAGTGGGCATCTCCCTCGCAATATCTCGAAAAATTGGATGCAGGCGAAGGATTCTTGATCTGGAAGGAAAAAGCGGATCCCCTTCATACCTTTCGCCTCCCCCAACCTTAAGTTTATTCTTGAACGAGAACCTGGTGTTGTGACATTTCGATGTCTATTCACACGTTCTTTTTTGTTTCTCTGATAGGGACTTGAAGCCTCTTTTCTAGATTTCACCCTCACCCCATGTGCCGATGGGGTGTGTTTCTTTTTATGGGGCTTTTTACAGCTGTGGCTGTACATGCCGATGACCCAGCCATTCCCCACCCTCTTTCCAAGCCCCCCTCCCTTTTAACCGATCCAAATGCGGAACTGGTGGATCAACCGATTCCAGGCATAAAACCCAATGGGAAGGATTCGGAAAGCGGGAAATTATCCAACCTCGGCGACGAAGCCAACGAGCTGACACCATTTTATCTGCGCACAGGGATTGGCCTTAGCTTTGTCACAACTGTCAATTATCCCGACTTCGGCATCAGTGGAGATGTCGAGATGCAACCTGGCTTTGCTACGGGGGTGATGCTGGGTGCCCAGTTTCACGACAACATTGCCTTCGAAATTGAGGGAGGTCTTCTCTACAACTCCGTATACCAAAATCAGCTGGATGGGGTCAGTGCTACTGACATGACCTCGGTCAGCAACATTCAACTCTTTCAGGTGCCCATGATGGGAAATTTTGTTTTTCGGACCGACCCTTTGGCCGATTCGAAAATTCGGCTCGTGGCTGGAGGTGGTGCAGGAGGGATTTTCCGCCAAGTGTTTATTACGGGCGGGCCAAATGACAACACCCGCAGCCAAACTCTTTCCGCCTTCCAAGGGTTTGGGGGAATTCAGATCAATCCCGGAATGCCCGATCTGATGGTGGATGTTCAATTCCGCTATCTCAACTCCCTCGCAGGACAGTCCGTCCCTTCAATGTCGATTATGGGAACGGTAACGATTCGCTTCTAGAGACTACAACCGTGATCTATCTTGCCTCGAAAAAAAACGCGAATCGAATTTTGAAAAGTACATGGAAATGGAAGGCTCTGCTTCGCTCAGTCTCGGCCAGCTTGCTAACCTTCGCAGGGTTTTTAGATTCAGGGATTCAGGGGTTCAGGTTTTTGAAGTCGAGCTTACTGATCATGATGTTTTTCTGTGGATCGAGTCTTTTTGCCCAGAGATTGTCCCTAACGGATGTGCAGTCTCAGCCGGTCACGGGTCCAGGGCCTGGCCTGCGAATTGCCCTCGGTGGCACGGTCAACTCCGATATGGCGGTCGCTCAGCGGGACACCCGGGATTATCCGCAAACCAACATCAGCCCCCTTTTTTCGAATCAGGTTCAGTTCAATGGAACGGTCAGTTATGAGTCGATCGGTTTCAACCCAGGTTTTCGTTTCGATTTTGCCCCTGGCTATCGTTTGAACCAGTGGATCAATTTTGAGTTTGAGACTGGTTGTATCTATAACACGGTCGAGTCATACACGATCACGGGAAATGGAACGTTTACAGGGGTCAGCGGCAATCCAAATCTGAATGGCACGATGAAGCTAGACGCCCAAGGTTATCTCCTCCAAGTGCCGTTGATGGTGAACGTCGAGTTTTCCTATCCAATTGGGAAAGGGTGGCGGCCATTTGTCGGTGCAGGCGGAGGAGGCATGTTCCAAAAGCTCACGGTCAGCACGATCTCAGGAACGATCAACTATCAGGGAGATTTTAATCAGTCGAACTTTATGGGGGCGTGGGAAGCATTTCTCGGTTGCGGGTACCAAGTGGCTCCAGGATTCGATGTGTCGATTGCGTACCGAATCGATGGGGTTCTCAGTCCTGATTTTGGGGGTTACACGATGCAGAATTTCTACACCCAAGCGGCCGAGTTTGAGATGAATTGGAGGTTTTGAGCCCCGACAGGAGTCGGGGTGGGCCCTGGTCCGCTCATACCTCGGTAAACCTCGCTAAGCTTCGCAGGGTTCGCAGGGTTCGCAGGGTTCGCAGATCAAGGGGTTAAGGGTTTGTGATGAGACATTCTTATCAAAACTTATTCGTGCCTAGTTCGCATCGGCTCTGAATTGTCACACTAGACATCTCGCCTTGGCATGCAGTGATTTCATTCTTAGGTAGATGCGTTGTTTCGTCCCTATTTTAGG
>Ga0214917_10006708_pt1 | contig 11873 bp, 13 predicted proteins | sample LL_1208_BB_MetaG_FD_177983 | JGI IMG/M metagenome (GOLD analysis project Ga0214917, IMG submission 177983) | Freshwater microbial communities from Lake Lanier, Atlanta, Georgia, United States - LL_1208_BB | ecosystem: Environmental > Aquatic > Freshwater > Lake | place: USA: Georgia | collected...
TTGTTGTACCGCCAGGGTTGCCTTGTCCGCCACCCGAATTACCTTGCCCACCACCGTTACCCGGTTGAGAGGTTGTTGTCGTTGAGCTATCTGGCAGCGTCGTGGCTGTTGTTGTCGTTGTTCCACCACCTTGTCCGCCACCACCACCTTGTCCGCCACCACCACCTTGTCCACCACTGTTACCCGGCGCGACTGTTGTCGTCGTGACAACAGCGGTTGTCGTCGTGTCAACAGCAGTTGTCGTCGTGGGTTCACCATTTGGAGCAGTAGTCGTCGTAATAGCAACCGTCGAAGTCGTCGTGTCACATGGGCGCTGTGGATTTGCGCATCGGTCTGCTGGGGCCGCTGGGGCTGCCGTAACCTCTTCAGGAACTCTCACGTTGCCGATTGCGACAAAAAGAAGTCCGGCTGCCATCGCTTGTAAAAGAATTCGCAACAGGATTCGCCGTCTTTGCACACTTGAAGATTAGAAATCAAGTCTCCCAAAGACCTCTGACAAACCTCTTACAGACCTCTCAATAATCCCTTACGTACCTTCTATGCCTTATTATTTTTCACTGGATTTGCACTAATGCGATATCCGAGTCCACGATGCGTCGAAATCAGAGTTGATGGAGCGCCCGCCTTTTTGAGCTTCGATCGCAGGCGACTTAACGTGTTTTCGACTGCATGACCATCGCCCCACTCACCTTCCCAAACGGCCTCCAAGAGTTCGCTTTTGTTCACAACTTTATTGAGGTTTTCTAACAGGAATGCCAAAACTCCATACTCATAGCGCGTCAACTCGACATCGTTACCAGCTACGACCACCGATCTCGACGACAAGTCAACTTCCAACGTGCCAATCGAAATTATTGAAGGACCTTTTGTTCGCTTCTTTTCTAGATGCGACCGAATTCTGGCTTTCAACACGTGGGGCAAAAACGGTTTCAAAACATAGTCACTAGCGCCCGAGGCAAAACCTTCTAGCTGTTCGGCCTCCGATGCTGCTGCGGTTAAAAAAATTATCGGCATATCGGAGAATCGACGCAGCCGACGAGCGAGTTCAGGGCCTCGCATTCCAGGCAATACGACATCAAGAATTGCAAGATCGGGCGGCAACGATCGCGCGAGTTGCTCGGCTTTTTCCGCGGTTAGCGATGAGTTGACAATGTAACCCTCGCCTTTCAAGAGAATGCTTAGCAAGTCAAGAATCTCGGGGTTGTCATCGACAACAAGGATTCGAGCAGGCATTAAAAATCCTCACGTGAAGCGTTAGTTATGAATTTTGAGCACAGCACCGAACTTGGTACTTGCTCTTGTTAATCAGAGTAACGGCAACGCCCACAAACCGACAAAGACGCTTAAGGCGACCACTAATAATGGAGGCGACGCCGAGAATCGAACTCGGTTAAAGGGCTTTGCAGGCCCGTGCCTAAGCCAGTCGGCCACGTCGCCAAATTAAATTGACGTATTCACCCTATCTGCGAACTCGCAAATAGAAGTCGTGTTATTTGAGAGTAGCTGGACTCTTCTTTGCGCCACCATCGACGAGCACGATCATCACTTGACCGACATCGAACGCAAGTTGCGAACCAGCGAACGAAAATGTCGTACCCGATTCGCTGGTAGGGCGTGACCAAGTGCCATCAAACGACTGACCGTTACGCAAGACAATCGCTCGACCCGAACCGACAGTCTTCAAAAGTGGCGTCTTGCCACCGAACTTGTCGCCATATTTTGTTTCTTTGCGCTCGACATATTGCAAGACAATTGTTTTGGGCGTTAAGAAACTCTTGTTGACCGCATCACGGTGTATCGAACCGTCAAACGAGATAGTCCACGATTTGCCTGTCCATGAACCAGAGACGCGAGCCGAAGACCACGCAGCCTGAAAATAAGTCGTCTTGGTGCCACCAGTTGCTGGCGTTGCATCAAATTTCAAACCAATATCTTTGATTGCCGCAACTTTTGTTTCTTTCTCCATCATTGCCGCCAAGCGCAACAACTGATTGTGCGGCGCAGACTTTGAAAGGTTGCGATAATAGAACGTCGAACGATCACTCGGCGAGAGTGAAATCGATTGCGATTTGCGGATGGCTTTCAGCAACACATCATTTGCTCCGCTATAGGCAAGACCTGGGTTTGTGAATTGCTCGAGAAGTTCAAGGTCTGAAATTCGTGCACTGCGAGTTGGTCCGACGACACTAGGAAACTTGGTGTTGAACATCGCCGCAATTCGTGTGAGGCCCCACTCGACTTCTTCGACATAAATAAGGTCGGCTTGATTCAAGTTGTAATGCGGACGGTCAGGTTTCGAGTTGCCATATTTGACCATTACCACCGGTTTGCCCTCACCGCCGGGTAGACCTGATAGCGGGCTTGCACCACCATCGGCATTAACTGCAAGCGGCGAGCCAGCAAGAGTTGCGACAGCGAGACCAAATGACAATGCGACAGCGAATATCTTGTTTTTGCTCATTGTTTGAGTTTAAACGACTCGCGTCGTCGCAACCTGCCGTTGAAAGACTGTTGTTAGCCTTGATTTATGGCATCAAGCGACAAAAATCAGCCAGCAACTACCGCGATTACTGCTGGTCGCGATGGCTCGGGCTCGCTTGCGCCGTCACTTACACCGGCAACAACTTGGTCGAGTTCTGGTCTCGAAGAGAGTCACCGGCAAGCAAAAGCAATACATGAGACGAAGTTCTATTCGCGCTACGCAAACCCGACGGTCGACGCATTTGAACATGCAATCGCAGAACTTGAAAACACACAAGCGGCTCTCGCGTTCGCTTCGGGCATGGGTGCAGTTTCAAGCGTCGTGCTTGCGCTCTGCTCAAAAGGCGATCACATTGTGGCGCAACGCAACTGTTATGCGGGCACACTCGCATTTTTAAATGGGCCGTGTGCACGACTTGGCATCGACGTAACTTTCGTCGATGGTCGCAACGCACAAGAATTTGCCTCTGCTGTGCGACCAGGCAAAACGATGTTGGTGATGGCCGAGACGCCAAGCAACCCACAATGTGACTTGGTTGATCTTGCCGCGCTCGGTGCGATTAAGGGACCGTTCACTCTCGTCGATTCGACACTCGCGACACCTCTCGGGCAACGACCACATGATTATGGCGTGTCGATTGTTTTGCACTCGGCCACAAAAGGAATCGCTGGCCACAACGACGCCACAATCGGTGTTATTGCAGCCGACGCCGATCTGATTGGTGACATTTGGGGCTATTCAATTTTGCACGGTGCAACTGCGTCGCCATTTGACGCGATGAACGCGTTGCGCGGGGTGCGAACACTTGATACGCGATTGGCGCGCCAATGTGAGTCGGCGCAAATTCTTGGCGAGTGGTTAGAGCAACAGAAAAACGTAACTACCGTGCACTACCCCGGCTTGAAATCACACCCACAACATGCGCTTGCGAAAAAGCAAATGAATTATTTTGGCTCGGTGCTTTCGTTTGAAATCGCCGGCGGCAAGTCTGCGGCGACAAAATTGCTCAGCGCGCTCAGGTTGATCCGCCCTGCGGTAACACTTGGTGGCACCGAAACTTTGATCTCGCACTCAGCGTCGAGCACGCACAACAGTGTTGATGCTGATACTAAAGCAAAAACCGGTTTAACAGAGTCGCTGCTGCGGCTTTCGGTCGGGCTTGAAGCCTGTGTCGATATTCAGCGCGATTTGGCCACGGCCTTCGCGCAAGCGAACTAGTTTTAGCGCTCTTCTTTGAAGATCACGTGCTTGCGCACGACTGGGTCGTACTTCTTGAGTTCGAGGCGCTCGCGTGAGTTGACCTTGTTCTTGCGAGTTACGTATGTGAAACCAGTGTCGGCTGTGCTGCGCAACTTGATGATTGGACGCTTATCTTTGCTTTTTGCTGCCATGACGAGTTCTCAGACTTTCTTTCCGGCGCGACGCATTTCGGCGACGACTGATTCGATGCCACGCTTGTCGATTGTGCGAACACCCTTGGTGCTGACATTGAGTGTGACCCAACGGCGCTCTGATGGCAACCAGAATCGTCGTTTGTGGGCATTGACTCGCCACCAACGCTTGGTGCGAATGTGAGAGTGCGAGATTGTATGACCCTTGCTTGGGGTCTTCGAGAGGACATCACAGCGATTTGGCATTCAGACAGTATAGAGGGCACTTTTACCCCGATACACTTTGAAGCCATGAAACCTGAGATTCACCCCGATTACCAGTTTGTCGTATTTGAAGATAGTTCGGCTGACTATCGCTTTTTGACTCGCTCGACGCTGAAGACCGACCCTGCAAAAACTGTTGTTTGGGAAGACGGCAATACATACCCACTTGTGCAACTTGAAATTTCAAATGCCAGCCACCCGTTCTTCACAGGTCAGATGAAGATCATTGACTCGGCTGGTCGCGTTGATCGCTTCAACAAGCGTTATGGCGCTCGTAAGAAGACTGTTGCCAAAAAAGCACCTGCTGCTAAAAAATAGCTAGCGCACAATTGGGGCGCGGTTAGCGCGAGGCGCGGTCAGCGAGAAATTATGGCGCGGTTAGTGCGGGGCGCGGTCAGCGCTCGAAGATCGAATCGCGCGTAAGTTTCGCAATCGAAGTTTCGCCGATTAACGCCATCGTGCGCGACACACCACTTGTGATGTGATCAAGCGCCCACTGCACGCCCAACTCGCCTGCCGCGCCTAGACCATATAGATATGGTCGCCCGAACATCACGGCACGAGCACCGAGTGCACACGCTTTAACTACATCTGCGCCACGGCGAACACCGCCGTCGACGAGAACTTCAATCGAATTGCCGACGGCGTCGATAACACTCGGCAACAATTCGATTGGCGCGGGCGACCCATCTAATTGGCGACCACCGTGATTTGAAAGCGCGATCGCATCGACACCCATTGACGCAGCTTGTTTGGCGTCATCAACGCATTGAATGCCTTTGAGCATGATCGGCAGACCCGATTCTTGGCGAATCCAATCGAGGTCGTGCCAACTCAAAGTTGGATCAAATTGTGAATTTACATAATCAGACAAGTTGATGGCTTTAGAGCCGTCTACATCAGAACGACCAGCAACTGCAGAAAACGTGATCGGTTCATTGGTCACGAACTTGTATGTCCACCGTGGGTGTCGAATGCCGTCTATAAAAGTTTCAAGACCGATTTTTGGCGGAAGCGTGAAGCCGCGTCGCACATCGCGCTCGCGCCGACCGAAGACTGCGGTATCGACCGTGACCATGATCGCTTTATAGCCAGCCGCCTTCGCGCGTTGCACCAGTTCGCGCGACAACCCCCGATCGCGCCAAACATAAAGTTGATACCACAGCGGGCCAGTTGCGACACTTGCGACTTCTTCGATGCTACGTGTGCCGAGGGTTGAAAGCGTGAACGGCAACGAGTTTTTGCCGGCGACACGAGCTACAGCAAGTTCACCCTGCGGGTGCGCAATGCGAGTGAAGCCAGTCGGCGAAAGCGCAATCGGAAACGGCACTGGCTGACCCATGATCGTCGTCGAGGTATCGATTTTTGAAACATCGCGCAAAACTTTTGGCACAAGACCAAACTTTGAATAAGCCGAACTGTTGTTGGCGAGCGACCATTCGTCTTCGGCGGCACCGTCAAAATAATCGAAGACACCACCCGGCAAATTACGCTTGGCAAGTTTGCGCAAATCTTTTAGATCACCGCATGCAGCGAGCCTGCGCTTGTCGCCGTTGAATTCGAACTTGCGAAGTTGAACAACCGATCGAACCGACTTGAGCACGCACCTACTCTAGCGAGTTGATGATTTCGGCGACTTCTTCGATCGTTGTTCGCGGGTTGATGATGCAGAAGCGCAAAATTGTTTCGCCGTTGAGCGTTGTTGGCACAACAAACGCTCGCCCTTCGTTGAGCATCTTGTCGCTCCATGCTTGATACTGCTCTGGTGTCCAACCGTTTCGTTTGAAAATAATGATCGACAACTCTGGTTCGAGCAGTAGTTCGAGATACGAGGCGTTTTTGATCAACTGGGTTGCTTCGCGCGTGACTTGCAATGTGATCTCCATTGCTTCTTCATAAGCCTCGGTGCCGTGAGTTGCGACGCTAAACCAGAACGGCAGGCCTCGAGCACGGCGCGAGAGATGATGCGCCATGTCTGACGGGTTAGCCAGTGCGTCACCGAGGTCTTGCTGTTGCAACACCTCTAAATATTCGGCGCGTTGAGTATGTGCGCGGCGTGCTGTGTCTGGGTCGCGATAGATCAATGCACAACAATCGAACGGGCCGAACAACCACTTGTGCGGGTCGACGATAAAACTGTCTGCCATCTCGATACCTACAAACAGGTGCTTAACGCTCGGCGCGCAAAGTGCGGCGGCACCATATGCGCCGTCAACATGAAACCAGGTGCCGAGATCTCGCGCTTGATCGCCCGCTGCAACAAGGTCGTCGATCACGCCGAGATTTGTCGTGCCCGACGTTGCAACGATCGCGCAAATTCGGTTGCGATCTTGCGGGTCTAAGTCTGCGATTGCTTGACGCAAATTGACGCCCGACATTCGACCTTGTGCGTCGGCTTGCACTTTGATGATGTCTGCATCCATTGCGTTCGCCGCCAATGCAACCGAAGAGTGCGCACCAGATGAAGTGACAAGAATTGGACGAACGCGATCGTAGACGCCTTTGCCGTTTTGACGCCACCGCCATCGCGCGGCAATCAGCGCCGAAAGATTGCCAGCAGTGCCACCGCTGACGAAAACACCGGCGCTAGTCGACGGAAAGTTCGCGAGACTTGCTACCCATTGCAATGCTTGGTTCTCGGCATAGACGGCACCAGAACTTTCTAGCCATGAGCCTGCATAAATATTTGACGCACTAAGAACTAGATCGAACAACACGGCACTTTCGGTCGGTGCGCCGGGCACAAACGACAAAAACGACGGATGGTCGACGCTGATGCAGGCATGTGAAAGATGCTTCGTGAAAATCTCAAGCGCTTTTAAACCGCCCAGACCCTCGGCCGTGATCGTGTTGCCTACGAGTGCTTGTAATTGACTAAACGTCTTTGGACCGTCAAGTGGCGGTGGGTCGAGCCGAATGCGCTCGAGCGCATATTCGACGACTGCCTCGGCGAGTTTCTCGCTGTCTTGATCGTGATAGTGCATCCAATAGCCGTCGGACTCGTTGCCCGATGCGGGATGCTGTGGGAGATTTGTCACCATTGATTTTTTACCACGATGCCGAACTCTACTTGTGTGCAAAGGTAATCTGTATCCATGGCGTCCAAACTTTTGTTTAAATTTTCTGCACTCGGCGCAACCGCAATTTTGCTCACGCTCGGGGCATGCTCATCGGGTTCGTCAAGTGCACCAGTTGATCTGTCGCCAGAAGCCGCGGTAGGTCGCGAACTATCGATTAGCGCAGGTTGCGCGAGTTGCCATGGCGAAGACGGCAACGGTCGAGTCGGACCAAAATGGATCGGTCTGGCCGATTCGCAAGTCACGCTAAGCGACGGCACCGTTGTCACTGCTGACGACACCTATCTATATGAGTCGATAAAAGACCCAGGTGCCAAGAAGCGTCGAGGAGCGTCGGGCATAATGCCGGCGAACAAACTTACCGACGACGAAATCGCCAGCATCATCGTTTATATTCGCGCGCTTAAATAGTTTTTAAGCCAGCGTCACTAGTTCGAGCCAAGACTCGTTGAAATAGTCTTCTTGGCCGTCTGGCATGAGCAAAACTTTTGTCGGTGCGAGTTGCTCGACAAATTCAGCGTCGTGGCTGACCAGTACAATTGCGCCTTCCCAATTTGAAAGAGCATCAGCAACAGACTGACGACTAGATGGGTCAAGGTTGTTGGTCGGTTCGTCGAGCAACAATAGGTTGTTTTTTCCGACCATCATCATTGCAAGTGCGAGTTTTGTTTTTTCACCACCAGATAGAGTCGCCGACTCTTGGTAGACCTTGTCGCCGGACAAACCGAACATGCCGAGCATGCCTCGCAGTTGAGTCTCGGTGAGACCGAGCGAAACCGGTGCCTGGTCGCGCATGTGCTCGACCAATGATCTTTGGGGCACCAAGTTGTCGTGTTCTTGGGCGTAATAGCCGACTTGAACTTGATAACCGAACTTGACTTCGCCGTTGTCGGGCTTGACCTCGCCCGCCAAGATTCGTAAAAGTGAAGTTTTGCCGGCGCCATTTAAGCCGAGCACCAAAAGCCGCTCGCCGCGACCCAAGTCGAAACTCACGTCGTGAAAAATGTCGGGGCCGCCGAAAGTCTTGCGCAAACCGTCGACAGTCAAAACTGTTTCTCCGCAATGTGGCGGTTCAGGAAAGCGAACTTTCAAAACGCGGGCACCGCGCGCGGCGTGCACGCGAGTTTCTTCGATGCGACCGATTCGCTTTTCGATGCTGTGCGCCATCGCTGCTTTGCTGGCTTTGGCGCCGAATCGATCGACAACGCGCTGCAGTCTTTCGATTTCTTTGCTTTGTTGGGTCGCCTTCTTTGCTTGCCGAGCCTCGTCAGCTTCGCGTGAAACCAGATATTGCGTGTAAGTGCCGCGATATTCGACAATCGAGCCTTCTGAGTCTTCGTCTGGTCGATCAAGATGCAACACGCGAGTGATCGCCTCATCGAGCAACTCGAGGTCGTGACTAATAACCAGTAGCGCGCCTTTGTAGCCACGCAAAAAATCAAGCATCCAAGTTTTTGCGTCGATATCTAAGTGATTGGTCGGCTCATCGAGCAACAGCGTGTCGCTACCACTGAACAAAATTCGAGCAAGTTCGATACGTCGACGCTCGCCACCAGAGAGCACACCTAGAGCGAGATTCAAACGGTCGGGCTTCAGCCCCAAACCGGCGGCGATGGCTCGAGCTTCGCTGTCGGCGGCGTATCCGCCCTTGATCGAAAAAGCTTCTTCGGCTTTGGTGAATTTTGCGACGTTGGCATCGCTCGAGTTTTCTTCGAGTGCGATTCGCAATTTTTCGATGCGCACGACATCTTCGTCGATGCCACGACCCGAGAGAATGTGCGAGATTGCGGTGCGAGCGTCGAACGAACCAGCAATGCGAGGGTCTTGCGGAAGATAACCAAAACCGCCTTTGCGATTGATCACACCAGACTTTGGTTCGTTGGCGCCACCGAGCACTTTAAAAAGTGTCGTCTTGCCTGCGCCATTGCGACCGACAAGACCGACTTTGTCGCGGGGCATTACCGCGAACGAGGCGCCGTTAACGACGAGTTTGCCGCCAATTTCGACGCACAGATCTTTGACTTGGAGCACCCGTCAAGGCTCGCACCACATTCGCACTGATACAACCTGCGAAATCGCCTATTGTCGTGCGTATGACTAGTGCTACAGATGTTTTGGTCGGAGCAACAACGGCGGCAACCGCGAGCGAAGTTGTTTTGGGTGCCGCTATCGCGATTGCTTGCATGATGATCGCAGTTTGGGCGATAAGTCTGGTGATGCGTGACGCGTCAATAGTCGACATTGCCTGGGGCTCTGGTTTCGTGCTTGTGGCTTGGGTCAGTTATTGGCTGAGTGACGGCAACTCGACGCGAAGTTTTGTGCTGACTTTATTGACGACGATCTGGGGTTTGCGACTTGCTTTCTATTTGGCGAAGCGCAACCTTGGCCATGGCGAAGACTTTCGCTACCAGTCGATGCGACGCAAGCACGGCAACCGATTTGCAATCGTCAGTTTGTACACGGTCTTTGGTCTGCAAGGTGTGCTGATGTTTATCGTTTCGTTGCCGATTCAACTTGGTCAGGTGCGCGAAGAGCCTGGTTTCGGAATTATTGGCGTGCTCGGCGTTTTTGTTTGGGGTGTCGGCATTTATTTTGAGGCCGTCGGCGACGCTCAACTCGCGCGCTTCAAGCGCGACCCCGCCAACAAGGGTCTTGTGATGAATCAAGGATTGTGGCGATACACGCGACATCCCAATTATTTTGGTGATTCGTGTGTTTGGTGGGGTTTAGGTTTGGTCGCCGCTGAGTCGTCGCTCGGTATTTTTGGCTTAATCGGCCCCGTTGTTATGACGATCTTGCTGGTCAAAGTTTCGGGTGCCGCGATGCTCGACCGCGCGATGCTGAAGCGCAAACCTGGCTACGAAGAATACGTCGCCACAACCTCGGGCTTTATTCCTCGCCCACCCCGCCGCTAAACCGACCACATCTCGATTGGCTTACGAGCCTAAATTTGCTCTCTTTGAGCGGACGACGGGATTTGAACCCGCGACCCTCACCTTGGCAAGGTGATGCTCTACCACTGAGCCACGTCCGCATTTATTGCATTTACTTAAGGGTTTGAGTTTAGCAACGGGTCAGCAGTACTCAACACTTCTCGGCTTATCTTTGCTGCGCTGGATAACCGCACTACGCCTGCAAGCGACGCGAGCACAACGGCACCACCGAAAACTTGCATCGCTGAAATGTTTTGTCCATAGACAAGCCATGCGCCGATCGAAGAAATTACTGGCCCGAGCAGCAAAATCAACGACGACACCGATGCGTCAACATATTTTTGCGCCCAAAGCATGAAGCTGTGGCCAATCGTTCCAGAAAAAAGGGTCATTGCAATCAAAAAACCCAAATCACGCCAAGTAATTTGCAGAATGTCGTTGCTAGTGACGAGTGCATACGGCACGACAACGCATGTTTGAATGACGCTAACGCCATACAAAAACTGCCACGTATCTACACCATCGATGCGCCGACGCTTCGATGAGATGAAATAAAGAGTCCAGGTCAATGCGTTGACCAGAGCCAAAAAGTCGCCGAAAAGTGACGAACCGCCGGTGTTGCCCGCACCAACGACAATCGTTACGACGCCGGCAAAACTTGTGAAGGCAAGCAACACCTGCCACTTTGAAATCTTCTCATTGAGAAATTTTGGCGCAGCAAACAGAACCATCGCTGTCGAAATGTTGCCGATGATCGTTGCATTGGCAACCGAAGTCTCGGTGATTGCAGTGAAACCAAAAATAGTCGACACACCAAACAACGCACCCGGCAAGAGGACCGAACGAAAGAGCTTTTTGTTGATTTGTTTACCGCCACGGCGGGCTATCAAATAGAGCAACGGTGGCCAAAACAACACCCGGTAAAACAAAATTGAATTGATCGAAATTGAAGGCGCCAAAAATAGTAACGGGCCAATCCCCCAGGCAAAGACTGCAATAAAAACAGCGAGGACCGGTACTGCGGCGATTCGCGCGCGAGCGCCTCTGACCAAATTCATCGACAACTGAATTTCATTTTGCGGGTGGTCGCAAATCGACGCGCAAAATCAGCACGCCGTCTTCGATCGTCGCCGCAGCATCGCCGATCATCGCAAAATCTTGAAAGTCAACTTGTGCCTGCGACAAAAAATGCTGCCGCTCTTCACCCGCAACAGGTGGCAATGGACGACGCTTTACCGATGCCGCACGCTCGCGAAATCGTTCGATCATTTCTTTTGGGTCAAATGAAGAGGCCATATAAGTAATTTACTTCGTCTCGTCAAATCGATTGGCTGCCTTGCTTGTTGACTCGGCATCGAGCGACGCAGGTGGTGCACCAATAACGGGCATTGCCCGCACCGAGTTGAGCATTTGCTTTCGCGATTCTTCATCGGCTTGAGCAAACTCGCGCTGACCCATGACTTCAAGTGGCGCGAGAGCCTCTGGCTCGGGGCGTGCGCTCATCCAAAACCAAATAGTCAATGCACCAAGACCTGCAGCCACCACGAGCAGACCTAAGGCGATGAAGTTCAATGAGACCCCAAACGTGACTGCTACTGTAACGAAGAAAAACACGACATCGGCAAACATAGGGCTAGATGACAAACTAGTCGGAGATGGCAAGCACGTTATTGAACCTCATTTCAACGGTGTTGTTTTTCGCGGTGGGCTTTGCGCTATTGCGGTG
>Ga0214917_10006709_pt1 | contig 11872 bp, 11 predicted proteins | sample LL_1208_BB_MetaG_FD_177983 | JGI IMG/M metagenome (GOLD analysis project Ga0214917, IMG submission 177983) | Freshwater microbial communities from Lake Lanier, Atlanta, Georgia, United States - LL_1208_BB | ecosystem: Environmental > Aquatic > Freshwater > Lake | place: USA: Georgia | collected...
AGCGGCCGCGCCGCCGCCCGCCGCGACCATCGCGCCGAGCGCCCCCGCGAGCGGTGGCGAGCCATCGAACCCCGCTGCACCCCCGGCCGACGTCGCCGCCGCCGGCGGCGATCGCGACGGCGCCCGACGTGGCCGTCGTCGCGGCCGTCGCGGCCGTCGCGGTGGTCAAGGTCGCGAAGGTGGCATGACGCAAGAATTCGGTGCCGAAGACTCGAGTGAATCGATCGCGGAGAACCTCGAGCCACGCGAGAACGCACCGAGCGCACCGAGCGCGGCCGATGTGCCGGCACGCAACGTCGCCGCGTTCGAGTCGCAACCCGCGTTCGACTTCACGCCACCGCCGCCGCGCAATCCGGGTGGCAGCATGAGTTGGACCGGCCTCGCGCCGGAGGCGCCTGCGCCAGTCGCGCAGGTGGCCGCTACGCCCGCGCCCGTCGAGTCCGTTGTCGCACCAGCACCTGCGGCACAGTCAGCCATGCCGATGGAGCCGCCAAAAGTCGAAGCGCCGAAAGCCGAACCACCGAAAGTGGTGTGGTCGTCGACGCCGAGCACGACGAGCTTCGGTGGCGACCGACGTCGCGACGACTATTGATGGCAGCCGCCGGCGGGCGACCGTCGGCGGCTTAATCTTTGGCGGCCGCGAGCGCCGCGGCGGCGCGCGCGAGATCCTCGGCCGTATTGACGTCGGGACCGGGGCGCCGCACCGCATCGGCCACGCGAATTTCCATGCCGTGAGCGAGCGCGCGTAACTGCTCCAATTTCTCGATCTCTTCGTACGGCGTCGGTGCAGCCGCAGCCAGTTGCAACAGCGCACCCACCCGATAGGCATACAAGCCCAAATGGCGACGCGCCGATCGATAACCTTCGCCACCCGCGGCGTGATCGCGATCCCAGGGAATCGGCGCACGACTGAAATACAGCGCGCGACCATGCAGATCCGTGACGACTTTAACGGCGTTCGGATCGAGATATTCGTCGCGCGAGAGCACGGGCGTCGCGAGCGTCGCGAGCGCCGCGCGCGGCTGCGCGAGCAAAAGTTCTGCCACTTGCTCGACGAGTTCCGCCGGTAGATTCGGTTCGTCGCCTTGCAAATTGACGACCACCTCGTCGTCCGCCCAACCACGACGCGCCGCGACCTCGGCGATGCGATCCGTGCCGCTCGCATGCTCGGCCGCAGTCATCATGACGGTCGCGCCGAACCCACGCGCGACGGTTTCGATCCGCGCATCGTCGGTCGCGATGACGATTTCGCGCGCCCGCGTCGCGCGCGCGCGTTCGTACACCCACTCGATCATCGGCTTACCGGCGATTGCGGCAAGCGGCTTACCGGGCAAACGCGACGAAGCGTAACGCGCAGGAATGACGATGCGAAACACGCGCAAACTCGTCAGCGCGCCAACAACGGATCGTCGACTGCGAGGGTGCGCGCTTCGTCCTCGAGCATCACCGGGATACCGTCCTGGATCGGGAACGCGAGGCGATCGGCACGACAGACCAATACGGCTGCCGCCCGCTGATACACCAGCGGACCTTTGCACAGCGGGCAGGCGAGAACGTCGAGCAACTTGTCGTCCATTTCTTTGACCTCAGGCGGGCGGCGAACTGCGCACCAACGCCACGACGTGATCGAGTAAGGCGCGCCCGTCGTCGGGCTCGAGCTGCGCGGTGGCCGGCACTTGCCAGCAACGCGCAGCGGCGAATGTGCGGCATTTTACGGCATCTTTGGCCGTCATCAGCACCGGCGCCGTATCACCGAACTCGAGATCGATGGCGCGAAAGGCGTGATGATCGGGAAATGGATGCTCGATCGGCGTGAGCCCGGCCGCGCGCAGCGCGTCGAAGAAGCGCGTCGGGTTGCCGATGCCGGCGACCGCGTGCACCGGCGCACCCGCGAATGCCGCCAGTGGCCGCGACGCATCCGCTGCCGAGTGCTCATCGAGGCGAACCGGTTGAGCCGCCTGCAAGGCGAGCTGCATGCCGAGCGTGCCGTGCCAACCTTGCCACGCACGCGGCACGTCGGTACCCAAGGCATCGACTCGCGCACCCTGCACCACCACGAAATCCACCGCGGCGAGACGCGACGGCGCCTCGCGCAACGGACCTGCGGGTAATCGGCGGCCGTTACCGAAACCGCGCTGCGCATCGATCACGACGATCTCCAGATCGCGCGCGAGCGCCAGATGCTGCAAACCGTCGTCGCAAACGATCAGATCGACACCCGCCCGTTCGAGCAAGGCGACGCCCGTCGCACGGCGCGGCGCGACCACCACTGGTGCGCCCGTCATGCGCGCGAGCATCACCGCTTCGTCACCCGCGTCGCGCGGATCGGTGTCGGCATCGACCGACAACGCACCTTCGACTCGCGCACCATAGCCACGCGAGAGGATCCCGGCGCGCAGACCGCGCGCGCGTAACGCCAAGACGAGCCACGCGACGAGCGGACTCTTGCCGGTGCCACCGACCGAAATATTGCCGACTACCACGACCGGCACCCGCGCGCGATGCGTACGCAGCACACCTGCGCGATAGGCAGCGCGACGCACGGCGACGATCGCCGCGTACAGCCAAGACAACGGGGTGAGCAACGTGGCGAGCACGCCCGGTCGGCCGTACCAAAGTTTAGCGAGCGCGGCTTCGGTGCTCATCGCGCGGCGATCACCGCTCACACAGCGAACTGTAATCGATGCAGTTGCGCATAGACGCCGTCGCGCGCGATGAGTTCGGCGTGCGTGCCGAGCTCGGCGACGCGACCTTCGTGTAGCACGACGATGAGGTCGGCTTGTTCGATGGTCGACAAGCGATGCGCGATCACGAGCGTGGTGCGCGTGTGCACGAGTTGATCGAGAGCGGCTTGGATCCGGCGCTCGGACTCGGTGTCGAGCGCACTCGTCGCCTCGTCGAGTATCAACACCGGCGCGTCCTTCAAAAGTGCGCGCGCGATCGAGATGCGTTGCCGTTGACCGCCCGAGAGTAAGGCACCACGCTCGCCGACCGGGCTATCCAATCCTTGCGGCAGTTCCGCGGCGAAATCGAGGACGTGCGCGGCCTGCGCCGCCGCCTCGACTTGCGGCGATTCGGGTGGCGCGAGATTGAAAGCGATGTTGCGGCGGATGCTGTCCTCGAACAGCACAACCTCTTGGCTCACGAGACTCACTTGATCGCGTAGATCGGCGCGCCGGTACTCCCGCACGTCGACACCGTCGAGCAACACGCTGCCTACGGTCGGATCGTAAAACCGCGGCAACAGGCTCGCGAGCGTCGATTTACCGCTGCCCGACTTACCGACGATGGCGACCGTCTGTCCGGGTCGGACGCGAAAACTCACACCCGTCAGCACCGCCTCGCCGGTCGTGCCGTAAGCGAATCCCACCTCGCGGAATTCGAGTTCGCCGCGCGCACGCGCGAGCGACCGCGGCCCGCCGGCGTCTTCCACCGGCGTATCCAATACTTCGAAGACGCTCGCGCCGGCGGCGATGCCCTGCTGCAGCGGACCGAAAATTTGCACCAAGCGGCGCAGCGGCGCGGTGACCAGCAACAACGCCGTCAAGAAGGCCATGAACTCGTCGACCCGCATCTCGTGCGTGAACACCTGGCGGATCGAAAAAAACAGCACGCCGGCGAGTCCGACGGCAGCGATCATCTGCACCACGGGATTGGCGAGCGCGCGCGCGCCGATCAGCCGCATGTTGCTGCGTCGATTGTGTTCGTTCGCCGCTTCGAAATAGGCTTCTTCGTGCGCCTCGGCGTTGAAAACTTTGATAACGCGATGTGCGTCGAGGGCTTCTTTAGCGACTCGCGTCACGTCACCCATCGAGTTTTGGATGCGCGTGCTGTAACGACGGAACGAGCGGTTGATGAATTGGATCAACCAAGAAATCGGCGGCGCGAGCGCGAGCACGAACGCGGCGAGTCGCCAGTTGTACCAAAAGAGCATGCCGATCAGACCGGTGATGGTGAGCGTGTCGCGAATCAACACCGTCACGGCGTTGGTGGTCGCCTCCGCCACGAGCTCGATGTTGTACGTCAAACGCGACAGCAACTGCGCCGACGCCGAGGCATCGTGAAAGCGCGTCGGTAGTCGCAAAAAATGCGCGAACAATTCGCCGCGCATGGCTTTGATGATTTGTCGGCCGACCCAGCCGGGGAAATAGTTGGAGACGTAATCACCGATGCCGCGCAGAAAAAACAGCACCACCGCGCCGATGGGCACCGCCCAGACGATGCGCGGATCGGGTTCGACGAAGGCGCCGCCCAGAAATCTTTGAACGAGATATGCGAGAGCGGCATCGGTCGCGGCGAACGTCGCCATGCCGAGCACGCCGATCGCGAACATACCGAGATGCGGGCGCGCATAGCCGAGCAAGCGCCGATAAACTTTGCTCGCATCCACTGCTGGGGATTCGTTCACGGCGTTACCCCGATCACCGTGCAGCCTCTTGGACGGTGGCGACGTCGACTTCGCGCAAGCCCAATTTCGCAATCACGTCCATGGCGGTGACGACCGACTGGTGCGTGGCGCGCGCATCGGCGCGCAGCACGATACGACGCGTGCGGCCCTCGCCGAGCACGCTCAGCAACCCGGTGCGCAAGGCGTCCGGCGTCGCATCGACGAGCTCGCGACCGTCGAGGCGATAGCGACCATCGGCACCGATCGCGAGCACGAGCGGCGCGCTGTCCGGCGGCACACTGCGCGCACTCGCCTCGGGCAGCCGGATCCGCAAGCGCCCCTCGTCGGTGAAGGTCGACGACAACATGAAGAAGATCACGATCATCAACATCACGTCGATGAGCGAGATCAAATTGATCTCCGGATCGGGCATGCGTCGCGGACGAAAATTCATCGGCGCTCGTCACGCGTGTCGAAGAAATCGAGCAACGCCGTCGCTTCGCGTTCGAGTTCGAGCGCCAAGGTGTCGACGCGACCACGCAGCCAGCGATAGGCGACGAGCGCGGGCACGGCGACCATCAACCCGGCTGCCGTGCTGATCAAAGCTTCGCTGATACCACCGGAGAGCATACGCGGATCGCCGATCGCGCCTTGGTTAATCGCGGTGAACGCGCGGATGATGCCGGTCACCGTACCGAGCAGCCCGAGCAACGGCGCGATGCTCGCGATCGTGCCGAGAGTGTTGAGGAAGCGATCGAGTTCGTGCACGACTTGCCGGCCGGCATCCTGCACACGCTCTTGACGCTGCGCGGTGGGCCGGTGGCGCACAGCGAGCGCCACGGCGAGAATTTTGCCGAGCGGTGAGTTACGTTCGAGCGCAGCGCGCACCTCGTCGGTAGCCGGGCCCGCTTCGAGCAGTCGCCGCAGCTTCGGTAACAGGTCGTCGGGCAGCACGCGCGATCGCTGCAGCGCCCACGACCGTTCGAGCGTGATCGCCACTGCCAGCACCGAGCACAGGATGATCGGCCACATGGCCGGTCCGCCCGCGCGTATCAGTTCCCACATCGTGCCGTTTCCACCCCAGTAAGCACAGAATCATAGCCGACCGGCAGCGCCGGGCGCCAAAGTCGTGCTCCGCCCTGCGCCGCCGGGCTCGCCGCTGCGAACGTGCCGCCTGCACCGAGGATGAAAGCGATCGGTCCGGTGGTCGTCGAGCGCACGCACTGCGGCGCGACGCGCCAACGCTCAGCGATGCGTGCGCGCCGCGCAGCATCGACCCGTGTCGCAGCGAGTAACACCTGCCGAGGCTGCACGGCAGCGACGAACTCGTCGCTCACCGCTGCGAGCGAGCCGCGACGCGGCGCCAAAATCACGTCGACATCGCGCACCGTCGGATGCGCAGCGAGTGCGCGCGACTCAGCAGCGTCGAGCCGCTCGGCGAACAGCATCGACGTCGCGGCTATCGACCCGCCGGGTGCACCGGGGGTGTCGATGCGGAGCACGCAACTCGCGTTCGGTGCGTCGCCGGCGGGCAGCAAGGTGAACGTGACCGCATCCCACTGCCAGCGCTCGCGATTACGGCAGGCACCGACGCGCGGCGGCGGATCGCGCCACGCCCCGCCCGCTCGCACCATGCGCACTCGCTCGCGTCGTAACAACGTGGCAACGCCCGCGACGTTGTTGGCATTCGCACGCCCGAGCACCAACAGATCGATCGTCTCGATGCCGTAGGCGCGCAGCGTTGGGATGAGCAAAGTTTCCGCGCGCCGACCACGGGTGCCGTACGCCTCGCCGGTCTCGTACAACAACGCGTGCTGCTGCGTGCGCACGAGCACCGCGACGCCGTCACCCGCCGCGAGCAACTCGATGGCCGCCGTGCCGACGGCGGGCGCCGCGCGCGACGGCCAAATCCAGGGCAGCAGACAACAGGTCGATACCACGCGCCAGCGCCACGGCACCGGAAATAACCAAAGAAATGCCGCCACCGTCGCGAACCACCACAAGCGCGGATCGTCGACCACCGTGACGTTGGCTAGCGGCTGCGCCGCGCAGGCTTGCAACAGCGGCCAAAGGCCCTGCCAAGCGAGACGCGCCGGCCAAAGGACGAGCGCGGCCCCCTGCGATGAGACGATTTGGATCGCACTCGCGGCGAGCACGCACGGCACGAGCACGAACGAGAACACCGGTATGGCGATGAAGTTGGCGATCAGGCCGGCGAGCGAGAAAGCGGCGAACCAGGCGAGCGTCACCGGTGCGAGCGCGAGCGTGACCCGCCATTGCGTCGCGGCGGTCTCGCGCCACCACTCGCGAACGGCGACCAGCACTCGTCGCCACGCGGACGCAGTTGATGTTGGCGCCTGCGCCGCTTTTTCTTTGGGCGTGAGCGAAAGATCGCCGGAAAGCAGCGTCGCCATCGCGACGAACGACAACCAAAATCCAGACGACAACGGTGCGAGCGGATCGATGACGAGAATCGCGAGCATCGCCAGACCGAGCACTTCGAACCCGCATTGCTCGCGCCCGGCGAGCTTCGCCCACCACCAACACGCGAGCATCACGAGCGTGCGCTGCGTGGGCACACCGAAACCCGCCATTAATGCATAGCACGCGGCCGAGAGGACCCCGAGCACACCGGCGAAGGCTTCGCGCGTGTAGCGACTCTGTAGCGACGCGCTGCGCGACCAAAGAATTCGGGCGAGCGCCGCCGTGAGCCACGCGAATAGCGTCACGTGCATACCCGAGATCGCCACCAGATGTGTCGTACCGGTGGCCGAAAACACTTGCCATTGCTCGCGCGTGATCGCACCGGTCGCACCGACCGCGAGCCCGGCGAACAGCGCCGCCGTCTCACGCTCGGGCACGAGTTCGTGCAAGGCGCGCTCGATCGCGGCACGCGCGATCAACAAACCACCGCCGGCGGGCGCGACACGCCGATCGAGTGGCGAGGCGATCACGGTCGCGCGAGCGTGAATGCCGTCACGAAACGCCTCGCGTGCCGCATCGCGCGCACCGAGCGCAGGCACGCGCGGCGCACGTAGCTGCAACAACAGCTGCCACCGCTCACCCGCGGCAGGCCACGGCCGCGGCGGGGCGCGCCACACGATACGCGCGCGCAGCGTACGGCCGCGCGCAACACCACTCACGAGCGTCACGTCGGCATCGAATTCGAGCGCGCCGTTGCGCAAAGTGACGAGCGAATCGATCACCGCTTCGGTGCGTACGCGCTCGCCGTCCGCACTCGCCGGCCAACACGACCAGGACCACCACCATGCCGCAAGCATGAACACCGAGGCCGCGACCGCGATCACCGCAAGCCGCAGGTGACGCCACAGCGCCGCGAGCAGTGCGCTGCCGAGCGCGATCGCCAGACCATACGCGCCGGCCTCGAACGGCAGCGCCATGGCGAGACACACCCCCAGAGCGGCCAGGTAGCCGCTGCTGCGCGGCAAGGCCGCGAGCGCCCTGCTAGAGTGCCGCCCCGTCATGGTCCGCCAGCTACTTCGCAGTCTTTCGCAGCGCGCACGGGCGCTAGCCGGCAAGTGGTATGCGCGACCGTTCGCGCGCGTGTTCGACGAGCCGAGGCTCTGGTCGATGCAACGCGGCAGCATCACTGCGGCGTTCGGCGCGGGCCTCGCAATCAGTTTCGTGCCGTTGCCGGTGCATACCGTGCTCGCCCTCCTGGTCGCCGGCATCGGACGGATGAACGTGCCGACCATCATCGGCGCGATCTGGATCGTGAACCCGATCACGATGCTGCCGACGTATTACTTCGCTTATTTGGTCGGTTGTCGCCTAGTCGGCGCACCACCCACACAATTCGCCTTCGAATTGAGTTGGGCGTGGCTCGAGCACGGACTCGGACCGATGTGGCTGCCGTTTCTCACGGGCTGCGCCGCGTGTGCGGCGGTGTTCGGCATCGGCGGCTGGCTGCTGCTCGATCGCCTGTGGATTTGGCACGTGCGGTACAAATACCGCACCCGCCGTCGACACTCAAACGCCTGAAGCGCGCTCTTCGTGCAGTTTTCCGCCGGCGAGCCGCAGCACGCGATCCATGCGCGCCGCGAGCCGCTCGTCGTGAGTGACGATCACCAGACTGGTGCCGCGCTCACGATTCAGCTCCAACATCAACTCGAACACCTGCGCCGCGTTCGCACCGTCGAGATTGCCGGTCGGTTCGTCGGCGAGCACGATCAAAGGTTCGGTGACGAGCGCGCGCGCCACGGCCGCGCGCTGTCGTTCACCACCTGATAATTGATGCGGCTTGTGATCGAGTCGCTCGGCGAGTCCGACCCGCGCCAATAACGCCGCCGCTCGCGCTCGCGCCTCGGCGCTCGCCATACGGCGCACCAACAACGGCATCGCGACGTTCTCCAGCGCCGAAAACTCCGGCAACAAATGATGGAATTGATAGACGAAGCCCATGGTGCGATTGCGCAACGCGCCCCGCGCCGCTTCGTCTAGCGCATGCACGTCGCTACCGCCGATGCGCACTTTGCCGTGCGTCGGCCGATCGAGCCCGCCGAGCACTTGGAGCAGCGTAGTTTTGCCGGAACCCGAGCTACCGACGATCGCAACGCGCTCGCCGCGCGCGATCTGCACCTCGAGATCGCGCAACACCGTCAGCGTCGTCGGGCCTTGACGAAAATCCCGACCGAGACCGGTCGCCTCGAGCACCCACTCAGTCATGTCGCAAAGCCTCCGCAGGTTGCGTGCCGGCTGCGCGCCAGGCCGGATAAAGGGTGGCGAGCGCACAAGTCGCGAACGCCACACCGCACACTCGTGCGACGTCCCGCCAGTCGACTGCGGCCGGCAAATCGCTCATGAAATAAACTTTGGCGTCGAGGAAACGCACGCCGAGCACAGTCTCTAGACCGTGCACGAGCGCCTCGACTTGCGTCGCGATCAACACGCCGAGCAACGCGCCGGCGATCGTGCCGGCAAGCCCGATCAACACACCCTGCACCGCAAAGGCACGCAGGATGCCGCCCGGCGTCGCGCCGAGCGTGCGCAACAAAGCGATGTCGGAACTTTTTTCTTTGACCACCATTACGAGTGTCGAGACGATGTTGAAAGCGGCGACCCCGACGATCAACGAAAGGATGACGAACAGCAAACTTTTGGTGAGCTCGATCGAGCGAAAAAAATTCGCATGGTTGCGCGTCCAATCGCTGACGTAATAGCCGCCGCCGAGCGCGAGCGCGACCTCGCGCACGATCGCCGGCGCACGCAGCGGATCGGCGAGCGTCAGTCGCACCCCGGTGACGGCGTCACCCAGATTTTGCAGCCGAGCGGCATCCTCGATGCCGGTGAACGCGAGCCCGCGATCGTATTCGTACATACCCGATTCGAACGTACCGATCACCGTCAGTCGACGCATGCGCGGCACGACCCCCTCGGGCGTCGCACTGCCTTCGGGCAGGATCAACACGACGCTCTCGCCAATGCCGACGCCAAGTTCGCGCGCGAGTGCGGCACCGAGCACCACGCGCCAGCGTCCGCGCTGCAACGCGTCGAACGCAGCGCCTTGCACACGCACGCCGAGTCCGCCGGCACGTGCTTCGGCACGCGCGTCGATACCACGCAAACTCGCACCGACCACGCGATTGCCGTTGGCGAACATCGCTTGCGACTCGACGTACGGCGACACGCCGGTCACGCCCGGCGTGCGTTGCGCGATCGATGCGGCGGTACGCCAGTCGGGTAGCGCACCCTCGAGACCCATCAACGTCGCGTGCGAGGTCACCGTCAACATGCGCGTGCGCAACTCGCGCTCGAAGCCGTTCATCACCGACAGCACGACGACCAGTACCGCCACGCCTAACGTGAGTCCGATCACGGAAATCGCTGCGACGAACGACGGAAAGCCCGCGCGTCGCGTGGCACCCAATTGCCGCACACCGACCAGCCATTCCCAAGGCATCATCGTGCGATCACTCGTAACGTAGCGCTTCGGCGGGCGCGATGCGTGCGGCACGCCGCGCGGGATGCACGGTCGCGAGCGCGGTGATGACGAGTGCCGCGAGCCCGATCACGAGCACGTTATCCCAATGCAGTTCGGCAGGAATGCGCGTCACGTAGACCACTTCGGGATCGAATATGCGAAAACCGAACGTGCGTTCGAGCCATGCGACGACCTGCGTCACGTTATCGGCAAGCAACACACCGAGCGCGATACCGACGAGCACCCCACCCCAACCGATCACGAGACCCTGCGTAGCGAAGATCGCCTGCACGCTCGCGGGCGTCGCGCCTAGCGTGCGCAAAATGGCGACGTCGGTCCGTTTGTCGTTCACGACCATCACCAGCATCGCGACGATGTTGAAAGCGGCCACCGCGACCACCAACAACAGAATCAAAGTCATCATGGTCTTCTCGATGCGGATCGCGCGGAAATAGTTCGCGTGATCCTGGGTCCAGTCGCGAATCTCGAGTCCCTTGGACAAAGATTTCGCGAGCACCGCAGCGCGCTGCGGCGCCTCGAGCGCCGCATCGAAACGTAATTGCAGGCCGAAGGCGCGTGAATCGCTACCGGCGAGTGCGAACACGTCCTCCAGGGCCGCGAGCGCGAGCACACCATCGTGATCGGGCGTGCCCGCTTCGAACAGACCGACCACGGTGAACTCGCGCAAGCGCGGTGTCGGTGTGCCACTGCTCGACACGGTTGGCACGAGCAAGCTCAACCGATCGCCGGTGCCGACACCGAGTTGTCGCGCGACCAGCGTACCGAGCACGATGTGATCGCTGCCCGGCGTGAGCGCATCGAGATGACCGTCGACCATCGACAACGCGGCATTCGAGACGCGTGCTTCGAGCGCGGGGTCGATCCCGCGCAATTGCACCGGCAAAGTTTCGGCGCCGTGCAGCGCGAGCGCTTGCACTTCCGAATACGGCGCAGCACCCTGCACCCCGGCAGCGCGGCTGACGCTCGCCAACGTGCGCTTCCAAACTTCGGCGTCCGCATCACCGACGATGCGCGCATGCGCCGTCAGCGACAGTAACCGCTCGCGCAATTCCGCTTCGAAGCCGTTCATCACCGACAAAATGACGATCAAAGCCGCGACGCCCACGCTCACGCCGATGAGCGACACCCAAGTGATGAACGAGACGAAGAATTTTCGGGTCCGAGAGCGCACGTAGCGCAAACCGACGAACAGCGACAAAGGCTGGAACATGCTGGCGGAATTTAACCACAACCGCCCGTTCGCAGCCGCGGGACTTGCGTGGGGGGCAGCACCCGGTAAGCTTGCGCGCCCATGTCCGGCCTCCTCTCGCCGCTGCGTCCCGACGCAAAGACTCCTCGCGTCCGCTGGCAGCGGTTGCACGCGAGTGCGACGGCGCTCGCCCTCGCCGAAGCAGCCGGCGCAGACCATCGACCGTGGGTGGTCATCGAGGCCGACCTGCGCAGTCTCGAGCGCCGCCGCGCCGAGCTGCAGTTCTTCGCACCGCAAGCGCTGCCGATCGTGACGCTACCCGATTGGGAAGTTT
>Ga0214917_10006711_pt1 | contig 11868 bp, 9 predicted proteins | sample LL_1208_BB_MetaG_FD_177983 | JGI IMG/M metagenome (GOLD analysis project Ga0214917, IMG submission 177983) | Freshwater microbial communities from Lake Lanier, Atlanta, Georgia, United States - LL_1208_BB | ecosystem: Environmental > Aquatic > Freshwater > Lake | place: USA: Georgia | collected...
GGCCGAGCGCCTCGAAATCCCCCTCCTCCGTGCAGTGCTGCACGGCCTCCGGCACCGCCGGCGGCTCGACCCCCTGTTCGCTGGCCGCCCGCCGCGCGGACAGGCTGTGCCGCAACGCCCTGCCGATCTGGGTGGTGAGCTTGTCGTGGAGCCCGTCCACGAGGTCGCCGACGTGGTACGTGACGTTGCCCATGTGGAGATTCTCCCTGCGGCGGTAGCCGGGATAGAGAATCTCCTTGAGGTCCTCGCAGGCCGAGACGACGGCCTCCGAATTCGGCAGCGGGCAGTGGCCGAGGTAGTGGATCGTCGGGACGTGATGGTACGTCTCCACGATCCGCCGCGTGAGCTCCGGCAGCTGCTCCTTGATGCGGATGTCTGTGGCCATGACGACCGATGGTAGGAAACGACGCCGCGCCCGGCAAACACACCCCCTATGCGGTCGTCCTCCACGCCCGGGCGAATTGAGGGTTCTTGGCGGGGTTCTCCGATTTTGGACCGCCGCCGGCGGCCTCTCGTGAGGCCCGGCAGACTGGGCGATCGGGGCTGTCACCCGGCGACGGGCTCGCCGGCGGCCGCGGCCGCATCCCCGAGCGTCATCGCCCCCTCGTAGAGGGCACGGCCCACGATGCAGCCCGCCGCCCCCGTGGCCGCCACGCGGCGGATATCCGCCGTGTTCGAGACGCCCCCGGAGGCGATCACGGGCAGTGGCACCGCCCGCACCATCTCCTCGAGCGCCGGCAGATTCGGCCCGGCCATCATGCCGTCCTTGGCGATGTCGGTGTAGACGATCCCGGCCAGCGGCAGGCCGGCGTGCCGTCGGGCCACGTCGATCGCCGTCAGCGTGCTGGTCTCCAGCCAGCCCCGCACGGCGACGTGGCCATTCCTGGCGTCGAGCCCCAGCACCATCCTGCCCGGAAACGCCCGGGCGAGGTCGGCGAGCAAGGCGGGCTGCTCGATCGCCACGCTGCCGACCACGAGCCGCTCGACGCCCGCCGCCAGATACCCGCGCGCCGCCTCGAGAGAACGGATCCCGCCGCCGAGCTGGCAGGGAATCCCGGCGGCGGCGGCCATACGGGCCACGAGGTCGGCCTGGACGGCGGCTCCCTGCTTGGCACCGTCGAGATCGACGATGTGCAGCCGACGGGCGCCGCCGGCGACGAAGCGGCGCACCACGGCCACCGGATCGTCGCCGAACACCGTCTCCCGGCCGTAGTCCCCCTGCAACAGCCGCACGCACTTGCCGCCCCGCAGGTCGATCGCAGGCCACAGTTCCATGGTCAGTCGCTCCTCAGGCAGGCGTCCAGCAGACGCATGCCTGCCGACTGGCTCTTCTCGGGGTGAAATTGGGTGGCGAACAGCCGTCCGCGGGACACCGCCGCGCAGAAGGGCCCGCCGTAATCGCTGGTGGCGGCGATCACGGACGCATCCCGCGGCCGCGCCACGTAGGAGTGGACGAAGTAGAAGTGATCGCCATCCCGCCCCAGCGGTACGGCGCCGCCGTCCTTTCGCCACGACACCTGGTTCCAGCCCATGTGCGGAATCTTCATGCCCCGGGGCAGCTCGAACCGCGTCACGTCTCCCTCGAAGACGCCCAAGCCCGGATGGCGGCCCCCTTCGACGCCCTGCTCGAAGAGCAGCTGCAGGCCCATGCAGATGCCGAGGAACGGCCGATCGGCGCGGATGTGCGCGAGGATCGGGTCCACCAGCCCGCGTGCCGACAGGGCGCGGATGGCATCGCCGAACGCCCCCACGCCCGGCAGCACCAGGAAGCGTGATTCGGCGACCACGTTGGGATCGTCGGTGATCCGGGCCTCACGACCGACCCGCTCCACGGCCTTCTGCACGCTCCGCAGGTTGCCGCTGCCATAATCGATGATGGTGATCATGCCGGGGATTCTAGGGCACGCGCGGGTTCCGTGCAGCGTGATGCCGGCCCGGTCGGCCGCACCCGACCGAAGAACCGGGAACCGAAGAACCGGGAACCGCCGCCTCAGTCCCGGGAGGGCTCGTCTTCGCTGCCGATCCGTTCCGGGTAGATCACCAGTTCCATGCGACGGTTTCGCCTCCGGCCGGCCGCCGACGCGTTGGAGACGACGGGGTGGTTGGCACCATGGGCCACGAGAAACAGCTGCCCCTGACGCAGCGGCGTGCGGGCGGTGAGGAAGTCGAACACGGCCGCCGCGCGGGCTGCCGTCAGCTGGTGCGGCGAGCCCCAGGCGCCCGGGCCGAGCGGCTCGGTGTCCACGTGCCCCTCGATCCCGATGAAGTGCCGCGGAAAGACCCGATCGACCTCGCCCGACACCTGCGTGAGCAGGGCGCTGCCGCCGGGCAGGAGCGAGGCGCCTCCTGCGTCGAACAGCCGCTCGGCGGGAAGCTCCAGCCGCACCACGTTGCCGTCGAACCGCATCTCGACGCCCGGTACCGACAGTTGCGTCATGGCCGCGTGCATCGCGGCCGGCGACGGCGGCATCGGCGAGGTGGGCATCGCCGCCAGGGTGGCCGTGGCACCGGCCGGTGGCGGGGTGCCGGGCGCCGATGGCACGGCCCAGGGCACGGCCGCCCCGCCAGCGGCCGGAAACCGCCTGGCGGCCAGCTGGGTGGAGGTGCTCGCGAGCTGCTCGCGCAGCGCCGTGATCTCGTCCTTGAGCAGCTGGTTCTCGTCCTGGCTCCTGGCCAGCGTCGTCTGCAGCAGACGGCCATCGACGTCGGCGTACGAGGGCAGGGCAGGGGCCCCTGGCTGGGGCAACGCGGCGGCCGGCTCCGCCACGCCCGGCGGCGGGACGAGGCTCACCGGTGCGGCGGCGGGCTGCTTGAGAAACAGAGGATGGGAACAGCCGCCCGCCAGCAAGAGCGCGACCGCCGTCAGACAGGGCACGGCGGCGGCACGGTGGATGACGATGCGCGACATGCCTCGGATCCTGTCCCGGGGAAGGGGGGGCGGGATCGTAGGAAAGGCCCGCAGGCCGGGCAAGGCGAGTGCCGCCCGCGAATCAGGGGCCCGGCGCCGGCATGCGGGGCAGGCGTTCGCCCCGGCATGCGGGGCAGGCGTTCGCCCCGGCATGCGGGGCAGGGGCCGGCCGTATCACCCGCGCAGCCGCTGCCAGACGAACAACGTCGCCGCCGTCAGCACGACGACGGCGGCGATCACCAGCGACAGTTCCAGCGGCTGCATGAAGGGACCGCCCGCCCAGGCCCACAGGGGCCGCCAGGCCGCCACCACGGCGGCACACGCCAGGCAGAGGCTCGGGCCGTAGGGCAGCTCGTTCTCGCGGTGCCGCACCATCTGCGCGACCCCGTGGGCCAGCCCGATGAACGCGGCGAGGAAGAACGTCAACACGCTCGCCTGCCAGCCGACCCAGGCTCCGACCATCGCCATGAGCGTGACGTCGCCGAGCCCCATCGCCTCACGGCCCAGGCTGCGCGACGCCCCCTCTCGGATGCACCACACGAGACCGGCCGAGACGGCGAGGCCGACGAGGCCTGTCTGCAGTCCGTGGAAGCGCTGCCCACCGGCATACCACGCCGCGGCGATTCCCAGACCGCCGGCGAGAAGGATCAGATTGCGCGGCTCGACGCGTCTCCAGGCCGCCCCCGCTCCAGCCCCGCCGGGGACGGCCGCGCCGGATACCGGCAGCGGGCGAAACGGGGCGGTGCACACGAACCACCAGGAGGAGAAAATCGCCGCCGCCAGCGCGAGCCCCGGCAGGTGCGGACGGCCGCCCCAGGCGTCGGGCGGCGACTGGGTGCGCAGGCCGCCGTACCAGCCGAGCACGTCCGCCCCGAGGAGCGGCGGCGCATACGCGCGCGGCAGTTCCAGGCCGATCGGCATGAGCACGTCGGGCACCAGCCAGACCGCGACGAGCCCCAGCAGCACCCCCGGCACCGTGACGGCGTCGGGGATCACCCGATACCTGAGGTCGATCCATGCCGCGGCGGCCAGCAGCCAGCCGAGCACGGCATGCGCGACGAACCGGGCCACGACCGCGGCGTCGTGGGCGGATGCGGCCGCATCCGCGGCCCCCGCCGTGGGTTCGATCCCTCGGCACCGCACCTCCCACCACCAGAGCGTCACGGCCGCCGCCACGACCGCCAATTCGATCCCCCGGCGTCCCGTGCCCGCGGCGCCGACGGGGCCGGGCCCGATGCCGTCGTGCGTGCGTCCGTCGTCTTCGCCGGGAGTGCCCGCCCGTGCGGCAGCGTCGGCCTGGTCGCCGGACGCGGGGCCGTCGGCCGCCAGCACGCCGGAGTCGAGCAGGCCGCCCACGGTCGTGGTGAGCAGCCGCGCCGCGAGGCCCGCCAGCACCGCCACCACGACGCCCCACACCGGGCTGCCCACCGCGGGCAGCGAGGGCCATGCGTCCATGCGGTCGATCATGACGACGCCCCCTCGCGGCCGCCGGCCGCCGGCCCGTGCCGCCCCGCCCATCCCGTCCGCAACCAGGCCATGATCTCCGCGGCGACCTCCGCGGGAGGCAGGGCCGACGTATCGACGCTGTGATCGGCGCACTCGCGATAGAGCGGTTCGCGGGCCGAGAGCGTCGCCGCGACCTCGGCCAGGGGATCGCCCGTGGTGCTCGCCGACAGTGCGGGCCGCCGCTCGGCGGTGCCCGGGTCGGCGGCCAGACGGGCACGGACGACGTCGGCCGCCGCCGTCAGCCAGACGATCGGACGACCGGCCTCGCGAAGGGCCTCCCGGTTGCCCGCCCGCAGGACGGCGCCCCCCCCGGTGGACAGCACGCCGGGGTACGCCGCCAGCAGGTCCGCCAACACCGCCGCCTCGGCGTCGCGAAACACCCCCTCGCCGCGTTCCCTCACGAGCGTGGCGATGGAGCAGCCGACCCGGCCCTCCAGCACGGCGTCGGCATCGCACCAGCCGCAGCCGAGCATGTCGGCGAGCAGACCCGCCACCGTGGACTTGCCCGTCCCCCGATACCCGATGAGCGTGATCCGTGGCATGCCGTCGACGTCCCTTCGTAGCGACCCCGGGCGGCGGCGCGCCGCCCCGTGGGCCCTCCCTCACTCCGGCGGACGGGCCGACGAGGTGGCCCGCTTCAGGGCGTCACGCATCACCTGCTCCGGCGCCTCGGCGTCGTGCCAGATGTGGAACTGGATCGCCGCCTGCCGCACGAACATGTCCACACCCGTCACGATCTGGCAGCCGACCGACCGGGCCTCCTTCACCAGCAGCGTGTTCTCGGGATTGTAGACGGTGTCGAACACGACCATGTAGCTGCGCAGATACTCGCGGGCGTACGGCGTCTCGTCGACGTTGGGGTGCATGCCGATCGGCGTCGCGTTGACCACGCAGTCGTGCGGCACGCGATACCGCGTGTTCCAATCGACCGCCCGGCAGCCGACCTCGGTCGCGATCCGCTTGGATCGCTCCAGCGTGCGGGACGTGACCGTCACGTCGACGCCCTGCTGCTTGAGGCCGAAGGCGACCGCGCGGGCCGCGCCCCCGGCGCCGAGCACCAGGGCCGTCTTCAGTCCGAACCCGTGCCCCGACCGCGGGGCGGACGGGTCGCCGCCTCCGTCGGATTCCCGCTCCACGAGCGCCGCCCGCAGGCTCTCGACCGCCGCGGTGGCGTCGGTGTTGGAGGCGGCGACGCCGTCGGGGCGGAAGGTGAGCGTGTTCGCCGCGCCGATCGCCCGCACGAGATCGCCCTGGTGGACGGCGTGCTTGAGCACGGCCTCCTTGTGGGGAATGGTCACGCTCACGCCGGACAGCGGCCAGTCGGCCGCGCGCGAGAGAAACTCGTCGATCTGCTCGGCGGGCACGCGGAAGGGGAGATAGACGGCGTCGATGCCCGCCGCCTCGAGCGCGGCATTGTGGACGACGGGGCTGAGGCTGTGGGCCACGGGATCGGCCACGACCCCGTAGATCCGCGTGGCCGCCGTCAGCGAGTCGTAGCGGTAGAGATCGCGCATCTGCCGCCAGCCGATCTGGCCGGGTGCCATCACCCGGTCGTCGTGGAAGGTCGCGAACGTGAAGGGGGCGCCGCAGCGCCCGGCGAGCACCCGCGTCGGCACTCCCATGTCGCCCATGCAGATCCCCACGGTCGGCACCCGCGCCGACCGCACGAGTTCCATCATCCGCAGGTTGTCCGACGGATGGTTGGCCATGGTGGCGATCTTGACGATGTCGGCATCGAGCGCCGCGAGCCGGGCGTGGAGGGCGGCCAGATCGGCGGGGGTCTTGTGGAAGTCGTGGTGGCTCACGATCCGCTTGGTGCGGCCGTACCGGGGCACCGCGGCGGCGATGTCGTCCTCCAGGTCCACGTAGTCCGCCCCCTCGACGATCGCCGTCCTGAGGACGAGCCGCCGGGCGTCCTCCGTCTGATTCCAACGTCCGCCGTCAGCCGCCCGCCGGCAGGTGGCGATCACCGGGCAGTGCCGGTCCCGCAGCAGCCGCGCCACCTGCACGGGCCCCTCGATGTAGTCGAGCCGCAGTTCCACGAGGGCGATGCCGTGGTCGGCCAGGTATTTGTGCTCGGCGATGACGTGCCGGTGCCGGCCCCGCCCGATGGTGACGCAGATCATCAGAATCTCCGGATGGCTCAGGTGCGGCGGAACTGCCGGTCGAGTTCCTGCCGCGAGAACACGAGCGACGTGGGCCTGCCGTGCGGGCAGTGGTGCGATTCGCGGACGCTGCGGCGATCGCGCACGAGCGCATCGACCTCGTCGTGGGACAGCGGATCGCCGGCCTTGATGGCGGCCCGGCAGGCCAGCCCGTGGAGGACCTCGTCGACGAGCATGGAGCCGTCGCCGTCCGCCGCCACCGCCGACAGCCGGGCCACGACCTCGCGCAGCAGGTCGGCGGCGGACGCGTTGCCGGCGAGCACGGGCTTGCTGGTCACGATCACGGTCGCACCGCCGAACGGCTCGACCCGCATGCCGGCCCGCTCGAGCGGCCCGGCATGGGCGGTCACCACGTCCAGGTCGGCGGCCGTCAGGTCGAGCCTCTCCGGGATGAGCAGCCGCTGCACCTCGAGGCTGCCCGCGGCCACGGAGGCCTTGAGCCGTTCGTAGAGCACCCGCTCGTGCAGGGCGTGCTGATCGATGACCTCGATGCCGTCCCCGCACTCGACCACGATGTAGCGGTCGTGCATCTGGACCGCACGCTCGCGGCGGGCGGGGGCCGCCCCGTCGCCCGCGGTCCCCCGGTGCGACGCGGCCTCGGCCAGGTCCCACAGCGCCGGCGTCGGCCGGGGCGGCTGGCCCGCCCAGGGGGGCACCACCGGCGGCAGGACGGCCGGCTGCCGCGCGGGCCCTTCCCACCCCGCGACCGCCGCCCGGGTCGCGACGTCGTCCCACGCATCCCCGTTCGCCGTATCGGCGTCCCGACGGCCGCCGTCCGGCGGCCGGAGCGGCGTGCTCATCTCGGCTCCGAGAAACACGGTGCGGATGGCGGAGAGCACGAGCCGGTACAGACGCGACGGCTCCCGGAACCGGACCTCCATCTTGGCAGGATGCACGTTGACGTCGACCATCTCGGCCGGAACGGCGAACGACAGGAACACGATCGGCTGGCGGCCGGAGAGGAGCAGGCCCCGGTACCCCTCCTGGACCGCATGCAGGATCGAGCGGTCGCGGAACGGCCTGCCGCCCACCATGAGGTGCTGCATCCGGCTTCCCGCGACGTCGTCCTCGGGCCGGCCGATCAGGCCGCGCACGGAGATCTCGCCGTCGTCGGCCGAGACGTCCAACAGCCGCCCGCCGACGCCGTCCCCGAACAGCCCGGCGATCCGCTGCCGCCACGAGGGGACCGCCGGCAGGTCGTGGATGCGGCGTCCGTTGTGCGACAACGACAGCGATACCTCCGGGTGGGCCAGGGCGGTGCGGACGAACGCCTCCGCCGCGTGCGACCACTCCGTCTGCGGCGCACGGAGAAACGCCCGGCGGGCCGGCACGTTGCCGAACAGTTGCCGCACCTCGACGGTCGTGCCGAGGCTGCAGCCCTCGGGCACGACCTCGCCCATCCGCCCCCCGTCGACGGTGAGGCTTGCGCCGGCACCGTGCACGGTCCGCGACCGGATCGTCAGCCGGGCGACCTCGCCGATGCTCGCCAGCGCCTCGCCGCGAAACCCGAGCGTCTCGATCCGCTCGAGATCCTCCGCCACGCGCAGCTTGCTCGTGGCATGGGCGGTGACCGCCAGCGGCAGGTCGTCGGCCTCGATGCCGCAGCCGTCATCCACCACCCGCACCAGGCCGATGCCCCCCTGCTCGAGCGCCACGTCGATCCTGGCGGGGGAGGCGTCGAGGGCGTTCTCCAGCAGTTCCTTGACCACGCTGGCCGGCCGCTCGACCACCTCGCCGGCGGCGATGCGATTGACCACGGACATCGGCAACGTGTGGATTCTCGCCATGACTCGCCCCCGACCGCGGCCCGATGCCTCAGGGCAGCTGGTATTCCTTGATCTTGCGGTACAGGGTGCGCTCGCCGATCCCGAGCAGTTCGGCGGCCTGCTCGCGGTTGCCGCCGGTCAGTTTGAGCGTCTCGGTGATCAGGATCCGCTCCACGTCCTCCAGCCGCCGTCCCACGAGCGATGCGACGCCGACCGGGACGTCGTCCGTCGCCGCGCCGGCTCCCGGCGGCGTGGCCGTCGCGGCGCCGCCGGGAGCCGCCTCGGGCTCGAGCTCCAGGGGCAGATCGTCGAGGTCGAGCAGCTCGTCGCAGTCCACGACCACCATGCTCTCGATCACGTTCCGCAGCTGCCGGACGTTGCCGGGCCAGCCGTAGGCGCCGAGCTTCATGCGGGCCGCCAGCGACATCCCCTTGATCGTCTTGCCGTGCCGCTTGGAGAACTGGCGGATGAAGTGCTCGATGAGCAGCGGGATGTCGGCGGCCCGCTCCTGCAAGGTGGGGATGGCGATCGTCACCACCTTGAGACGGTGGTAGAGGTCGCTGCGGAACCCGCCGCTCGCGATCGCGTCCTCCAGGTTGCGGTTCGTGGCGGAGAGGATCCGCACGTTGACCCGGGTGGGAGTGTTCGACCCGACCCGCGTGATCTCGGCCGACTCGAGCACGCGCAGCAGCTTGATCTGCGTCGGCATCGGCATGTCGCCCACTTCGTCGAGGAACAGGGTGCCCCCGTTGGCGTACTCGAATTTGCCGACACGGTCGCTGGAGGCGTCGGTGAAGGCCCCGCGGACGTGGCCGAACAACTCGCTCTCCAGGATGTTTTCGCTCAGGGCGGCGCAGTTGAGCGCGACGAACGGCTTGTTCTTCCGGGGGCTGTTCTGATGGATGGCCTGGGCGACGAGTTCCTTGCCGGTACCGGTCTGGCCCTGGATGAGCACGGTGGCGTCGGTGGGCGCGATCCGCTTGAGACGCTCGATCAGCGCGAGCATCTGCGGGCTCGAGCCGACCACCCCCTCGAACCCGAACTTCTCGTCGAGTCGCCGGTTGAGCTCCAGGTTCTGCCGCTTGAGCCGCACCCCGGCCGACGCCTTGTCGACCGCCGCCCGGAGGTGGGCGAGGTCGAGCGGCTTCTGCAGGTAGGTGAACGCCCCCTGCTGCATCGCGGCGACGGCCGACGGAATCGTGCCGTGCCCCGTCACCACGATCACCTCCGTGTCGCCGGACGCCGCCTTGGCACGGGCGAGGATCTCCAGGCCGCCGATGTCGTTCATCATCAGGTCGGTGACGACGACGTCGACGGCGTCCTGCTCGAGCCGCCGCGCGCCCTCGGTGCCGCTGCCCACCACCACGACCTGGTAATCGAGGCGGCTGAGCACCTCGCCCATCGTGCGGGCGTGCACGATGTCGTTGTCGACCACGAGCACGCGGATCAGCGACGGCGAGCCGCCGGACGGCGGTGCGGCGGCGGCAGGTTCACGCGACTGGCTCATGATGGGGTTGATGGTACGAAGCCGCCCTGCGGACCGTCCAGTTGCCGGCCAGCGGCGGGCGGCGCGGCCGCGGGGCCGTCCGCCGCCGCGGACGGACGCCTGGCGGCCGTCGGCAGCCGGGGCGGGGCGGGGAGCCAGATCGTCACCTTGGTGCCCCGTCCCGGCACGCTCTCGATGTCGATGGAACCGCCGTGGGCCTCGATGATCTTGCGTGCCGTGGGCAGCCCCAGCCCGGAGCCGCCCTGCTTCGTCGTGTAGAAGGCGCGAAACACCTTGGCGAGCGTCTCGGCGTCCATCCCGGGACCGGTGTCGATCAGCTCGAGCAGCACGCCGAGGCCCGCGGCCCGCGTCCGCACCACCAGCTGGCCGCCGCCGTCCATCGCCTGCACGGCGTTGATCAGCAGGTTGAGGACCGCCGACCGCATGGTCTCCCGATCGAGCCGGACCATGGGCAGCTCCGGGTCGAGGTAGCGGACCACCTCGACCCGCGCATCCCTGGCCTGCGGGGCGAAGAAGTCGAGCAACTGCTCGAGCTCGGCGTTGAGGCTGCCGGGCTCGAGCGACAACGTCTCCTGGCGGGCGAAGTCGAGGAAATCCCCGAGCAGCTTCTGCAGCCGGTCGCACTCCTGCCGCACCAGTTCGATCTTGGCCCTGGCGCGACGGTCGCGATGCTTGGTGGGCGACTCGGGATCGGTCTGCTCGAAGTCCTCCGCGAGGAGCTCCATGTTGAGCCGGATGGTCGACAGCGGATTGCGGATCTCGTGGGCGAGGGCGCCCACGAGAGCCGCGAATTCCGCATACGTTTCCGCTCGAGAGCGGCTGGACTCGTCGCCGGACGCCATGGCCCCTCTCGGGTCGTTTCAGGATGCCGACGGCGCCGGCGTCAGTTGGCCGGCGGGTTGCCGGACTGCGCCTGCTCGCGGAGCACCGCCTTGCGGCTGAGCTTGACGCGATCCTGATCGTCGACGGCGATCACCTTCACCCGCATGATGTCGCCCACGCGGCACACGTCCGCGACGCTCGACACGTACTCGTCGGACAACTCGCTGACGTGGCAGAGCCCGTCCTTGCCGGGCACCAGTTCCACGAACGCACCGAAGTCCTTGACGCTCGTCACGCGGCCCTCGTAGATGCGGCCGATCTGGATGGAGGCCGTCAACGCCTCGATCTTCGCCATGGCCGCCATCGCTCCCTCGGCGTCGTGGCTCGCGACCGTGACGGTGCCGTCGTCCTCGACCTCGATGCTGGCCCCGGACGACTCCTGGATCGCCCGGATGGTCTTGCCGCCCGGACCGATGAGGAGGCCGATCTTCTCCGGATCGATCCGCGTCCGCAGCAGCCGCGGAGCCCAGGGGGAGATCTCCTCGCGCGGCCGCCGGATCGCCGACAGCATGTTCCGCAGGATCTCCAGCCGCGCCTCGCGGGACTGCCGCAGCGTCGCCTCGATGATGGCCGGCGAGATGCCGTCGATCTTGAGGTCGAGCTGGATCCCCGTGATGCCCTGGTGGGAACCGGCGATCTTGAAGTCCATGTCGCCGTAGTGGTCCTCGTCGCCGATGATGTCGGTGAGCAGCACCCAGTGCTGCTCGGACTGCTTCACGAGACCGACCGAGATCCCCGCGACCGGATTGGCGATCGGCACGCCCGCGGCCATCAGCCCGAGCGTCGCCCCGCATACCGACGCCATCGAACTCGAGCCGTTCGACTCGAGAATGTCGGAGATCACCCGGATGGTGTACGGGAACGTGTCCGGGTCCGGAAGGACCGGCTTCACGCTCCGCTCGGCCAGGGCACCGTGCCCGATCTCGCGCCGCCCCGGCCCCCGGATCGGGCGCACTTCGCCCACCGAGTACGAGGGGAAGTAGTAGTCGAGCATGAACTTCTTCGAGTACTCGTCCACCAGGCCGTCGACCCGCTGCTCGTCCTTGCCGGTGCCGAGGGTGATCGTGATCAGCGCCTGCGTCTCACCCCGCTGGAACAGGGCCGACCCGTGCACGCGCGGCAGCAGGTCGGCCC
>Ga0214917_10006712_pt1 | contig 11868 bp, 14 predicted proteins | sample LL_1208_BB_MetaG_FD_177983 | JGI IMG/M metagenome (GOLD analysis project Ga0214917, IMG submission 177983) | Freshwater microbial communities from Lake Lanier, Atlanta, Georgia, United States - LL_1208_BB | ecosystem: Environmental > Aquatic > Freshwater > Lake | place: USA: Georgia | collected...
TATCAGCCAGTTGGCGGCGAGCATTGACGCGGACGTGGCGAATGCCTATCAAGGCATTTTCCAGTCGGTCGGCACGCCCGGCACGACGCCTGGTACCAGTCTGGTACTGCTGCAAGCTCAGCAAAAGCTGAACGAAGCGGCTGCGGTCATGTCGCCTCGCTATGTGACGGTCAACCCGGCGGCTAACGCGGCGCTGGTCGAAGGCATGAAAGGTCTTTTCAACCCCGTGTCGACCATCAGCAAACAGTTCAAATCCGGACTGATGGCTGAAGGCATTCTGGGCTTTGAAGAGCTTGGCATGTCCCAGTCGATCAAGCAGCACACGACCGGCACCCGCACTGGCTCGCACACGATCACCACGACCGTGTCGACTCAGGGTACGACCAGCATTGCTATCACTGGCACTGGCACTCAGGTTATCAAGAAAGGTGATGTTTTCACGATCGCCAACGTGTATGCGGTCAACCCGCAAACCCGTGAGTCGACTGGCTCGCTGCAACAGTTTGTCGCCACTGCTGACGCTACCGCGTCGGGCGGCGCCTACACTGTGAGTGTCAGCCCGGCGATCTACACCTCCAGTAGCGCTCTGGCGACCGTGGACTCGTTCCCGCAATCGTCGGCTACTGTCACCTTCTTGGGCAGCGCCAGCACCCAGTACCCGCAAAACCTGGTCTATCACAAAGACGCCATTACGTTTGCGACCGCCGACCTTGTCATGCCGCAAGGCGTGGACATGGCAAGCCGTCAGGTCCACAACGGCATCAGCCTGCGTGTTGTTCGTCAGTACGACATCAACAACGACCGCATGCCTTGCCGGGTGGATGTGCTGTACGGCTACTCGGTGATTCGTCCGCAGATGGCTGTGCGGATGTGGGGCTAAACAAAAGGGGCTTCGGCCCCTTTTACTAAATTTTGAAAGGAACTAATCATGGCTCTTCCTAATGGTGCAGGTGGTTATCAAGTTGGTCCCGGCAACCGTGACGAAACCGTCATGGGCGCTGCGGCCGCGCCGCAAACCGCTACCGCGACGGCTACGCTGTCTGCTGCTCAGATTTTGGGCGGCATGCTGTATGCCAATCCTTCGACTTCGGCTGCGACCTATACGCTTCCGACGGCTGCGCTGATTGACACCTTGCTGCCCAACGCAACTGTTGGCAGCACGTTCGATCTGGCGATTATCAACGTCGGCACGTCCAGCGGCACCGTGACGTTGGCTACGGCGACCGGAATCACCGATGGCGGCAACGCTTTCGTGGCGATTTCGACCACCAGCAGCGCGTTGTTTCGGTTTCGCAAGACTGCCGACGGTGCGTACACGGTCTACAAAATCGCCTAAGCGAGGTCATTATGCCTAACACCAAAGCTATCGGTGTAGCGTTTGCTGACCCTGCGTTTGACAGCGCAGAAGTCAGCGGCGCCGTCACCGCCGCCTCGGTGTCGGCGACGGGTTCGGTTAAAGCTTTCTCTGGCACTGCGGTGCCAGCAGGAGGTACGGCTGGGTCCGGTCTGCTGATGTCGAGTACGACCAATCTTGGCATTTTCTTTGGCTCGGGGGCGCCGACGCTGTCTGCGGCGCAGGGTTCGCTGTACATTCGCACGGACGGGTCTTCGACGTCTACGCGCCTGTATGTGAACACCAACGGGTCCACGACCTGGACCAACGTCACCACCGCAGCGTAAGGACAGCGGGGGCTTCGGCCCCCGCTGCATCTACATGGCACTCATTCATCTAAAGCACGACATTCACGGCGAGAAGATTGCCACGCTTGAGCTTGAAGCTGAGCATGATGAAAAACATGGTTGGGTGCGCTACACTCCGGGTGAAGACGCGCCGGTTGAGCAGCTAGTAAACGAGCTGCGCCCGCGCCGTCGCAAGGAGCCTTTGCATGTCGACAACAGCCGGTGACATCATCAATGGGTCGCTTCGACTACTAGGGCAGCTCGCTGAAGGCGAACAACCGTCGGCTGAGACATCTGCCGATGCGTTGACCGCGATGAATCAAATGATCGACAGTTGGAACACCGAGCGTTTGTCGGTGTTCTCAACTCGCGATGAAGTCTTTACTTGGCCTGCTAACACCATCCAGCGTACCTACGGTCCAACGGGTGACTTTGTTGGCACGCGGCCTATTCAGTTGGACGACAGCACCTATTTCAAAGACACCCAGAGCGGGCTGTCTTATGACGTGCTGTTCATCAACCAAGACCAGTACAACGGCATCGCGCTGAAGACGGTCGGCAGCACCTTTCCGCAGGTCATGTGGATCAACATGACCTATCCAGACATTGAGATGTATCTGTACCCCAAGCCGACTAAATCGCTGGAATTTCATCTGGTGTCGGTTGAGCCGCTTGATCAGCCTGCAACGCTCAGTACGGTTCTTAACTTCCCGCCAGGTTACTTTCGCGCGTTTCGCTACAACCTGGCGTGCGAGTTGGCGCCTGAGTTTGGTGTCGAGCCTACGCCTCAAGTCCAACGGATTGCAATGGTGTCCAAGCGCAACTTGAAACGCATCAATGATCCGGGTGACCTGATGGCGATGCCGTACAGCTTGGTCAATCGACGCAGACAAAGGTTCAATATCTTTTCTGGCGGGTACTGATGGACACGCCGATCCTTGGCGCCTCCTATGTCGCGCGCAGCATCAACGCTGCGAACGATCGCTGCGTCAATCTGTTCCCGGAAATCATTTCCGACGGCGGCAAGACACCTGCGTTTCTGCAACGGGCGCCAGGGCTGAAACTGCTTACGCCAACGGTTGGCGGCACGCCGACAACGCTAAGCGATGGGCCTATTCGAGGGCTGCACGTTTACGGTGACAAACTGTATGTGGTCACGGCACAGTCACCTGCCACGCTGCCGTACCCGCAAACCAAGCTTTGGCAGCTAGACAGTTCGTACGCAGCGACCTTGCGCGGAACGGTTAGCACTGACGTCGGCACGGGCCAAGTCACAATGGCCGATAACGGCACGCAGTTGTTTTTGGCGTGCGGCGACGCAGCAGGGACTGGCTACATCTTCAACGCCAGCACGAACGTGTTTGCTCAGATTACCGACCCTGACTTCCCCGGCGCCTCTTCAGTCGGCTACATCGATGGCTATTTTGTGTTCAGCGAACCTAACAGCCAAAAACTGTGGGTGACCGCACTACTGGATGGAACCTCAGTAGATCCGCTAGATTTCTCAAGCGCTGAAGGCGCGCCGGATAACATTCTTGCAGTCACAGTCAGCAACCGAGAGATCTGGGTATTTGGCACGTTCACGACCGAGGTGTGGTACGACGCAGGCGGTGTGGATTTCCCACTGGAGCGTATCACGGGCGCCTTTAACGAACTGGGGTGCGCGGCCCAGTACTCGGTTGCCAAACTTGCTAACAAAGTGTTCTGGCTTGGCCGCAACGCTGAAGGGCAGGGGATTGTCTACGTCTCAAACGGCTACATCGGCACGCGAATCAGCACCCACGCCATCGAGTACGCGATTCAGTCTTACGAACGGATGGACGACGCGATTGCGATGGTGTACCAGCAAGACGGGCATCAGTTCTACGTCCTGACCTTCCCGACCGCAGGCAAAACATGGGTTTATGATCTTGCCACTGGGCGCTGGCATGAGCGTGCGGGCTGGGTCGCCAGTCAGTTCACGCGGCACCGCGCCAACTGTATGGTCGCCTACAACGGCAAGATCATTGTCGGCGACTATATTAACGGCAAACTCTACGAACTGGATCTTGAGACGTACGCAGACGACGGCGACACGCAACGGTGGCTGCGGTCGTGGCGCGCGCTGCCGACGGGCCAGAACAACCTGAACCGAACCGTTCAGCACGCCTTGCAGCTCGATTGCGAGTCGGGCGTAGGACTAGTGACCGGACAAGGCTCCGACCCGCAAGTCATGTTGCGCTGGTCGGATGATGGCGGGCATACCTGGTCAAACGAGCACTGGCGCTCGATGGGCGAGATTGGTGAGACAGGGCAGCGCGTGATCTGGCGGCGGCTTGGCATGACCGAGCGCCTGCGCGATCGGGTGTACGAACTCAGCGGTACTGACCCGGTTAAGATCGCCATCATGGGCGCGCAACTGAGAGCGAGCGCGACCAATGCCTAACCCACAGCCATACCGCATACCGTCGCAGCGCGTGCCGTTTTTGATTGAGGATCAAAACCTTGTCTCGCGTGAATGGTATCGGTTTCTGGGGCGCAAACTGCGATATGGCGCGTTCTATGACACGACCACTCAGTCCGCTGCGGCGACCAACACCGCGTACGCAGTGACGTTCAACACCACTTACAGTTCCTACGCTATTGAACGCGGCACGCCAACCTCCCGCATCTATGTGCCTGACAGTTCCATCTACAATTTTGAGTTCTCGCTTCAGGTCGATAAGACGGGCGGCACCAATTCACAACTGTACGTTTGGCCTCGCATTAATGGCGTAGATGTGGCAGACTCAGCCAGTCGGGTGCGGATCAAAGACAACAACGATGAGCATGTCGTTGCATGGAACTTTATGCTGGACATGCAAGGCGGCAGTTACTTTGAACTGATGTGGGCGGTGTCAAACACCAATGTTCAACTGATCGCCGAACCAGCCACTGCCTTTTGCCCGGCTATTCCATCAGCCATTTTGACTGTCTATGAGGTGTCGCTATGAGCGCGAACCTGTCTGCTGTTCCCAAGCTTCAGTTCTTCGACAACAACGGCGTACCGTTGGTTGGTGGAAAACTGTACACCTACGCCGCTGGCACAACCACGCCACTTGCGACCTACACGGACGCAAGCGCCGGAACGCCCAACACCAACCCGATCATCCTAGACTCGCGCGGCGAGGCCAATGTCTGGCTGTCGGCGACCACCTACAAATTTGTGCTTAAAGATTCAACCGATGTCACTATTTGGACGGTCGACAACATTTCCAACGCGTTGAATCTGTCTCAGATTCTTGCTAACAGTGGATCGGCAGCATCGCCGCCCTATACGTTTGCGTCAGACACCACGACTGGCATGTACTTGGCTGCGGCGGGGCAAATTGGCCTGGCTGTCAGCGGTGTTCCGGTCATCAGGTCTACGTCTACTACGATGATTTTGGGGCAATCAGGCGGCGCTAACGATGTTGATGTGACGCACTACGGTGACACCGCACAGACCGGCAATTTCACCCTGACGGGCGATGTCAATGTCACGGGTGCTGCGGTGTTCAACGAAGCGGGCGCGGACAAAGACTTTCGAGTTGAGGGCGACACCCAGCCTAATCTGCTATTTGTCGATGCCTCAACGGACCGGGTCGGGATTGGGACGAATTTGCCATCAGTAAAACTTCATGTTGCAGGTGCGGGTTTTGTTGCAACAGACATTTCTGGTGATAGCACCAACGAAACGCAACTGCGGTTTTTGTTGAATACTTCTGCCCGTATTTCACAGCAGGCAAATCAAGCACTTATTTTTGACACCAATGCCACCGAAAAGATGCGTATTGACACATCCGGTAACGTAGGGATTGGGACAAATTCGCCGTCTTCTTACGGCAAGCTTGCCTCGATTATATCTACAGCCGGTACTTCTGGATGGTTTCAAAGCAATGCTAGTACAAGCACGTTAGTTGTTAAAGATACAGGCGCCAACGGAGCTAACATTAGTTTGCGTGGCAACGGCGCGACGACACCAGATAAACACATCCGTGCTATCGGTGGCGTACTTGAAGTTATTAATAGCGCCTATACAGCCAATATATTAGCAGTAACTGATGCTGGAGTTTTGCAGTTTAACTCTGGCTACGGCTCGGTGGCGACCGCTTACGGCTGTCGCGTGTGGGTTAACTTTAACGGATCAGGCGCCGCAACAATCAGAAACAGCGGCAATGTTAGTAGTGTTACATATAACGCCGTAGGTGATTACACCGTTAATTTTACTGCCGCTATGCCAGACACTAACTATTGTTTAACTGGGTCTGCAAAAGAACACGACAGCACAAGCAATTCAACAACACTTTTTTATCCAGGTACGCAAACAATTGCAAACACTTTTCAAACCAGCAGTGTTCGAGTTAAATCCGGAACAGGTGGCTCGGGCGCGGCCTTTGACTGTGTTGTAATGTCAGTAGCTGTTTTCCGTTGAGGACTAACATGAGCCAACGAGTCATTTATCCGCATGCTGGTGGTCTGGCAGTCCTCATTCCAACCGATGAGTTTCTTGCCACTTACACCATTCAAGACGTTGCGGCTAAAGATGTACCGATAGGTGTGCCGTACCGTATCATTGATGAGGCTGACATCCCAACCGATTCTGCCTTTCGGAACGCTTGGGAGGCTGACTTCTCAACGCCAGACGGCTATGGTATCGGCCATGAAGCTTGGGTTGCTTCTAAGGAGTCAGCGCAATGATTACCGTTAACTTTGACAAAGCCAAGGCGCTGACCAAGGACCGACTGCGCGCTGAACGCGCTCCTCTTCTGGCGGCGCTTGATGTACAGTTCCAGCGTAACCTTGAAACCAACACTAGCAACACCGCTGTTGTGGCTGAGAAGCAAAGACTGCGCGACCTTCCAGCACTTGCAGATACCTGCACAACGCTTGATGAACTAAAAGCTCTGAAAGCGTAAGAGAGGCTTACTATGATTGAAGCACTGATTGCGGGTCAAATTCTCGGCGGTCTGTTCGGCGCCAGCGCGACCCGCAGCGCCGCAAGAACGCAAGCCGCCGCCACGCGTGAAGGCATTGCTTCGCAGGAACGGATGTTTGAGCGTCAGCTAGAGACGCAAGCGCCGTTTCGCGAAGCGGGCCTTGAAGCACAAGGTATGCTGCTGAACGAACTGCGAAACCCTTCGCAGTATCAGGCAAGCGCGGGGCTGTCCCCGGCTGAACTGGCCGGTCAACAGTTCAACTTCCAAGCTGACCCTGGCTACGCGTTCCGGCTATCAGAAGGTCTGAAAGCGCTTGAGCGCAGCGCCGCTGCACGAGGCGGGCTGATGTCTGGCGGCACGGGTAAAGCGTTGACGCGATATGGTCAAGACCTGGCCTCACAAGAGTACGGCAACGCCTTCCAGCGGTTTCAGCAGGAGCGCGCCGCCCGTGCAGGACTTGGCGCGATGGAGTACGGTCAGTTCGCAGGCGAGCGCAGCGCGCGCCTGCTGCCGCTGATGCAAACGATCGCCACGGGAGCCGGAACAAACGCGAATATTGCCAACCAGATGGGTAGCCTCGGCGCAGCGCAAGCAGAGGCAGCGCGGGGGGTCGGTGCGGCGAGCGCTGCCGGGCAGATCGGCGCGGCTAACGCACTCACCGGCGCGGTTGGCAATGCTACCAATCTGTACATGCAGAACCAGTTGATGGACCGTTATTTTGGCCGAGGCAACGCACCGATGCCGTACTATGATCCGTACAGTTACGCAGCGTCGTACGGTCAAGGCAGTCTGTAAGGAGTCATCATGGCAATCAATCAACTGATCGCAGCCGGAATTCAACCTGTCAGGTTTGAGTCTCCGGTCAACATGATGGCGCAACTAAGCCAGCTTGAAGCAGCGCGCAGCGCAAACGAATTGCGTCAGTTGCAGATGACGCAGTTGATGCGTCAGCAAGAGCAGGAGAACGCGCTGGCAGGGATGCCGTATGCCGACCTGACGGCTAACCCTGAACGTGCGCTGCGCTACGGGGCGCCTGGGCGGCAGATGTACGGTGAGCTGCTGAAAGGTGCTAGAGAGCGTCGGCAGGCAGAGCAGGCGCAACGCGAGTCAGAACTTAAAGCGCTAGGTACGCTGCGGTTTGCGCTTGCTGATGTCAACGACCAGCCGTCCTATGACCGTTGGCGCGGATTGGTTGGGCAGTTGGCGCCCAGTCTGAAAGATGCGGTCAAGCCTGAGTATGACCCCGAGGTTGTCAAACGGTATGGCGTTGAGGCCGACAAGCGGCTTGAAGCGTTCTCGCCAAAACCCACGCAGATGCGGCTGGGCGATCGGGTGGTGACGATCGACATGAACCCCAACAGCCCGACGTACAACCAAGAGATTCGCACGGAAACGATGGGCGCTGAACCGCTTGCGCCAGCGGTAGCTGCGCTTCGCGGCGCGCAAACAGGTCTAGCCCAAGCTCAGACTGCTGTAGCGCAAGCCGAACTGGGAGGCACTTTGCCTGCGCGTCCAGGCGCGCCGCCTGAGCTTACGCGTTTGATCGCAGAACGAGATAAATTGCCGCCGGGAGATCCGAACCGCGCGGCGTACGATGCACGCATCGAAGCGTTGGGTACGCCTGCTGGCACTAGAATTGAAATGCCGCAAGAAAATGAGTTTCAAAAGAAATTAGGCGCAGTCAAAGGGAGCACTATTGAGACAGGACTAAAAGCAGCAGAAGATGCTCGCTCAATAATTCAAACGATTGGAATTGGCAAAAGCATTCTTGATCAAGGTGCTACTACTGGATTCGGCGCTAATTTTTTAGTTAACGTCGGACAAGCACTTAAACAAGCGGGCGTAGATCTTAACGCAGACGCTTCTGCTAACGCGCAAACCTACATGGCAACAATGGCGCAGAACGTCGGTCGAATCATCAAACAGTTTGGTGCTGGTACGGGCCTGTCAAACGCCGACCGCGAATATGCAGAGAAAATGGCGGGCGGCAACATTACGCTTGATGAACGAGCGTTGCGCCGCATTCTTCAAATTAACGATCAGTTGTCTAGAAACGTTATTTCTAAACACAATGAAAATGTAAGAAAATTTAATGCAGGGGAAGAGTTTTTAGTTCAAGAACCGACTCGTCAAAATGTCTTTGAACTAAACCCCCAAGATAAAGCGGCGTTAGATTGGGCGCGCGCGCACAAAGATGATCCTCGGGCAAATCAGATCCTTGAAAGACTTCGTCAAAAAGGATTCCGCGATGGCAGCCTTTGACCCAGACGCGTATCTTAAAGACACTACGACGCCTGAATTTAATCCGGACGCTTATTTGCGTGGGGCTAGCGCGCCAGCAATTGAACAGATGCCTGGCCCACGCCGCAGCTATACAGCGGCAGAAGTTCCAGTAGCAGCAGCGCGAAACCTGCCGGGCAGCGCCAAGCAGTTTGCGACCGGCCTGTATGAGGCCGTTACCAATCCGTTGGACACGCTGACAGCCGTGCTTGATTTGGGCGCAGGCGCGCTCCGCAAAGCGCTGCCCGAATCTGTTGTGCAGTTTGTTGATCGGTTTGACGCAGATCCGCAAGCTACTCAACGTGCAGTTGATGTAGCCAACAAAGTAGGCGGCGCTATTGCAGACCGATATGGCTCTTGGGAAAACATCAAACGTACGTTTGCTGAAGATCCGGTCGGTGCAGCGGGTGATTTGTCCACGCTTTTGTTTGGCGGCGCTACTATAGGGCGCACTGCTGCTGGCGCAACCGCGTTGGCGGGCGCGCCAACTGTAGCGCGGCCTATCGCTCAAGCGGCAGAAAGTGTTGGCCGTGCTGCGGTCTACACTGATCCGCTGTCGGCTGTTACGCGGCCTGCTCAAGCGGCGTTAGGTGCAGTCTACCAAGCTGCGCCCCCTCAACGACGAATTCAGCAGCAACAGAATCAGCCAAGAGATACAACTATTGAGCAAGCTCAAGCAGAAGGATTTTTAATACCTCCCGGTAGCATGGAGCCATCATCGGGTCGATTTCAGGTGGCTGAGCGCATTGCGGGAAAAACAATGCTTGAGCAGTTAATGTCTGTTCGCAACCAAGATCAAGCCAATCGTGTGGCGCGCCGCGCTGTAGGTTTGCCAGAGAATCAACCGCTAACCCGTGAAGCGATGGAAGGCATTCGCCAACAAGAAGCTGCTCGGGGATACGACCCCATTCGTCAAACCGGCATGGTTCCTGTTGATCAAAATTATCTTGGGGATTTAATTCGCATTGAGCAAACATACCAAGGTGCAGCGGGATCGTTTCCGCAAGCAGTGCCTGCGCGTGTCGCTGATTTGGTAAACAACCACCTAGTGCAGCAATTCGATTCTGCGGACGCGGTTGATCGCATTCGCGGGCTTCGACAAGAGGCATCGGCTAGTTTTAGGCGCGGTGAGCCTGACCTTGGTAACGCGCAACGCGCGCTGTCAAACGCTCTTGAAAACCAGATTGAGCGCCACTTACAAAACATTGGCACACCTGACGCGGCTGCAATGCTTCAGCAATTTCGTGATTCTCGCCAGCGTATGGCTATCAGTTATGCGGTTGAAGATGCCATTCGAGAAGGTACTGGCAACGTAAGCGTGCCGTATTTGGCAGGACAACTTCAACGCGGTCGATACATGACGGGTGATTTAGAATTGCTTGCACGTTTCGGGCAAAACTTTCCTCGTGTTTCTCAACTTCCGTCGCAAATCGGCACACCTAGTTCAGGCGCTATGCTTGGCGCTACCAATGCACTTGGCGCAGCGATGGGTGCAATGACGGGCGGCGCGCCTGGCGCGATGGTCGGCTCTCAAGCAGGTCTGCTGACGCAAGCCATTCCCGCAGGTATGCGGCGATATTTGATGTCGCAAGGCGCGCAACGAGCCGCCCGACCGCAGTACGACACCGCTGCCGAGCGGCTGTTAAGCGATATTGCGGCGCGCAATGCATTGATGATGGAGCAATCTGGCGAAGTGCGGGACATCCGCAACGCTTTGATGGGGGTGCAGTAACATGGCTGACCCGCTCGCTAACATCCTCGCTGAGCGTGGTGAGCTGACCTTCAACCAGGCGTTTGCCAACGCTCGGGCGCGCGGCGAAACAACTTTCAAATGGCGCGACCCCAAGTCCGGGCGGTTGCAGACCTACACGACCGCCCGCGCTGACGACAAACCTTCGCTCAGCAACAACGCCATGCTGGAGTCCAATCGCGCGCGTCGGGAGGCGGGCGATCTGATCAACCTGCCGCTGATGCCCGCTGACTTGCCGCAAAAAGATCGCGAACTCTGGCAGCATTACACACCAGAGGCGCGGGCGCGGCGCATCAACGAGTCCGACCAGACGTCTGATAACATGCTGATGCAGCGGGTCGCCTCGCAGCAGCTCAACGATGAGCTTGACCGGCGCCAGCAAGATGAGTCAAGCGACCGCGCCAAGATTCAAGGTGTCAATCGCCAGCTAGCTGACGAGCATTTGGCGCGGATGCGCGACTACGAACTGCGAAACAATATTGAGAGTCAGGTCAACGAAGCCTACTACCCAGAAATCTTTAGACTTCAAGATCTGAATCGTCAAGCGCAACAACAGATCGCTGATGTCAGTTTGCGGCAACTGGCGCAAGACGAAGCGCGGTACTTTGCGGCTGAAGACGCTGCGGACCGAGAGCGGCAGATGAACCGTCTGCGCGCGCAGGCTATCCAGCCTGTCTACCCGGAACTGTTTTTGACCCCGTTGGGGCGAGGCATCAACGCGCTACGCGGGCTGTTCGTTCGGCCACGGGCGCCTGCGCCGGTTCGAATTGAACCGACCCTTTAATGGAGATGTCATGGCAAGCGCGAATGATGTGGAGGCCCGACTGATGACCCACGAAGAAGTCTGTGCGGTCAGATACGAAGGCATTAACGCCAGGCTGAAGAGGCTCGAACAGATCCTGATCGGCAGCGCTGGCGCGATCATCCTGCTGCTGTTGAGCCTAGTCGTCAAGGTCTGAAATGCTTGATCCGATCAGCCTACTCGCCACCGCGACCGCCATCTTCAATGGTCTGAAGAAAGCGGTTGAAGTCGGTCGAGAGGCTGAGGATGTATTCGGGCAATTAGGCAAATGGGCGGGCGCTGTTGCTGATCTGCAGGAGTGGATCAGGACTGAAGAAGAAAACGCCAACAAACCACCGCCCTTGTTTAAAAAGTTAGTCTTCAAAAAATCAGCCACCGCCGAAGCCTTTGATACTTACGCGGCAAAAATTAAAGTCGCG
>Ga0214917_10006713_pt1 | contig 11866 bp, 7 predicted proteins | sample LL_1208_BB_MetaG_FD_177983 | JGI IMG/M metagenome (GOLD analysis project Ga0214917, IMG submission 177983) | Freshwater microbial communities from Lake Lanier, Atlanta, Georgia, United States - LL_1208_BB | ecosystem: Environmental > Aquatic > Freshwater > Lake | place: USA: Georgia | collected...
GGGCTTTGATCGGCGGTTGTGTTGTTTACGGCGCGCTGAAATATACCGTCGGCTTAAAGTTAAGCGCAGAAGAAGAATACGAAGGCGCCGACTTGTCGGTACATAACATCAGTGCGACGCCTGATCGGGAGGTTAGTTGGTAAGTCTCTTTTTGCTACAAAGCACTTTTTCTTTGCGGAGCCTTATCTAAGGCGCTTATATTTTGAGATACAATCACTAAGAGCAAACTTTCTGGATGAGACTATGAACTTCGTAATACGTTGGTTGTCTCGATTTGTGTTGGTGCTCACCGTCGGAGCAGGTCTTTTTGCGTGCGGTGGTGGGGGTGGCGAAGATGCGACAACGCCAGCGGTTCCATCGGCGACGCGTACCTTAGCCGTGGTCCCGGCACTTGGTGGATTCAGTGCTGGCGCAACGGTAAGTTTGATCAGTCCCGCGGGGGCGATAATCGGCTCGGCAACAACCGATGCCAGCGGCGCAGCCAACCCGGTAATTGGTGCCTATACCGGACCATTCATCATTCGTGTCTCTGGCGGGACGGGCGTGACGTTTTTTAATGAGAAGACTGGCGCACAAGATGCATTTGGAGCGACCGCGCGACTCTTAGCGGTGGTTCCAGGTCTGCCTGCATCCGCGCCTGTGCCCCAGGTGGGTGTGACGCCGCTTACGAATGCTGCAGCTGCCGTGGTCGTCCCCAATCCCGACAGCCCAACGATCAGTGGCTCGAATACCCAGGCCATCATACAAACCATTGCCACAGCGAACGCGAGAATTCAAATTGCAGTGGGGCTGGATCCTTCTTCCAACATCTTAGCAGCGCCGAGGGTGCTGAGAAGCGCTACTGATACGCTCAGCAGTTCCGACCAAAATGCATTACGTTATGGGGCACTGCTGACTGCTTTGGCGCTTGCCTCGACCTCCAACGATTTACTCGGCGCAGCCAATGCTTTGGCAGCTGATGCAAGAGTCAACAACGGTGCCTTACCGCAGAGCGCTGCCGTACTGACTGCTGCCGCGAATCAGTTGGGTTCCGTGATCCAGCGTTTTGTCCCTGCCGCGCAGCAAGCGGCGCTTACATCATTCGTCGCTTCGGTAAAGCCAGATCCGACCTTGTCCAGTCCTGGTGCCCAGGCGGCAATCGCAGCGGCTACTGCAGGGTATATTGCGTCTTCATCTGGATCGTCCTCCTCTGCTGCAAGTAGTGCTTCATCTGTCTCGTCAAGTGCTTCCAGCAGTTCAGTCAGTTCGGTAAGCTCTTCAGCTTCAAGCGCGAGCAGTGCCTCGTCAGCATCGAGCGCAAGTAGCAGTGCCTCGTCAGCATCGAGCGCAAGCAGCAGTGCCTCGTCAGCATCGAGCGCAAGCAGCAGTGCCTCGTCGGCATCGAGCGCAAGCAGTGCCTCGTCAGCATCATCAAGCACAAGCAGCTCATCCTCGTCTTCGAGTTCAAGCAGCTCATCCTCGTCTTCGAGTTCAAGCAGCTCAGTGGTGTCTTCGACTTCGGGCGACGACCCCCGACCGGATCCGCCAGTGTCGGCCGAAAACGAGCTTTGCCGAAGCAAATTTGTTGGCATTTCGTCTAAGTCGATTGGCACCACGGGTACGTCAGCAACCGGTACGGGTACTTTTACTGCCACGGGGACATTTGGTAGCCAGTCATTTGTAGGGTACATCGTTACCGGTAGTGCAACCGGTACTGGAACCAACACCGTGATCTACTGTGGCCCGTAATTTAGTTTTAAGTAGCGCAAGAGTTTTGTGTCAGGTCTCAGGCTCCGCAAACGAGCCGCTAGATTGCTCTTTACAGGCATTGGATCGATCCTCTGCCTGAGTGAGGCTTGCGCACAGGCGACCAACACGGTTAATGGCTTGAGCGGTTATATTTTCGCGCCGAGTGCCGCCATTGCACCCAAGGGCTCGGTCACGATTGATTACTCACCTTCCGTGCCCGGTGCCGATCGGCTCGACGGCCATAATCTCAGCCTGCTTTTCGGACTGACGCCTTTTGTGGAATTGGCCGGTCGCGTCGCTGCGAACACGCTCCAGTGCAACATGTATGCCGAGCCAAACTGCGGCATGCGCGATCTGTCTGCGAGTGGCAAATTCGGGTTCGACTTAGCTTGGTTGTCGCCCAGACCCTTATTTCAATCGATTCGAATTGCTGCTGGCGCGACCGATGTGGGCGGCGCTGCGACAAGTTTTCACTCGAAATTTCTTCTCGCCAGCTATATTGCCGAGCGCTTCGAACTAACGGGCGGTATTGGTAAGACGGCAGAAGGCATTTCGCGCCATATGCCTCTAGATGGGCCGTTTGCAGGTGGGGCGTTTTCGATTTTCCCTTGGGCGAAACTTCAGGTTGAAGCAGCCCGCGATCATCGGGTTGCTGGCCTTAGTTTTTTCGATGAGAAGATGCTTAAGCATTTGGGTTTTCCTTCGGGCAGTAGGCTGCATTTTCAGGTCAATAAGTCACTGACAAGTACCGTTCAAGAACTTCCACAGACCCACCTGAGCATGGGTATTCGTATCCCGCTTGATAGTACGGTCACCCTACGGCGAGCCGGATCTGATGTTCCCGCAAGACAGAAACATGCGCTGGGCATTCAATCGCAAGCTATCTCAGTGTCACAAACTAACGCAGGTCTAGCCCTGCAACAACCCGCCCCGCCGTCGTTGGAACTGTCTGTTAAGCGCGGCGAAGACTTTTCAGTTTCCAAACTGCCGGATCAGGCGCCGGGGGGAAGTCAAGCGACGCCTGCCTCGCAAGCTTACGCCTCCGAGCGTGCCCGATTGCTGCCGTTTGCTGACACCTTGGCTCAGGGTGGGTTTAGCGACATTGCCATTGGATTAACTGCGGACCGGCGCACGGTGGTGCTTTCAGTCAACAATATGGCATTCACCCATGGCGAACTCGACGCGCTCGGCGTAGCGCTTGGGAATCTGGCTTTTGTTTACCCGATCAAGGCCGAGCGCTATAGGCTAATTCTTAATCGGTGGAATTTGCCGATTCTTTGGGTGGATGGCGATCTTGAATGTTTGAGAAGCTGGTTGCTTGGATCAGCAAGCTGCGCTGAAGAAAACGCGCTCCGGCTGCATTTCCATGCCCCTGAATCGTTTAAGCAGACCAGTACCGAGGGACAGCGAGGCCATGTGAGCTGGGTTGTTAGAGACCATCGCCCGGCTTGGGAAAAGCTTCGTTTGCACCTTGGTCCCAATAGCCACTACACCTTCGCAACTGAGTTTGGCATTTGGGACTACTCACTTGCTGCCGTAATCAACCCGTGGCTTCACCTATGGCAAGGTGCGGTCCTAGAGGGCACTCGACAGGTTCATGTTGGCCAGAGCAGAGACTACGATCCGGGTGGGATTTTCGCCTTTTGGAAAATGAGAACGGGTAATGGACGCATCATGCTTCATCAAGCCTTCACGCAAACATCCGTGCTTGATTGGCCACTTGGAGGCCGATTATCCGGCCGCCTGAGCTTGGGTCAGCCGTTTCCAGAGTGGCTGGGCGGAGGCGGTGAAATTCGCTGGGACTCCGTTAACGGTCGTCATACCATCACACTGGCATCGCACCGATATACTTACCAAGGAGACTTGCCGGGTTATGTCCCTGGTCAACCGAGTATGATCGCTTATCGCCTCATGCCTGACAATTCCGACTGGCAGTTAGAGGCGAACTACGGGCGTTGGTGGAACCGGGACCAATCGCTCAGCCTCGCATCGAGGCATTGGTTCGGCGACGTTAATCTCGGCTTTTTCTTGCAAAGCTACCGAGACGCGAGACCGTTATGGTTTGGTGGTAGGGAGGTTTCGTTCGCAGGCATCGAACTCTCATTTCCCTTGAGTTTGCGGAGGGAGGTTCATACTGGAAGCTTACCCATTGATATCCGAGGCTTGCCCCGTTATAGCGTTGGCTTGGCGACGACTGTCGGACGAACGGACAATGCATTTGTCGGCGGTAACGGCTTCCCGCTTTATGCGCATTTGGGCCTCGGTTCTGCTGTTCCCTTTGCTACTGGCGCCATATTGAAAGATTTCGATCGTCTCGGTCCGGCCTACACCCCATTTCACCTTGATCGGGTTCGCTACGCCTTTGACCGCTGGGTTAAACCGGATCTACCGCCTGATCAATGATGACTGATGCCTTCCTTAACAGTTGGGGAAATGAGTCGATCCGTCGTTTCTGTTTCGATTTGGAAACTCGGGCGTCGCTTGGTTTCCAAATAAATTTTTGCTGCATATTCACCAACAACACCAAGCGCAAAAAGCTGAATACCCCCGAGAAAATAGAGTGGGGCTACGGTTGAGGTCCATCCCGGGACTGCTTTTTCGGTAAACAATCCGATCCAAAGTGCCCAAGCTGTAATCGACAGACTACCTAATGCGAAGCCGATACCGGCTAACGTGATAAGGCGTAAGGGAGCAATGGAGAAACTTGTGACGCCTTCCCAAGCGAAAGCAAGCATTTTCAATAGCGGATACTTTGTGAACCCCGCTATGCGCGCCGCTCGTCGATATCTCACAATTGTTGAGTTGAGTCCGAGCATCGGAACAATACCTCTCAGGAATATGTTTCTTTCCGGGTATTCCTTCAAATGGTCGATTGCTCTCCGAGACATTAATCTGAAATCGGCATGGTTCTCGATGAGGTTAACGCCGAGTTTTTTCATCAAGTTGTAATAAAAAAGCGCTGATGTTCGTTTGAAAAAACTATCGGATGCACGATCGTCTCGCACGGCAAAAACGATTTCCGAACCCTTTTGGAATGCCGTCACCATGACTTGAATCAATGAGGGGTCATCCTGTAGGTCTGCATCCATGGTGATGACTGCATCGCCCGTCGAACGAAATAGACCTGCGAGTAATGCGGGTTGATGACCGAAATTTCTGGCTAACTTGATTCCTTTAACAATCCCGTCATTTTTGCTAAGTTGACTGATCAGTTCCCAGGTTTGGTCCGTACTCCCATCATCGACGAGTACGATCTCAGCGCTGCTAATCTGAGTCGATGAAAGAAGTTCACTTAAGGCGCCGCGAACACAAGCTACGCTCTTTTCGATCGCAGCGGCTTCGTTTAGGCAAGGCATGACGATGGAAAGTTTCATGGTGATCGATCCTCACGAGAACGATACACCCATAATTTCGCAAGCAGGAAATTGATGAGTGTGACAGCGATGGTCGCAATAATCTGCGAAACCCAAAGGTTGAGGCCAAAATCTTGGCTTAATTGGTCGAGCAATGCTGCATTCAACGTGAGACCGATAGCGACAAGGCCTGCAAACCGAAGCACTGCCGACTGATGGTTGAGCAAACTGCGAAATGTGTAACGGTGGTTTAAGTAGTAATTGAATAGAGCGCCCAAGCCATAGCCGGCACTACTCGCGGGGGCAGGGGTGCATACTTCAAACGCCAAGAGCCCCCACATGCAGCCATATTGGAGGCAAGTTGCTAAAGCCCCTATGATCAAGAATCGATAAAACTGCATTAGCTTCGACAGGCCATGATACTCGCCTAGCGCTTTCGGTTATCATCCATCAGCTGATTTTAAGGGTGAGCCTTAAGTGTTATCTTGGTTTTGTGAGCCGCGGCGCTTTTGCAGTCTTTTTGCTCGCTTGACGACATGCTGCCTACTGGTTGCCGCAAACGGCTTAGGGAATTCGGTATCGGTTGCGCAGGGTCCCGCCCAGGTGGCGCGTCAGGGCCTTGGGCCAACCGGGCTATACACCGATGCATCGGCTGGACCATCTCAGGGCTTTGGCATTGGACCGACTGGGCAAGGCCTGAGGGCGCAAGTGCCGCCTGTTGCTCCAGCTGCCCGAACGCTGTCGCCGGCGCCTTCATTCAGACCGCCAGCTCAGCGTCAGTTGATCAATCCGATGGATGCATCGGCAGTGCCCGGGCGTATGAGTTTCCAACCGGGCATCGATCAAGAAGATGCTCGGGTCGATTCACGGGATGTGCAGCCCTCTCCAAGCGCCTTTCAGCGCTATGTCGAACAATCGACCGGCAGGTTGGTGCCGGTATACGGCATGGACTTTTTCGCGCTAAGCAAGGGATTTGCGCCGATCGAGGATTCGCCCGTGCCTTCCGACTATATGCTAGCCCCGGGGGACGAACTTGTTTTGTCCCTGTCTGGAATGCTCGAGGGGAATCTCAGGGTGGTGATTGATCGCCATGGACAGATCCAGATCCCGAAATTTGGTCTGGTCGGGGTGCAGGGCGTGATGGCATCCAAGGTCGAAGAACACATCCAAAAAGCGCTCGGAAAATACTTTCGTGATTTCCAACTCTCTGTCACGCTTGGACGTTTGCGGATGCTTGACATTTACGTGGTCGGCGAGGCCTTGAGGCCTGGGAAGTGGACCGTAAGCTCGCTTTCCTCCATGGTGAATGCTCTGTTTTCAGTAGGCGGGCCCTCGGCCGCAGGCAGCATGCGTCAAATCAAGTTGCGCCGCAATGATCGCATGGTCGGTGAATTTGATCTTTATCGGTTTATCCGCCTTGGCGAAACCGATAAAGATCAACGCTTGCAGTCCGGTGATGTCATTGTCATTCCTCCGGTAGGCATGCGAGTGGCGCTTGTGGGAGACGGCGACCGTTCAGCGATTTACGAATTATCAACGCGGGAGCAGACGCTTGGCGGTTTAATCGAGTTGGCAGCAATTCAACGTCAACTCCTAAACGTCCATCGCGTTTTGATCGAGCGTATCGAATCAAGCGATCCAAACGCTCCGCGCCGTGTTTTGGAAAAATCGCTTCAAGGCGCCGATCTCGAAACACCACTACGCGACGGGGATATCGTTCGTGTGTTTGACATCGCGCCGCGATTTTCCAATGCTGTGACCTTACGAGGCAATGTTGCGTCGCCCCTCCGTCACCCCTATTTTCCGGGTATGCGGCTCTCTGATTTAATTCCGGAAGTCGATGCCTTGATTGAACCCGGTTATTTTGTCCGTAAAAATCGGCTTGTCCAATTTGAAGATGGATTTAATCCAGGGACCGACCGTACGGTTTCCGCTCCCGACGGATCCCGCCTAAGAAAACCGCTCACCGTGACAGGATTTCGAGATCGCACGAGTGAGCCACACTGGGAATATGCCGTGATTGAACGATTGTCCGGTAAAGACCTTAAACCAAAACTCATTACCTTTAGCCTCAGAAAGCTCCTTATTGAACGGGATCCCGAGGCCAATACCTTGCTTGAAGCCGGCGATGTGGTAACGATTTTTAGTCGAGCGGATTTTTCAGCGCCAAAACAAGCTAATCAGCGTTTGGTAAGAATCGAGGGCGAGGTCCTAAGACCCGGTGTTTATCCGATCAATGAACTTGACTCACCCGAGGATGTGATTCGAATTGCCGGTGGATTGACAAGCAATGCGTATCTTTATGGTACTGAGTTTTCGAGAGAATCGGTGCGCATCGACCAAGAAAAGCAGCTGGAAGTTGCCAAGCAGCGTATTAAGGATCGATCGGCCAGTTTGCTTGGTGAACTGACGCAAAATGCAGATCCAAGCCAGGCTGCGCTATTAAAGGAAAAAGTAGAGGCCTCGCGCAATCTAGTGGTTCGAATCGACAGCCTGAAGGCAAGCGGTCGACTATCCATGCGCATGAATATTGACGCCACCGCGCTCCCGGCGATATCACTCGAAGACGGCGATCGGATCTACATTCCTCCAAAGCCATCCTCAGTAAATGTTTTTGGCGCTGTAAATATTGAGTCGGCACTGATTCATCAACCAGGACGGACCATTGCCGACTATCTGATGCTTGCAGGGCTGCGTGCAGAAGCTGATCGGAACGAGACTTTCGTGATCCGTGCAGATGGGACGGTATTAACCGGAAATGATTCCAGAGGATTATTTCGTTTTGGGCGTGGGCTAGAGTCAGAACAGGTTTACCCTGGCGATAGCATCGTGGTACCGGAAAAGTTTGATCGGGAATCTGCATTCACCGTCTTCATGCGCTCCGCACGGGATTTTGCAACCGTCTTTGGCCAATTAGGAATTGGTGCCGCTGCAATAAAGACCCTGCGACAATAACAGGCTGATACTTGGCAATGAATCAAACAATCAGCGACGAAGACGAGGTTAGCCTGCTTGATCTCCTGCTCGTTCTGGTTGAAAACCTTTGGCTTCTCATCCTTGGGCCACTTGCGGTTGGTTTGAGCGCTCTTGGAATAAGTTTTCTGATTCCTGAAACCTTTACGGCGAAAGTGGTCTTAATGCCGCCTCAACAACAGCAGTCTGCAGCCTCTGCAATGCTTGCCCAACTCGGAGCTCTGGCAGGAGCTGCGGGCGCAGCTGCAGGCATCAAGAGCCCATCGGATCAGTATGCAGCTTTAATGAAGTCTTCAGCGGTCGAAAATCGCCTCATTGATCGTTTTGATCTGATCAAAATCTACGAGTCAAAGCTTCGTGAGGATGCGAGAAAGACACTCGAATCAAAAACAAGGATCGATACCGGCAAGAAAGATGGCTTGATGGTTGTTGAAGTCGACGATCATGATCCGAAGCGTGCTGCTGCGATTGCAAATGCCTATGTAGAGGAACTCTCGATCCTGCTTTCGCGACTCGCGGTTACCGAAGCCCAACAAAGGCGGGTGTTTTTCGAGCGGCAACTCGAAAAAGTAAAAGGCGACCTCACCCGAGCGCAGCTCGCATTAAAGATGGGTGGGACTGATTCAGATATTTTGAAAACCCAGCCACAGACTGCCGTCATTGAGGTCGCTCAACTCACAGCACAGGTCACGGCCAAGGAAGTCGAACTTGCTGCGATGAGGTCATATCTCAAGGATGCTGCGCCTGATTTCAAGCAGGCACTCAACGAGCTTGCTGCTTTAAGGGCACAGCTGGCAAAGACTCAGACCGGTCGGACCTCGGGTAAGGCAGAGGAGAATACAAGCGCACAAAATGATTATGTAAGCCGATTCCGAGAGTACAAATATCAGGAAACCTTATTCGATCTGATGGCGCGTCAATTTGAGATTGCAAAAATTGACGAAAGCAGGGAGGGGGCCATTATCCAGATCATTGATCCGGCGGAAGCACCCGAAAGAAAGTCAAAACCAAAAAAAGCCATGATTGCTTTGATTGCGACATTGGCGACCGGATTTGCCCTGTTGCTCTTCGTATTTTTGAGAAATGGATGGCGTAGAGCAATGGAAGACGATGAGACCGCCGTAAAATGGCGCCGCATCAGGTTGTTTCAACCTAAACCGCACTAGCTCCTTCAACCCAAACCCATAGGCCTTTCTTGTATTTTCAATGATCGCTCAACGGCATTCAACAACTTGTTGTAGGAAGTTTCTTGCTTGGCATTGTTCCTTCTTGAGTGGTAGGTGGAGACTTAGCGGGGCAAGCCAGACAAAATTCAGCAGCGACATTGCAACAAGTAGGCCAAGCCATGATCGCATCACATTCGGTTGAACACGGTTCACCTGCGCAACATAATGCAATGAGAGTCCAGCCAGCAAGATACTGATAACCAGCCCTATGAAATAATGATATAGATACATGACACGTTGATCACTCAGGTAAAGATGAACGACCATGAAAATCACATAGAGCGCAAGAAGCAATTCGATAAATTCGTAAACTAATTCGTCGGTCACGCTTGTTTTGAGTACCCTCACGCTGACAACAATCGTAGCGCTGAGTATCACGCCGAGAAGTCCTAAAGCCCAGTTAACCTGATTGCCCACAAGTTGAACGTAACGCGTGAGTCCGTCTGCGGAGTCCCAACGGTAATTGATCGTCTTCTTGTTTAATAGCCAGGACGAAGGGTGTGAACCGTTTTCTCCAGCTTTGCAGGGATCGAACTTCGGTACGCCGCGATGGTCCCGATTCATAAAGTTATAGTAGTCGCGGATAACATATGCAACGACGTTTACCGAAAGCGCGCGCTTTTGATCCAGATAGTCCTTATAAACCTCGCTGGCATTAGTCCATGTTTTTTCACCCGCAGGCGTTGCTCGGTCTGGTAAATGGTGACCCAAAGACAGGTGTGCGAAAAACACTGCGAACAAGGTAATGAAGACGCCGCTCGCAGAAATGCCGGCTTTGGTGATGTAAACATCGATGAGTGTCTTGATACGAAACAGTTTGAGGCGTTTTCGATCCTTCCGTAAGAGGATCGGAAACATGGCAAATAGGATCACGCTGTTGACCTTCACAAGCATCGCTGCGGTGCATAAGGTGGCAAGGCCGAGGTAAGCAGACAGGGAAGTCTCAGCGTCGCGCTTGTACAGCCTTGTAAAAAGCAAGAGTGCACAAAGCGTCAAGAAAAGTTGGATACTGTCAAGATGTGCAGCGCGAAAGTGCGTCACAAAACTATTTTCAAACAGCAGCATCAACGAAAAGGCTCCCGAGAGCCAGGCGTTGCCGGAAAGATTGAATAGAAGCGCGAGGAATACGCCGATGCTTAAGGCTCCAAATAGCGCCGGAAAGAATCGAATGCCTGTAAAGGAGTAATTCGCCGGCAGTTGTTCCCCTAAGACATGGCGCTCTTTTGCGAGATGGCTAGTCTGGAGATCTCCGTTTGCCATAAAAACATATTCACCCGCTGCGATGATCATGAGACCAAGTGGCGGATGCGGTTCGAGTTGAGCCATTCGATTCAGATAACGCTCTGTGGTGGCGATGTAGTAATTCTCGTCCCAGAACGGCGCTTGAGGCTTATGCAGGTTATGAAAGTAGAGCGTTCCGCAGAGGCACGCAAAAAGAATTACCCCCAAGCGCCGCCAGGTAATCATTTTCGATGCAGTAACCAACGGAACTTCACCAATCTTCGATAGGCCAAAAGATAGAAGATCAAGAACAAAGCACTAAAAAGCGTACATAGCAGCGTTGAATCGTAAACGAATTGCACCGCAACTGCTGCAGGGATTGAAATTAGCGACATGCCGAATCCAGTCATTGAGTTCTTGTTGGTCGATGACATCTTTATAAACCGGCGGTTTATAAAGCGGCGACCAAACAAGCTATGAATATGTAGACGATCGGGGCCGGTTGCATCTTTATTTCTTCGAATGCGACGGTACATACTAAAAATGACTTCGGTAATCGGGTAGATGCAAATGAGAAGGCAAGCAAAGGGCGAAACGGCGTGGTTTCGTTCAACGAGCATGATCGAAAGCCACCCAATAGAAAAACCTAACGCATAGGCGCCTCCATCGCCAAGAAAAAGTCTTCCTCGCGGCCAATTCAACACGATGAAACCGAGTGTTGCTGTCGCAAAAATCCAAGAAATTGTAGCGAGTTCCTGATCACCAACACTTTGTGACAACTGGCCAATTACAATGAACGAAGTGAAGGCAGTAAGTCCGGCCAAGCCATTAAATCCATCAATGATGTTATAAGCGTTTGCAATGCCGGCGACTGCAATGGCGCTGAACAATACAGAAATCCAGATCACGCTGAAGACGACGTCAACTTGAGGTATACCGATGCTGGTGAGGTGATAACCAGTCAAGTAAAAAGCGAGCCAACCAGACACTACAGTCGCTGCCAAGCGTTGTATCGGCGATACTTTTTTCGTCAGGTCTTCTGCCAATCCTGCGCAAAATGCAGGAAGTGCTGAAACAACAAGCAGCAACAAAGGCGTCGCGTTCGGACTGAATAAACCGGCAATCAGTAATGACAAGTAAATTCCGATGCCACCGATTCGGGGTGTTGCTTTATCGTGAATCTTTTGGACGCCATGGCTTTCGTCGAATGTCAGTCTTCCGTGGAGGCTTGTCGAGATCACGATCAAATAGCAAAACAGTAGAGCGAGCACGAACGGCACAAGAAGAATAATAAAAACCTCGCATCGCTGGTTCCAAATGCATTCGTTCAAGGTAAAGAAATTTAATTGATCCACGTCTTGATCA
>Ga0214917_10006714_pt1 | contig 11865 bp, 14 predicted proteins | sample LL_1208_BB_MetaG_FD_177983 | JGI IMG/M metagenome (GOLD analysis project Ga0214917, IMG submission 177983) | Freshwater microbial communities from Lake Lanier, Atlanta, Georgia, United States - LL_1208_BB | ecosystem: Environmental > Aquatic > Freshwater > Lake | place: USA: Georgia | collected...
GGAAGAAGTGTGTCGCGAAGGGCAGCGATAGTGTGTAACTGTTCATGGCTATGGCGTATCTGTTTCCGCAGCGGCGATGCAGCATCAGAAAAACTATCTAGCACGGCTCGTGGGGGAGAGACGACTTGGGCGCGCCTTAAATCCCTCAACACGACGCGAGGTATCGCGCTGCCCGAAACAAAGTTCTCCTTGAGATACGTCTTCGTGGATGAAAGCCCGAGCCAATTATGGATGAATGCCGAATCGCTACAGTTCTTGGGTCGCAATATTGCCACCGACGATAGCACTACAATCTCATCGCTCTGCTGGTATTCGCAGGCTGTATCGAGGCAGGTCGCACCATCCTTTGCCAAAAGAATATCGCCACGTTCAGGTAGACAGCCGTTCGCCACCAGCGCGTGGAAATCTACAGCAGAGATGTGCCTGCAACCGGGAATGTTGACCTCCCAGTTAGTCATGTCCTTGACAGAGGCCATTGGGAATCCCGCTTCCACTGACTTTGGTGACTGGTGCGCTCCATCGGTAATGAGGGAGCACACGTCCGCCAACGTTGTGTGCTTCCAACCTGCCGGGATAGGGCCGAACCGGGAGTCTTGGAAGGAACTGGGAAAGAGCGCTGCCGTGTGGGCGTCCATGCCGACCGGTTGCTTGCCCGCTGCCTTCTGCCTGACAGGATCGAAGTCCACGAACCACGACTTGAAGATCGCCCGCGAGATGGCCTCCAGCGTGGCGTTCATCCGACGGTTCAGTTCGATCTTGTCGTCGAGCGTGCCGAGAATCTGGGCGATGCGTTTTTGTTCGGGGAGGGGCGGAAAATAGACTTGAACGTCACCAAGTATTTTCGTGTTTATCGACGGCATTGTTGCACCCACTGCAACCCGTCGCACGTGTTCACGAAAGCCCGGCAATCCAAAAAACCACGATAAATATTCGGGTTGAATTTTCTGCTGATCTACTCTGACGCGGAGGCAGCGACCGGAGAACAACCACCCCTCTTCGGCTTCGCGAACGAGTGCGCGACGGTCTACCGAGCCAACCCGACTAAATACGATATCTCCCTGCTTGAGCGTGTAGCGCATCAGTCGGTCACGATCAGCGTCGGACACTCTCGGTAAGTCCACGTGCTGAATCCGGTTCTCTCCGAGATGCTCAACTGTGATGATTGGAGTGCCTGCCGCGACATAATCCTCTTGGTGCAGTTGACTACCGAACGGCCCCGTCTGAACTCCTCCGGCCTCAACGCAGAGTTCAAGCAAAGGACGGCACTCGTAGTAGCCTGCTATAGGGCCATAGACGGTGTCTATGCGGTCACCCGCCATACCCAAGCCCCCTTAGGTTGGCCTTGATCGCTACCTCTAGCCGGGCTGATTCGGCAAACTGCTGGTTGAGTTCCCCGACGAACCGCTTCATCTTCTGCTCGAACGGCTCGCCATCGTCCTCAACTTCTTCCGCCCCGACGTACCGACCGGGCGTCAGGACATGCCCGTGGCTCCTGATCTCTTCGAGAGTAGCCGACTTGCAGAACCCGGCCACGTCTTCGTACTTGCCCGCCCCCTTGTCGCCTCGCCATGCGTGGTAGGCCGTGACGATCTTCTTGATGTCGTCGTCGGTCAGTTCCCGATGCACCCGGTCGACCAGCACGCCGAGTTTCCGGGCGTCGATGAAGAGCGTCTCGCCCTTCCTGTTCCGCCGCTTACCGTCGTTCTTGTTACGGGTCAGGAACCAGAGGCAGACCGGGATTTGCGTCGAGTAGAAGAGTTGGCCGGGCATCGCGACCATGCAGTCGACCAAGTCCGCTTCGATGATGGCCTGTCGGATTTCACCCTCGCCAGACTGGTTAGAAGACATGCTTCCATTGGCAAGCACGAAGCCAGCGAAGCCGTTGGGCGACAGATGGTGGACGAAGTGCTGTACCCACGCGAAGTTGGCGTTGCCCTTGGGCGGCACGCCGTACTTCCAGCGGATATCCGCGTCGTCCCTCGCCCAATCCGAATCGTTGAACGGCGGGTTGGCGATGACGAAATCGGCCTTCAAGTCCTTGTGCAGGTCTCGCTTGAACGTGTCGGCGTTCTCGGGGCCGAAGTCAGCCTCGATGCCACGGATGGCGAGGTTCATCACGGCCAGCCGGCGGGTCGTGTGGTTCGACTCCTGGCCGTAGATCGAGATGTCGCCGATCTTGCCGCCGTGTGATTCGACGAACTTCTCTGACTGGACGAACATGCCGCCGGAGCCGCAGGCGGGATCGTAGATTCGGCCCTTGTAGGGCGACAGCATCTCGACGATGGTCCGCACGACACAGGAGGGCGTATAGAACTGCCCGCCGTTCTTGCCTTCGGCGCTCGCGAACTGGGTCAGGAAGTATTCGTAGACTCGGCCGAGGATGTCTTTCGAGCGGTTGGCCTCATCGCCGAGCCCGATGGTGCCGACGAGGTCGATCAGTTCGCCGAGTCGCTGCTTGTCGAGGCCGGGCCTCGCGTAGTCCTTCGGTAGCACACCTTTGAGCCTGGGGTTGTCCTTCTCCAACTCGACCATGGCGTCGTCGATCTTCTTGCCAATGTCGGGCTGGCGGGCCTTAGCCTGAAGCGTCGGCCAGCGAGCCGACTTCGGAACCCAGAAGACGTTCTCGGCGCGATACTCGTCCGGGTCCTCTGGGTTCGCCCCGTCGTAGTTTCCCTTGCCCTCGACGAGTTTGGCGTGCATCTCCTCGAACGAGTCGGAGATGTATTTCAGGAAGATCAGCCCGAGGACGACGTGCTTGTACTCCGCCGCGTCCATGTTGTTGCGGAGCTTGTCGGCGGCGGCCCAGAGTTTGGCCTCGAAGCCGACGGTGGCGGTGTCGGCTGAGTCCTTCGCGCGGGATCGCTTTTTCGCTTTTGCCATTTATGAAGTGCCTCGTGCATTGCTAAGCGTCCATCACTCGTCTGACCGGTCAATGGGCCGCAGGTACTCGGGGGCGACGTGGCCCGCCGCCGCCCCCGCCGCTCTTCTTTGGAGGTGACGCCCACGCCTGGAATTCTGCGCCAAGCAAGGCAAGGAGTTGTTCGGCGGTCAGGTCCGTGAGGTCGTGGGTGAGTTCGAGTTGCGCCAGCCGCAGGAAAAAGCGGTTCCGTAGGTCACCCGAACGGGGAGTGCTGCTTACCGCACCGCGCTTTATACGCGCAGCCTTCCTATCCCAGTACAAAACGTCGATGAGATCAAAAACGCTCTTAATGCGAGCGACCGACAGGTGGGCGGAAATCTCATGAACGGCGCGCGTTAACGTGGACACTGGACTCGCAAGCATCACGTTTGACTGGGGGGCACGCTCCCACGTTTTTACCGAAACGGCCAAAAGATGCTGATTTTTCGACCGTGTGATTCCATAAGCGTAGACATAGTAGAAGACAGAAATCGGCTGACGCACGCCCGTTTTTTTGACAGGACACAACACATCCCAATGCCAAGCCGAAAGCCAAGTCCATAGCCCAGGATCGTCATCGCCGAGAGCCTTGCGGGCTGCCCGAGTCTTTTCGCTCAGATAAGCCCCAGCATCTCGCTTGGTCTGAAACTCATGCCGCTCCATCTGAACAACTGGCGTGATCATCTCGGTAAGTGACGGGTCGGTCACGAATGCGTCGTCGATATCAGCCTTATCGCCTGATCGTAGGGCCTGGATGCGCCGAACGAATTCGGCGATTCCTGCTTCATTGAAACGCCGTAACGCGTTGTTCATCGAAATTCCTCCAGCTTCGCGCCGATAAGCGAGGTCATGAGTCGGTGTTTCTTGCAGACCCGATCGACGACCCCGGCAATCCAGCCGTCGAGTTCGTCCCTGGCATCAGGTGACCAGCCGCCCGGTGGCGTCGGGGGGGGAGGGTCGGCAGGTGACGTATCAATTGCAAAACGCAGCCAAAGGCTGGCAGCGTCCAGTGAGTCATCCGTGAGGTCAGAAGCAACACGCCCCTCGACCATGACCGCCCATTCCAGGGCCCTGCGACAAATTTCTGGGAACACTAGTGCACCGAAAGCTGGGTGCGCCACGAATTGATCGTCGGTCATTGCCAACGAACTGTTAATTACCAGCGTGATTGGGTCACCAAGCCGGAGACACCACATCTGTTCACCAAGCGGCTCTATGACTGGAACGATCAGGTCGTGCTGAACCTGGCCTTTCGCATCCTGGCCCGCGCCATTTGCCCTGATGCGTGAACATCGCCTGAGAATGCGTCCCGGATCATCGCCCCCGTAATCCACGACCTTCACGTCGAAGATCGCCCGCTTCCAGGGAATTCCTCCGAGGCTATACGGGCCGCAAGAAAGGCCTGCGTCTTCCCACGCGATACGTTGCCGAAGCATCTCCGAGCTTCCCGCCGAAGTGATGTCGACAAACACCGCCTGCGTTTGGGGGTCCGTAACGATGTCAGCCGGAAGTGTGATCGAAAAGTGGGAGGGGGCCGCCTCATCCACCTTGATGGCGATTTCTCCCCGAGGGATTCGCTTACGGTCCGTGTAATTGAGGTGCTTGAGCATCTGGCGTGCCTCAGAGTTCCATCACTTCAGCGGCTTCCGATAGCAACGAGTTGTCTGGTTCAACCCGAACTACAACGTCCCTCACGCTGTCAAAGCCACTCACAGAAAACTTGAACGGCTCTTTCTCGATCGCGAGTACGAGTTCGTTGCCTGCGAGTCTGTGCACTTTGACGGAATGCCCGCTGATCGCGAGCGTACTGTCATGCCCGAGCCGCACCTCAAAGTCGAAAGGGCTCCACTTCTTGAACGGGTCACCAGCAGCGACGTCATAGGCAAACGTGACTTTCAAGTTCACCCCCTCGGGGCGAACAGTCTCGGGCACGCTGCGAACCGCGAACCCCTCCGAAAGCTGGTGCACCGAAAACCAAGGTTTTTTGGACCGGATGCCAACTGGCGGCTTGATAGGCTCAATACCCTCTTTGCCACTCGGCATTGGCACGGAAAAGACATTGCGAAGGGCAATAGGTGCAGGCTTTGGCTCACTCTCTCGAAGCAAGTCTGCAAGTTTCGTGATTGCACCGCGCACGAAATGGAGTCGCCTGCGATAGGTCTGCCAGTTCTTCGCCAGCCGCTTTTCTTCGGTGCTCCAGTCGACGTGAGCGGGCCCCTCAGCATCACCCAGGAACCCAGACAGTGCCTTGCTAGAGATCAGCATCAGGCCATCGAGTTCGCCACTTGCGGGGCGACCTGTGCCCACGGCGGTAATCGTCATGCCGTCGCGAACGTGCCAAGACTCTCCCCGTCCCGCGAGGTTTCTTGCGAAAAAGATATCGAAAAAAGTCTCGACTTGTTCTCCGCCTTGTCGCTCAAGAATCAGTGGCACGCGGACCGCAACCCGCTGCGGCCCTGTCTTGAGTTTCTGCGTGAGCGAGGCCGCGACCTGGCGGGGGACGATTGATTGAGACCAGATCGCGTTCCCATTAGTGCCAGCGGCTGGCAGTGTTGCGTCGAATTCCTCGTTTTTGATTGCCCACTCCGCCAGGTCGAGCGGCGGAGGCGAAGCCAACTTGGAAGAAGCAGGGCCATCCCAGGTCAACGCCTTTACGACGCCACGCACCGTGTCTTTTTCAATGGTCCGACGTTTTCCTTCCTCATCCACCGTCTCGACAACAAGATCGCCACGAAGAATACGAACGAAGAAGTGGACGCAGGCTGAACGGGCGATGAGATCGGCCCGGATACCGTCGCGAAGGAACGGTACAACCAATGATAGGCCCGTTTCGCCTTTTCTTTCTAGCTGAAAGATTTGACGAATGCGAAGAGCTTCACCCTCGTCTTCAATGGGCATCGGAGTCGGGCCGGGGTTGGCTGGATCATGCAACAGGCCATAGGGAAGGAAGCGAACACCGCCGATGGAGTGGTTGCGAAGAACCGCTTGGCCCATCACCAAGCTTCTGCCGTCATCGGCCCGCTTTGTGATGCCGATGATCGCGTTGACCTGACTCGACGAAGGGAAAACCGTTTTCCCCAGTCCCCAGCGGCCGAGCTTCTCGCCCGTTTTTGCGCTCCGGCCAACATTCCGCCAGAACCAGTAGAAGTCTTCCCGCTGGTCATGCCCGATGGGAGGATCATCGATGATGCCAGGGTTGCCGCAGAGGCCTGAGGTGTTGAAGTCCTCATATACAAGCCAGCGAGTGTGATCATTCCCCGGCCACTCGACTTCCAGGGCTTCGAGGTGCGGGCAAAGGCCGTCGAGATAACGACCTCTATCGGTTGACGATACAGGCTCCTCGTGAATCCCGAACTTCACTCGAACAGGACCGGAGCCTGTCCTTGCATCGAGAGCATTCTGAATCGACTCCCGCACCAGCGAGTCGACGTGTCCGCCGTCGAGTTCGCCTTCACTGGGGCCGATGAAGAACTCTTCTTCAAAAGGATCGGTCTGGACCGCTGCCTCAGGCCTGACAGCGAAACTCCACGGCAGAAAGTCCATCGGAGTGGGCCTCATTAGAGGGGGTGAGGTCTTGTAGTGAACCCGCTTGGAGGGGGCATGGCAAGTCCGGGCGTAGCATCTCCGATATCCGCGCGCTGCCTCGGAAGCGAAGCCCCGTCGCACATCGGGCCTTGCTCTGGTCTGCAAGTCACCCCGCATTCAACCAAACGTCATGGACAACTGAGGTCCGCAATCGCCTGGCCGCAGAAAACAAGCACGCTTCACTCGCCACCCAGGCCATCTTCGAGGGTCTTGCTACCCCGCGAGGCGGGGGCGTAGGCTGGCCGCAATCCGAAGGAGGAGAAGATGGACGAGCCGCGACTCAAGTTCCGCTACGCATTGATCCCCGCCCTGAGCGTTGCGTGCTTTCTGCTCGGGCTCGTCACGAGCCTTCGTGAGCCTTCGCCGACGCTGGCGATCGACGAGGTCGTCGCGATGAAGCCGGTCGAGGGCGAGGAGCAGATGTTCGCTGAGATTCCGATCGAGGCAGTGTACGGCGTGCCAAGCAAGCGGACGGAAAAACTCTGGACGCAACCCAAGCCGTAGGGAGGCCGACGATGCTGAGACGTTCTTTTCTCGCTGCGATCACGCTTGGGCTTCTTGGCACGCGGGCCGCTGTCGCCGCGACCAAGACCTACAAGTACCGCTGCCCGAAGTGCAAACTCATCCAGGAGTACGGCACGCCGGGAGTGAAAAAGTGCCCGAATGACGGGAAGACGATGGTGAGGCAGAACTGAGTGGCAGGGTGGACCGGAATGCTCCGGCTACGAACACTTCTCGTCGCTGCCGCCTTCCTGTGCCTCGTGGCTGACCACGGCCAACTGCATCTCCGTATCGTCGGAGTTCACGATGGCGACACCATCACAGGGCTCGACGAGAACAAGACGCAACACAAAATCCGCCTCGACGCGATCGATGCTCCTGAACTTGGGCAACCGTTCGGGCAGGCGGCGAAGAAGGCTCTGTCCGAGAAGGTCTTCGGGAAGGACGTCGTCGTGATTCCCAAGACGAAGGATCGATACGGGCGGACAATCGGGCACGTCATGGTGGGTGGCCGAGACGTGAACCTGGAACTACTCGAAGAAGGCCATGTCTGGCACTACGAGCAATACGACCACAACAAGCGTTTGCGGGAGGCAGAAGCGTCCGCGAGGGCGGCCAAGATGGGGCTGTGGTCTGAAGGGATCGCAGTGCCGCCGTGGGATTGGCGGAAGCAGGAGCACGGGCGGAAGGCCTTGCGGTAGCTGGCCGCCTCGCCTGCCTTCTGCGTCATAGCCCTTGCCAACCCGGGGATGATGGAAAGCCGACTAACAACCTGTCGACGCATAGGTGCTTGGCGAGACGTCTTCGAGTGCATCGCCTTGACCGCCTGCGAGGCGGTGCCACGCGTCGCTGAATTACTACTCGCTTCGATCCGCTAAGCCCAGGAAGAACTTATGTCGCCCTATACGCTCGTGCTCGAAGGCTTCCGCGATCAGGGATTTGCAACCAGCGAACAGGTGAAGGATGCAGTACAGCGCATGGCTCGGCCTGAGGGGCCCACCTACATCAGGCTGAAACACCCGCAGGGCGGGCATGCAGAGGCCATGGGTTTCAACGATCGCTTCCGCATCGAAGCCCGCGAAACATGGGGCGAGGGATTCAGGCACTGGCTGGCTGCATCACCACACGTCAAGGACCGGTCCGATGTGGTGATGTATTACCGAAACCACTGCAACGTCCACGGCAGGCGGAAATGCCCACTGCCCGCCTGGGGTGAGAACGTGCTCGCCCTGACCGACGTGCTCGCAATCATGCTCTTCTATCACGCCACGGGCGAACGCAGCGGCAGTTACCCCTGGGAGGATGTGACGCAGTATTGCATTGAAGCTGCGCTAAAAAGCGACAAGCAGTTCATTCGGGAGATACGCCCGCATGGCCGAGATGAATAGCGTGATGGAAGGCGATCGAGCGGGCTACCTCGGCGCCTCCACGAACGCCCTCGGCTCCGCGTCGTCGGGCGGCTCCCAGATCGCGTCCACGCCGACCGGCAACGGGTCAGCGCGGACGTAAATCTTCTCTGGCGCTGCGGGGAAGTATGTGAAGAGTGCCGGACACAACCAGCACTCCATTCGCATGCCGGTGACGTACCCGTGATACCAGTTGCCCTCGTACTCATCAGGCCGCATTAAAGAGAGCACGGCGTCGTGGCCCGCGAAGGGCTCATCGGAGAACGTCATCGCGAAGCCTTGCTCCGCCCGGGGGATTCGCTTCGTCGCCACCAGGCGGCTGATCATCTCGGAGGCGCCCATCACGAAGGCCTCTTCCTTCAAATGGGTGCGGGCGTCGTCGAAGACCCAGCAGTCGCGGAGCCTGTACGGGTAGATCGTCAACGTCTCAGGGTTCATCTTCCTCGCTCCAGCGGTCGGGCGGCGTTGAGTAGAAGAGGGCCCGCCAATTGCCGTCTCGGAACTCCTTGTGCGATTCCCGTCGGTGTTGCGGTAGCGAGGACACAACGGCGTCGTAGCGATCTCGAAACCAGTCCCGCAGTTCCGGGTGCACAAGCCTCGGCGTGAAGACAAGCCACTGCGGTGGGAGCCCCTCGGCAAGGTCCTTGAACCTGGGAATACCACTGGTCGTGACGCTGTCGTTGCCGTCATCGTCGAGTTCCAGGCTGGTACCCCGGCCGACGAAGCTCCACGAGCCGTCAGGCTCCTTGTGGCCGAAGATATCTATCGAGCCGCCTTGGGCCAGAAGGCGGACGACGCAGGGGTCGGTGATCGGCATGGTGGCTCTCCTGGCCGCCCGGGGCTCTACAGACTCCGAACGTACTCCAACTGGTCCTTCAGGTGACCGAGGATCGAGAGAACGTACTCCTCGCCCTGTTGCTCGATCATCCTGGCGATGTGATCGTCCTCGTCCGGCGTGAGCGTCGCTCGCCAGTCTTGTAATTCTTTTTGCTTGTCCGAAGTCACTGAAGTCTTCATAGGTCTGCGATGAACTCCAACTGACTCTTTAGTAGGCCGTAGCCCTCCTGAATGTCCAAGTCGCTCATCTCATCGAGCACCGCCTTGTAGTCCTCCTGCTCCTCCTTGGGCATCTTCGCGATCAGGTCAAGGAGACCTTGCCGAAGGTTTTCCGGCTCATTGCTTTGGCGTGTGTTGGTCATGTCGAACCGCTGCACCTCACTCATCGGCGGCCTTCCACAAGACCGGGATGGCCTGCGACCGGGCGTAGCACCTCGCCGCTGCGGCGTCATCGCCAGCAGCTTCGTAGGCCTGCCTCGCATGCTCGAACGATTTCTTCGCCATCAGGCCCAGTCCAGCCTGGCGGTACAGTCGCGCGGCTCGCTCGAATTCGGCCGCGAGATCAAGCCAGGTTTGCGGGAGCGGCGTGGACTGCTCGACGACGCGAAGCAGATCTCTTGCCCCGTCCAACACGGTGTCGGCGTTCAGCAGATGAATCGACCGGTTCTGCAAGTCTTGCATGAAAGGATTCCTTGGGTGGTGGTGTGAAAGGACGCATCGGAGCGACGCAACGATCGCGAGCATGGGCTGCTCTTCGCCGTCACGATCCTTCCGGCGAGGCCTGCGATCAGGAACCTCCTCACCCTCTCGCTCGATCCGCGTGAACAGTTCGTCTCGTCGGGCGATTGCGGTCGCAAGATCGGGCGTCTTCAGTGACCGCCTGATTCGTCGCTTTTTGTGATCCCAGTGGAGCGTGTAATGGCACCACCACGTCCCGTTGTTGTTCCAGACGTGATGGAGCGGGTTGCCGTCATCAACACGAGCAGAGAGATATCCCCGGGGCATGCTGCGTTCTCCTTCGGGATGAACGCATCAGATCGGGCCGGCGGGCGTGGCCCGTCGTCCCGCTGCAATATTGTTTCGTGACGCACCACACGTCACGCTCATCACTTCAACGCTCTCGCGTCTCAGATAGCACCGTTTGCCTTGCAGAGGCTCGGATGCGAGACAGGCTTGCGACCCGTCTCACACGACACGTTGTTCAGACGTGCCGATCTGATGCATGCGACATTATACACGACATCCCCCGGAAGACCCAGCCTTCCCCTACGGTGAGTGTGTCATAGTGCCACCAACGACGTTCCCGGATACGCGGACGAGCATGTCCGCCGTCGCGGCTGGCGGGGACTTCTCCGAGTCGACGGTGACGTCGAGTTTCGCGATGACGACCTCAGTCGGCTTCACCTGCCTGAGCACCCTCTCGGCATCGGCACGAATTGGGCGCAACTGGGGTCGAGGGAGGCAAGAATCTTTTCGATTTCCTGACGCCCGGCGGCGGCGGCGAGCCGGGGCAAGAGGGCGTGTAGATGCTCGCGGTCGGCGTCGGCCGATGCGCGTCACACCCGCTTGCGACGCCGCCATATCGAGAAGCAGCCGCAGGCCAGACCGGTGAATCCCATCGCCCACGTCGATGGCTCGGGCACGGCCACCGGGGCGGCGAGACGAAAACCCATTCGGTAAGGCATATATCCATCCCCAGACGCGGGGACATTGGACAGCATCGTGTTTTGGGAAACGTCATTCGAGGAATACCCGCCCCCGGACAGACCACGGTTCACACCGGCGGCTCCCGTGCCGTCGTTCCACTCCCACGCGTTGCCACTCTGATCGAACGTGCCGTAATAACTTGCACTGTTGGCGAAGGACCCTACCGCCGTCAGCAGGTTTTCATTGCCATATGTCCCCGTCTGAGTCACCGCAAAGGTCCCATTGGGGTAAGACCCGACGTAATAATTGGCCTGATTGGGCGAATTGCCGACGACGTTGCCCGGAGCGGTATTGCTCTGGGTGGCGTAGTAGAAATACCCACCCGAGCCCGAGTTCAAGACTGGCGAGTAGTAGGCCGCTTTGAACCACTGGTTCGCCGTCGGAACGTAGATCTTCGCATCGGGGTTTCTCGCCGGCGCCGTGCCGCTCGTGGCACCGTTGAGCGTGTAGGCACCCGTCTCCGTACTGCCGGAGCCCTCGCCATTATGCATCCAGTTGGCGAACCGCGCAGCGTTAAACCAGTTGACGAAGACAATCGGGCGATTCGTAGTGCCGATCGGAGCGTACTTCTGCCCGCTGGGTGCCGCGTTGCTGAAGGAGATGCCCCGGTTCCATGATTCGGCACCCATGTACGAGTCGTAAATGCCGTACGGATTGAAGCCGTTAGGGTCCGCCGCGTTGAGAAAATCCGTGTACTGCTGGATCGTCACCTCGTACTTTGCGATTCGATACCCGTCCGCCACGCTGCCATACCCATTCCAGTTCGCCGGGTTGTTTGGATCACCCACCGTCACCCAGTCGATCGTGACCGGCGCGGCTGACGCGGTGCACAAGCAGTTCGCGGACCACATCCAGATAAGAACGGAACCTTTGCAGATACGACGTAGATGATGAAACATGGCTCACTCCCTTGTTGTGCATCGATTGCGG
>Ga0214917_10006716_pt1 | contig 11865 bp, 6 predicted proteins | sample LL_1208_BB_MetaG_FD_177983 | JGI IMG/M metagenome (GOLD analysis project Ga0214917, IMG submission 177983) | Freshwater microbial communities from Lake Lanier, Atlanta, Georgia, United States - LL_1208_BB | ecosystem: Environmental > Aquatic > Freshwater > Lake | place: USA: Georgia | collected...
CTGATAAAGCAGCTTCAGCTGTTGGTGCTATTTGTTTTGCACCAGCTAACTTTTTAGTTGGTAATCAGCGTGGTGTTCGCGTTGATACACAAGAACTAGTTGAAACTCAGCGTCGTGTATTTGTAGCTAGCCTACGTACTGGCATTACACAACTAACAAGCAATCTTGGTAGTGGTGCTAACAAGCTAGTTTGGGCAGCTTAATTTTTAACTTTGACAGGGTTCTTATGAGCCCTGTCTCTAAAGTCTACTAATAAGTAAACTTTAGAGACATTAAATGAGGTAACTATGGCTGCAGACTTAGTAACTAGAGCAGAGTATAAAAATTATTTGGGAATTACTAGCACAAATAAAGACCAAGAAATTGATTTTTTAATCCCTAAAGTTAGTAGTTTAGTAAAAACTTATTGCCGCCGTAGTTTTATTGATTACTATGATGAAGCAAAAACAGAAATATTTGATGGTGGATTTTCAGAATTAATACTTAAAGAAACACCAGTTGTTAATATACAAGAAGTAAGTATTAGTACAAATTATGGCCAAAGTTATACAAAATTAACTAAATATACGGACTGGATTGATGATGGCGATAAAATTCGCAGTACTAGTCTAGCAACATTTACTAGATATATAAAAGGCTATCGTGTAATATATACAGCAGGTTTTGAAACAGTACCAGAAGATTTAAAACTAGCTGTTCTTGATCTTGTTGAATACTACTCCAAGAATAACAGTGCTGTGCATGTAAATCGCGATGTAACTCCCAATGTTACGCAGATACAGTATGTGGCTACAACAAATTTTCCAGCACATATTAAGCGTGTGTTAGATCAGTATGTGGCGGATTATGCATAATGGGTACAGCAGCACAAGTCTATGCAGTTCAGTCGCAGTTAGAAAGTATAACTACAGAAGCTCAAAGAAAAAGTATTAGTAGCAATACATTACATTTTGTTCCTATAAATATTGAAGCTCTTAGATTAGCACTTCAGGACAAACTAGTATTTACAGAAGAAGATGCCAAAACCTTAGAAGAGGTCGTAGCAGAAATACAAGAAAAAAATAGATTTGCTAGTGCAAAAGATATTGCCAAAGAAGTTGCCAAAGCAAAAAAGAATTTTGGAGTACGTGGAAATAGTCTTATTGATCTCAATGATCTAAGGAATAGGTTAGCTAATTTTATAGTTAGCAAACACGAGTATAAAGTCATTCAGCAAGGAGGCATGTTTAAAGATCAAACAGGAAAACAACTTCTAGGTAGTGATCTATTAGCTAATGTCCCAGCAGTAGTCTATGAAAATAGTATTAGCCATGAAAATATAATTGGAGCATTATACAAAAGCTATGAGACTACAAGGCAAAACTTATTTCAAAGTTTTCTAAATACTGAAATAAATAAGTTTTTAGATAAAAAAATATACGAAGGTACAGGATTTAATGAAGGCTTTGATGTAGGACACATATTAGGCAATTCAAAACTTGCACAAACTCCTCTAGGTCTTAGATTACAAGCTGTAATTGATAAAATTGATTCTATATTTAATACACGTTCTGTTGGTGAACAGGAAAAATTAAGCCAATTAAGATCGGGTGTACAAGAAACATTATCTATACTAAAAGCTCAAAGTGGGTATGGACCTAAAATAGAAGCCACACTTACCCAGGATACTAGAACAGCCCTGCTTAGTGTAAACGCCGTATTAGTTATAATACAAGAACGTAAAGAAAATCAATATTTTTATGGAAGTTTAATCGAGGGAGCTTTAGGAAAACAACTAGCTGAACTAATTGCTAAATTAGGTTTTTCAAAAAGCATAGTAGAAGTAGCCGCTACTAGAGTACATGAAATACTAAAACATGGAAAAGTAAGAACTGCTGGAAAACAGAGTAAACAGACTATATCTACTAAACAACAGCGAAAAACACCTGCAACGGTTAGTACTTCTAGCAGCGGAAAGACAACCAAAGTACCGGTTAAGCAGTTACCTAGAATAATTACAGTTTCAGACGATATCCTAAGTTTGCAAAATTTATTAAATGCAAGTCTTGTTCAACAAGTTAAACAAAACATGGGTACTGGCAATCGCCGCGATATATTAAACTTACGAAGCGGTCGATTTGCAGAAAGTGTGCGAGCAACTAAGATAAGTCAGGCTAGAAGTGGTGCAATAAGTGTATTTTATACTTATATGAAGAATCCTTATGCTACATTTAGTGTTGGAGGTAAACAACAGTATCCAACTTCTAGAGACCCTAAACTGCTAATATCTAAGTCAATTAGACAGTTGGCTCAACAGCAAATGATTACCAAATTAAGGACTATAGTACAATGAGCCGCAGAGTTAGCATAGTAAAAGCCTTAGCAGAAACTTTTAAGGTTATAGATGGTACTAGTCCTTATACAACCAACCTATTTAACAACAGTTATGCCAAGCTAAAATTTTGGGATGAAATACAAGATTTTCCAGCTGTATACATACACCCTACCGGTGAAAATCGTGACTACCTACCAGGTGATTTTGTATGGGGATTATTAGGTGTATGTGTCAAGGTATACGTAAAAAGTGAAGATGAATCGCAAGAGCAACTAGAGGCACTGCTTAGTGACCTAGAAACTTGTATAGATGCAAATAGAACCCTAGTATATGACGCAACAAATCAATATGGTACAACTGAAATAGAAATACAGTCCATTACTACAGATGAAGGACTGTTAGCTCCATATGCAGTTGGCGAAATCAACTTACAGGTTCGTTATCAGATCATGTAAGAAACCGTGCTAATTTGCTGACAACAGATAAATATCTCGTAGATGCAATGTGCACCTAACAAAAGGGAAAGAGATATGAGTTTTAATTTAATTCGTAACGCGCGTATGTTCTTTACAACAAATGTGAATACAGACACAGGTGTTGTACTAGCAACAGGCTTTACCGCAAGTAATACCAAGCAAATTCAAGTGCTAGATGGGCTGAGTTTTAGCCAGAATACTGGTAGTGAAACTGTAACACTTAGCGAAGCTGGTACTACTCCAGTTCGTGGTCAACGTAGTTTTAATACTAGCCTTGAGCCCGTAGAATTAACCTTTAGCACCTATATACGTCCATACTTCAATGAAGGTGCTACAAGTGCTCCTGCATTTGATAACAATGATGTAATTGATGCTGAAGAAGATGTATTGTGGAATGCATTTGCAGCTGGTTATGTTGATGGTAGTGCTGAATTAATTGGTGGTGCCAGTGCAGCTTGGACAAAAACTGTTGGTGCTACTGGTGTTGCTCCATACAGTACGGTGGCCATGACAAACAGTGGCAAGAATCAAATGACACGTTTTGGCGTGATTATTATTCTTGATACCACTGCATATATTATCGACAACTGCGTGCTAGATCAAGCAACTATTGATTTTGGACTAGATGCAATTGCAACAATTGCTTGGACAGCTCGTGGTAGTGTAATGCGCAGCTATACTAGTACAGAAGTTGCAGCCAGTACTGCAGATCCTGTAGTATTTAGCGGCACATATTTTACTGGTGGTGCTGGTACTAATGTAGCAAAAGCTAAAATTACAACTGCTCCATTTTTAGCTAATAAATTAAGTACAATTGGAATTACTAGCAATATTAGTGGTACTTCTGGACAGGCTTATACACTAGCATTAACAGGTGGTAGTATTACACTTAGCAACAACGTAACCTACTTAACGCCTGCTAACTTAGGTGTGGTTAATAAGCCTATTACATACTTTACTGGCACACGTGCTATTAGTGGTAGTATTAACTGCTATTTACGTACAGGTAGTACAAATAGTGGTGGTTTGTTGGCTAATATGCTTACACAAAGTGCTACAGATGTAAACCCTGCATTTCAAGTTGAAATAAAAATTGGTGGTACAGGCGCAACACGTGTAGAACTGTTAATGCCAGCCTGCGTACTAACAATTCCTGCAATTAATACAGAGCAAGTTATTAGTTCAACTATTAACTTTACTGCTCAAGGTTATAGTGGTAGTAGTTTTGATATTAGCCAAAATAACGAAGCTACAATTAAATACTACTCAGCAAATACAACAAGTTAATAATAGGGGGCATTTTAGCCCCCACAAACCAAGGATCTAATATTTATGTCGTCCGTATCACTTAAAAACATGCTCGTTCCTAGCAAGGAAATCTCTATAGAATATCCAGGTATGCCAGGATTTGAAGTTAACGTATGTTTTTTATCTAGAGAAACACTACAAACTATTCGTAAAAAAGCTACTAAAACTACTTTTAAAAATCGTCAACCAGTTGAAGAATTGAATGATGACTTATTCTTAGAGCTTTATGTACGTGGCTCAATTAAAGGTTGGCGTGGACTTAAAATGCGCTATCTTGAACAACTAGCACCAGTTGATCTTAGCGATCAAGATCCTGAAGCAGAACTTGAGTACACTGAAGAAAATGCACTGTACTTAATGAAAAGTTCAGTAAATTTTGATGCTTTTATCAGTGAGCAAGTTACTGACCTGGGAAACTTTTCGAAGAACAAATAGAGGACATAAATAGGCTACTAGAAAATTATTTTGAAAATAGCGACCTTGGCATGACCAAGGACAGCTATTTTGAAATGTGCGAAATGATGGGTTCTGAACCTGTTGAGGCGGATATACCAGTAGAGTTTGATGATCTACCAGTATTTGTACAAGAAACATTTAATATATACAGTTATCTTAGCGACCGCTGGGAAGGTATGAGCGCTACATTTATGGGTAAAGACTATAACATAGTATTTAACCTATTTGAGATATTTTCAATAGATAGTGCAGACAAGCACTTGATGTTAAAGATAATGTCGTCACTAGATAGAATTCGTGGAAGCATTATAAGAAAAAAGCAAGAAAGCAAGAAAGCCTAGTACGTAAAAATACTAGGCTTTTTTGTTGCTCAAAAAATGTGAAGTTGATATTTTTTTGCTGGTGTGTTATAATTAAACTAAAATAAATCTGACTATACTAGATTAAAACATAGGTGCACCATTAGGAGACGAGATGGCCCTTCCAGATATTACTCAACGACTTAAGCTACAAGCCGAAGGCGTACAAGAAGTCGAACAAAGCAGTGCTAATATACATAGAAATTTACGAGCTGCTGCTGATGCACAAGAAGCACTTAATCGTAATGCCACTGCCGCTAGAAAAGCTGCAGCAGCAACTACTCGTGAAAATGTTGAATATAATCAAATGCGAGGCATTGCTGGTGCAACTGGTGCAGCTGGCCGTGATTTTGCAGATCAAGCACGCGGGCTTGGGGGATTAGTACGCCTGTACGCAACATTTGCAGCTAATATATTTGCTGTTAGTGCGGCTTTTAATGTGCTACGCAATGCTGCAGACACTACTAATCTTATTAATGGCTTAAATACGCTTGGTGCAGTAAGCGGAAAGTCACTTGGTAATCTAAGTAAACAACTAGCAGCAGCCAGTGACGGAGCCATTAGTTTGCGCGAAGCTATGAGTAGTGTAGCTATGACTAGTAGTGCAGGTATGACTAATCAAAACATACTACGATTAGGTGCTGTAGCTAAAAGTGCTAGTATTGCGCTAGGCGTCAGTATGCCTGATGCTCTTAATCGTCTTAGTCGTGGTATAGTTAAACTAGAACCTGAATTACTAGATGAATTAGGTCTTTTTACAAAGATTGAGCCTGCTACACAAGCATATGCACTACAATTAGGTAAAGCTACTAGTCAGCTAACCGACTTTGAGCGTCGTCAAGCATTTGCTAATGCTGTTATTACAGAAGGTGAAGCTAAATTTGCAGCACTTGCAGATACAGCAGCAAATCCTTATGATAAGTTATTAGCAGGATTAAAAAATACAGCTCAAAGTGGTCTAGAGCTAATAAATAAAGTATTAGTACCAATAGTAGAACTATTGGCTAAAAGTCCAACAGCCTTGGCTCTTGGACTAAGTGCTGTTGTTGCGTTATTATTACGTCAAGCAGTTCCAGCAATTACACAATTAAGACAAGGTTTTGCTGCAGCAGCCGATACAGCACTACAAGAAGCAAAAGGTAAAGCAGGTGATGCTTTACGTGCTCGTGAGCAATTAAACAAATTAATTGAGGCCAGAGTAGAAGCAAGTGCCGACAGAGAATTAGCAATACTAGAAGAAAAAGAGGCAAAATTAGCGGCACTTAAAGCTAGAGGTTATAAAGTTAATGAGACTTTAAATAATGCGCTCAAAAAAGATATTGTAGATTTAAGTACAACAGAGCTCCAAGCTGTAGAAAAGAGTGTACAAGCACAAGAAAGAAAAGCTAGTAGAAAAAATGCTAGTAAGGCTAGTCAAGAACAAGCTAAAGTAGAGCGCGAAACTTTTGATGCTTTAAAAGCGCAGTATGATGCAGAACAAAATCTTGTAACTGTAAAAGCTCAAAATCGCCAAGGAATACAAAAGCAATTAGAGGCTACCAGAGAATATAAAATACTTCAAACATCTGTAAGAGATCTAGAAGAAAAAGCAGCAAAAAGAAGTATAATAAATAACATGGCGTACAATACTTCATTAGTTGGCATTATAAATAGTTTTAAACTAATGAGTATGGAAATTGAGAATAGCGGCTTAAAGTTAAAAGCCGTAGATAAATATTTATTATTTATACGTGGTGGGGTAGCTGGATTAATAGGTTTAGTTAGTACCCTAGGTAGAGCAATTAATAGCGCTTTTGCTATTATAGCCACTATAGGAGCAGTGTTTTCTGTAGTAGAAGCTATATTTAGTAAAAATGAAAAACAGCTGAATGCCTTTTCTGGTTCCTTAGATTCTGCTAATGAATCTATATTAAATACTCAGCGCACTATTTCAGAATTAGATAGAGCACAACTAGGAAAAACTTTAGTTGATAGCGCTATTGCAATATCAAACGCTTTTGACGAAATAACTAGTACAAGTCAAAAATTAGTTCGTGATGCAGAATTGGCTACACAAGCTACACAAGGGTTTTTTGATAGTACAGTAGAAAGTATAAAGAAATCTCTTGGTTTTGGTATTGATGATAAAGTATCTAAAACTTTATCACAGCAGCTACAAAGTGCTTTAACATTATTACGTCGTAGTGGAATTAATCAAAAGTATGAGCAGGAATTTAAAAATCTACTAAATGTTGATACACTAGATACATTAACTGTAGAAAAAGCCTTAGTAGCAGGTGGAGAAAATCTTAGAAAAAGATTTGCTGATACTTTAGATTCTGCTAGAAAAGAAATAGGAAGATTTAGAAGCGATCTAGAAGGGTTTAAAGAAGCCTTAGATAAAGCTTTTAAAAGCTATCAAGAATTTTTACAGTCAACAGCAAATACTAATCCACTATTCAAATTAGGCGAAAGTTTAGAAGTATTGGCAGGAACAATTCAAACTTCTATGACTAGGGGTGTTGAAGGAATACTATCTGCCTTTGAACAATTAGAACAAGACCCAAGAAAAGCAGCACTTTTTGGCCCCGAATTTATAAGTAATTTTGTAGAAGTAAAAACAGGCTTAAAAGAACAAAGCGATGCTATTAGGGGCTATACTTTATTACAACAAAGATTACAAGATGAGTTAGCTGATACTGAGGCTAAAGAGCAGGACTTGCTTGAAAGTAGAAAAAAGATTCAAAAACAACTTGAAAAATACTCTCCTTTACTTGGTCCAATTGTATCAAGAATAGGAGCTTCAATTCCTGATACTGAACAATTAAAGCTACAGGAAAGAACAAAAGAATTACGAGCAGCCATTAAACAAGCACAAGAAGCAACTATTAATTTACCTACCGATAAGATTGAACAAGCTAAAGATTTACTTGCTGTCGGTTTAGATGTGTCATTTAAAAAAGGTGCAGAATTCATTAGAATAGCACTTGGACAAGCCGCAGAAAAAGCAGCCATAACTATAGCTAAAGCTCAATTAGTATTTTTAACTGGTGAACGTGCTGCAGCCGAAAGCACTAAAATCAAACTACAAGAAATAGATATTCAAATACGTGCAATTGATACTAATATTGAACTAATTAAGCAACAAGAGCAACTAGCTGCTGAATTATCAGCATTGCGTGGTTCAATAGATGCAGACAGAATAGGTAGAGATGAAAACGCAACAATTGAAGAAAAAATAGCTGCAAAAACCAGCGCACAAGCTAGTAAACTTTTTAGTGAATTTGTTAAGGGTAATTTATCTAAGGCTCAGGCAGAAGAACAAGCTAGAAAATTTGATGAAACTCAAAGTCAATCACAAGGAGAGTTTGGAAGAACCAGATCTGATACTAGTAGAATATTACAAGGACAAATACTAGCTTTTAATCGTAAATTATCAGAACAACAAGCTAGTAGAGTCGGTGCAGTAGCAGAAAGACAGGCCGCAGCTATTACTGGAGCAGAAGAACAGGCCAGGGCCCGACTTGCAGACCAAATTAAATTAAATGCCTTAAGAACCGACTTATTACAAATAGATACACAAAGAAAAACTATTTTAGAAAGTATAGCTGGTACAACTACAAAAGATTTGTCTAATTCTCAAACTCAGCAGGAATTAAGCATTAATCAACAAAGATTTGATCAGCAAACTGCAGAATTAAAACGTAGAATAGCAGAAAATGATGCTCAATATGATGCTACTAAATTAGTAAAGTTTGACAAGCAGAAAAAAGCTGATGAAGCTGAATTAGAGGCATTAAAAGCAAAAAATAATGAAGAGCGTGAAAATATTCGTTTGCAAGGAATTAAACGAACATTAGATATAGATTTACAAAAATTACAAAAACGTTTTGAACTAGAAAAATCTAATACAGATTTAATAAATGCTAGAGAAGAAACTAAACTAGAAATTACAAAAGCTCAATTTACCAGTAAAGCACAATTACTTGATTTGGATAAACAATTTGTTACTAATGTGGTAGCACAGTTAGACGCAGAAAAAGCTAATTTTGATGCTCAAAAGCAAACTAACGATGCAATTTTTAATGCTAAAAAATTGCAAGAAGAAACAGAGCTAAGATTACTAGCATTAAAACAAGCTAGTAATCAAACAGAACAACAATATAGAGCAGAATTACAAGCTGAAACTCAAAGACAACAAGAACTATTAAATAATCAGTTACTACAAATCGAAGAAGAACGTAAAAAACGGCTAGAATTGCTAGAAATACAACGTCAGCAAACAATAGAACAAGAAAAACAAAATTATGCTATAAATCAATCAAGACTTTTAGCTGAATCACTTGCTGGTGCATTTGGTACAGTTGGCGACAAGTTAGGTAAAATAACTGAAACTTTAACACAAAGTGCCATAGAGCAAGAAAGAAATAAAAAAGCTTTACAAGATATTACAGATAAAAGGCTAATTGCTGAAGCTAAAATTGCAAAATTTGCTGGTTCAGAAGAAGAAATAGGTTTTATACAAGAAAAGAATGAGCTTATTAAACAAGAAGGTAAACAGGCAAAAAAGAATCGTGATGCTGAATTAAAAGGACAAGCAGCTGTAATAGGCGGAGTAAAAAGTTTATTTAAAGAGCATACCGTAGCTTATAAGGGTATGGCAGCCTTAGAAAAAATAATTCACGTAATGAGAATGGCTAATATGCTACTGGAATTACGTCAAACTATTACAAATTTGGCCGCTAGTACACAAGCTACAATGGTTAGTATATCAAATGCAGCAGCAGAAGCAGGAGCTAGTGGAGTTGCCGCAATTATTAAAGGTATGTCTGCATGGCCTTTCCCCCTTAATTTAGTTGCAGGAGCTGCTACAGCAGCAGCAGTAGGTGCTCTACTATCAAAAGTAGGAAAAAGTATAGGCTTTGGTGGTGGTGGCGGTGGAGGCTTTGTACCTACAGCTGAACAACAGCAAAAAGTACAAGGTACTGCTATGGGCTATGATAGTACTGGAAAAGAAGTACAGGTACGTCGTGGCGTTTTTGGCGATACTGAGGCCAAAAGTGAAAGCATAGCTAAAAGTTTAGATCTTATTAAAGAAACTAGTGTAGATGGTTTAAGCTATGATAATAAAATACTTAATACATTAAAATCTATTGATAGTGGTATAAATCAAACTGCTAAACGACTTTACAGTGTGCAGGGTTTAAGAACAGGCAGCATGTTTGATACTGCTACAGGAACTAAAACTGGTGGAGGATTTTTAGGTATTAGCCAATTATTTGGTAGTAGTACAAGTACTGAAATAAAAGATGCTGGTATACTACTTAATGCTTCATTTGGTGATTTAGCCACTGGAATAAAACAAGGAGCTGTTAACTTCTATGAAGAAGTTCAGCGTACAGTTAAAAAGAGTGGATTTCTTGGTATTGGTGGTAGTACTAAAACATATATAGATAAAAATCGCAGAGAAGTTGATTCAGATATAAATAAGTTTTTTACTGATATTTTTGGTAATGCACAAACATTAATAACTGATTTAGCAGTTAAAACCGGAACTAATACAGAGCAAGGTGTAAAAGATATATTAAGTAAGTTTGAAATAAAAGATTTAAAAATAAGCTTAAAAGGTTTGAGTGGAGAAGCACTAGCCAAAGAAGTAGAAAGTGTTATTAGCTCAATACTTGATGACGCTAGCCTAGCAGTATTTGAAAGTTTTGAAAAATATGTTGATTTTGGTGAAGGTTTACTAGAAACAGTAATTAGAGTTACTGATACTAATGAAAAAATCGCACAGCAAATTAAAAATCTTGGTCTTGGAGTAGACCTAACTAATCTATTTGATATTACAGAAGGATTAGCTAAAGCAGCTGGCGGTTTAGACGAATTTATTACACAAACTGAATTTTTCCGTGAAAACTTCCTAACAGAAGCAGAACGAATTGCTCCTATTAGTAAAGCAGTAGGAGAAGAACTAGCACGACTAAGTTTAAAATTTCCTGGATTAGGCATAGAGTCTGTAGATACTCGTCAAGAATTTGCTGCGTTAGTTAAAAGTGTTAAAAGTCTTGGTGGTAGTGGAACAGAATTACTTACTTCATTAATGAAGGTACAAGAAGGTTTCTTAGAAGTTGTCAAAGCTAGTGAACAATTAAGCGACGGGCAAAAAATAATAGCTGATTTACAAAAAGAAATCTATGATCTAAGCAATAATATGAGTAGTTTAGATAAAGCATTGCTTGGAGTAGATAATAAAGCTAATAATTATATAAAAGAACTGCAAAAAACTGGCGAAGCCACTGCTGAAAACATTGTTATACTTGGCAAATGGGTACAAGCAACTAAGCTTGAGCTACTTAAAAATGCTGTAGTTAGTAGCTATAATGCAGTACAAGATGCACTTAAAAAGCAAATTGATACACTAACAACAGTTAAGCAAAGGCTATTAGATTTAAAGAATAGTCTGCTAATGGGTACGGAGTCAGTATTAACTCCACAAGAAAAACTAATAAGAGCACAAATCGAGTATAATACACTATTAGATGCAGCTAACGCCGCTTTAGCAGATAGTACTACTGATCCCTCTGTAGCAGCTGCAGCAGTAGATAAATTTACTAACTATGCGCAAACACTCTTAACAGCTACTCGTGATGTCTATAGTAGTGGTGAAAATTACACTACTAAATTTGAACAAGTACTAAAAGATATAGACAGCGTAACAGGAAAAGTTGTTGGGCAAGTAGATACTGCAACTAAACAACTAATGGCAAATGAAGCTCAAGTAAGTTTATCTGAAAAAATACTAGCTGCATTAACCGTAAATGGAAAAACATTAGCAACATTACAATCTGAGTTTAATACTGATTTTGGCAACTATAGAAAAACAGAAGCACAAGGTGCAGTTAATGCTATTAAAGAAAGTGCTATAAAATCTAGCATAGAAGGATTCTATAATACGTATTTAGGTAGAGCACCA
>Ga0214917_10006720_pt1 | contig 11862 bp, 15 predicted proteins | sample LL_1208_BB_MetaG_FD_177983 | JGI IMG/M metagenome (GOLD analysis project Ga0214917, IMG submission 177983) | Freshwater microbial communities from Lake Lanier, Atlanta, Georgia, United States - LL_1208_BB | ecosystem: Environmental > Aquatic > Freshwater > Lake | place: USA: Georgia | collected...
TGGGATATTGGCCCCCCTTTCTCCCCGGCCCAATCGCTTCTTCCCTCCGGGATACAAGGACTCACCCCGTCCTCGCAGACTCGGACGGGGTGGGATTTGAACCCACGGTAGGGTTGCCCCTACTCCTGATTTCGAGTCAGGTACATTAAACCGCTCTGCCACCCGTCCGAGGAAAAGGATAGGGTTCCTGCCGGCCAGCTCAAGCCTCCCTCAATGGAACAACCCAAAGCACCAAAACCCCCCTCATTGACCTCTCCTGCCCAAGGGACTTAATATTTCCCCATGCCCGACCCCCTCGCCAATGCCACTCTCCCCGCCTCAGGAATTACCGAACACTTTGGTGACGAGGCCCGCGCGGCCCTGGCCGGTTATGGGGAATTCATCACGGTGGAACCACCGGAAAATCTCGTCGATGAAGGCGGGGAGCTGAACCGCTTATATATCCTTGCCTCCGGCGAGCTTTCCGTACGCCGCCAAGGTCAGCATCAGGAAATCGAGCTGGCCCGGCTCAGACCGGGAGACACTTTCGGGGAAATTTCCATATTTGATCCAGGTCCCACTTCGGCGGCCGTGCGTCCGACTCAATCCTCCCTGGTGTGGGCCATCTCTTGGCCCCAACTGGAATTTCTCATGAACAACAATCACCAGCTGGGGGGGATCTTCCTCGTCGGCCTGGCCACCATCCTCAGCAAACGAATCCGGGAGATGAACCGCAAATATGTCGACGCTGCCCGGGTTTAACTTTTCCAGCCTGTCCTGGTTTCCCAAGATTCTTTCCCCGGCCGCGAGCCTTCAAAGCACCCCGTCAACAATCTGACCATGGAACAAATTCAAATTCACAGGGACGGCCTGGGAACCGTTGTTTCCTTTTCCGGTCGCCTGGATACGGTGGCCGCCCAGTCCCTGCGCGCCCCCCTGCGCGTTGAAGTGGATAGGGCTCCGGCCAGCCTGACGTGCAATTTTCGTGACGTGGATTACATCGGCTCCGCCGTGCTGCGCCTGATCTTTGAAGCCGCCCGGGAAATGCAGCGCCATAACGCACGCTTTCGGGTGGTGGATTGCCCAGCGGAAATCCGGAGGGTTTTTGCCCTTACCGGGATGGATCACCTCGTCGAGAGCGAACCGGGTTCCCGCTGCGCTCCGGAAGTCAGGGACGGCGTGCTGCGCCTCTTCCTAACTGGGCGGATGGACGCCGTGGCAGTCGGCGAAGTCCGGGAGGAGGTTCGTCGTTTGGTTCAAAAATATCGCGGCCCGGTGCGTTTTGACGTCTCCGCCGTTCCCTACGCCGCCTCCGCCTTCATCCATCTCTGCATTGACGCCTCAAAAGCGGCCAAGGCAAACGGAGCCGACTTCGGGGTGGAAAAAGTCCGTCCCGAGGTTGCCCAGGTGTTTCGCCTGGCAGGCCTCCCCTCCCTCCTCCTTTCCTCCGCATGAAGGTCAAGGAGGTCCGGATCACCGTAAAAAACCGGATTGAAGATCTCCTCAGGGTAAATAGCGTCTTCGAAAGTTTTGCCACACAGCACGAGATCGGCGGTCGTTTTCGCTACCATCTCCAGGTTTCCATCGAGGAGATCCTCACCAATATCATCAAGTACGGCTTCGATGAGGCGGGGATCCACCCCATTCATGTGACTTTCCGCCGGGCGGATGAATTGATTGAGCTGGAATTCGAGGATCGCGGCAGGGAGTTCAATCCTCTTGAGGTTGAGCAACCCGACCTGGAGTCCCCTATCGAAAACCGCCAACTGGGTGGCCTCGGAATCCATCTGGTGAAACAGATGGTTGACGAGGCAAGTTATCGGCGGGAAGGCGACCGCAACATCCTGCTGCTGAAAAAGACCCGGCCGAAGCCTACTTAAGAGCCTCTGCCTTGGATCCGTAAATCAGGAACAGCGCGGAAAAACCGCTGATATCGAAAACTTCCTTCACGTGCGGTTGAAGGGCCGCCAAGGCGATCACCCCCCCGGCCGCCTTCATTTTTTTGACCGCCAAAAGCAGGGATCGCAGGCCGGCACTGCTGATGAAGTCAAGATTGGCGCAGTCGATCACCAGTTTTTTCTCCCCCTGATCGATCACCCCAAGCAGTGCCTGCTCCACGGAAGGGGCGCTGGTGGCGTCCACTTTGCCTTGGAGTTGCACTACCGCGCCGCTTCCTTCTTTGGTGGTGTGAATTTGCACGCTCATGATTTTTAACGATCCCGCATGTCCACGCCTGTGTCCAGCCATCAATTTTTAAAAACAGGAGGCATCCTTGCCCGCCGTCGACTCTCTCCCGATGATGCTTGCCATGCCTACCGACCTCTTGCTTGACCATATCCGCAGCGTTCCGGATTACCCAAAAAAAGGGGTCCTTTTCCGGGACATCACACCGCTCCTGGGGCACTCCCGCGCCCTTAGGGACGCCTGCTGGCGGATGGCCTCCCCTTTTGAACTTAATCCTCCGGAGCTGGTCGCAGGCATCGAGGCCCGGGGATTCATCCTGGGTGGCATTGTTGCTCACCTCCTTGGGGCCGGCTTCATTCCGATCCGCAAGCCGGGCAAACTCCCCTCAAAATCCGTCAGCCGGGAATACGCACTGGAATACGGGTCTGGCACGCTGGAACTCCACCAGGACTGCGTCAAAAAAGGCCAAAGGGTGCTTTTGGTCGACGATCTCGTGGCCACAGGGGGATCGGCCGAGGCAGCGGTGCTGCTCCTTCGCTCCCTTGGCGCGGTTGTCGACTCCGGTTCCTTCCTGATTGACCTGCCGGATCTGGGCGGAAAAAGAAAGCTGGAGGCCCTGGGCCTCGCGTTTCACGCTCTCCTCTCCTTTCCCGGAGCATGATTCCCACCCGCCGTTTCGGCAGAACCGGTCTACCCATGCCGGTCCTGACCTGTGGCGGCATGCGATTCCAGCACCGTTGGGAGGAGGAACCACCCCAGGCGATCCCGCCTGAAAACCAGGCCAATCTGGAAAGGATCATCGCCCGGGCCCTCGAGCTGGGGATCCGTCACGTGGAAACCGCCCGCGGCTACGGCACGTCGGAAGCCCAGCTCGGTCCCGTCCTGCGGAAACTGCCCCGGGAATCCTACATTCTGCAAACCAAGGTCGCTCCCATGGCGGATCCGGATGAATTTGAAAAAGTCTTCCGGATCTCCCTCTCCAGGCTGGGGATCCCTTGGGTGGATCTCCTTTCCCTGCACGGGGTGAACGACCGGGAGACCTCCGACTGGGCCCTTCGTCCGGGAGGCTGCCTTGAGCGGGCGCGGCAATGGCAAAAACAGGGGCTTTGCCGCCACGTCGGGTTCTCCACCCACGGTCCCCCCGATCTGGTGGAGGAGCTGGTGAGCGGCAACCGTTTCGACTATGTGAATCTTCATTGGTACTACATTTTCCAGGAACACACCGCCTCACTCCAGGCAGCCCAAAAAAACGACATGGGAGTTTTTATCATCAGCCCCAATGACAAGGGCGGAATGCTCTATCAGCCACCCGAGAGACTGAAGGAACTCACCCGACCGCTCTCACCAATGGCTTTCAACGCCCTTTTCTGCCTGCGCCGCGCCGAAATCCACACCCTCTCGATTGGAGTTGCCCGACCCGAAGACTTTGACGAACATGTCCGGGCGGTCGAAAATATTTCCGAAACCTGCCGGATTCTCCCGACCGTAGAGGACAGGCTCCAACAAAGGTGGGAGCAGTCCCTTCCGGAAATGTGGCGCAACACCTGGCAGGTGGGACTTCCTGATTGGTCCCAGGCCCCCAGCCAGGCCAACCTCCGGGAAACTCTGCGGCTCTACAATCTGGCCATGGCCTTCGATCTGGTGGAGTACGGGCGAATGCGTTACAACCTCCTCGGCCAGGGTGGCCACTGGTTCCCCGGGCAACCCCTGGGATCACTCACTAGCGACGATCTCCTTCCCGCTCTGCAAAAATGTGCCGAACCGAAAGAAAGCCTTCGCCGGCTCCTTGCCGCACGCGATCTGTTTGCGGGAGAAAAGAAAAAGCGATTATCGTCGGCCTGATTTTGAGCAAGCCCGTGCAGCCCTACCTCAATTCCGCGGGGAGCAGAATCAGGAAGGTCTGCGCAACCAGCAGGCTGGTGAGGTAAAAGAATGCGGCCTCCTCCCACGGCATCACCCCACGGATCTTCCATCCGGTGATCTGCTTCTCGTCAAAAAACCAAATCCCCTTGCCGATCGCGATCCAGTCAGCAAGGCAGAGATAGGTCCCAATCGCCAGGGTCGGGACCAGCACCTGGAGCCAATACGCCGAAAGCAGCGGCCAACCGACGATCCACTGGACGCCGACCACGGGAAGAAACCAATAGAACAGGTGCCAGGCATAGTGAATCCGTTGTGCCCGCTTGGGCCACTCCCTCAAGGCGATCCCCAAGGCGCCCCAAAAAACCAGCAGAATGGCGATGTGGCGAAGCACCGGAGGATCCCCGATCCATCGGGCTGGCGGCGCGCCTTCCGGAGGCTCCACCCAGCGCAGAAAGGCCCAGCTCAACCACATCACCTCGAGGCTCTGGATCACGAAAAAGGCGTACTCTTCAATCGGCAGTTTGCCCACCCGAAGCCAAACCCGTTCTCTGGGAAAATCCCAAATTCCCTTGGCAACCGCGTAATTGTCCCAAGGAGAGGTGAAGGTCATGACGATCCCCAAGATCCCTGCCATCACCAAAACCATTTCCTGCGGCCAAATCCCCCTGCCGGAAAGAAAAAACAGGATCACCAACATAGGCAGGTTGAACGCGAGATGGAAACCCAGGTACGTCATAAGCTTACAAGGGTTTCGGTGTTTCCTGCCCTGTCGGCAAGCCTGATGTTTTCGCCGGCCCTTCTTGCGGTTAGCATTCCGTAGGCATGGAAACCCTCCTGATTGCCGGACCGGCCTCGGTGACCTTGGATCGAGCCCGGATGCTGGCCAACTTATCCACCGGAAAAACGGGGGTGGTCCTGGCGGAAACCCTCCGCAAGCACCGTCATCACGTCACGCTGTGGTACGGCACCGGAGCCACCTACCCCCTCCCCACCGGTCTCCACTCCTCGGAGCGGTTCCAAACCATCCACGATCTGGAAAAGCTGCTCCACAAGTCCGATTTAAGAAAGTTCGGCGCCATTCTTATCCCGGCAGCCCTTCCCGACTATGACCTCGCCTCTGCCCGCGATCTCGCCGGGAACAAGCTTTCCCGCGACAAGTGGCCGGGCCATCTGCTGGGGATCCGACTGGAGCTCAAGCCCGCCCCCCGCATCCTCAACAAAATCCGCTCCCTCGCCCCTGAATCCAGAATCGTCGGATGGAAATGGGTGGCAGAAGGTGCCCTGGACGAATTCCATCAATCGGCCAGGAAACAGATCGAGGAGTGTCGCTCGGATGCTTGCGTTCTTAATGGCCCAGCTTACGGGGGCGGATACCTCTTGATACCAAAAACGGGTGAGTCAATCCGATGTGCCCACCCTGCGGAGCTCGGCACCGTGTTGGCCGCGTTTCTGGGGCCGGCCTGAAAGGCGGGAATCAGACCACGTAGAGGATCGAGTAGAGGAAAATCCAGACAACGTCCACGAAGTGCCAGTAATAGCCGGTGAGCTCCTCGCAGGTGTGGGAGCCGGTCGGCGCCTGTCCAGAGAACAGCCGCATCTGGCGAAGGATGGCTCGCCACGTCACCAAAAGGATCGCCAGCAACCCGAGAAACACGTGGGCCCCGTGGAAGCCGGTCATCGTAAAAAAGCAGGAACCGTAGGTTCCGTAGGTGTCCAACCACATACCCTCATGCTTCAAGTGCAGCCACTCCCAGGCCTGCACTCCCAGGAAAATGGCGCCAAACAGGGCAGTCAGTCCGTATCCAAGCAGGCCGCTCCCGCCCTTTCTCATGCGCGTTTCTCCCCAGTGGTAGGTAAGGCTGCTGGTGAGTAGGATCGCGGTGTTAATGATCATGACCCAATTTAGGAATGTGGGCGGGATCTTCACCCCGATCTCGGGGGCCCCCGGTGGCGGCCAGTTACCCGGGCCTTGCGCCAGGCGCAGAACGATATATCCGCCGATCAAGCCCGCAAATAGCATCGCCTCGGAGGCGAGAAAAACGAGCATTCCGAATTTTGGCAGGGTGAATCTTTGTGCGCCGGGAGCGCTGGAGTCATGGACGGCGGTGACGATGGCGGAGCTCACGGAAATTTCGATTTAGGGTTGGATTGGCTCCTTGGCGATAATGAAATAAACCCAGTACGCCGTCATCGCCAGCACGGCCGCAATCATCATCAGAAGAAGGCGCAAATTAGCCCTGCGCACAGCATCGCTTTTCATCGTCGGTCCACCACCAGGAGGATCAGAAGAATCGGGAGATAGGCGATCGAGGCAAGGAACAGGTTGCGGGCCGTGGCCTGGGTGGGACAAAGGGCAAACTGCCCGGCCCCTAGGGTGAAACCCAGACTAAGCAACACCGATCCGGCCAGATACCAGAAGCCGGCCGCGCCGAGGTAAAAAGGCCACACTGCCACCACTACCAGTGCCAGGCAGTAAAGGGTGGAGACCATTCCGGTCACCCTTCCTTTTTCATCGGAACAAGGAAGCATGCGGAACCCGGCCCGGCGGTAATCCTCCCGATGGCGCCATGCGATTGCAAGGAAATGGGGGATCTGCCACAAAAAAAGAATGGCGAAGAGGGCCCAGCCCTCACCACCGATCCTCCCCCTGCCCGCCACAAAACCCAACAATGGAGGGATCGCACCCGGCACCGCGCCCACCAGGGTGTTGAGTACCGACCACTTTTTCATCGGGGTGTAGACGAACAGGTAAAGGGCCAGCGTGCAGGCCGCCAAAAAGGCCGCCGGGGCATGGACGCCGATATAAAGAATGCCCAGGCCGACAGCGGTCATCAGGGCGCCCCCCAGCAACGCCTCGTCGGGACTGACCCGGCCTGTGGGTAAGGGCCTTTGGGCGGTTCTTTCCATCTTCGCATCCAGATCCCGTTCCAGCCATTCGTTCAGCACCGCGGCTGCCGCCGCCACCAGCACTGTTCCCACCAGGGTGAAAACCGTTCGCCAGGGATCCAGACGCCCAGCGGATCCGCAATAGAGGCCCACCAGGGTGGTAAGCAGCACGAGCGAAGTCAGCCGCAATTTGCACAGCTCCGACCAGTCCTGAAGCCACGGCCGCCATTGGAACGCGGGCCGGGCGGAGATGGGGAGAGCAGTTTCCATGATCGTCAGGGAACTTTGGCCCGAATCTTGCCAGTGGTCGAATTCCCGGCTCGCACTGCCTGAACCGATCGCCACGAGGCAAAGCCCAGCATCCATCCGGTGAGGGTTAATCCGGCGCCGATGAGAACATGGAGGGTGGCAATTTCAGGTCGGCGGCCGCTCCAGATCGTCAAAATGCCCAGAAAGACCTGCGTCCCAGCCAGCGCCGCCCACAGGGTGGCTCCGCGCCGCCACCAGATCGGCGTGGAGGAGGGTCCCACGCTCCAGACGGCGCCGAAAAAAATCCCCACCGCCGTCAGGATTCCAAGGGTGCGATGAAGGATTTGCCAGGAGATCAGGGAGACGGTGGTAGCCGGCCACTGCAGTTCGGCGGCCCGATCATCATTGATCCCTTTCAGCACTTCCGGCTGCCAGTAGGAGGGAAGCCACTCCCCGTAAATTTTCGGGAAATCAGGGATCGAGAGATACCCCGGCCCCTGATGGCGCATCATCGCGCCCAGGATCGTCTGCAGGAACACAAGGGCCGTCAATGCCCATACCATCCTCATCCGCGCCTTGGAGAGATCATCGGAGCGCACAGGGTTGGACCAAAAACGGGAAAGAACCAAGGCAAGGCTTCCGGCCATCACGAGAAAAATTTGAGCCAGGCAGGCATGCATCAGCCCGAGGATCCAGGAGACTTGCAGGACACGCTGTCCCCCCAGGATACCTTGTCCCACCACCAGCATTAAGGCGGCAAGGGCAAGTCCCCTCGCCCCAAGGTCGCGGCGGGATCCCCAGACCCACGCGGCCACCGCCACCGTGATCAGCCCGACTCCGGAGGCCACCAGACGGTGCGAATGCTCGAGAAAAACCAGGGCGCAGGCCGTCATCTGCGACCACGGGAAGGTAAACATGTTGTGCCCGAAGGTGCCGGGCCAATCCGGCACGGCCATGCCCGCCACCTTCGTGGTCACCTGGCCCCCGAGGGTGATCAGAAAAAGGATCGAGCCGACGAGAAAGCAGGCCGCCCGGTAAACCGGGGTGGGCCGCATGTTCGAACTCATCCCACCGGGACCGGACGCGAGCGGGCGAGGGCGCTGGCGGGGAGATCGGGGTCCGGTGGTTCCGTCTGCATGATGAAGTCCTTGGCATGACCCGGGACGCTGTACTCGTACGCCCCGCGGTAAACCGTGGGCGTGGTGGCGAAATTGCCGTGGCCTGGAGGCGAATCCACCGTCCACTCCAGTGTGGTGGCTTCCCATGGATTTTTCCCGGCCGGCTCCCCATGCCGCAGGCTGCGGAAGAAGTTGTAGAGGAAAAGGAGTTGTGAGAACCCGAGTCCAATCGCTGCAATCGTGATGAACTGGTTGATCGGCTGGAGCGCGCGGAGGTGCTCGTAGGCGGTGGGATCGGCGATCCGGCGCATCATTCCCCCGAGGCCAACGTTATGCATGGGAAAGAAACACAGATTGAAGAAAATAAAGGTCAGCGCGAAGTGGATCTTGCCGAGCGTCTCATTCATCAGTCGGCCGAACATCTTTGGGTACCAGAAGTAGATGGCGGCGAACATGGCGAAGATGCTTCCTCCGAAGAGCACGTAGTGAAAGTGGGCAACGATGAAGTACGTGTGGTGGACAAAGATGTTCACCGGGGTGGAGGCCATGAAAATCCCGGAGAATCCCCCGATCACAAACATCGAGACGAAGGCCAAGGCATTGAGCATCGCGGTGTTGAACCGAATGGACCCGCCCCAGATCGTGCCGAGCCAGTTGAAGGTCTTGATGGCCGAAGGCACCGCAATCACCATGGTGGAGACGCCGAAGGCGGCCGAGAGAACCAGATTCATCCCGGAGACAAACATGTGGTGCCCCCAGACGATGAAGCCGAGGAAGCCGATCGCGATCATCGCGTAAACCATCGCCCGGTAACCGAACACCGGCTTCCGGCTGTTGACGCTCAAAATGTCGCTCACCATACCCATGGCCGGAAGAATCAGGATGTAGACTTCCGGGTGACCGAAGAACCAGAAAAGATGCTGCCAGAGAAGAGGTTGCCCTCCCTTGGCGGGATTAAAGAAATTTGTGCCAAAGTTCAGATCCAAAATCAGCATCGCCCCGGCCGCGGAAAGGACCGGGATCGCCAGCAGAAGGAGGAAAGCCGTGATGAACAGGGCCCAGACCGCCAAGGGCATCCGGAAAAAGCCCATGCCCGGCGCCCGCATGTTCACAATGGTCGTGATGTAATTAAACGCACCCATGATAGAGGCCAACCCGTTGATAAAAATGCCTGCCGCCCAGAGGGTCTGGCCGATCTTGGTTCCGTTGTAGGCCGCCACAGAACTGAGGGGCGCATAGGAAGTCCACCCGCCAGCAGCCGCTCCCCCGGCCACAAAGAACCCCGCCAGCATGATCAGCCCGGAGGCGAGCCAGACCCAAAAGGACAACTCATTGATCAAGGGAAAGGCCATATCCCCACAGCCGATTTTCAAGGGGATGAGATAGTTGCCGAAGGCCCCGACCAGCACGGGCATCACGACCAGGAACACCATGACGGTGGCATGCATGGTAAAAAGGGCGTTGTAGAACTGCGGGTTGATGAAGGCCAGGGAAAGCGGATTCCCAACATTGCCGTCCGGCATCACCTGGGTGGAAGGAAACGCCAACTGCCAGCGCAGAAGCAGGGCCAACCCCCCGCCGACAAAGAGAAATGCCAGGGATCCGAACAAGTACTGCAGCCCGATGATTTTATGATCGAGCGACCACAGGTATTTTTTCCAGCCGGTGGCTTCGTGATGGTCGTGGTGACTATGGGCTTCGGCATGCGTGAGGGTGGCAGTACTCATGGTTGGACTCCTCCTATCGGTTGACAGTGGCAACGTCTTCAGCGGAAGAGCTCAACGAAGCGGTGGCCGAGGGAGCTTTCCCCTTCGCCCAAGCCTCGTATTCAGAATCCGGCACGACAGCAAGCTTGCCGAACATCTTGTAGTGCCCTTGTCCGCACAACTGATTGCAGGCGAGTTGAAAGCTTCCGACAGAGTCCGCCCGGAACCAGACAAAATCATACACCCTGCCCGGAACCATGTCCTGATAGAGGCGGAATTCCGGAACATAGAAGGCGTGGATCACATCCTTGGAGCTAAGATGAAGCTGCACCGGGCGGTTCACGGGAAAGACCAGGTCGTTGTAGGTGGTGAAATCGTCCCGGCCGTCGGGATCATTCGGGTCAATGCCAAACGGGTTGTCCTTGCCGATCTTATGGGAATCCATTTTGCCAAGTTTTCCGTCCGGCCCGGGATAACGGACATTCCAGCCGAATTGCTCGCCGACGACCGCCACCTGCAAGGCGTCCGCCGGCGCCTTCTGCATCCGCATCCGTCCCCACATCTCGTTCCCGTAAATGGCCAACCCCAGGAAAATCAAGACAGGGATTGTTGTCCAGACCACCTCGAGCGTGTTGTTCCCGTGACTGTGAATCGCCCCCACTCCGCCCCGGTGCCGGTATTTTACGATAAAATAAATCATCGTGGAGAACACCAGGATCCCCGTGATTCCGGTGATCCAAAGGATGACATAAATCATGAAATCAATCTCATGACCAAAGTGGCTGACATTTCGCGGGAGCCACCAGACACCGGTCTCCCTGATTTCCGCCCAACCCGTGGAGGCTCCGGCAAGAAGCGTCCCCGGGACTCCCGCCCGGCAAAACTTCCAGAACTTTGACATAGCCAGAGTCTCCTTCGGTTTCGGAATTTTTCAACTCCGCCGAGGAATTTTCTGGTGTTGCCTGTTGCCACCATGATGGCCAACCCAATCTCCGAGGGAAAAAGCCATGTGAAAAATTCTAATACACGGGTTGTTGACCTTAATACCTCTAATGGCTTCTTGATGAAAAGGAAGGGAGCCTTCAGTTTGTGTCTTCGCAACGCCTGAACATGATCCACCCCAGACCCATTCGCTGACTTAACTTCCCCATGGCCAACATCTTCCCACGCTGGACCAACTGGCTCCCCATCAAGATTTTGGTCTGTGTCGCCGTGGTCGCCGCCAGCATCGTTTCCGGGATGGCCTACTACTTTACGCCCAAATACACCCGGGTCGGCTACCAACCCACCCAGCCGGTCGAATTCGACCACTCCCTCCACGTCAACCAGCTCGGGATGGATTGCCGTTACTGCCACTCTTATGTGGAAAAGTCGTCCCACTCCAATGTCCCGGGCACGCAGACTTGCATGAACTGCCACACCCAGATTAAAGCTCTCAGCCCGAAGCTCGAACCTGTCCGTCAATCATGGAAGACCGGTCAGCCTGTCCCTTGGGTTCGCATCCACAAGGCACCCGACTACGTTTATTTCAACCACGCCGCCCACGTGAACCGCGGGGTCAGTTGTGTCGCCTGCCACGGCCACGTAAACCACATGCAGGTCGTCTGGCACGACAAACCCCACAGCATGGGCTGGTGCCTGGAGTGCCATCGCGCGCCTGCGAATCACCTGCGTCCGCTTGACCAAATTACCAACCTGGACTGGCAGCCGCCCGCCGGCACTTCCCAGCGGGATCTCGGCGAGAAGTTTGTCCGCGAGTGGAACATCAATCCCCCCGTCAGCTGCAGTGGGTGCCACCGATGAAGCGCGTCCTCCACCATCCCTCCGCCCCCCCCAACGGCCGCACATACTGGCGTAGCTTGGGCGAATACGCGCTT
>Ga0214917_10006721_pt1 | contig 11860 bp, 9 predicted proteins | sample LL_1208_BB_MetaG_FD_177983 | JGI IMG/M metagenome (GOLD analysis project Ga0214917, IMG submission 177983) | Freshwater microbial communities from Lake Lanier, Atlanta, Georgia, United States - LL_1208_BB | ecosystem: Environmental > Aquatic > Freshwater > Lake | place: USA: Georgia | collected...
TTGCAAAAAAGACCCCGGATGAGGTTTACTTTGCAAACGGGCTGAGGAAAGCAGCCTGAAACCATCAACAGCGACCATCAATTATCTTTCCCAGCACGCTGTCTCACAAAACCGGTCCACCTCTCTGTAAACCACCTGCAGCAGCATCGCGCGCAGCAGTTTCTCCGGCTTATATCAGATCTCCGGGAAGATAATCTCGACCAGCCTTTTGTCCGATGATATCGTCCCAACGCGTTGGAGAAATCCCACTCCCGGGGCGTAAAACTGTAATATTGTTCTCTGTCAGGATTTCACCACTTCGAATTTGGCTCGATGCAACAATACTTTTTCGAGCAACCATTCTGTTTTTTATTTCTGAACTACTCGGACGCTTCCACCCGTCACCCATAGCGGCACTAACGTTCCTAATTGCCAAAATCATTTTTGCGAGCTCCGTAGGCTCTAGACTAGCTGCGTGATCTGGCCCAGACATCTGCCTATCAAGAGTAAAGTGCTTTTCGATAATTTGGGCGCCAAGTGCTACCGCAGCAATAGCGATTTCGATTCCCTCCGAATGATCAGAATAGCCGTATCCTAATCCAGGAAAAGCGTTTGCAATAGTTAACATTGCTCGAAGGTTAATTTCTTCGGTTGGAGCCGGATATTCAGTTGTGCAGTGTAGTAGAGTAATTTTTTCTTCAGGAAAACCTTCTCGTTTCAAGACGTAGAGAGCCTCTTCAACTTCACCTAACAAGGCCATGCCCGTCGAAATTATAAGCGGCTTGCCAAATTTTGACAGTTGACGGAGAAAAGGTGTATTAGTGAGGTCGCCGGAAGATACCTTAAATGCATCGAGATTAAGCGTATTTAGAAACCTCGCTGAATCCATATCAAACGGAGTTGACAAAAAGCCTATGCGCTTCTCTGCCGCATAATTCGCAAGATCTCTGAAGCCAGCTTCGTTTATTTCCAGTCGCGAAAGCATTTCGAATTGCGACTCAAATGAATTTTCTCCACGCATCTGGTAATCTGCCTTCGGTGCATCTTTTGTTACTAATTGATCCGTACGAAACGTTTGAAACTTAATAAAATCCGCTCCTGATTTTGCGGCAGCGTCTACCATTTGACGTGCCAAAGTAATCGAACCGTTATGATTGACTCCTGCTTCGGCAATTATTAAGCACTTTTGTGTCATCTGTTTGAGCATATTTGATGAGGTATAATTAAAAGGTGCAATTTAATGCAAGATTCATGTTTGATATTAAATTTGCACCGCACGCCTGCGATTTGCTTCTATCTCTTCGAATGGTAGAAACGGAAACATATCGTCCAACGGCTTAGATTCAAGCTGACCCTTATCGTTACGAAACGAAGTTGCTTTCGGAGAAATCCACTGATCCGGAGATATCTTAATTTCGCAAATTCCAGGTCCATCGGTATCTATAAAAGACTTGATTGATGTTTGCATGTCTCTTTGTGATTCAATTCGTGAGAAATTCAAAAAAAACGCAGCTGCCAACAATTGCATATCTGGATTATAAACATTTGATGTTGAATCGCTCCCGACCAGCCTACCATTAAAAAAGCTTTTTTGAGTGGCCTTTATCGACCCATAACCTTCATTATTAAACACAAAAATTTTAATTGGTAAACGGTTTGCTCCGATTGTTAGCAATTCTTGGCAGTTGAGCATGAGGCTACCGTCACCGGTCACGCAGAACGCGCGCTTTCCTGTGGCGTAATGTGCACCGATTGCAGAGGGCAAATCCCAACCCATTGATCCCCAGTTTCCATTGAGGACTGATCGTTGGTGCTTTTTCAGTTCGTATGCTTGGTAGAAAGTTACACAGTCAAGTCCGTTCCCTGTAACGATTACGTCGCCTTCCTCCAATTCGTCTGAAAGTGCCTTCATAAATGAGTATGCGTCGACGAAGGAGTCGTCTAGCTTTTGGACGGGGTTGACTGTTGGATATTTGATTTTCCAGTCTTGACAAAGATTGAGCCACTTCTCGTGGTTACTTCGATAGTCTTCCAACGCCGAGCAGAGGGCAGGCATAAATCTACGTAGATCTGCAGTTATTGGTAAGTCCGCCTTGAGGGGGTGTTCCGTTAACTGGCCCGGGTCAATATCTACGAAGATCTTGAATGCACCTACTGCAAATTTATCTGTAGCAAAGCCAGTCTTTGCTACAGAAAACCCAACGCCTAATCCTAAAATTAGATCGGCATTTTGGAGTATTATATTCGCGTGTCTCTGTCCAGAGGTGCCAAACAGTCCGAAATTGTATTTATTATTTTCCTCAATTAAATCCTTACCTGTAAATGGAATGAGTGTTGGTATTTTAAGTATAGCTACCAGTCTTTGAGCTTGATCAAACGTACCAGATAGCCTCAAACCATTTCCAAGGATAAGTATTGGGCGTTTTGATTTGGTCCTGAGAAGTCTTATTATTTCGTCAATTGAGTCTGACGGGTTGTCTTCTTCAATATTGTGGGGTTTCCAATGTGGCAGCTTTTCGCTATCCACTTCTGCCGATTGAATATCCAATGGAAGCTCAATCCAAACAGGACCCGGTCGTCCTGATCTTGCCAAATATGATGCCTTCTCAAGTTCAACTAGGATTTCCTTTGGATCACGTATCGAGACAGCATATTTGGTTACTGGCTTTACCATCTCGAGTACATTGCCTTCCTGAGGCCCAACCTGACGTACTTTTGTGTAGTCTGCTATCAAGCTTGAACGCACTTGCCCGGAGATCACCATCAATGGAATTGAGTCATACCAGGCACCGACAACGCCAGATAACGCGTTCACTGCTCCTGGTCCAAATGTTACGAAACAGACGCCAAAGCCATTCATCCTTGAGTAGCCATCTGCGGCAATCGCACAGGCTTGTTCGTGATAGTTACAAACGTAGCTAATTCTTTCACTCTTTCCGAGTGAGTCGAGCAAATACATGATGCCGCCACCTGAGAGGGTGAAGACATGTGTTATTCTACTATCTTCTAGAAATTTTATAACTATATCTGATACGTTCATTGGTAAATTATCTTTACTTTTGGTCGATGACACTCACCTTTGTTGCATGAAATACCCGTCTTCTTGTATGTCACTTGCAACTACCGCTCCAGCGCTGATTAGAGAATTTTTTCCAACGTTCACCCCTGGTAGTAGGATGGCACCAGCTCCAACGAAACAGCCCTGCCCAATAAATACGCCACCACAAACTGTGACAGAGGGTGCAATAAAACAGTGGTCCTCAATGATGCAATCGTGATCAATGCTTGCTGCAGTGTTGATTACAGAGCCTGCACCAATGGACGTGGAAGATTGTATGACTGACCCAGCCATAACTTGGCATCCTTCTGCCAGTTGAACGTTTTCTCCTATTATGGCAAGCGGATGAATAACTGAGATAATGCTATAGCCAAAAGCTGACCATTCTTGAAACAATTCACGGTTTAGGCGCCTTTTTGCTGCCGCTCCGACCCCTATTGCGATGCGCACCTTTGAGGGATCAAGGCAGCCCATCACCTCATCTCCACCTATGACTCGCACACCTAATATAGAGTCATTCATGCTAAGATTTGGATCAATTATCCCGCATACTTCAAACCCATTTAACTTTAAAACGTCGATTACAACCTTTGCGTGACCTCCTCCGCCTAAAATATAAATCATGGAAGGCTCTGTACTTCGACTTAATGCTCAGTAAATCTGATATGTGAAGAAATTCTTCACGAGCAAATTGGATAAAGGAAAAGATTTCAGTACATGTCCGATCTTGGAGGAGGCATCGCCAAGACCGTACTGCGAGTTCTCAACTGGTATCTGTGAGCGGAAGCCTGGCGAGAGTGCTCGTGTGATGGCATTAACGATAGACAACTGATCATCACCACAATCAATTACCGATGCTGCCCTTATTCGTCCGCTCTGTCGCTCACCGATGTTAACGGATGGAAGATTTAGAGCAGGCGCCTCAATTAGTCCACTGGATGAATTCCCGATAATGACATCGGCGATCTTCAGCAAGCCAAGATACCTTGCCTGACCTAGAGAGTCAAAAATGCGGACGGAACATCGATGCTCGCTAGCAAATTTGTTAATAACCCCTCTAACTGAGGCATTACCGGGGTCGCTATTTACAGAAGTGAAAACAATCATTATCCCATCAAATTGCTTTAGCGCGTTAACCAGTTCTTTCGCAGAGTCCGCGGGGGCCTTTGAAGCCAGCGTTGTAGGATGATACGAAACAACAAAAATTTTCAGGTGTTTGGGTATGTTGAGGGCAGATAAAACAAGCTCTCGTTCGTCAATTAACGACCGCTTAAGATGGTCAAGCCCAGGTGCGCCGAAATTAAAAACCGTAGATGGATTTTCCCCCAGTTGCAATATTCGATGCCCATAGGGAGCGGCGGCAACAAAATGTAAATGCGACATCTTTGTGACTGCGTGCCGTATTAACTCATCAATTGCGCCAGTGGTGACTTCGCCACCATGTATATGGCCGATCGGGATTTTTAACGTCATTGCTGCTTGTGCGGCAGCGAGGATTTCGTACCTGTCGCCAAGTAATACTAAAAGGTCGGGTGCAAGTCTATCAAATGCATCTGCCAACCCAATTATCCCCAAACCAATGGATTTAGCAGTAGCTATACCTGAGTCGCCCGAAAGTTGCATTTCGACACGTGCATCAATTCGAAAACCATCTTCCTCGATTGCTCGCACTGTATATCCCCAAGCACTGCATAGATGTGCTCCTGTTACAACCAGCTGGAAATGTACCGATGGATCATCATAAACCTCTCGCATAACCCAATAGAGGTGGCCGTAATCGGCTCGATTGCCCGTCAAAAAACAGATCCTTCGGATAGCTCGGCTCATGATGCCAAAATTAATTGGCGAACTGAATTGGCTACGATCCCGAGCTCGTCATCGGATATGCCAGTGGAGCAAGGTAACGTTACTATTCGGCTCCAGATGTACTCAGAAACGTCTAGGTTTGCCCTAGGCGCATCTGAAAATGGCAGCTGAAGGTTAAGTGGCTTCCAGAACGGTCGGGCGTCGATCCCCTTATTGCGTAGCTCTTTGCGTAACCCACTAGGATCTCCATTCTCGAGAACGAATCCTGAAAACCAACAGGCGCTGTTTGCATAATCAGGCTTTGGAAATGGTCGTACACCGGGAAGGTCACTAAAGGCGTCACAGTAAAAACGAGCGATCTCACGTTTTTTTTCGACGTATTGATTTAGAGATTCCATCTGTGCGCAGCCAACGGCCGCTTGTAGGTTCGTTAGTCTGTAATTAAATCCTACCCGGTCGTGATCGTAATCAGAACCGACTCTCGCTGTGGTAGTAAGGTGCCGTACGAGGTCAATAATTTTCTGATTATTGCCGGAGACAGCACCGCCTCCACCTGCAGTAACGGTTTTATTACCGTTAAATGAAAATATCGTTAGTGCCGTACCAAGTTCGCTTAGATTGCGACCTTTGTACGTAGAGCCAAGTGCGGCGGCTGCGTCGGCGACAATTGGAACGTGAAATGAACTAGCAATCTCTACTATTGCATCCATATCGGCAGGCGTCCCAAGAGTGTACACGGGCAGGATTGCCGCTACGCGCTTGCCTGTCTTGCGGTGTACGGGGAGTCCATCGACTCCAACAAAAGTTTGGGTAGTTAAGGCTTCCTGCACTTTCGAGGGATCGATCGTCCACGACCTTTTGTCAATATCTATAAGCCATGGTTGCGCCTGACAATAGGTTATTGCATTTGCCGTTGCAATGAAACTTAAACCAGGACAAATTACCAAATCACCAGGTTTAACGTCGACCGCCAACAACGCTGTATGCAGCGCTGATGATCCTGACGAAGTCGCAACAGTTTCGGAAAAACCTGAGGCCGCACTAATTTGCTGCTCGAACTTAGAAACGAAGGGACCGATAGTAGAAACAAAATTTGTATCGATGCAGTCGCTAAGATAGCGCCTTTCATTTCCCTTGAGATTAGGAATAGCCAGCGGGATCATTTTGCTGAAATGCCCTGCTTCTCAAAAACTGTTTCTCTATACCAATCGTAGGATATCTTGACCCCCATCTTCAATGTGAATTCGGAAGTGATGCCAGTTAGCTTTTTAAGAAGCGTTGTATCCGGGCAACGACGTGTCGGCGAACCAGCGTCCGATGGGATCGGCTTGATCCGAACCTTTCGCCCTACCACAGCTGCTATTAATTCAGCAACTTCACCCATTGATATTTCAGGCGAGTCATTGCCAACATTAACTGTCATGCCGACAGACTCACTTGATAAGGCCAAAGCACTAATCATTTTAATTGCGTCATCAATAAAACAAAAGCTTCGGCGATGATCGACGTTATAAACTTCAATATAGTCTCCGTCCCCTGCCTGCCATGTTTTCTTGATTAATTCTGGGACTACATGTGACATTCCCATCCGAGGGCCGTACACGTTGTGCAGCCGTAGGTTAGTTATCGGGAGTCCACTCATGTTTAACAACGCTTCGCCGTATATCTTCGACAACATGTAAGTTGTGCGAGGAAGTTCCAGCGATGTAAGTGCAAGGGGAGTAGATTCGGGAGTTGGAATAGCCATCTGCAGGTGGATTAAGCTTCCCGCATAGACTTCTGAAGTGGACGCGAAAACTAGCCTGTGTAGCTTTTTCTGCCTCTTAGATAAAGCCACTACATTTTCAGTCATTCGCACATTTGCGGTTAGTACTTCTAAGGGTCTCTGCATCACATGAGTAACGCCTATGATTGCGGCTAGATGAAAAACGATATTGTAATCAGCGTCAAATTTATCTAGGGATCTGTCGTCTAGAAGGTCTACGTTAAAGATCTTCACACTCTTATTGCTTACAAGATCCAGTATAAATGAGTCGTATACTCCACGATTGAAATTGTCTACGATGTCTACCGTGTGGCCTTTGAGGCAAAGCTCTTTCGCAAGCTGTCCTCCTACGAAGCCGGCGCCGCCTGTAATTAATACCTTCAAAGATCACCAAAAAAGAAGCATGTGATCAAAGCCAAAGATCACTATCGGAGATTGAGTAGCCAAAATAGTAATCATTGATGATCAAAAGAGTTGCCACGCCCAATCGAGTCAACTCGACAACCTTGGAGCTCAAACGACAAGCGTTGGCTCGCCGAAAGGCAATTGTTTGCGTCCAAAATGTATGGGCATCGTCCGCTCAACCAATCCGCGGGCTGAATATCATCAAACTCTCTATGTGGAACTGCAAATACTACTGCATCTACCTCCGGGCACTTGTATAGATTCGATAAAGTTTCAAGGTGCAATTCAGGCCAATAGCGAACAAGCGGGTCATAACATAAAACCTCCGCCTGTTCGACTACTGCGCGTTCGTAGAAAATTTGAGATGGTGAATAACGCGTATCGCTCACATCGGCGCGATATGAAATGCCCGCCAACAAGATTCGTTTATTTCCTAAACCATCAAGTGCGTCGCGAACTTTGGTTAGTGGATGTAATGGCATCTCTCGGTTGACTGAAACACTAAGTCGTGAAAATGGAAAATCAATGTCAGAAATACTAAAAAGATCTCGTGCAGACATGCCAGCAAAAAGCGGATCTTTGGTCAGGCAGTAACCCCCAACACCGAATCCAGGTTGCATGATGTTGTTGTGAGTCGGTCGTAAACGAATGGCATTCACTATTTCAAACATATCAATTCCAACTTTCTCGGCAAAACGCCCCCACTCGTCCATAAAAGCGATATTTACTGCCCTGTAGCTATTTTCTAGAACTTTTGCGGTTTCAGATGCTGTTGTATTGGATAGCCGCGTGAGCGGGAAATCTTTAACATTAATAACAGTACTTAAAAACGATTCGCAGGCATTTGCCGCTTCGAGGGTGTCACCAGCAAAGACGCGCCAATAATCTGTAATTGATGCAAGGTAATTCTGACCGGGCATGACACGTTCGTATGAATGGGCAAGCAGGAAAGAGTTCTTTGGGAGGCCTCGATCCTCGGCGCAGCCATCGAGTGTTGGACGAATAACGCTTTTACAGGTTCCAGGTGGAATTGTCGTCTCGACCATCACTAGTGTTTCCGGCTGGACCAGTTTACCGATAGTATTTACAGCTTTGATGAATGATGAGAATTCTAGATTTGTATTGCCCGTTAAATCCGTAATATCGAACTGCACATCGACAATTACGATCGTTGCGAATTGGAATATATCGGTGTCGGTGGTTGCATGTAGGTTATTGGCTTCGAATGCTAACCTCATTTCGGTGATAAGACGTTTGTCAGTCGTAACGAAGGGAAACTCTCCCCGATTGATCATCTTTATCCGACTGAGTCCGGTTGGTGTCGGCAAATCTACACAAAACACCTCGTAGATCGGCTCACCGCCTGAGCGAGTCCCCGCACGCGCGCAGGCCACGGCCATGGCCGCACCAACGAATCCTGCACCTTGAATGACTACGATAGGTTTCATGACAAACACAAGGGAAGTAAGGCTATGGATTGTTCAATTGTTCCACAATTGATCAAGATAAAGACAACCGTGGTCGGTACCAATTGAGTGTCCTTCTGATCGCATCCTCGAGTTGTATTGACTCCTTCAATCCAAGATATGTGCCCGTCCGCTCAAGCGATGGAAGGTACGCTGAGGGAGGTCTAACTGTGTCGGCTTCACCTTCGATCATAACTTCAGTATTGTTACCTTCAATTTGTGCCACTAGTCGTGCAAGATCGCCAATCGAAATGCATCTTTCGCCGCCAACATTATAGGGCACACCTGATTTGCCTGCGATCAATATGCGCAACAACCAAACAACCAAATCTGCGGAGTATAAATAAGACCTTAGGGGTGTGCCGTCGCCAGTCACTCTTATAAGGCGCTGTGTGAGGGCATCACGGATAAAGTTACCGATTGCGTAATTTCCGTTGAGAGGCAAATAAGGCCCTACGAAAGCAAAGCATCTCGCAATAAGTGCCCTAAACCCAATCGAATCAGCTGCGACTGCAGTCATGACTTCAATCATTCTCTTTGACTGGCTGTAAACCATCCGCTCCGATGTAAGATCGCTTAGTTGAGATGGGCCCTCCACACACCGGGTACCATCCATCGTATCAAAAGCATGGTAAACCGCGCCAGATGTGGTAACAAGCATAGCCGTTGGCCGATGATTTGCTGCCATGGCGAGGAGACGCCTCGTTCCGTTGATCGACACATCTATATGTCGTTGGGCCCAATCGGATGCAGGTTCAGTATTCGTCTCTGTGGCACAGTGGATAATATGAGTTGCGGCTTCAGAAGGTGGTCGAAAGCTCACAAGATTCCCTGGAATAATATTGAGATCACGTCTACCTTTGAGGTGTGGAGCCTTTTGTTGAAAAAAAACCTCCGGCGAACGACTCAACACTGTAACGCGGAGCCCTAGCTTGCGAGTCTCATTGGCCCACAGCAGACTCTCTAATAGCCATATACCGAAAAACCCAGTTCCGCCAGTGATAAATATGTGCGAATTACGAAGATCGCGTAATTCGGCCTCTAAAGAAGACGCCACGAACTCGATATCAGATTTAAATAGGGTGAAGTTTATAGGCGTAAGCAACGTTAAAACACAGTGAAATTGAATGGGAAAAAGAGCGCTAAAGAATTGGCATCAATTAAAGGATATGCTAGTATCGGAAGTAATATAGTCTGTAAATCTCGATACTTCAATCATTCGCACTAACGAGACACCTCACTTAAAGCCGTAAAAAACAGATGGCAATTAATCAAAAAGATACGAATGGCTATCGACAAAGAATTCACTTATCGTCCCGTTTGTACCGCCAAATGAATCATCAGCCCAAATTCGCCATAAATTCTTGTATTTTGACTCCGTTGCCTTTTGAAGTTTAGGATAAGGACTTAATCTGTGCATCATTTCCAAAACCGCCTGTTTGATCTCTTCAGGGCTATTTTCCACAAGCTCAATTCCGAGAGATTTAAGATAAGTCGCCGAGGTGGCAAAACCGAGCCCATTTACGTTAAGTTCTGCTAGGGTCAGCACACTGCCCTTCGTATGATCGAAATATAATTTTGGAACATAAATATCGTTGTGATAACCTGATTGCGCATATAGTGGTGCCCAATTTGTCAGAATGCACGGCTTTCCAAATGTTGGCGGGACACTGGCGGGCCCGGACGGTGTTCCAACAAAGAATCTGCAAGCACCCCATAAAAAAACATCCATTTCGGGTGACTTGTGGGTAGTGTGCGCGTAATCAATTAGGCCATTTCTCGGAGGTATTCGAACCATCCTTCGATCCCCCATTCTAATCACATATCCGCCTGATTGGTGAATCGCGTCGATAGCAGGCCAATAACTTTCAATATTTGAATTCCTTACCTGATCCCAAGTATCATTCCTTACGTGTAAGCCGACGAACCAAGCACCTTTAGGTACGCCCATTTTCGCTAGAACCCCACACCCGTATTCAATCTGTTCAGCGCTAAGCTCCAACAGTGGAGCCCGCGCCTCAGCTATCCATTGGCGCTGTATAGCGATAAACTCACTGAAGTCGTGCCTTATTTTAATTTGTCCGTCTGCAGTTTGCCACCCGTGTGTGTGATCCTCAAAGGCGGGAATTATCAATTCCAGTTCATTAAATGTTTTAACGTCATGAATCATATTCGGAAGAAAGCGCCTCCACATGTGCAGATAGGGTAGATTGGCAACAGGTTTTCGCCCACAAAGAACTATGGGTTCTTCTACAGACCGTAATCCAAGAATGCCCGCCTTAACGTAAAAATCTAGAAGAGCGATATGACCAATATGAGTCGTAAAATCTCTTAAATATCGGTATGTTCGTTTGCTTTGGGAGGAAGGCGATTTTAACCTTTCGTGATCAACGCGCATTTGATACATCAAATCTGCGGCTCGAAGTTGTCCGGAAAATAAAAATGCGGCCGTAAGTCGCTTTATAGTCGTAGTATCATTCGGTGAAAGCGTAAATGCAACGCGTGCAGAGAATAGAGCTTCCTCGAATCGTGACATGCCAATGAGATATTCTGTGATTTTTATAAGTGCATCATAAACAGAAGTGGAGTTGTTAAGATGTAATTTAAATGTTAATAATTCGTAAAAGAGTTCGGAATTGGTCTTAAAAGCATTCGGAGTTGGCCTTAAATTATGTGCGGCTTGCTGCCAACATTCAAAGCCATGCTCTGAAAGGTTTAACTTGAAATATACTTCCCCCATTAAAAGCAGTGCTTCTGGCCAGTCGGGCCGAATCGTGAGCGCTCGTTTGCAATGCATTAGAGCCATTTCGAACAAGTGTTTTTTCCATGCGTGTTTAGCCGGATCGAGTATGCAATGTGCAGATAAGCTGGTGAGGCGATATTCTGTAAGACGAGAAATTTCATCCCACCGAGTTTGCGAGCCCCAATTCTGCTCAACTTCTGATTCGGTAACAAAAGCACTCCCGCACCACGCATTTGCCAATGTATCGTTCCCCATCTTTCAGTCCTTTCACAGAGCCTGTGAATCGTAAGTATTCGCTCAGTAGTTGCAGATCGTAGAAGAGTCTTTTAGTTCACAACGTGACAAAAGGCAGAAGATATCAAAATCTTTCTCAGAATTTGTTCTATATTCAATCAATCGGCCTACCGAACTTCTATAAGCACCCTCCGAAGGAAAGGTGCATACAATTACTGAGGTGGACCGTTTTTGTGAGACAGCGTGCTGGGAAAGATAATTGATGGTCGCTGTTGACTGTTTCAGGCTGCTTTCCTCAGCCCGTTTGCAAAGTAAACCTCATCAGGGGTCTTTTTTGCAAGCGCCTGGTGCGGTCGGTCTTGATTAAATTCTTGGAAGTAAGTGGTCAGACCCTTTCGAAGCTC